>Ga0102925_1001226_pt1 | contig 14158 bp, 9 predicted proteins | sample SalPonR1_A_D1_MG_FD_78216 | JGI IMG/M metagenome (GOLD analysis project Ga0102925, IMG submission 78216) | Salt pond soil microbial communities from South San Francisco under conditions of wetland restoration - Salt Pond MetaG R1_A_D1_MG | ecosystem: Environmental > Aquatic > Marine > Intertidal...
AATATAAAGGTGGCAAATATTATCCAGAGCACAGCCCTGGCCCTAACTGGTTCCTGCTGAATATTCGCCCAGTCGGCACTGCTCACCCAGTCCATGCTGCCCGGAGTTTCCGGAGGTATCCATCTCCCGAAAAGCCTGTCCACAAAGCCCCTTCCGGGAGCTTTTTCGGTGATACCTGCCAACCTGTCAAAATCCTCTTTACGCGTGGGGTCGAACATTATCCTGCCCCCTTAACCTTTCCCTGCTTTAGATCATGGAGGACTTGGTCTCTTGGACCATCCATGACTATTGTCCCTCCGTCCATGACCACTATCCTATCCACCATATCAAGAAGAGCCGTCCTGTGGGTCACCATGATAAGGGTCTTCTCGCCTGCATAACGGGAAAGGTGTTTTTTCACTACAGCTTCCGTGGTCTGATCCATGGATGCTGTGGGTTCATCCATAAGGAGTATGGGGGGGTCCTTTATCAAGGCCCTGGCTATGGCTACGCCCTGCCTCTGACCGCTGGAAAGCATCTCTCCCCTTTCTCCAACCTGAAGATCCAGTCCCCTGGGGTGCTGATCAATGAAGGTTTTTAAGCCTCCCATGGCTGCTGCTGCAAGGATATTTCTCTCTCCCGCCATGGGTGCTCCCATAGCGATATTTTCCCTGAGGGATCCGTAGAAAAGAGTCACATCCTGGGGGACATAACCCACGTTCCTCCTTAGTTCCGAGGGGTCAAGCTGACGGACATCTATGCCGTCCAGCAGCACCTTACCCTCAGAGGCTCTGTAAAGGTCAAGGATCAGCCTGGAGAGAGTGGATTTTCCAGTCCCCACCTTTCCCAGGATGGCAACTTTTTCACCCGGTTTGACCTTCAGGGAAACATCTTTCAGAGCATTTGTCTCCTGCTGGGGATATACAAAAGATACGTCCCTGAACTCTATGGCGCCTTTAAAATGATGACGCCTGTCATAGTGAACGCCCTCTGGACGTTCCACTTCTTTTTTCATGATCCCGTCAAGGGATTCCAGGGCCCTGGCTGACTGATGATACTGGGTAAGGAGCCCCGCTGTTCTGCTTATGGGGGCCATTGCTCTTGAAGAGAGTATATAGGCCGCGATCAGTCCCCCCATACTGAGGGAACCATCCAGAATAAGATAGACCCCCGTTATCATGACCGCCACTGAAACACTGAACTGACACCACATGGCACCATTCATTACGGATGAAGATAATAACCTCAACTTTGCACCTGTCTTCTCCAGGTAAAGCACGACCTTCTCCCATCTTGCCTGGGCTCTACCCTCTGCCCCCATGGCCTTTACCGTCTCCAGGGCCACCAGATTCTCCACAAGGGTGGCATTCCTCAGGGCACTGGCCTCGTAGGTAGTCTGTGCCAGGTCCCTCATCTTGCCCTGAATGGAAAGAGCATAGAGGATCATTAGAGATCCCCCGATAAGGATAGGTATTACCAGCTGCCAGGAGATCAGGCCTATCACCAGTACGAAAAGAAGGGCAAAGGGAAGGTCCACGTATGCAGTAGCAGCCGCTGAAGATATGAAGTTCCTCACCGATTCAAAGGACTGGAGGCTGGATGCAAAGGATCCGGTAGAGAGAGGTTTTTCTTCCATTCTCAGCCCAAGGACTTTCTCCAGTATGGAAGAGGAAAGCTTCACGTTGGTCCTCACTGCAGCAAGATCAACAAAATATCCTCTCATCATCCTGAGGATGAAATCCGCGAATATCACTATGAGAACTGCCCCTGCAAGTACCCATAAAGTCTCTATTGCTCTATTTGGAACCACTCTGTTATAAACATTCATTACAAAAAGAGGCATGGCCAGTGCAAAGATGTTTATCATTAAACTGGCCAGAATAAGGTCCCGGTAAAGGGGCCTGTTCTCTGCTATTACACTCCAGAACCAGTTTTTTCTTTTTTTGCTTCCAAAATCCCGGGTCCTTTCATCGAAGCGAAAAGTGGGCCTGCAGTATATAACGTGACCTGTGTACCTCTCCCTCAGATCCTCCAGTGGTACTTCCACAGGGGAAGTATCCAGCTCAGGAAAAACAAGAGTAACCTTTCCCCCGGGAAAATCCAGTGAGTGGATCAAACAGGCTCCGCCATCCCTGAGGAGAAGAATGGCCGGAAAGAGCAGGTCATTCAATGCTCCCAGAGACTGGCGAACTATTCTGCTTGAAAATGATGCCCTGGATGCTGCCCTGCTGAAACCAGAGGGAGTAAGAACACCCCTTTCCAGTGGCAGACCAGCCAGAATAGAGTCCCTGGTTGCATTTACCCCATGGTGCTTTGCAAGCAGGATAAGGCAGTCAGCGAGAGGGCCTCCATAATAGGAAGACCTTTCGGAATTGCTGCCATCGTTCTTTTTTTCAGTTTTTTCAGCTTCTTCATGAAAAGCTGAATTTATGGTTTTCTCAGTGGATTTTACCAATATTTACCACCTTTTCTAACTTGTCAAAACATAAAGGTTATCACTATTTCCCAGCTTAATTGTTCCCTATTTCCTCCACAGGTATCTCTGCAGGACAGAAACAATCATCCCCTATTTCCTCATGGGATGGACCGAAATCGTATCTTGAAACTTCGATATCCAGATCCTCAAGGGAAGGTACATCACTCTTTGCTGCATTGAAGAAAGATGCCAGTTCTCCCATGGAAGCAAGAACCCTGCCCTTTGATATGGCGATGTTGAACTCTGCATTCATAAGTGCCCTGCTGGCCTGGTAATATTCATTTTCAGAATCCAGAAGATCAATAAGGCTCCTTCTCCCTATCCTGAACTGCTGGGCGTAGGCTTTTCTAACTTCGTCAGATGCCGATCTATGATTCCTTAGATACTCCAGCTGCTCGGTGAGCATCTCTATGTCGTTGTAAGCTACTTTCAGGCTCTGACGAATATCTCTTCCCTTGGTCTGAAGTCTGCTCATGGACTGTTTCTCAAGCTGTTCATACTGTTTCACTCGGGCTTTTCGGGTACCTCCATCGTATAATTTGTATGTGAGAAGGATCTCTCCGTACCATTTATCCTTTCTTCCGTCCACGCCATCCCTGTCATGATCTGAGTTGTATCCGCCCTTGAGGTCGATCCTCGGACGAAGGCGTGCTTTATTCTCTTCAATGGCTGCCTGACTGGCCAGAACATTTTCCCTGGAAGCAAAAAGGGAAGGGTTTTCCTTAACGGCCTTTTTCAAAGCCAGATCAGCGCATGTGGGAATATCCATATTTCCTCTGTAGGGCTTAAGTTCTTTGGGTGGAAGTTCCCCCACTATCCTCTCGTACCTGGCGCTCACATCGTGAAGGTTAGCTTCCTCTGTCAGCTTGTTCACCTTTGCCACAGAAAGCCTTCCCCGGATCTCCTCAAGGGAGGACCTGCTGTCATAGCCCTTGTTGAAGCGATCCTCCACAAGGTCCATGACTTCCCTGTGTCTAATGAAATTATCCTCCGCCAGGAGGTTCAGCTCTCTATACCTGACCACATCCTCAAATGCTCTCATAGCCTCCAGGGATACGCTCTCAATGGAGCTAATGAGCTCGTAATACCTGGCCATCTCCCTGTGGTCCAGCTTATTGACCTGGTTTCTGGTAAGACCCCCGTCATATATCATCTGCCTCAGGGTAACGGAAAAACCATGGTAGGAATAATCGGAACTATCACGATCCTCATATCCCTTACCGTCAATGGAATCCCTGCCTGCACCAGCAGTTATATCAATCTGGGGACGGGCTCCGCCGGCAGCAGCTTCTTTTTCAAAACCTGCAGCCATGAAGGAATGCCATTTTTCCTGCACATCAGGATCCGTAAGGACTGCTTTCTGGATCACGTCCTTAAGAGTTTCCGCCTCACCAACCAGGGGTGAGAAAAAAATCACAGAAAAGGAAAAGAGAAGGAGAAGACAAAAATACACAGGCAGCTTTGAAAAGTTCTTCATAATAAAATGCACCTCCAGATAAATATTAACAGATGCGAACTTAAAAATCTTAAAATGATATCAGTTTAAAGCTTAACATCGGCACGTAATAAAAATCAAGCAATATACCCTGTAGTTGTATATTTACTATAAACCGAAATTAAAAAATATATTATTACTAACGAACTATATTTACCCGGGACTTTTAGATCATTCGTATTTAAAAAATCATTTATTATTTTTTTAAGAATCTTGCAGCCTTTTGCCTGGGTCTTTCTTTAGGCCCCTCCTAACGTTAACAGCACATGCCGTCCTTCCAGCAGTTCCCCCTCTAAAACCTTAAGAGGACTTGGACCTTCAAGTCAAAGTACCATGCCGGGCACAAGTCAACAAAGGACAGGAGAGCACTTCGCTCTCCTGTCCTTTGTAATAATCCAATTAATTGTGGAATTTTAAACCCTTTTTACAACCATTGCAACTCCCTGGCCTCCACCTATACAGGCTGTTGCCAGACCATATTCCTTGTCCCTTTTCCTGAGAGTGTAAATGAGAGTTGTAAGGATCTTGCTTCCTGTAGCCCCTATGGGATGACCCAGGGCTATGGCTCCACCGTTAACATTGCATTTTTCCATGTCAAAAGGCATTTCCCGATGAACACCCAGCACCTGAGCAGCAAAGGCCTCGTTGAGTTCTATCAGGTCCATATCTTCAAGAGCTAATCCTGCCATATCCAATGCCTTGGGTGTCGCCACTGCAGGGCCAAGGCCAAAGTACTCAGCCTCCAGAGCTCCGCTTGCATAACCTGCTATCTCCGCAAGGGGAGTATAACCCGAAGCCCTTGCCCATTGATCATCAGCCACGACCAGGGCACTTCCCGCATCACAAAGAGCTGAACTTGAACCTGCTGTAATTGTACCGTTCTCCTTGAAGATAGCAGGAAGCCTGCCCAGTTTCTCTAATGAAGTATCTTTTCTTGGGATCTCGTCAGCATCGACAAGGATCTCGCCCTTTTTCCTGTCTTTTACAGAAACAGGAACGATCTCCTCGGAGAAGTAGCCCTTTTCAGTAGCTTCTACTGCTTTCTGATGGCTTCTCAGGGCAAACTCATCCTGTTCCTCTCTCGAAATTCCATGTTTTTCAACAAGGAGTTCTGTTGCCGTTCCCATCATCATATTGGCAAGAGGACACATGAAACCGTCCTTGTGTAGTACGTCGAGAACTTTCTTTTCTCCCATTCTGTGTCCCCAGCGAGCTTCAGGAAGTGCGTAAGGCACATTTGAGGCATTCTCCATTCCACCCGCAACTATAGCTTTAACATCTCCAAGTCTTATGCGATCGCATCCTGTCATTGCAGCTTTCAGGCTAGACCCACACCTTTTGTTTATGGTAAAGGCAGGAATTGACTGAGGAAGTCCCGCCCTGAACATGGCTATCCTGGCGGGATTTGCCCCAACAGCCGCCTGCCACCCGTTTCCCATTATTACTTCTGCAATATCTTCAGCGGAGATACCACTTCTTTTGACCGCTTCTGCAATAGCTATTGCTCCAAGCTCCGGAGCGTCCAGTTTTAAAAAGGAACCACCGAATTTCCCACCCGGTGTGCGGCAAGCACTGATTATTACCGGTTTTCCCATTTACACAACTTCCTTTCCATTATAATGATTGCTTTTCCTCGGATTCTGTCATTTTCCCCACTTCATCAAGAACCTTGATCCCGGAAAAGGTATTCTGCCTTATATCATCCACTGTTATACCTGGAGCAACCTCACAAAGGGTTAATTCACCATCTATTACGCGGAATAGGGCATATTCTGTAACTACAGTATCAACAACCCTAACCCCCGTCAGAGGAAGGGAACATTTTTCAAGAATCTTTGGTTCTCCTTTTTTCGTCAGCAAAGTTGTTGCTATGATCACCCTTCTTGCTCCTGTAACAAGGTCCATGGCTCCACCCATTCCTGGAACAAGTTTTCCCGGGATCCACCAGTTGGCAAGGTTGCCCTGTGAATCTACCTGCAGAGCCCCAAGAACAGTGGCATCAAGATGTCCTCCCCTTATAAGGCCAAAACTGAAATCACTTGCAACCAGAGATGCATTCGACAAAAGACTGAGGCATCTTCCACCTGCTCCTATGAATCTAAAATCCTCAACTTGCGGAACTGGCCCGGCTCCCACTACGCCATTCTCTGTTTGAAATGTTATGTGAATATCCTCGGGGATATAATCAGAAACCAGGGTTGGAATTCCTATCCCCAGATTAACTACAGATCCGTCTTCAAAATCGAGGGCTATCCTCTTTGCGATCCTGTTCCTTACAACATCTTTATCAAGTTCGGGTAGCATAGTAGGAATCCCCCTTCAAAACAAGATAATCCACGAGAATACCTGGTGTTACGATCTCGTTGGGATTAAGACCGCCAGTCTCGCAAATGGAATCGACCTCGGCAATAACAATATCTGCTGCGGTAGCCATAAGAGGATTGAAATTGCGGTTTGTTCCAAAATATGTAAGATTTCCGAACCTGTCGGCCCTGTATGCTCTTATTAGTGCCACATCCGCCTTTAGCGGTAACTCCAGAATATATTTTTTACCCATCGTTTCTATTACCTGTTTTCCCTCTTCATGAACTGTTCCTACTCCCGTTGGGGTTAAAATACCCCCCAAACCAAATCCGCCAGCTCTTATGCGTTCAACAAAAGTACCCTGGGGCACAAGTTCAAGATCAAGTTTGCCTTCGTTGAAAAGTCTGCCCGTGGATTTGTTCAATCCAACATGCGATGCTATTACCTTCCTGACCTGCCCTGTCTGGACAAGCTTCCCATGACCGACACCCTCATAAAGGGTATCATTGGCGATCAGCTCAAGATCCGATGTACCCGCTTCAACCAATGCATCAACAAGAGTGTAGGGTACTCCTCCATAGTTAAACCCCCCTACCATTACTGAAGAACCATTGACTACATGGTTTGCAGCTTCTTCAGCTGACATGACAGGTTTAATCATCTTAGACGGCATCTTAAGACTCACTCCTCTCTTCTTTCGGTTTTATAACTGCCCTTTGCAGGAAATACATGGTAGAAAGAAAGACAATCCCCAGGATGTCAGACTTAAATCCAGGCTTGATAAGTGCTATTGCAACAACAGCAAAAAGTATCCTTTCTGCCATATTGAGTTTTCTTCTGAAAAAAGCCTGAACTGCTGCTGCCAAAGCTATAACACCTAAGACAGCGGTCAAGGTAGACAATCCGACCCTTAATAACGGACCCTGGAAAAGTAAAGCCTGATTATAAGCGAACATATACGGCACTATAAAACCTGCTATGGCGATACCAAGGGCCGCAAAACCTGTTCTCATGGCATTTGCTCCTGCTATACCGGCACCTGCATACGCTGCCAGCGCAACAGGAGGTGTAACATCTGCAATAACCCCGAAATATAGAATGTACAGATGGGCTGCAAGCATAGGTACTCCCAGTTCGTGTATTGCTGGCGCTGCAAGAGTTGACAAAATTATGTACTTGGCTGTCGTTGGAAGACCCATGCCAAGTATGATCGACGCAATCATCGTGAGTATCAGAGCAAGCCACAGAATGCCATGGGACATGTCTATTATGAAAGAAGTAAAGGCAAGCCCCAAACCTGTTATTCCTACAACTCCGATTATCAGGCCAGCACATGCACAGGCTGCAGCTACTTCAACAGCCATTATTGCCCCTGCTATAAAGGCCTTAATTGTCCTTGAGAAGGTCATTCTGTATTGTTTGTCTCCCATCCAGCTGGCTGCAAGAAGAAAGACTATAGACCAGAAAACTGCCTTGATAGCAGAGTAGCCCATTGCGAGAAAAACTATCAGGATTATTATCGGGAGAAGAAGATGCCATCCTTTTTTCAGAACATTTTTCGCCTTTGGAAGTTTATCTGCGGGGATACCTTCTATTCCTTCTCTTCCAGCCCTGAAATGGACCATCGCAAAGATGGAGAAAAAGTAAAGCATGGCCGGGATCAAGGCGGAAACTACTATTGTCCAGTAGGAAATTCCAAGAAACTGGGCCATTACAAATGCTGCAGCACCCATAACCGGTGGCATGATCTGTCCACCCGTTGAGGAAGCAGCTTCTACTGCACCAGCAAAATGTGCAGGATATCCCACGCTTTTCATCAACGGGATCGTAAAAGAACCTGTAGTAACAGTATTTGCCACAGAACTACCGGATACGCTTCCCATCAAAGCACTTGAAACAACTGCAGCCTTGGCGGGGCCCCCCTTACTTTTACCCGTCAGGGCAAGGGCGAGGTCGATAAAGAATTGTCCGGCTCCCGAAACGTTTAAAATAGATCCGAACAGGACAAAAAGGAAAATAAAGCTTGCAGAGACCCCGAGAGGCACTCCAAAAATACCGTCTGTCCTCAGATATTCAAAGGAGGCAAGGTCACTGAAGGGGAACCCGGCGTGAGCGAACATACTCGGCAGATATGGTCCAAACAAGGCATACGACAGTGCACATAATGCAACAATAGGAAGAGGCCAACCTACCGTTCTTCTTGTTGCATCAATTACAAGGACGATCATTATACCGCCCAGATATATATCAGAAGTAATAGGTGCACCTGCACGATTCGCTATGGCTTCCCAGTTCATTAATATATTAAGACAACCTGCAATAAGAAGTCCTGCAAGTACCCAATCCCAAGGATCTATTTTATTTAAGGGCCTTTTTCTGGAAACCGGGTAGATCAGAAAGATCAACGTACCCATGAACATCAAGTGAACAGCTCTTTGGTACATGGCCGGAAGAAGACCAAAATAGGCTGTATAAAGATGAAAAAGAGAAGCAGACAGGGCAATTCCGGCAACCAGATAATACTGCCAGCCTGAGAGGTTTCGTTTACCACCTTCAAGCTTGTCCATTAAATCATCTTTAATGGATGATTCCTTAACCTGGCTTTCAGTATTTTCGTTCATCGAATTCCATCCTCCCAAAATTACGAACATAAAAATGTTTTAAGGGAGGACCTGTAATGCAAGTCCTCCCTTGCAGGTTAAATGACTATTTCATGTCTATGCCCTGTTCTTCGAAATATTTCACAGCACCAGGGTGGAATGGGATAATACCAACACTGGCTTCCTCTGGTACGAAATGTGCTGCCTGAGGAGTTACATCCATGAACTTGTCCCTGGCTTCCAGCAGAGTCTTGACCAGGCTATAAGCCAGATCTTCATCCATATCGGACCTTACTACCATGTAATTACCATCAGCTATTGTACGTACATCATAATCTATTCCGTCGTAAGTACCTGCTTTCATGGTATAACCGAAAACCTCCGGATGCATCTCTGTTACCTTTTTAATAATATCTTCAGGAAGGTCTATCAATTTAACTTCCCTTACTGCATCTACTTCCATTACAGCAGATCCTGGAGCAGAAAAGTTCCAGAAAACTGCGTCAACATTTCCGTCTTTCAGGGCCATTGCTGCTTCCGGCTGTGTAAGCTGCTGCATTTTATATTCTTCTTCAGGATCTATTCCAGCAGCTTCAAGAATCATGTTGGTCAAAACCTGATTGCCGCTTCCTGGAGCACCTATGGAGACTTTTTTGCCCTTAAGGTCCTCAAAACTCTCTATACCAGTACCTGCAATTGTCACAAGATGCTGGGGTGCAGGGTACATGTTGAAAAGAATTGATAGATCAAGAGCTCCGTCATTCTCAAAAGCATCAGTGCCATTATAGGCCATGTAAAGGCTGGACCCCATCGCCATTCCAAGTTGGACTTTATCAGCTGCGAGCAGCCTGCAGTTTTCCTTCGAAGCCGCGGTGGATCTGGAATTTGCCTTGATACCGATGTCGGCTTTGGAAAGGACCTCTGCCATGGAACCTCCCAGAGGATAGTAGGTACCTCCTACTCCTCCTGATCCTATTGTTACAAAAGTTACAGCAAAAGCTGCTGCAGAAAAACATAAAACTACTACCAAAGCTAACAGAACCATATACTTTTTCATTATTCTTTTCCCCCTTCTTAAAAATTCCCCTGAATGTTGCCTGCATTAAAAAACAAATTTTTTAATCTTATTGAAAATAATTCACCTCCCATTAATATCAGATTAAAGAGTCTCGAAAAATTTTCCAAGACCTCTTCCCAGGCGATCAAATATATCATCAACATCTTCCCTGGTTACTATCAAAGGTGGAGCTATCATGAACTGATCACCCTCAACTCCGTTAATCATTCCAGTCCCGGGATATACTACAAGTCCCTCCTGCATGAGTGTTTCAGTTACCTTGGCAGCGACCTTCATTTCAGGCGGGAATGGCTGTTTTGTTGTCTTCTCTTTAACTAACTCTATCCCTCTCATGAGGCCAAGTCCCCTTATATCTCCAACGTAGGGAAGACCTCTCAATTCTTCAAGTTTTTCTTCCAGGTAGACACCCTGTACTTCGGCATTTTCTACTATCTTGTTCTTCTTCATAAACTTTATTGATGCTGCAACAGCAGCTCCAGTAACAGGATTTCCATTGTAGGTATGACCATGCACAAAATGACCTGATCCTTTTTTCAGAACATCAGTTATTCTGTCAGAAACCACTATTGCTCCTGCTGGAGAATATCCTCCGGAAAGTGCCTTAGCTGAAGCTATAATATCCGGAACTACATTCCAGTGATCGACGCAGAAATTCTTTCCAGTCCTTCCAACTCCTGTCATGATCTCGTCAGCGACGAGAAGGACATCATATTTGTCACAGATCTCGCGAACAATAGGCCAGTATTCTTCGGGAGGATTAAGGGCTCCTACCGTAGAGCCAACTACTGGCTCTGCAAAGAAGGCAGCCACATACTCGGGACCTATCTGCCTGATGGTACTCTCCAGCATATGGGCACATCGCATTCCGCATCCTGGATATTTCAACCCATAGGGACAACGATAGCAGTAATGGGATGGGATCTTGGGATATTCTCTAAACATTGGATAATAATATCTGCGACGTCCCATACTTCCGGCAAGGGCCATAGTCCCTATGGTACTTCCGTGGTAGGAATTCCACCTTGCTATTGTCACGAATTTTGCAGATCCTTTTCCATCCCTTTCGACAAAATATTGTCTGGCGAGTTTCATGGCAGACTCAATAGCCTCACTGCCACCACTGACGAACCAGACATCATTCAGATCTCCCGGGGCAATGGAGGCAACCTCTTTTGCAGCTTCCTCAATAGCATCATTGCGCCATCTTGAGGGGTGTGCAAATTCCATTGTATTGAGCTGGTCACTTACAGCCTGCATTATCTCCCTGTTACCATGGCCAAAGCTTGATATAAGAGCACCACAACAACCATCGATGTATTCCCTGCCATCTTCGTCATAAATGTAGATTCCATCTGCCCTGACAGCTTTTCTAAGTTCGTTTTTGAAGTTACGGGGTATTAAATTACCATATTCAACCAAGCAACTCACTCCTTAAGAATTGGACTTTTTTCTGGTTTTCTAAAAGACTCCCATGTTTTATGTGTAAATGTTCTGTTCCTTCCACATTATTTCAAGCTTTTCAAGTTGATCATCTGTTTGGGTACCCATATCATGGGTTATCGTAAGAAGAAGTGCGTTGATAACACACAGGGGAGCTGTGAATGAATCTATAAAAGATACGGGATTCCAGGGAACTGAAAGAACAGAATCTGAAACCTCAGCGAGGGGACTGCTGAAATCATTTGTTATTGCAGCGGTACTTAAACCTTCATTCCTGGCATGGGAAAGGACATTCACTGTCCATCTTGAAAACCTGGGAAAACTGATACCAACTACAAGAGTTTTTTTATCAGCTGAAACTATGCTTTCGTATGCCATATGACTATCAAGCAAATTAATACCCGACATAAACCAGGAAAGGTAATATGATAAGTAGTAAGCCAAAGCATAGGAACTTTTATTTCCCACAATAAAGACAGAGGGTGCATTAATGATCTTTGATGCAAGATTCTTTATCGCTTCTCTCTGGACTTGAACCTTGGTTAAAGACAAGGTTGTCGAAGCTGAATCAATTATCCTTTCCAGAAAATTCTCCTCGTGATCTTTTTCATAATCTTTGTGTCTTTCAATAGTAGACAGATGTTCCATCACATGATGTTGTATCGCTGTCTTTAACTGGGGGAAACCGTTATAACCAAGAGCAGATGCCAGTCTTATGACGGTAGACTCACTTACTCCTGCCCTGTTACCTATCTCAGACGCCGTAAGAAAAGATGCTTCAAGAGGTTTTTCAAAAATATATTTCGCAACTTTTTTCTGGCCTGCAGACATAATTCCAATATTATTTTCGATCTTTTTCTTTAACAAAACTATCACTCTCTATCTGAAATATTTAACGGATATCCTGCATATTATAATATAAATGACGGATATCCTGCATGTTTAGATTATCCAACAAAGACTACTTTGTCAATCTTTTCAAAAAAATGAAGAGACCGGATGGATCTCCGGCCTCTTCGGTAGTTTTATAATTTGTATTTCTGGTTGTTATTTTTTCGGTGGCATGTGTATGGCTGCTCCGTTGACGTCAAGAGCCGCCTCTCCAAGGGCTTCACCCACTGTAGGATGGGCATGGATGGTGGTTACGATTTCGTCTATTGTGGCTTCAAGTCTCAGAGCCAGAGCCCCTTCAACGATAAGATCAGTGGCCCTTGGGCCAACAATATGCACTCCAAGGATCTCATCATGTTTCGCATCAACGACAAACTTTATAAATCCTGCAGTATCGTTCATAATGAGGCACTTTCCATTCGCCATAAGTGGAAATTTCCCAGTTTTGACCTTGTGCCCTTTTTCAGCGGCCTGCTCCTCTGTCATACCAACCCATGCGATCTCGGGAGTAGTATATACACAACCGGGAGTTGTTTTGTAGTCCATCTTTTGGGAATGACCCTGAATATTTTCAGCTGCAACCTCGCCTTCCCTGGATGCTACGTGTGCAAGCATTATGGGACTGCAACAGTCACCTATTGCATAGATATTCTTTCCTGTAGTTTTCATGTACCTGTCAACTGATATTCTTCCCCTGTTGAGTTTCACACCGGTATTTTCCAGACCCAGGTTTGCAGTCACAGGTTTCCTTCCGACAGATACAAGCACTTTTTCAGAAACAACTTCTACCTTGCCGCCATCTGTCTCTACCTCGGAAACCACTTTTCCTGCTTCATCCCTGAATCGGGTGACTTTTGAAGAAGTATATATCTCCACTCCCTTAAGCTGAAGGGTCTTTTTCAGTACTTCAACAACTTCTCTGTCCGTGTTTGGGAGAAGGTCGGGCAGCATTTCCACTATGGTTACACTGGTTCCGAGGCTCGCATATATGGATGCGAACTCAACTCCTATTACCCCGCCACCTATAACTGTCATGGACTCCGGCACAGAATCCAGGCTGAGAGCTTCGTTGCTTGTGATCACTCCCTGGGACTCGATTCCCGGAACAGGTGGAATTGCTGGTTCGGAACCTGTTGCTATAATGACACTGTCAAAGGACAATTCCTGTTCACCCTCCGTTCCCGATATCCTGACCCTGTTATCTGAAACAAAAGTAGCTTCTCCGGTGATCATTTTGACACCGTTTGCGGCAAGAAGGGTTTTGACACCTTCCACCAGCTGCTGGGACACCTGTTCTTTTCTTGTCATAAGAGAATCCCAGTCCACTGATACATTGTCAGCCTTCAGCCCAATGGCCTTTCCTTCTTTAACTTCGTTGAATAGCTCAACAGTATGAAGCAGTACTTTTGTAGGTATACAACCCACGTTGAGACAGGTTCCTCCAAAATATTTTCTGTCTACTATAGTGACATCAGCACCGAGCTGCGCAGCTCTAATGGCAGCAACGTAACCACCAGGCCCTGCTCCTATAACAAGCAGGGTCTTTCGTCCTGAAGGAAGAAAGGTCTTTTCCGAAGCCACTTTTTCCGTTCTCATGGTTTCTCTGGAAGGCTTTGATGCTTCTTCAGGTTTTTCTGCCGATTTTTCTTCAGAGGGCTTTTTATCTTCAGAAGCTGGGACTTCAACATCTTCTCCTTCTGCAGCAATTATACAGACAGGATCGGATACGGGAACTGAGTCGCCAGAAGAAACAAGGACCTTTGCCAGAATTCCTTCAGCTTCAGCCTCTACTTCATAATTTAACTTGTCCGTCGCAACAACGAAGATAACTTCACCTTTCTTAACAGGTTCACCTTCATTCTTTTTCCATTCGGTAACTGTACCCTCGGTCATTG
>Ga0102925_1001234_pt1 | contig 14124 bp, 12 predicted proteins | sample SalPonR1_A_D1_MG_FD_78216 | JGI IMG/M metagenome (GOLD analysis project Ga0102925, IMG submission 78216) | Salt pond soil microbial communities from South San Francisco under conditions of wetland restoration - Salt Pond MetaG R1_A_D1_MG | ecosystem: Environmental > Aquatic > Marine > Intertidal...
AGCGTGGTCTTGCCGGCATCCGGGTGGGAGATGATGGCGAAGGTCCGCCGCTCGGCGGTACTCGGGTCGACTTCGGTCATGCTTCCTCCGCCTGCGCGATGCTCCGGGACAACCTGCCCATTCTACCCGGCCTCCCGCCCGCCTTACCACGACCCGCCGACACCACCTGCAAGACCGGCTGAAACGATTGTGTCAGGTGGCCCCTACACCCCGTAGGACGGTGGCCCTTTTCATCGGTGCCGATATACTGGAGCCGGACATCGCACCCATGCTGTCGAGATCGCGGAATGGCTTCGACCCCACTGCGCCTTGCCCTCCTCCTGACGACGCTCCTGCTGGCCGGCTGTGACGAGGCCCCCGAGACGCCCCTGGGGGTCGGTGCCAATGTCTGGCCCGGCTACGAGCCGCTCTATCTCGCCCGGGAACGCGGCTACCTCGACACCGGGGCCATCCATCCCGTGGAATACCTCTCCGCCAGCCAGGTCCACCGGGCGCTGGCCAACGGCACCATCGACGTCGCCGCCCTCACCCTGGACGAGGCCCTGCGCGCCGCCGTGGAGATCCCGGGGCTGCGCGTCTTCCTGGTGGCGGACGTCTCTGCCGGCGGGGATGCCATCATCGCCCGGCCCGGGGTCGAGGATCTTGCCGATCTCGCCGGCCGCCGCGTGGGGGTGGAGGACACCGCCCTGGGCGCCTACTTCCTCGCCCTCGCCCTGGAGCGGGCCGGCCTGGAGCCAGGGGAGGTAGAACCGGTGCCGCTACGGATCAACGAGCACGAGGCGGCGTTCCGGGAGGGCACCATCGATGCCGCCGTGACCTTCGAACCCGTGCGCTCCCGGCTCATGAAGGCCGGCGGCCGGGTCCTCTTCGACAGCCGCCAGACACCGGACCGGATCGTCGACGTGCTGGTTACCACGGAATCGGTGCTGGCCGAGCGGGAGACGGCGATCACCGGCCTCGTCACGGCCTGGTTCCGTGCCCGCGCCGACCTGCTCGATCCGGAGGACAAGGCCGCGCGAGACTTCGTCGCCCGCCGCGAGGGGCTGGATCCGGCGGAACTGACGGCGGCCCTGACCGGCCTGGACTTCCCCGATCGCGCCGCCAATCGGCGCCTGCTGGCCGGCCCCGATCCGGCCCTGGCCGCCTCCTGCCGGCACATGGCCGACTTCCTGGCGGCGCGCGACCTCCTGCCGGAACAGGCGGTATGCCGCGAGGAACCCGGTGCCTTCCTCGCTGGCGGACCAGTCACGGGCACGGCGGGGGCCGAACGGTGAGGCGTCCGCCGCTATCCCTGCGCATCCTGCTCCCGCTGGCCCTGGCCGGCTTTGCAGCGGCGACCCTGGGCTACAGCCACTGGCGCTTCCTCGACGACGCCGGCACACAGGTCCGTGAGGGGGCCGCCGCCGAGATGGCGCGCCAGCTGGACCAGCTCCAGGCGCAGCTGGAACACCTGGCCCGCAAGGGCGAGTCGGCGCGCATCCGGGAGGTCCTGGCCGCCACCGGGGCCGACCCGGCGCTGACCACGGCGCTGCTGGCCGGCCCCGACGGCACCGTTCGGGCCGCCCACCGCCAGGCCTGGGTGGGCCGCGACATGACCGGGATCCTCGCGGATCGACCACCGGTCCGCGGCCTCTCGGAGAACGGGATTACTCGGACGGGGACCAGCCTCCACGGCGCCTATCCCGTAATCCTCGACCGCTCCCCGGATAACCTTGCCCCTACCGGGATCGGCGAACTCCACCTGATCCGATCGCTGGAGAGCCCGCTGGCCACGGCCCGGGCCGCCGCCTGGCGCCGAACCGGCCACCTCCTGCTCTTCCTGGCCTTGGTGGTTGCCGGTCTGGCCCTGGTCCTCCATCGACAGGTCGGCCAGCGCATGGACCGGCTGACCGCCGCTGCCGCCCGCTTCGCCGAAGGCGATAACACCGCTCGGGCCTCCCTGGCCGGGCGCGATGAACTCGCCGCCATCAGCCGCGCGTTTGATGACATGGCCCAGCGCGTGGCCAGCACCCATGCGGCGCTCGATGCCGAGCGGGAGCGTGCCCAGGTCACCCTCCACAGTATCGGCGACGCCGTCATCACTACCAACGCCGAGGGCCACGTGGAGTACCTCAACCCGGTGGCCGAGAACCTTACGGGCTGGAGCGTCGGCGAGGCCATCGGCCGGGACCTCGGCGAGGTCTTCAACATCTTCAACGAATTCACCGGCGAACCGGCGGAGAACCCGGTCAGGCACTGTCTCGCCTCGGGGACGGTGGTCGGCCTGGCCAACCATACGGCGCTGGAGAGCCGGAACGGCCGGGTCATCGCCATTGAGGACTCTGCCGCCCCCATTCGCAACGAGCAGGGTCTCGTCATGGGCGCGGTCATGGTCTTCCACGATGTCAGCGAGAAGCGCGCCCTCGCGCAGCAGCTCTCCTGGCAGGCGACCCACGACCCGCTCACCGGACTGGTGAACCGGCGGGAGTTCGAGGCGCGCCTGGAGGCCCTGCTGGAGGATGCCCGCGCTACCGGCCGCCACCACGCCCTGCTCTTCCTGGACCTGGATCAGTTCAAGGTGGTCAACGATACCGCCGGCCACGCCGCCGGGGACGAGCTCCTGCGCCAGCTCCCCCGGGCCCTGCGGGAACACCTGCGCGAGACCGATCTGGTCGCCCGCCTGGGCGGCGACGAGTTCGCCCTGCTGCTACCGGATGCCGACCTGACGGCGGCCTCGCGCGTGGCAGAGAAGATCCGGGCCGCCGTGGAGGATTACCGCTTCCTGTGGCAGGGACACCCCTTCCAGGTGGGGGCCTCCATCGGGGTCGCCCTGGTGGAGGCCAATAGCCACGACGTGGCCGAGATCATGTCGGCGGCGGACGTGGCCGCCTATACCGCCAAGGATCTGGGCCGGAACCGGGTCCACGTCTGGCAGCACCACGACGATGCCGTCCGCCAGCGCCAGGGCGAGATGCACATCCTCACGGTGCTCTCCGAGGCGCTCGACCACGACCGGTTCCTGCTGGAGAGCCAGCCCATCCACCACTTGCGGGGCAACGGCCCGGAGCGCCACGAAGAGCTCCTGGTCCGGCTGGTCCATCCCACCAGCGGCGAGGTGCTCCCCCCGGATCGTTTCATCCCCGCCGCCGAGCGCTACGGGGTCATGCCCTCCCTGGACCGCTGGGTCATCCGCCACGCCTTCGCCGCCCTGGCTGCGCCGCTGCGCGCCAACCGGGATGCCAACGGCGGCCCGACCTGGCTCTTCAACATCAACCTCTCCGGCGCCAGTCTCGGGGATGGTGACCTGCTGGCCTGGATCCGGGAACAGGCCCGGGAGTACGACCTTCCCCCGGCCGGCATCTGCTTCGAGATCACCGAGACGGCGGCGGTCACCAATCTCCTGGAGACGCGCAGCTTCATCCACGAGCTGCGGCGGGATGGCTTTCAGTTCGCCCTGGACGACTTCGGCAGCGGGCTCTCCTCCTTCGCCTACCTCAAGGACCTGGAGGTGGACTGGCTGAAGATCGATGGCCACTTCATCCGGGACCTCCTCACCGATCCCGTGGACCGGGCCCTGGTCAGCGCCATCCACGAAGTCGGGCGGGTCATGGGGCTGCGCACCATCGCCGAGGCGGCAGAGACGAAGGAGCAGGTCACCGCCCTCACCGAGCTCGGCGTGGATGCCGTCCAGGGCTTCGGGGTAGCAACCCCGCGGGGACTGGAAGAGAGCCTGTCACCGGCGGTCTGAGCGATATCAGCCGCCCGGGTTCCGGCCCGGGTCCCCGCCCACCAGCTCCCGCCGCAGCACCCAGGCATCCTCACGACCGTCGGCGGCGGGATAGTAGCCCTCGCGCACCCCCACGGTCTCGAATCCCTCCGCCCCGTAGAGGGCGAGCGCGGCGGTATTGGAGGGGCGGACCTCCAGGAAGGCCTGTTCCGCCCCCGCCAGGCGCCCCTCGGCCAGGAGCGCACGCAGGAGCAACCGTCCCAGGCCGCGGCCGCGCTGGTCGGGCGCGGTGCAGAGGTTGAGGACGTGGCACTCGCCGGCCGCCGCCGAGAGGAGGCCGTAGGCGGCGAGCCCGGTGGCCGCCCCCTCGGTGGCGACCTCCAGCACCCGGCCGATGTAGCCCACGCGCAGGCAGTCCCGGAAGATCCCCTCGGTCCAGGGTTCCAGATAGGTGCCCTCCTCGATGGCGAGGACGGCCGGGAGGTCCACCCCGACCATGGGGCGGATAATGGGCTCAGGCGCCACCGGCCTCCTCCGCCAGGGTCCGGCGGGCCAGCTTCAGGTCCGCCCAGGCGCGCGCCTTGTCCGCCGGGTTCCGCAGGAGATACGCGGGGTGGTAGGTCACCACCACCGGGGTCCCGGTCTCCGGGTGGTAGTGGACCTGACCGCGCAGTTCCCCCAGCCGGGCCTCCCGGCCCAGGAGGTTGTTGGCGGCGACCCGGCCCACGGCGAGGATGATGCCGGGGCCGATGAGCTCGATCTGGCGCCGCAGGTAGGGAGCGCAGGTGGCCACCTCCGCCGGCTGGGGATCGCGGTTGTTCGGTGGCCGGCACTTGAGGATGTTGGCGATGTAGACGCCGTCGCCCCGGGAGAGGTCCAGGGCGGCGAGCATGGCGTCCAGCAGCTCCCCGGCACGGCCGACGAAGGGCTCACCGCGGCGGTCCTCCTCGGCCCCCGGCGCCTCGCCCACCACCAGCCAGTCGGCGGCACGGTCGCCCACGCCGAAGACCGTCTGCGTCCGCCCCTCGTGCAGCGGGCAGGCGGTGCAGCCGGCCACCCGATCCGCCAGGTCGTCCCAGTCCAGCTGGCCCACCGGCCGGGGCCCGGGCACCGGCTCCTCGCCGGCGAGCGCTTCCGGCTCCGGGAACGCGGTCTCTCCCGTGGGGGCCTGGGCTGCCGGGGGTTCCTCCGCCGGGCTGCCCGTTTCCGCGGGCGGCGGGGCGAGTTCGGCCACGGGAGCCGGCGGGGCCAGCACCGGGGCGGGACCATCCGGTCTCCGCTCCCAGTGCGGGATCCCCAGCGCCTCCAGCCAGGCCCGGCGACGCCCCTCCTCCACGGCGCTAGACGTCGCCGGCCTGGGGATGGGCCCGGTCCACCGGCGCCATGATCTTGTTCAGGGCGTTGACGTAGGCCTGGGCGGAGGCGATGACGATGTCGGTATCCGCCCCCTGACCGTTGACGATCCGCCCGCCCCGTTCCAGCCGGACGGTGACCTCGCCCTGGGCGTCGGTGCCGGAGGTGATGTTGTTCACCGAGTAGAGCAGCAGCTGGGTGGTGGAGGCCATGACCGCCTCGATGGCGGAGAAGGTCGCATCCACCGAGCCGCTGCCGGTGGCCCGACCCTGACGCTCCTCGCCGTCCACCTCCAGGGTGACGGTGGCCTCCGGGGTCTCCCCGGTCTCGGAGCAGACGTGGACGGAGACGAGCTGGACGCGCTGGTTCTCCGCCTCCACGCCGGCCTCGGTGACCAGGGTCTGCAGGTCCTCGTCGAAGATCTCGTGCTTCTTGTCGGCAAGTTCCTTGAACTTGGCGAAGGCGTCGTTGAGGATCGCCTCCGATTCCAGCTCGATGCCGATCTCGGCCAGGCGCGACTTGAAGGCATTGCGGCCGGAGTGCTTGCCCAGGACCATGCGATTGGTGTTCCAGCCCACGTCCTCGGCGCGCATGATCTCGTAGGTCTCGCGGTGCTTGAGCACCCCGTCCTGGTGGATGCCGGACTCGTGGGCGAAGGCGTTGGCGCCCACGATGGCCTTGTTGGGCTGCGGCTGGAAGCCGGTCACCGACGCCACCAGCTTGGAGCTGGGCACGATCTGGGTGGTATCGATGCGGGTGTTGCAGGGGAAGACGTCCTGGCGCACCTGCAGGGCCATGACGATCTCCTCCAGCGCCGCGTTCCCCGCCCGCTCGCCGAGACCGTTGATGGTGCACTCCACCTGGCGCGCGCCGTTGGTCACCGCCGCCAGGGAGTTGGCCACGGCGAGGCCGAGGTCGTTGTGGCAGTGGCTGGAGAAGACCGCGCGGTCGCTGTTGGGCACGTTGGCCCGGATATCGGCAATGAGCTGGCCGAACTGCTCCGGGATGGCGTAGCCCACCGTATCCGGGATGTTGATGGTGGTCGCCCCGGCATCAATGGCCGCCTCCACGATGCGGTAGAGGAAGTCCGGCTCGGAGCGACCGGCATCCTCGGCGGAGAACTCCACGTCGTCCACGAAGTCCCGCGCCCGGCGCACGGCGGCCACGGCCCGCTCCACCACCTCGTCCGGGCCCATGCGGAGCTTGTTCTCCATGTGCACCGGCGAGGTGGCAATGAAGGTGTGGATGCGGGCGTGGGCGGCGCCGGCCAGGGCCTCGCCGGCGCGCTCGATATCCCGCTCCACGGCGCGCGCAAGGCCGCAGACCGTGCTCTCCTTCACGCTCTCGGCGACGGCGCGGACCGACTCGAAGTCGCCCTCGCTGGCCGCCGGGAAGCCGGCCTCGATGACGTCCACCCGCAGGCGTTCGAGCTGCCGGGCGATGCGGATCTTCTCTTCGCGCGTCATGGAGGCGCCGGGGCTCTGCTCGCCGTCGCGAAGGGTGGTATCAAAGATGGTGAGATGTTCCTGACTCATGGGATCTCCTCCAGGGGAAGGGCCATGGTAATCGAGCCGCCTCGCCGCTCCAACGGGGTGGGCGGGGCATCGGATTCAAACGGGATGGGGGATCGAGATCTTATAGCCGCCGCAGCGGCAGCAGTCGCAGGCTGGTCAGGAGGGACGCGACCGCACGACCGGCGCCGGGGCGACGGTCGTTGAACTCGTTGTTGTGCGGTGCGCGGATGGCCATGGTGTACGGGGTTCCAGGGCGAATCTGGACTCAGTATAAGTTGCTTTCGCGACTTCGCCAACCCTGCCCCTGTCAGGAACCGGAACGACGCGCCCGCTCCCGCCGACGGTGGCGCAGGGAGCGCAGGGTCTCCACCACGCCGCTGGCGGCGTAGATCAGCGCCGCGCCGAAGAGGACCTGCGGGGGATCCAGGGCCACCAGGACGAAGATCAGCACGATGACCAGCAGCGCCACGAAGGGCACCCGGCCCCGGAGGTCGAAGTCCTTGAAACTGCGATACCGGAGATTGGAGACCATGAACAGGCCGGCCAGGACGGTGAGCACCGCCGCCGGGATGGCCAGTTCCGCCGGATCGAACCCGTAGGCCGGGACCGCCCAGACCATGCCCGCCAGCAGCGCCGCCGCCGCCGGCGATGCGAGCCCCTGGAAGTGGCCGCGATCGGCGTGGGCCACCTGGGTGTTGAAGCGAGCCAGTCGCAGGGCGGCCGACGCCACGTAGACGAAGGCCGCCAGCCACCCCACCTTGTCCAGCTCGGTGAGCGCCCACTGATGGACTACCAGCGCCGGGGCCAGGCCGAAGGAGATGAGATCGGCCAGGCTGTCGAACTGGACACCGAAGTCGGTCTGGGTATTGGTCAGCCGGGCGACCCGGCCATCCAGCCCGTCCAGGATCATGGCCACGAAGATGGCGACCGCCGCCGTACGGTAGTCCCCCCCCATGGCGCTGATGATGGCGAAGAAGCCGGCAAACAGCGCCGCCGTGGTCAGCAGGTTGGGGAGCAGGTAGATACCGCGTCGGCGGCCCGACTCCCCGCTGGAGTTCTCTTCGCGTGGCACGATTCCCGCCGGGGCGCCCCTAGTTCTTGGACCGATCGACGATCTTGTTGGAGGCGATCCACGGCATCATGCCGCGCAGCCGCTCGCCCACCTGCTCGATCTGGTGCTCGGCACCCAGGCGACGGTTGGCCTTGAGGACCGGGGCATTGGCCTGGTTCTCGGCGATCCACTCGCGGGCGAACTCGCCGTTCTGGATCTCGGTGAGGATCTCGCGCATGGACTCCTTGGTGTACTCGTCCACCACGCGCGGGCCACGGGTGAAGTCCCCGTACTCGGCGGTGTTGGAGATGGAGTAGCGCATGTTGGCGATGCCGCCCTCGTACATGAGGTCGACGATGAGCTTGAGCTCGTGGAGGCACTCGAAGTAGGCCATCTCGGGGGCGTAGCCGGCCTCGACCAGGGTCTCGAAACCGGCCTTCACCAGCGCCGAGGTGCCGCCGCAGAGGACCGCCTGCTCGCCGAAGAGGTCGGTCTCGGTCTCCTCGCGGAAGGAGGTCTGGATGACGCCGGCGCGGCCGCCGCCGTTGGCGGAGGCATAGGCCAGGGCGATGTCGCGGGCCTGGCCGGAGCTGTCCTGCTCCACGGCGATGAGGCTCGGCACGCCGCCGCCCTGGGTATAGGTGGAGCGGACCAGGTGGCCGGGGCCCTTGGGCGCGATCATGATGACGTCCAGGTCGGCGCGCGGCTCGATCTGGCCGTAGTGGATGTTGAAGCCGTGGGCGAAGGCCAGCGCGGCGCCCTGACGCAGGTTCGGCGCGATGTGGTCGGCGTAGAGCGCGCCCTGGTGCTCGTCGGGGGCCAGGACCATGACCAGGTCGGCGCCGGCGACGGCGTCATCCAGGGACTGCACGGTGAGACCCGCCTGCTCGGCCTTGGCCGCCGAGGCGGAGCCGGGCCGCAGGCCGACGACCACGTCCACGCCGGACTCCTTGAGGTTGTTGGCGTGGGCGTGGCCCTGGGAGCCGTAGCCCAGGATGGCCACCTTGCGCTTCTGGATCAGGGAGAGGTCGGCGTCTTTGTCGTAGAAGATGTTCACGGTCGCGCTTCCTTCAACGGGAAAGGGTTTAAGGGTTCGGTTCTTTCGTTCTGCGGGCCGCTAGAGGCGCAGGGCGCGTTCGCCCCGGGCGATGCCCATGACCCCCGAGCGCACGGTCTCCAGGATGCTGGTCTGCGGCAGGGCCTGGAGGAAGGCATCCACCTTCTCGGCGTCGCCGGTGAGCTCGATGGTATAGGTGTTTTCGGTCACGTCCACCACCCGGCCCCGGAAGATGTCGGCCAGCCGCTTGAGCTCCTCGCGGGCCTCGCCGTCGGTGGCGCGGACCTTCACCAGCATCATCTCGCGCTCGATGTGCGGCCCCTCGGCCAGCTCCATGAGCCGGACCACGTCCACCAGCTTGTTCAGCTGCTTGACGATCTGCTCGATGATCTCCTCGGAGCCGCTGGTCACCAGCGTCATCCGGGAGAGGCTGGGGTCCTCCGTGGGCGCCACGGTGAGGGACTCGATGTTGTAGCCGCGGGCGGAGAAGAGCCCGGCCACCCGGGAGAGCGCCCCGGACTCGTTCTCCATGAGGATGGCGATGATGTGGCGCATGTCAGGCGAGCTCCCGATCGGGGGACAGGTGCATCTCGTGGTGGCCCTTGCCCGCCTCGATCATCGGATAGACGTTCTCGGTCTGGTCGGTGATGAAGTCCAGGAAGACCAGCCGGTCCTTCATGGCGAAGGCCTCGCGCAGGGCGCCCTCGACATCCCCGGGCCGCTCCACCCGCAGGCCGACATGGCCGTAGGCCTCCGCCAGGCCGACGAAATCGGGCAGCGCATCCATATAGGAGTGGCTGTAGCGGCTCTCGTAGAAGAACTCCTGCCACTGCCGCACCATCCCCATGTAGCGGTTGTTCAGGTTGATGATCTTCAGCGGCAGCATGTACTGCAGGCAGGTGGAGAGCTCCTGGATGCACATCTGGATGCTCGCCTCGCCGGTGACGCAGGCCACGTCCGCCTTCGGGTCGGCGAGCTGGGCGCCGATGGCCGCCGGCAGGCCGAAGCCCATGGTCCCCAGCCCGCCGGAGTTCAGCCAGCGCCGCGGCTTGTTGAAGCCGTAGAACTGCGCCGCCCACATCTGGTGCTGGCCCACGTCGGAGCTGACGTAGGCGTCCCCGCCGGTGACCTCGGAGAGCTTCTCGATCACCATCTGCGGCTTGATGAGCTCGCTGTTCCGGTCGTAGGACATGCAGTCGAGACTGCGCCACTGCTCGATCTGGCCCCACCACTCCTTCAGCGCCGACCCGTCCGGATGGCGGTCGCCACTGCGCAGGAGCCGCAGCATCTCCTGGAGCACCTGGTCGGTGTCACCGACGATGGGCACATCCACCCGCACATTCTTGGAGATGCTCGAGGGATCGATATCCAGATGGATGATCCGGGCGTTGGGCGAGAAGTGCTCGGTATTGCCGGTCACGCGGTCGTCGAAGCGCGCGCCCACGGCGAAGAGCACGTCGCACTCGTGCATGGCCATGTTGGCCTCGTAGGTCCCGTGCATGCCGAGCATGCCCAGGAATTGCGAGTCCGAGGCCGGATAGGAGCCGAGCCCCATGAGCGTCTGCGTGATGGGGTAGCCCAGCTCCCGCGTGATCTCGGTGAGGACCTCGGAGGCCTCGCTGAGCACCACGCCGCCGCCGGTGTAGATCATCGGCCGCTTGGCGGAGAGCAGGAGGTCCACCGCCCGCTTGATCTGGCCCGGGTGGCCGCGCGTTACCGGATTGTAGGAGCGCAGGCTCACGCTGGCCGGATAGGTATAGGGGATCTTCACCGACGGGTCGGTGACATCCTTGGGCACGTCCACCAGCACCGGCCCGGGCCGGCCGGTGGTGGCGATGTGGAAGGCCTTCTTCAGGGTGCTCGCCAGATCACGCACGTCCTTGACCAGGAAGTTGTGCTTCACGCAGGGGCGGGTGATGCCCACCGCGTCCACCTCCTGGAAGGCGTCGGAGCCGATGACCCCGGTGGGCACCTGGCCGCTGATCACCACCATGGGGATGGAATCCATGTGGGCGGTGGCAATACCGGTGACGGCATTGGTCACGCCGGGGCCGGAGGTGACCAGCATCACCCCCGGCTTGCCGGTGGCCCGCGCATAGCCGTCGGCGGCGTGGCCGGCGCCCTGCTCGTGGCGTACCAGGATGTGCCGGATATCCTGCTGGCCGTGGAGGGCATCATAGATATGCAGCGCCGCCCCACCGGGATAGCCGAAGATGTATTCCACACCTTCGTCCCGCAGGAACTGGACGATGATCTCGCCGCCGCTCAACTCCACTGGCATTTCCCCCGCAAAACGCCGCCACTGGCGGCACGAATGTGAACCGTCAAACGTACTGTCAACCGACCGACGGGTCAACCGATACCCGGCCGGGGAACCGGCCGGCGGTTTGCCCGACCGGTTTTTCCGGCCCGGGGACCGTGCTAGCCTCTCCCTACCCCCACGGTCGGGAATAGGCCCCATGGAGAGCGATCTCAAGTCCCTGGAGTTCGACGGCATCCGCCGTCTGCTGGAGAAGCTGGCCGCGACGCCCTACGGCGCGGAGGCCTGCCGCAACCTGGCGCCGGCGCCGAATCGCGAGGGTGCGCGCCGCATGCAGGCGGCGGTCTCCGCCGCGCGCGCCGCCATCGAGGCCGGCGACGGCCCGCCGCTGCCGGAGGTCCCGGATATCCGGCCGGCGCTGCGCCAGGCCCGCACGCCCGGGGCCGCCCTGGCGGTGACGGCGCTGGAGAACCTGCGCACCCTCCTGAAGGCCTCCTCCGATCTCAACGACTTCCTGGGTCGCCACCCCGAACTCCACCCCGCCGGCGCCGGGAACCTGGAGCTCCCGGAGCCGCTGATGGCCCGGCTCGACGAGGTCCTCAGCAGCAGCGGCAAGCTGCGCGAGGACGCCTCGGAGGAACTGGGCCGCCTCCATGGCGAGCGCCGCTCCCTGGGCGAGGAGGCCACGGAGGCGGTGCGCAAGCGCCAGGACAAGCGCGACCTGCGCGACGCCGTGGATGACCCGAAGAAGGTGACCTGGCACGGCCCCCGGGCGGCCATCACCCTGCGCGCCACCCACGCCGACGGCGTCAAGGGCGTCCGCCGCGGCACCGCCATGGGCGGCCGCGACGTCATCATCGAGCCGGTGGAGGCGGTGGCGGTGAACAACCGGCTGGAGGCCATGGACGGCCGCATCCAGGCGGAGGAGCAGCGGCTGCTGCGCGAGGTCACCGATACCGTACGCGAGCACGCCGATGCCCTGGACCGACTGGTGACGGCCGTCACCTGGGTGGACCTGGCCACGGCCGGGGCACAGCTCTCCATCCACCTCAACGCCCATGCGCCGATCCTGGCCGACGAGCCAGGGTTGCAGCTCAACGAGGCCTATCATCCCCTGCTGCTGCTCCAGTTCGCCGAGGGGACCGGACCGCAGCCGGTCCCGCTGACCATCGAGCTGGACGACACCAACCGGATGCTGGTCATCACCGGCCCCAACACCGGCGGCAAGACCGTGGTCCTGAAGACCCTGGGCCTGCTGGTGACCATGGCCCATTGCGGCCTCCACGTGCCGGCGGAGGGGGAGTGCACCATCGGCGCCTACGACCGGGTGCTGGTCGACGTGGGCGACCCCCAGGATCTCTTCCACCACCTCTCCACCTTCGCCGGCCACGTGGAGAAGCTCAAGCGCATCCTGGACGAGGCGGACAGCAGCACGCTGGTTCTCATGGACGAGCTGGGCACCGGCACCGACCCCGAGGAGGGGGCGGCGCTGGCCATGTCGGTGCTGGACGAGCTCTCCGGCCGCGGCGTTCAGGGCATCGTGAACACCCACCTCTCGCCGCTCAAGGACTATGCCGAGAGCGCCGAGTACGTGGTCAACGCCTCCATGCGCTTTGATCACGACGCCCTCGCCCCCACCTACCAGCTGGCCGTGGGGGAGCCCGGGCGCTCCCTGGGCCTGCTCATCGCCGAGCGCAACGGCCTGGCCCCGGAACTGGTGGGCCGCGCCCGGGACCACCTCCAGCGGATTGCCCGGCGACCGGCCGATGCCGGCTGACGGGTCGGCCCACCGCCGGAGTGTGAACGGGGCCGCATTCCGGGCATTCCCGCGGGGGAATTCGACCCCTCCCCCTGTACCATAAGCCGGCCGGATCCTTTAGACTCGTTCCGGCAGGGTGGGCCCGGTGCCCGCGGTCTGGACGCAACAGCGAGCCGAACTATCCCCATGTCATCCGCCAAGGCCGACGTCGAACTCCCCGAACCCGCCGATGCCCGCCGCGAGGGCAAGGTCTATATCATCCAGGGGACGACCAACGAGGGCCGGAAATTCCGGCCCAGCGACTGGGCCGAGCGCATGAGCGGCGCGCTGTCGACCTTTGACGGCGGCCGCATCCACTACTCGCCGATGCTGCGGCCCATCGCCTTCAATGGCGTCAAGTCCATCGTGGTCCACCCCGATCTGGAGCAGTCCCAGCCGGACCTGTTCCGGTACATCATGGATTTCGCCCACGCCAACGACCTGCGTATCACCGAGGCCGACAGCGAGGACTGACCCATGCCCTATCTCGCCTTCCACACCAACGTCGCCCTGGATGAGGGCGCTGCCGAGGACCTGAGCCGGCGCGCCTCCGCCACCGTGGCCGCGGAGCTGGGCAAGCCCGAGGGCTACGTCATGGTCGAGGTGACCCCCGGCGCGAACCTGCGCTTCGGCGGCTCTACCGAACCGGCGGCCTACCTGGAACTCAAGAGCCTGGGGCTGCCAGAGGAGCGCACCGGTGACCTCTCGGCGACCCTGTGCGACCTGGCCGGGGATTTCGGTATCCCCGCCGAGCGCATCTATATCGAATTCGCCGGCCCCGCCCGGCACCTCTGGGGCTTCCGGCGAACCACCTTCGCCGGCTGACGCCACCCCACCCCGACATCCCGATTTCCACCGGCTCCGGAGGCGCCGCCATGCGGACCACGAACCTGCTCATGCCCACGCTGCGGGAAGACCCCGCGGATGCCGAGATCGCCAGCCATCAGCTGATGCTGCGCGCCGGCTACATCCGGCGCCTGGCCGCCGGCCTCTACACCTGGATGCCGCTGGGGCTGCGCGTGCTGCGCCGGGTGGAGCAGGTGGTCCGCGAGGAGATGGACCGCGCCGGGGCCCAGGAGGTCCTGATGCCGGCCATCCAGCCGGCGGAGCTGTGGGAGGAGTCCGGCCGCTGGGACCAGTACGGTCCCGAACTCCTGCGGCTGCGCGACCGCCACGAGCGCGACTTCTGCTACGGCCCCACCCACGAGGAGGTCATCACCGACCTGGTGCGCAGCGAGGTGGCCAGCTATCGCCAGCTGCCGCTGAACCTCTACCAGGTCCAGACCAAGTTCCGGGACGAGGTGCGGCCGCGCTTCGGCGTCATGCGCGCCCGGGAGTTCCTGATGAAGGATGCCTACTCCTTCCACCTGGAGTGGGACTCCCTG
>Ga0102925_1001237_pt1 | contig 14108 bp, 12 predicted proteins | sample SalPonR1_A_D1_MG_FD_78216 | JGI IMG/M metagenome (GOLD analysis project Ga0102925, IMG submission 78216) | Salt pond soil microbial communities from South San Francisco under conditions of wetland restoration - Salt Pond MetaG R1_A_D1_MG | ecosystem: Environmental > Aquatic > Marine > Intertidal...
ATGTCCTGGGCCATGAATATACTGGTAAATAAAACCCAGTCATCTCTGGCTGAGGTAAACAAGTTGTTCCACCAGGCAATCAATGCCGAGACCCAATTGACCCAGAGCAGAGTTACGGCCCAGAAAATATTCACCACCCGCACCATACCAACTGTAGGGAAGATAAAAAGAATTATGGCTGATATACAAAAAGAGATCAGACAGGCTGTCCTGACAGATGAACAGATGCTAAGTCATGCCGGGGCGGTTCGAAACCGTGTGCTCTTTATGGGGATTGCAGTCATCCTTATAGGTATTGGACTGACATTTATTATCTCCAGAAGTATCAGCCGCCCTGTTATCCAGGGGGCTGCCTTTGCCGGAACCATTGCCGGTAAAGATTTAACCAGACGGCTTGATATCAATCAGACCGATGAGGTTGGTCTTCTGGCATCGGCACTGAACAACATGTCTGAAAATTTACAACGGATGTTTTCAGATATCGTGGCCGGGGTTGACACATTGACATCGTCTTCCACCCAATTGTCAAATGTTTCCCGGCAAATTGAGGACAACGCCGGCCAAACTTCGCTGAAAACAAGTCATGTCTCCACATCTGCCGAAACAATGAGTGTCAGCATGAACGGTGTTGCCGCAGCCACGGAGCAGGCGACCATGAACCTGCAAATGATTGTCACAGCCATTGAACAGATGGCCGCCACCACCCAGGAGGTTTCGCATAATACGGAAAAAGGCAGTGAAACCACGTCCCAAGCCGTTGCTACAGCCAAAGAGGTGTCCGTCAAAGTCAAGGCACTTGACCAGGCCGCAGAAGAGATTAATAAAGTCACAGAGACCATTGCAGAAATTTCAGAGCAGACAAACCTGCTTGCCTTAAATGCCACCATTGAAGCTGCCCGGGCGGGCCAGGCAGGCAAGGGATTTGCCGTGGTTGCCGGTGAAATAAAAGCCCTTGCCCGGCAGACAGCCCATGCCACCCAGGACATCAGTGGCAAAATCAGCGCCATTCAGACCACTGCAACAGAATCAGTGGGGGCCATTAATACCATTGTGGATGTTATCAATGAGATCAACCAAATTGTCGCCACGGCTGCCTCGGCCATTGAGAAGCAGACCGCCACCACTCGCGAGATATCCAATAACGTCAGCGAAGCGGCCACCGGACTTGATGAGGTCAACAGTAACATTAAGCAGGCATCAATTGTATCAAAGGAAGTCACAAAGGATATCAAAGATGTGAGTCAGGCCACGGAATCCGTGGAATCGGGCAGCCATGAGATACGGACCAGTGCTGAAGCGTTGTCCAGACTTGCCGAAGAACTTCATGAAATGATGGATCAGTTTAGCATTTGATCCGGACCCCGCAAAATAAGCGGAGTGGCGCGAATGTTAATGCTCATCTTTCAGGGCTGAACCAGGGTCTTCGGTTTTGGGCAGGCTTAGCCCATGCTGTACAAGAAATATCGACATACTGTTTCCTTTTACTCGATCATCAAGTTTTAGGTCTTTTTTTGAAATATTGTATCACCAATTCATCAGATAGCTCTATGGATTCATTCTCAGCTCTATTGCCTATTAAATTGATAATTTCAGCCGCGATCCGATTATCGAAAGGCACGTTATAAAAATCAAAGATTGATTGACATAAATCTTCTTTGCCGTCAAAGGACCAGGCGGCATTAAAAATTTCGTAATTATGCATTTTTAAACCGCTGTGTTTGACCGCGTCCTGGGCAGTTATCAGCTCCTGATTCTCGCTGCTCACCAACGAAAATGCGCGTTGGACTTCTCCTTCAATGGTCGGCTCAATAATTAATATTTCGCCTTGCTCCGTCAGCACCCTGACAGCCTCCGCAATTGCAGCTTCACTGTCCTGATGATGAAGGGATAATGTAAAAATAACAAGATCGAAAGAAGCGTTTGCAAAGGCGAGTTTTTCACCGGAACCGATTTGGAAGGTCACCCCCGATATATTATCTTTGGCTTCTTTGACTTTTTTAAAATCAGGCTCAATGGCGATTAGTTTTTTAGGTTTGTCAGCTAAAAAAGATGTTATTCTACCGTTCCCACAACCTATTTCGAGTACTTTTTTATCGCTAAGGTTCGTGATGCATTGCAGAATTTTTTCTGCAATGATTTTGTCACTGTTATCTTTCATTTTTATTAATAATCATTAAATCTGAGAATGTGGCAAATTTGATTGGATGGGCGTGAGATCGGCTTTTTCATCATTATAGTAAAGTGCATCAACCAATGGTTTAATTGCATTGTCAAGCGCCGCTATCTGTTGAGGCGATAATTTGCTTAAGGCGCTGCTCAGCCGTCCTTCGGGTGATGGGGCTTTAGATAATAAAACCTTGCCTTCTTCAGTTATATATAACCTGACAGCCCTTTGATCGGATTTACTTCTATGTCGTTTTAAAAGATGCTTGTCTTCCAGTTTGCCGAGCATGTTTGAACAGGTAGATCTGTGTATGGATAAAAGCGAAGCAAGCTCAGATACCTTAATGCCGGGAGCATTATGAACCTCATACAACATCCATAATCGCACGCTTGACAATCCACAGGCGGATTCAATTTTTTTTGAATGGGCTTGGATAGCCTTAAAAACAACTCTCAATTTTTGAGTTATGCTGTTTTCTTTTTCCAAACGATTTTTCAAGCCAAGCACCTTAATAATGTTAAAATGAAAAATTAAATCCCTTATATAAGCGCTTTTTATCGCTTAACTTCCTTGTTGACACTATTATAAAAAAAAGTATACTATAAAACAATATCATAGAAAACTATATTCTACAATACTAAAAATAAAATCAAGGAGACAAAATGAGCAGATCAAAAGAGAGTAAGGCTCTAAAGGGTCTGGTCGAAGACAGCTTGAAAGGCCTTGATGGTGTAAAAAAATGGATAGGTAAACTTCAGCCCAAAGCTGTTTTCCACAGTGGTAAACCCTTTAGAGAAAAATTGGTATATTATCCGGATGCAACAGCTTAGAACCTTTCCATACATTCCCTTAAAAGTGCCACGGCATAAGATCCTTAAACGCCTGGGGTATCAGCGCCGTCAAAATGAAATCTCACAGCGGATGATGTCCGAGGTGGACAGCTGGATCACCTATGCGGCGGACCATATCCATCTCAAGGCCACGGCCCGCATCGGGGATATACATATTGACCACAGGAAGGGAACCGTTGCGTTAAAGCAATCTGATACGGTGTTTGAAAGTGCAAAATTTACCCGATTTCTGGGAAAGGCCGATCAGTTGCTCATTATGGGCATTACCGGCGGTCAGGCGGTTGCTGATGAGATCAAACAACTCCAGAAAGACAAGAGGATGACCGGGGCTGTGGTCGTGGATGCCGCGGCATCTGAAATTGTAGATGAAGGATTTGACTGGCTGATGGCATTGTTCAACAAAGAGCTGGTCAGGGAACGAAAAGTATTAAAATTAAAGCGATTTTCTGCCGGTTATGGGGATTTTGACATCCGGTTTCAGGCAGATATATATCATATTCTTAAAATGGAAACGCTTGGAGTGGCCATAACGGACACCTGTATCCTGATGCCGGAAAAAAGCGTTACCGCATTTTGCGGTATTTCAAAAGTGACAGAGGAGTAAAAACAACATGGAGGAAAGAGGCAAAAGCATATTGGAGATTCTTAATAAACGCATTCTTATCCTGGACGGTGCCACCGGCACTGAGATGCAGAAACGCGGCCTGCCGCCGGGGGTCAGCCCGGAACTATGGTCCATGGAAAATCCCGAGGTATCGGCCGACATATACCGTGCCTATGCCCGGGCAGGTTCAGATATGCTTTTCACCTGTACCTTTGGCGGCACCCCTTGGAAACTTGAAGAGTTCGGCGCGGCAGATAAAACAGAGCAGATCAACTGCAAACTTGTAGAAAATGCGGTTAAAACAGCGGATGATCTATCGAAACGGGAAGGTATTCGACCGCTGGTTGTCGGGGATATCGGCCCCTGCGGCCAGTTTATCAAGCCTTTTGGCGACCTTGATTTTGAACAGGCCATCCAGGGATTTAAACGCCAGGTAAAGGGGATGATTGACGGTGGCGCGGATCTTTTTGTCATCGAGACCCAGATTGACATCCAGGAGAGCCGGGCCGCTCTGCTTGCCATCAAGGAGCTTTGCCGCGGGTTTACCATGGTCTCCATGACCTTTGATGAAACCGGACACAGCTTAAACGGCACCACGCCCGAGGCCATGGCGGTCACCCTTGAAAGTTTAGGGGCCGATGTAGTGGGTGTCAATTGTTCCACCGGCCCCAAAGAGATGCTTAACGTTATCCGGCGTATCCGAAAGATGGTACAGATTCCGGTTATGGCTAAACCCAATGCGGGAATGCCCGTTATAAAAGACAACGAAACCGTATTTCCCATGGATGCCGATGAGTTCAGCACGTTTGCCCAGCCCTTTGCCGAAGCCGGCGTCAACATCATGGGGGGCTGCTGCGGTACCAACCCCGAGCATATCGCCAAACTGGCCCGGGGCATGGAAGGGCTCTCTCCGCTGGAAAGAAAGCCGGTGGAAACGGCCATGCTCTCCTCGGCCACCCAGGCGCTGATCACGGAGTCAAACAGCACGATCCGCATTATTGGTGAACGCATCAACCCCACCGGGAAAAAAGTCCTGCAAGGAGAACTGAAAGCGGGGAATATGGCCTATGTGCGCAAACTGGCCCGGGAACAGGCCGCAGCCGGGGCCGACCTGCTGGACATCAACGCGGGCATGCCCGGGATTGATGAAAAACAGACCCTTTTAGATATCATTTCAAGTGTGGTGCCGGTGGTCAATCTGCCCCTGGTCATTGACTCTTCTGATCCGGATGTGGTGGAAGCAGCTGTTCGCTACTACCCGGGCCGGGCGTTGATCAACTCAATTTCAGCCGAAAAAGAGAAACTTGAAAAACTGCTGCCGGTGGCGGCCAAGTATGGGTCCATGCTCATTGTGCTGCCCCTGGCCGACAATGAGTTGCCGGACAAGGCGGAACGAAGAAAAGAGCTGGTCACTGAAATTGCCGAACGGGCCGCAGCCTATGGGTACAAAAACAAAGATCTGGTTGTGGACGGGCTGGTCATGACCGTATCCAGTAATCCCCAGGCCGCCAAAGAGACCCTTGCAACCGTTAAATGGGCTTCCGAACAGGGGTTTGGCACGGTTCTCGGGTTGTCAAACATCTCTTTTGGTCTGCCCGAACGCGGGTGGGTGAATGCCTCCTTTTTTGCCATGGCTGCCGGTGCCGGGCTCTCCTGGGCCATTGCCAACCCGTCCCATGAGCTTTTGATGAATACCAAAGCGGCTTCGGATGTTTTAACCGGACGGGATCGGGATGCTTTGTCATACATCCAGCGATTTGCCAAGGATAAAAACGCGGAAAAGAAAAAAGAGACAACCGCCAAAAAAGCAGCGGATCTGCCCGTGGAAGACCAGATTGTTGAGGCGGTGATTGAGGGCCGCAGGGAGGATATTGAACGGCTTTGTAATCAAGCCCTTGAACAGGGGATGGCCCCGTCCGAACTGTTGGAAAAAAAGATGATACCGGCCATTATGACCGTGGGGGAATACTATGATGAAAGAAAGTATTTTCTTCCCCAGCTCATTGCCAGTGCCGAGACCATGCAAAATGGGTTTGCCGTGCTTGAACCCGCCCTTCATGCCGCTGGATCCAATGAAAAGAAGGGCACCCTGGTTTTTGCCACGGTCCAGGGGGATATCCACGACATTGGTAAAAACATCGTGGTGCTGATGCTCAGGAATTTTGGTTTTGATGTGATTGATCTGGGCAAGGATGTTACGGCCGAGGATATCATTGAGGCGGCCCGGACCCACAAGGCCGATCTTATCGGGCTGTCCGCCCTGATGACCACCACCATGGTACGTATGCCCGAGATCATTGCCCTGGCAAAAGAGAACGGGCTTGCATGCAAGGTTATGGTGGGCGGTGCCGTAGTGACCCGGGAATGGGCTGAATCCATTGGCGCGGAATATTCTTCCGACGGTGTTGAAGCGGTCAATGTGGCGGCCCGGATCTGCACGGAAAACAAATAGTGCATAACCAACGCTGAAACCCTCCCATAGGCCAGGTACAAAGATGCAAACCCGACAGAAATACTCTCATTGATCTTTTTAAGGCTGGTTGATATTGTAGGGTGCGGTTCAACACAATTAATTTTTAAAAATATTAAAATGTAGACAGGAGGATATTATGAAGGGTAGACATCTATTGATTCTTGGCTTTATTGGGGTTGTTTCCATGGTATTTTGCCAACCCGGCTTTGCCAGGGAAAGAATTGTATTTGGCGGCGGCCCTGCTGGCGGAACGTTTCAGGTCGTGGCAAACAGCATTCAAGTTTATAAACCAATGAAAAAAATCAAAGCGTTCAGGGTTCAGGCCCAGTCTTCCGGCGGCTCAACTGAAAATTTAAGAAAAACAAATGCCGGCAGGCAGCAGATGAGCGTGGTTTATTCCGGGCATGTTTACCAGGGCCGCCATGGTATGCTGTCAAACGATACCAGAAAATATGAAAACGTACTGGCTGTGGCATGGCTTTACGGTGCACCGGCACAGCTTGTTGTGCAGAAAAGGTCGGGCATCAAAAGCACCAAAGACCTTGTGGGTAAAAAAGTCGGTGTCGGCAATGCCGGCTCAGGTGCATTTGCCAATTGCGAACTCTTTTTCAAACACATGGGCGTATGGGATAAAATAGAAAGAAACGCCATGGGATACAATGATGCCGCCCAGGCCTTTGGCAACAATCAGCTTGACGCATTCTGGCTGTTCACGGCATTTCCCTCCGGCGCCGTCATGATGGCGGCCCAAACCAATGATATCGCTATGGTTGATCTTGATGCAGATGCAAAATCAACAGGTTTTTATGAAAAATATCCCTATTTTGCAAAACTGGTCATCCCTGCAAACACCTATAAAGGCGTAGATTCTGACACGCCGTCATTCCAGGATTCCACCCTCTGGGTGGCAAATGACAAAGTGTCTGATGAAATCGTTTACAAAATGCTTACCCTGATTTTTTCCGATGATGGGCTTGCCCACATGAAGTCCCAGAAAAAAACATTTAAAAGCATGGCTGTAGAGCGTGGCGCTGACGGTATCGTCACGCCCTTTCATCCAGGTGCTGAAAAATTCTGGAAGGAAAAAGGGGTATTATAAAAGCCTAACTTGGTTTTATCTACTCCAGGCCCAGCAGGCAGCGAGGCTTGGACGTTTCTGTCCGAATGCCAGTTAAATATGTAGTGTCTGAACGAAAACCCTATGTTTGGATGAAAAGTTGCCCAGATGCAAGGCGCAGATGGGTGACTTTTTGTTCAAACACGATTTAAATAATAATTGACAGGAAGAGATCCGTGTACGCAAAACTTAATCGACTGGAACAAATTATATTTGATGTTCTTTCAATATTTCTGGTTCTATTTTATTCCTGGGCTGCCATCGTGCAACCCATGGCAACGCAGTACCACCGGGGGATATATGTTATCATCACCTATATCCTTGTCTTCCTGTTGTATAAATCAAAATCCCTTGTCGGCAGGATCGTTGATTATGTGTTGATCCTTTTATCCATCGTTTCAATTGGATACTGGATTTTTAATTTTGAAGTCATCAATTACCGGATCGGTGCTGAAACAACGGTTGATATGGTTTTTGCCATCATCGGCGTTCTTATCGGCATTGAGCTGGCCCGCCGCGTTGTTGGTAATGTGTTTGTTATCATGGGTGCCTTAATGCTGATTTACGGGGTGTACGGATATAAGGCGCCGGATTTGATTTCCCACGCCGGTGCACCATTTACGGAGTTGTGTGTCAGCATATTCTACAAAAGTGACGGTGTTTTCGGCATCATGGCCAATGTTCTGGCAACATATGTCATTTTATTTGTTCTGTTCGGGGCCTTCCTTGAAAAATGCGGGGCCCAGAAATTTTTTATTGACTGGCCCCTGGCTGCTGTTGGCCATAAGATCGGCGGACCGGGTAAGGTCTCCGTCATCGCATCCGGACTTTTCGGCTCAATCTCCGGCTCAGCCATTGCCAATACCGTTTCCACTGGCATGTTCACCATCCCCATGATGAAAAAAGCAGGGTTCAAGCCCCATGTGGCCGGTGGTATTGAGCCTGCATCCTCCATTGGCGGGATGTTCATGCCCCCGATCATGGGTGCCGGCGGTTTTATCATGGCGGAGTTGACCGGGATCCCCTATTCAAGAATTATGCTGGTGGCCATTTTCCCTGCATTCATGTATTTTTTCAGCGTATTCTGCATGGTTCACTATGAGGCCAAAAAAAATAATATTGTCGGTGAAAAAAGTGAGCAGTCTGCCGGCCATATTTTTAAAACCGAATGGTTTTATACCATTCCCCTGATCGCCATCACCATTTTGATGCTCACAGGTTATTCTCCCGGCTTTTCAGCCATACTGGGCCTTGTTTCCTGTCTTTTTATCAGTCGGGTGAAATCAGATACATCCATGGACCTGACCATGGCCCTGATCGTAACCGGGATATTTTGTATATCTTTGATCAACGGTTTTGTGGGAAGTTCCGGCAGCCTCGTCATACCCCAGTGGGTCGGCTTTCTGATCGGTTTTGCTGCTGCTGTTTTGGTATACATAAAAAAACCTGAAAAAGTGAAACCCGGATTGGTCAATTTCCTTGCTGCCGCCCGCGCCGGTACGGAAAACAGTCTTAAAATCGGCGCTACGGTTGGTGTCATCGGAATTATTATCGGTGTTTTAACCTTTTCCGGCCTGGTATTAACCTTTGCCGACATCATGATCGAGCTTGCCGGCGGTTCCCTGCTTTTGACCATCATGCTTGTAGCCTTGGCCTCCCTGGTATTAGGTATGGGCGTTCCCGTCACCGCCGCTTATTTGATCACTGCCGTTGTTGCCGTACCGGCCCTGACCCATCTAGGGGTTAATCAGATTGCTGCGCACATGATTGTTTACTGGCTGTCCCAGGATTCAAATATAACGCCGCCCGTCTGTATTGCCGCCTTTGCAGGTGCAACCATTGCCAAGGCAAATATGTGGCGCACAGCCCTGTCCGCTTTTAAATTTGCTAAATTTTTGTACCTGGGCCCCCTTCTTTTTGGATACGTGCCGGGATTTTCCCTTGACGGCACCCCCATGGATATTGTCAAGGCTTTTATTGTCATTACACTTGGTACCTGGGCATATTCCTGGTTTCTCAGCGGGATCTGGGTCAATCATTTAAAAAATATATTTAAAAAGAATTAAGTGTACGACTACAGCAAGATCATTGACCAATCCATTGGCTATCTTGTGGGCCGGTTATCCCGGGCGATCATAAAGCGGCTGTCAAAGAAATTCCAGGATGCCGGAATTGATGTCAGTTACGAGCAGTGGAGCATCCTTGTCCATCTTTACCGTCAGGACGGGCTGAGCCAGCAGGCCCTTGCCCGGACTGCCGTTAAAAATAAAGCCGCCGTTACCCGCCTTTTAAATGGGCTTGAGAAAAAAAATATTGTACTCAGGATTCCTGATCAAAATGATAAACGCAGTAACCTTATTTATCTTACAAACAAAGCCAAAGAATTAAAACCCCATCTTGTTGGTTTTGTAGAAGAGATGTTAGAAGAGGCAGAGCAGGGAATTGATCCGGATGAAATGACGCGTTGCAGGGCAACCATCAATAATATATTTGCCAATTTTGACCGCCTGAACAACCCTGTCCTACCTGAAAAATAGCGCTAAAAATAACCGTTAGGCCGCCATATTAACCCGGTATTTGCAGATGAACGCAGTTGTCATCTGGCGTTTTTTAGTCTATTCTTTCCCTCAAAAGTGGATTCCAACCGCGTCAACCGAAATAAATCTTAAAAGATAATTGGGGAACCTCAAATGAGTGACGGCCGGAAAAGAGCTTTAATCAAACCGGGACTAAACGTTTCTGTCATATTAAAAAAGGACCAGCGTTCAGGAAAACTGACCGAAGGCGTAGTGAAAAATATTTTGACAAAATCTTCTTCACATCCACATGGTATCAAGGTCAGATTAGAAAATGGTTTGGTCGGAAGGGTTTCGATAATTCACGACTAAACCTAATAGATGAAAATAATGATTTTCTAAAAGTAAGGTATTGAAAGAATTATAATTCTTAGTCATTTATGGGCAAGCGGAAAAATAAAAACAGATATCTGGTGAGTATCAGGGCCCAAATTCTTGTTTTTGCGGTATTGGTTACGGCCATACCGTCTCTATCCATGGGGCTTTTGCTCCAGAACATGCTGCAAACTACGCTCGAGGAAAAGGTTAAGCAAAAGTTTACCGACTCTGCACAGATCCTGGAACAGGAAATTTCCCTATGGCTTAAAAAGCGGGTTTATGATCTGACTGTGTTTTCCAACGCGTCAATTGTATCGGAAGCGGTTACCGCTTATCTTAAAACGCCTGAAGAAACCACGGATGACAGTAAAAAACGGCACCCAAATATCAAAATACTTGAAACCTACCTCAGTGCACTGCAGCATCAATTTAAAGATTATGTCCGGATTTTTGTTCTTTCCAGGACCGGTTCTGTTATCGTCACCTCTGAAAGCGGCGGTGGTGAGCGGCCGTTTCCTTTTCCTGATGATTACATCGAACAGATTTCAGAAAAACAATGGTTCAAGGGAAACGCATATATTGATTCAAGGGATAAATCGCCCCTTATTCTGATCGGTGTTCCCCTTTTTTTAGATCAGCTTTATGAATATGAAACATTGCTGGCGATTGAAGTCAGACTCACCGGATTATTGCCTTTATTGGATCCGATGAAATTTGGAGACGCTGGTGACTGGACCTATGAATCCCTTGTGGATATAAAAACAGGTCGGCAGTTTCTATACAGCAGGGGGGCTAAAAAAGTTCTCCATGAGATCTATCCGGCACTGTCTGATGACAATCAAACGCTTCGTGAATATACCAACGCCATGGGTGAGCGTTTATTGGGGCTGGTGGTCCCGTTTCGAGAATTTGAATGGGGGCTTTTTATTGCGGAAAATTATGAAAAGGCTTTCTCCGGGCTGATCCATGCCCGCCGGCGGAATATTATTATTATCTGCTGTTTTGGTGTTCTTATGGGTATTGTGGCTTATCTGCTGACCCGGCAGATCATGGTGCCGTTGTCGGCTTTGACTAGAGGGGCTGAAAGGGTGGCCGACGGTGATCTGGATGTCCAGCTTCCAGTACGCCGCAACGATGAAATTGGGTTTGCAACCACCGTTTTTAATGACATGGTCGCCAAACTGAAACTCAGCCAGACAAAACTGGAGCAGCTGGCGACAACTGATACCCTGACGGGTTTAAATAACAGAAAACGGGTGATGCGTATCCTGCGTGATCATTACGAGTATTACCGCCGGTATGAAACAGCGTTTTCCGTATTAATGCTTGACGTGGATCACTTTAAGCTTGTTAATGATACATATGGGCACCAGGCTGGAGATACGGTATTAAAACAGGTGGCGGAACTCTTTAATGAAAATTTGCGTAATGTCGATTCTGCCGGCCGGTACGGCGGAGAGGAATTTCTCGTGATCCTTGCAGAGTCCGGGGTGGATGAGTCCATCCAGGCAGCAGAACGTATCCGAAAAGCTGTTGCAAGCCATCTATTTATTCATGAAGACCAGGAAATCCAAGTCCACATTTCCGTTGGTATCGGCAGAATTCATAAACAGGACGGGGATGAGCATCAAGTCGTCCGCCGAGCCGATATGGCACTCTACCGAGCCAAGAATGAGGGACGAAACCGGGTTGTTTACCAGGCTGATGACGACCAATAAATGGACAGTGGAAGGGCTGGAAAACATGCAATCCTGGGTTTAATAAAAAAGGGATAGATGGATCCAACCGGTCTCGTCACTATCTGCTAATTTGACTTTCACCCAATCCTGTTTATAGCCGACGGCGATAACGTTGCTTCCTTCCTGAAGTACTTTTTTGATACCCGCTTTTATAGACGGGTCTTTCCGGAGATTCCCGGTTGTAAACAATTTCATCTGTAAGGGCGTTGAAAAAAAAATTTCTTTTCCCGCCGGATCCGCAGTGCTGCTATCTTTACCGGTATCAATACCTTTTGCCTGCGCCATCGCTTCTCTGGAAAAGTAGGCCGCACTTTCATAGTTTCCTACTGCCAATTGATGTTGACTCTCTTTCAGGTTTTCTAATGCCCTTTCCCGGATAATTTTCTGGGCCTCATTCAAGGGTTTTTCTTCCACATTTCTGATAACGGCGGTGGCCTCGGCGATAAGGGTGGCTGCTTCCAGTTTGCTGCCCCGGGTCGCCAGTTTAGCCTTGCTTTGTGAGAGTTCTTTGATCAGTTTTTCGTTGGCCTGCCGGCAGGCATCGGTTTCTTTATGCATTATGAGCAGTGTTTGTTGTAATTTTTTTGAAAGCAGTTTTTGCTCAGCCAGCTTGCTGCTCAGCGCCGCATTTTTTTTTTCTAATTGGCGGACCTGCGAATCATTAACGACCGTCGTCTTTTTTTTCTCTTTTTTTTCTGTTTGGCGGACCTTCGAATCATCAACGACTGTTACGCTTTTTCCCATTGTACAGGATGAAAAAAAAATCAGTGCTAAGAGGCCGGCGGCCAGCCTTGTAATGTCTTGGAACTGCATGCCCTTACCGTCCGGGCTGAATGTCTTTTGAGTCATATACTTGTTGTGATTTCGTAATTTTATATGGATTAAAACGGTTTCTTTTTGTCTATGGTCTTAATTTTCTTGGAAACCCCTTTCCACCGCTCCTTTTCCACACGATCGGCGCTTTTGTTTTTCCGGGCGGAGATATATTCCAGCTCGCGTTTCATCTTTAGATAGTTTGCCAGCCTGGCTTCGGTCAAGCCTTCGTCCTGGATGGCTTTAAGCACCCGGCATCCGGGTTCGTGGGTGTGGGTGCAGTCTGAAAAACGGCATTCGGCTGCCAGGGCTTCTATTTCCGGAAAAGTAGATTCAACACCCTGGTCAATCTCCCAGAAGCTGATTTCACGGATGCCGGGATTGTCAATGATCATTCCGCCCTGGGGCATCATGATCAGATCCCGGGACGTAGTCGTGTGCGTTCCTTTTCCCACATGGGCACTTACCTCGCCGGTGGCCTGGACGGTTTCGCCGCACAGCCGGTTGATCAGCGTGGATTTGCCTGTACCGGAAGATCCCACCATGACACAGGTCCGGCCATGCGCCAGATAGGGTGTCAGGTCAAAGAGCCCTGTATCATTAAAAGCAGATACCAGATGTACGGGAACGCCGAATGCAATGGTTTCCGCTTCATTTAAAAAATGTTCGGGGTCTTGGTGAAGATCCGCTTTAGTCAGGATGATTACCGGGGTCAGCTCACAATTATAAACCAGGGTCAGGTAGCGCTCAATGCGGCGCAGATTAAAATCCCGGTCAAGGCCGGTAACTATAAATACGGTGTCAAGATTGGCCGCGATTGTCTGCTCCCTGTACTCGCCGGATTTTCGGCTGCGCATGCCTGCAGCGCCCCTGGTCAGGGTGTTTTTTCGCGGCAATATTTGTTCTATAGCTGTTTGTCTGACCATAACCCAGTCGCCGACCACCGGGTATGTGCTGCTGCTTTCCTGTTGAATTTTCCCGGCCGGGGTTGCCAGTTGCTCTTCGTTGCCGTCATTGATAAAAAAAAAATTTTTTCGGACCCCGGTCACCCGGGCCGGAATAAGAGATTTATTGTCAATATTTTCAAGTTTTTCCTGGAAAAAGGATGTCCAGCCCAGATGGGAAAGACGTTTAACATTATCGTCTTTTTGTAATATACGTTTATTGCTCATTATAGTGTCCTACCCGTCTTCAATTTTGGTTACAGGGGCTGCGGCAAAGCCCGGGCCCGGGATATAAGCGTTGCGATATAATTTTAAAACTTGATGATCGAGTAAAAGCGTATCGCAGCTGACAGAAAAGACAATGAGAACAGCAGGCCTTCAAAGACCCCGCGGTTAAACAGCTTGCTTAATCTTTGTTCCCTTGTCGGCCGCGATTGATACGATCTCCAATGATTTCGTTGACATAAAAACACCCTTGATGTCGGCGTAAGTGGTTCTTCTTTACAGGA
>Ga0102925_1001238_pt1 | contig 14106 bp, 20 predicted proteins | sample SalPonR1_A_D1_MG_FD_78216 | JGI IMG/M metagenome (GOLD analysis project Ga0102925, IMG submission 78216) | Salt pond soil microbial communities from South San Francisco under conditions of wetland restoration - Salt Pond MetaG R1_A_D1_MG | ecosystem: Environmental > Aquatic > Marine > Intertidal...
ACATTATATTCCTTTAATTTTTTTTTATTTCAAGGTCTAATGTCATCACATATTCATCGAACAAAAATGCACAAATAGAAATCAGCAATTTAGCATTTTTATCTATTTCATCATCATATTTAACACAACAAAGCTCCCACACCGTTTTCCCGCCTGCCAAAACATCTGTTTTGCCTTTTTTTGTTGTTTCTGTTAATGCTGCTGCTAATTGTTCAAATGTTGGTTCTTGAATTACAAAATGATATTCCTTTTTTTGATATTTAAAAGAATAATCATTTAGTTTTAAACCTTCTTTAATTGGCGCTTTTTCTTTCATTTATCGAGTTTTTAAATCTGCAAATACAAAATTTAGTGTATATGTTAAATCAGTATCATCTTCTGTATAGTCACCACCGTCATTGGTAAACTCTAAACTTTTAAGAATGTGAGTTACCGGCTTCTGGGGGTTTCCAAACACAAGTATAAGGTCAAAAGCAGGAATATCCAACAAACTTCCATTAGGCGCTGCATCTCTTAATGCTTCTAAATCGTTCATTGACAATTCTAAACTACCGCTTGCATCTCTTTTACCATATCCACGACTAACAGGTTTTACCGAAGTTCCAAAGTTATTAACTTTGTCCTGTGTTTGTTCATAGGATATGTTTTTCATCCCAGGAAATGAACCTCCTAATCCTACCGCTGTAATGTCGATATACGAATAGGCTCTACCGTTTATTAATGTTGCTGTCTGTCCCATTATAATTGTGTTTTAAATCCAATTGTGTTACTGATTGTTTCCGCTGTACCTACTGGCACTATGTTAATAGTCAACTGCACCGCTGCATTTGTTATAACATTTTGATCGGGGTCAATTACAACACTTGCAGCGGGCAATACTCCGTCTGTGTCTGTGTTTATTTCTCCGTCTCTTGCCATTTGCTCTAATGCTTCAAATGCTGCATTCTTAAATGTTTCAACAGTCGCAAAATCTAACTTTCCAGTGCTTTCATTAACATATAAAGGACTATTTACTAATGGCGTCTCGTTTATACGAACCAATCTAATTGCTTTGTTCATTACAGAATTGCGCTCTGTACGTGCAAAATCTGAGCTCGCTAATGTGCATGTCGGTGTGGTATCTAAAAAGGACCCACTTACGCCGCTATATTTTTTAGCCCAGTGATAGCCGTAAGTTGTGAGTAATGCAGGGGTGTTTGCGTTACCGATTACGCTTACTGGTTGATCTGCATACATCTCGCCGGTTGCAAATGCAATTGTATCTAATTCTGTTGTTTTGTAACTTGAATTAAATCCAGATAAATTAAACTTCGCAACCCATCCACAATTCTCATGAACATTTGCAAACGCTTTAGCTCCTAAAACAGTTCCCAAGCTTGTAATCGATTTACCTGTTACACCTGATAGCCGGTAGCCTTCACCGCCTCCATCTTCGACTAATACTAATGATACATTTTCTGAATCTAAACTTGTTAAATTCGTTAATGCACTAATAGTTGTAGCTGATAAATCGGCCGCAATATACACGTTGTCTATCTGCTTATCTTCTAAGAATAGCCCATCAATAACAGTCTGAGAACTGGTTATAAATGATGCCGCATAAGTATTTTGTAAATATACACCGATATTTCTTATTTGACCTTCGGCATAATCTTGTAAATCCTTAATATCAGTCGCATCAAAAGCAGATGTATAGTCGTAAATTCCTATCCAAAGAACTCCACCTGGTTGTATCCTGAAAAACTCAGAAACATGATAGTGCATAGGTGCAATTTGAGATCCAACACCGCCAGAAAATTGGGTTACTGTTGCTACTCCTGTTCCTGATGATCCAGTCACGGTTTTACTTTCAAAACTTAATCCTGCTGAATTTATCGATGCCCCTTGTTTTGCAGGGGCTGTAAGCTGAACTGTCGATGTGCTTAATTCCGCTTCGTATCCATGAATTGAAGTAAGCAGGTTAATAGCGGAAACCAATCCGCTTGCTACGTCAGTAGTTGCATCGCTTGTTACAACAGAATAAGACCCTAACAGCGTTTTTTTGCCGTTTGTTGGCGTGATATAAATTGATTGTATTTCCGTTGCTGCTCCCGCCGTTGTTATTTCAACAGAACCTCCGGTCGCCACAGTTTCATCGGAATGAGAATTGTCTATTCCTAAATCTTCTGCTGCCGCAAGAGATAGAATTTTTTTTATTCTATCATCCGTATCAAAACCGCTAGGCAATTCATCCGAGTCAAATAAAAAGCCCGAATAATGATCTTGTCCGGGTAATGGTGTGCCAATACCTCCCTGAGCTATTGTAAATTTTATTTTACCCATTATTTATCTTTTTTAGGAACTTCCTTTTTTACCGCTTTTTTCGGCTTTAAATCTTCACGAGTAATTTTTATTAATGGCTTTTGAGTTTTAGCAACATGATAACTTGCATCTTCTTCTTTGTAAAAAAAATGACCATCAACACTTGCAAAAATTTCCTTTAAATCTTTTTTACCGTCAAAATATTGTTTAGAAAGTTCAATTAATTTTTCTTTTTCCATACTTAAAGTTTTAAGGGGAGATTAACTCCCCTGTTTATTAGCTTGCTTCGTAAATCGCTGCCACTCCTTTTTCGTCTGTTCTTGAAATAGTTGCACCAAATCTTACTTGAGCTTCAATAATAGTTCCACCTTTATAACCGGGTGCGTTTCTATTAATTTGCATAGCTGCAAAACCTTCGGCATGTCTAACCATTGAGTTTTTCCAGAATATTGCTGCTGCTGCATCTGTTGCAACCACAGCCGCTCCTAATGCTTTTTTAACTCCGGTAGTTGAATAAAAAACACCATTTGACCCTAAGGTATCGTTCCAACGCATCATTAACTTCATACCTAAAATAGTTCCGATTTCGCCGTTTCGAAGCTTAGTTAATTCTCCTGTTTTATCATAATCAACTAATTGACTTATCTCGAATAAATCATTGATTTGGTCTGGTGTTAATAACCCGTAAACCTGGTCACCTTCAACTAAGTTTGTTTTGTTAAAATAATTTCTAACATTTAACAAATCTGCCATGACTATTTGTTTTCTTGTTCCGGTTGCGCCTACAAGCGAGGGTGTTCTAGTTGCCGTCCCGGTTGTTGGAAACACATTTCCTAAAACTGTTGATGTAGGCGCCCATGCGCTTGCTGCAATATCCGCTGCCGTTGTGTTAATGATTTGGGCCATATCGGAAATAATATCAGCTTGCTTTGAGTAGCTTAATAAAATCTCATCTTCACGCTCAATTAATTTAGGTTCAATGTAGATTTCATCAGTGGTGTAAGACTTTACCGAATCAGTTCGCTTACTTATGGTTAAAGGTAAAGAAGGATAATCACCTACTTTAGCCGTTCCGGTAGTACCGGCTTCTGGTATCTGAATTGTTTTATAATTCGCTTCGTCTGTTTTCGAATTTTTGTAAAAAGCGTTGTCCGGAAACAGATTTTTGTTTAGCATTTTGCCAAACTTAATAGGACTAATTTCTGCCATTTTATTTAATTTTTATGTTATTAATCGACTTGTGTGGCTGTCAACTTGTAAAAAGTTGTACCATTATAAATAAACTCAACTATTCTAGTTTTACCAGACGGTATTGCATCTGTTGCACCCGTTAGATTAGTTCCCCATGTAATTGTATCTGCATCCGCTGTGCTTTCCGTAAAAACAAATACAGCTCTTGCACCAGTCTTTAAATTACCATCTAATGTTGCTGCATTTATTGTAATATTAGTATCGGTTGCGCAGGTGTAAATGATTAGATTATTTTTAATCTCAGACAATGCTATGGTTGTATCACTGGTTAAAGTGGTTTCCGTTGCATTTCCAAAGGGGTACCTTTGCGCTTGCACATTGCAGGCAAAAATAACTAGCGTTAGTAATATAAATAATTTTTTCATATTAGTCCCTTTCTGTAAAATCGTTATACAATGCTTCGAACTGTTCCGGATTAGATGCTTTTAGCTCTATTAATTCACGTTCGGAATAATCTTCATACTTTTTCTCATCCTTTTTTGTTTGAGCTTTTTTACCGTCAATCATTGCGTTAATGTCTACGTGTGGCACTAACATTTTTTCAATCATTGCGTTAAAATTATCTAATCCAATACTTTTGGCATTTTCGATAAGATTTTCTTTGTCCTTCTTATCAAATTTACCTGAGTCGATAGCTGCATTTACAGCCATATTAATCGCTTCATCTTGATATTTTTCAAGCTCTTTATTTTTTAATTCAAGCTCTTTTTCAAGATCATTTACCTTTGCTGTTGCATTTTCAAACTTTTCTCTTTCGGCTTTTGCAGCTTCAAGTAAAGAATCTTCTGATGCATCTTTTGAAAGGTTGTAAAAATTGTTTAATCTTTCCATTTTCTTGTTTTTGTTAATATTAGTTTCTAAGCCATCATAAACGTTCATAACCTCTTCTAAGCTCATTTTTTCATTTATTGGCAAATTAATGTTTGTAAGAATAATCTCGTCAATAATTCCAAACTGTTTCATTTTTTCAGCATTTAGCAAAGTCTCTTTATTCATTGTTTCGGAAATTTCTTCTTTACTTTTCCCGATTGCTGCTGCATAAATAGTCATTAACGAGTTTTTAAACCCAGTTAACATTTCCTTTATTGGGCCGTCTTCCATATCATTTAAAGACTTATTGCCGTATAAAGGATTATGCACCACAGCACTTGAATAATCGTTTGCTTTTCTGTATCCTTTTGTGCCAGAAGCAAGGATAACAGATGCCATCGAATCAGAAACACCCTCATTAATTGTTTCTACGATTATTCCCGAAGCAGTTAAATTAAGATTAGCTGCTACGATTGAATAACCATCCACAATTGACCCTCCTCGTGAGTTTATCCGTTCAGTAACTTTTTTTACTCCAATTTCTTTTAAAGCTTGTAGTTTGTTAGCTAATTTGGAACCGTTTATTTGCGCTCCTACTATTCCATGTAGGATTAGCTCGGCTTTATCGTTTTTGATGTTTAGTATTTCCATGCTTTACATAATTATTATTATGTTAAATAGAACTTTTAGCAAATATATAAAAAATATGTTATAAAACATAGTTTATCTAAATAATTCAAAATCTGTTATTGCTAAATCTGTTCCTGTTTCATAAACTTTAACAACTTGAGCGTTTAAAGCATCTAATTTGTTACAGTCAATTATTAAATCAACACCATTTGCAAATTTTACTTTTACATCGCCACTTGCTGAGCTTGTAATTGTCTTAAATATTGCAGGTGTTTCTAATAGTGTATCAAATGTATATTCAAGCGGCTCGCTGGCTTGAAAAAATACTTCTAATCCGTTTAATTGTCTCATTTTAAGTATAATTATTTGTTAAACTTATTTTAATTGTTGTTTCTCCGCCTTCTGTTGCATCTGTTAAATTACCTTCAAAACCTTTTTCATGTAATTCTGTTTCAAAAGTAATTTGCCAGTGCCTTATGTTGTTTTTATTTGTATCATCGGTTTCAGATATACGCTTTAAAGGCGTAAATTGGTTGCTTGTTATATCTTGAAAACCGTTTAATTGATCGTAAATACTATCTATTATTGCAATATCTTCCGGAAAACTATCTTCTTCATCTTTTTTATTTTCGATTCCTATGTGTAGAATAATGTTACAAAGCGCCCTGGCTTGCTGTGTTTGGTTTTTTTGCGAAACACCTAAATCAGTCGACCAGTCTAATAGTTGAAATTCTAAATAAGCAGCTGGAAATAAAAATTGTATCTCTTCATTTATTCGGTCAAATTGATTATTCCAATGCCCGAACGACTTCACAATAGTATTAGAACTATCATCTAACATAGATAACACTTTTGTTTTTATTGCATTATATAAAACTAATTTAGCGCTCATATTCTCATTACTTTATCCATATATTTTTCAACTATCTTTTCGTTTGAATCATTTAGTTTTTTAGAATCACCGATAAACTCACGCTTAGGCATTTTACCTATTCCTTCATTATGAACACTTGCGTAATCATCTGTTAAACTTGATGTTCCTATAACTATTTGACTAAATTTAATTATTTTTGCTTTTATATCTCTCCACAATATACCTCTGTCTACCAAAATAGCTCTTCCTGCACGCCTAGCTCCTAGTTTTCTTTTTTGCCATCCGCTTAAACTGTCATCCGTTTGGTAGCCGCCTTTTCTAAATCCTTCTTGAAAATGATTAACAGCATTAACGGCAATCACTTTCGGTATATCTCTACGTGCCTTTTTAAATTTCCTTATATTTTCAGGAAACTCAAATTTACCTATCTGTTTCATATTTCTAACTCCTCTAAATCAATTGGTACATCTGAACTAGCTGTTATAATAAAAGGCTGTTGGTTTCTTAATCCTTCAACCTGTGGCAAAGAGTAGTTTTCTATTACGATGTCTTGAATTTCAAAATATTCATTTAAAAATGTGCTTATTACAACTAAAGATCGCTGGGCTTTACATATCTCAATAAAATTCTTAACTAATTCTTTAGGATATGTCCTTTTCAATGGTGTTTCTTGAATTATTCCACGTATGTTAATTGTATAATCTCCATCAGATATATATTCCTTAACTGTTCCATTCCTGCCCTGTATGGGTGTTTTTATAATGTTTTTTTCTTGATTAACTTCAATAGTAACTGCATCCAATCTTAAGTCATCATAAGGAACTGGCTCTGTTTGCCCTAATGGAATATAACTGCCAGATTGAAATAGTAAATTGTCTAAAACGGCTGTATTTAATAAACTCGTGCCTATTGCCTGCTCTACTTCGCCCGTGTCAATGTTTATTAATTGCCCTTTTAATACTTGTAAGCCGGCGCGACTAATAATAAACGATTTATTCGTTTGAACTATTCTGTTATCTGGTGATATTTTGTTAAATCTGCTCATTTAAAACCTAATCCAAAATTATTGCTTTTATCTTCTCTCGGTATTTCTTTAAAATATGGATGCACATTTGGGTCAAATATAAAATCATCCTTTCCGGGATTGTTTGCAAAAAGTTTACTATCGTTTTTTACGGTTGATTTTCTGGAAACTTTTCCCTCTGTTAATTGCTGAACATCACACCGACAGCCCCAGTCGTTTGGCGGCATTCGAGTGTCCCAAAACGAATCATTGACAGGATAAACTAAACCATCCCACATTGCATGATCAGGTCGAACTTTAGCATCTCCAACAGTCACATATTTTAATAGTGGGAACAGCTCTTTTTGTTCTTCAAACTCATCCCACTTATTGGCGCTTATAGACATTTGTTTTGTTGCCTGCATTTCTGATTTTAGCCAGTTTTTATTGTATGTTTCATTTACTGATCTTGCGTATTTTTGAAACTCTTTAAAAGGCAGTTTTGATCCGCCTATTTCTAAGCCGTCTCTTAAATCTCTAATGTTATGCCATGTTTTTGCACCCGAAAACACATTTATATTTGTTCTAAACATTAATGCTTTGTTATATTTAAAACTATTTTTTCTTAATTGCTTTAATGTTCCATATCCTTTATTAACTTGCTCTATTAATTTTTGAAAAGTATAAGTAAATAAATTACGAGGTAAGTTTTTTTCTGTTATTCCCCCCTCATAAATTAATTCTATTATTTTATTATACTCTTTTTCGTTCATTAAGGCAAATAAGATATTAATATAAAACCTCTATTGAATGATGTGGCATTATACAATGTACTATCAAATGTTCCCCCCGTTGTTCTTCTTAAATGTATTGTAGTGCCTGGTGTTGATACAGGTGCGTTAGAGTTCACAACACTACCTGCGCAAACACCTGAACTATCAGTTAAACTAAGTGAATTATACAATGTATCGGCATCATCTCTTATAGTTACGCTTAATATTCTTATGCTTTTTGAATTTGATACGCCGTGTGCAACTTCTATTTCTGAATCGGCGTCCATATTCCAATCGCCTATTTCAATTTCTTTAATTAACCTTCCATCATTTACATCTGCTAAAGTTGCCGGAGTTATAAATACTGTATCAAGTGTCAATGCTTTAGCCTGAGCTGTTGACGCTTTGTTAATAGTTACAATTCGTTCATTTAATCTTTCTGCCGAACTGTAAGCTAAACTACCCGAACTAGCTGATATTGTTGCTCTATTTTTTTCCCATGTTTGGCGAGCAACACCGTCATTAAAGTCAACATCACCACCCGCGTCATAAGTTGTAACTTTAGCAAAATGTGTTGATGATTTTGTATGAGCATCAACTTTTAATAATTCGCCGTCTAACATTATATAACCTGCCGTTATTGATGTTGTTCCGGTCACACCTTGAATTATATAATTATCTCCAAAAGCCCTAAAAACATCATTCAATGCATTGTATGTTGCTTCATCGTTCCAAAGCATATCATCTAAATTAAAATCTGGCTTGCCTCCTGTAAATTTTATGTATCTATTCATATCTTAAAATGTTACCACGTTAAAAGTTCTATTATCTATGTATGACTTTATTAATTTGTCTAAAATATCACTATTATATACGACTGAAATAGGCATGTGTATTGTAAAATCTGTATCAGTTAAAGGGAAGTCGCTTTGCGCGTACATTGAAATCGGTGCGGGGTTAACTTCACCTTGTGTATATATAGTTGTTGGACTTGGATCTGTTTCTGGCTCTGTATATATGTCTATAACTTGTCCTGTTATGTTATTTTCAGTTATAAATATCCTTCTTAAATCAACATCGTATTTGTCATTTAAAAGCTCTTCCATTGCTAAATGCTGAGATGTGTAACTTAAATAATCGTCAACATCAAACATAATTTGATAAAAGTCATCATTTATCGTTTGAATTGGTGCAATAATAGAAAATACATAATCCTTTAACCATTGAAACCTACGAAACCAAGGCAAAGAATTAGTTGCAAAATTTTGAAAATCTACTTTATATTTACCTATACTTAAACTCATACACCATATGTTATAGTTGTGCTTAATGGAAAACTAGGATCGACTTTTAAATATCCTGCATAGCTTGAATAAGTTTGTTCAGTTGTTGCTAAAATATCTGAATAAGTGCCACCGTCTTTTTTTGCTTGTATGTCTGTTGCATAAACATTAATCACGCCTGTTGCTGATTGAACGGCATCTATTAATTTCATAACTCTCATGTCACCGGCAAAGTTTTCTGCCTGAAATTCCTGTAAAAATATGTTTATTGCATCTTCTACTGGCTTTGTTGCTCCATCGCTTAAAAGTGTTCCTGTATTGTCTAAAAGTAATGGGTTGTATTTTACGCTTAAATAAACCTTTATTAAATCTGGGTCGGAAGATATAATACTTACGGGTGTTCCCGCAATTCTCTTTTTTACCCAGTATTCGGTGAATGAAGTTAGTTCAGCTGCGCTTAGCTTTTCAGCTACTCCACTTACTACCTGCGCAGCTCTTATTGTTACCTGCCCGTTTATAAGATCAGCGGCCGCTAAATCAACTATCTTTGAATCTTCATCGGTAACCTCATAACCTATTTGTTTTGTAGTTCTGTTGAAAGTTAAGTCATATCCGTATTGAAAATCTAAACTTTCAGCAGCATACCACGGCAGTATTCCGAGTTGTATCTCTGCTGCTCTTTCTTCGATTTCAATTTTAGCCACATCCCATAAATCTTCATGAGTCTTTATACTCAGTGAACATACATCTAATATATTTCTCCATATAGCTGTTGCACTTGTTGATGTTAAACTTGCTAAAGATGTAAATGAAGCTTTAGCAGTCAACATTGCGTTTTTTATTTCAATTAATGTCCGTGCCATTTAAGTAATCTTTATACAAGTTTCTTATGTTGTTTTCATCCTGTTCAGGCTGTTCTATTTCTTGTAATTCTAATCCTACTTTGTTTTGAACTTCTTCTGTAGTTGGTTTAAATCCCGCTAAACTTAATTGCTGAAATACATTTGCCCATTCAGTAATCGATAAAGTTTCATCCATATCCCAAACCATAGCATATTCACCTTCTGGAATAATGTTTAATTTCTGCATACGTGGAATAAGCTTTTCATTTACTAAAGTTTGTAAATCTATCTTATCCATGTAAATTACATCCCCCATTGTGCGTTCGTGTACTTCTGACTGACTTCGAGAACTTCCCGAATCAGTTACCATCGTTCCTCCTAAAATAAGCTTGCTTATTGCTTCGTCGCAAACATTTATCAATTCCTTATATATGTTGTAAGGGTCTGACTTTTGCTCTTGAATCAATTCTATAATATCCTCCATGTCAATAGCCGCATAAGCGCCCTGAGTCATTGCCGCTAACATATCCATCATGTTTTGTTTGCGCTCCGGATCAGCAATGTTTGTTTTACCAATTCGTAAAGGCTGGCCGTATAAATCTGCGTGCATTGACCAGGACCCAAAAACTTCTTTCCATATCATGTAAGGAGTAATCTTATTTAGCAACCCTAGGTCGTTTGTTTCTCCAACAGGAATCAACCAATTTACTATCTTCTTGTCATCATAACGCATGAAATTAGTGCCATCTTTTATAAATGCCATTTCATAATCAAATATAAAACCGCTCCATTGAGGCACTAAGTTTTCTTCAGGCAATTTTTTAATCCATTCAAATTTGTTATTTCTCCACGGCCCTAAGTTTATTGCTTCTGCTCCGTAAAATTTAGCCCATTCGGCATAAGTAAGAAATCTCCTTAACCAAGGCAAAGCAAATCCTTTGTTATCTACAAAAAAGTTACTTATTGCTTCGTCAAACTCATTATCTTTATAAATTCCTAAATGACCAGACGTGGATTTTGCTATTCTAATCTGAATATTTGAATAAACTTGTGAATCGTCTAATACGTCCTTATAAATTTGCATCAACTCTGTTCGTTCTGGATTGCCTAAATCCTCTGCATCCTGTTGAGCTTGCCGCCACTTACTAATATCTTTTGATATCCTTTCTAAGTTGCGTGGAATTATACGGGCCTCACCTTTGCCGTACTTTTTTTCATCCGATGGCCTTATATTTTGTAAACGCCTGTCTATTATGTTGTTTAACCACTTCATTACGGAATTTTATATTTTGTTGTATCTGAAATTCCCCAACTCACTCGATGCCCCGTTTGATCTGAATTATCTGTTACCGGTAAGTTAGGTGTTATCGTGCCTTTTTGAACTTGCTTTAACCATCCTATTGCCCCACCTCGTTGTGCTGGGTCATCCCCATCATATCTTAAACGTCTTAAGTCTGGAATATTGCGCGGTGAAATTCTTGAATGGATATGATATAAAAGAATATCCACAGTTACATCAACTAATTTACTGTTTCTCTCGTCTTTTTCTGTATAATATTCGGTGTTGGTTAATAGCTGAGCAGTGGCATCTTTTATGCAAATGTAAAACTTTTTACTTGTACTTTGATAAATTCTTTGTCCGTTTGTTGCCGTTACATCTTCATTGTTCGTTTCAATCTGAAAAGTTTTGAAAATTTCCTTTTCATTGTATCTGTGTCTAATATAGCCAGCGACCTCTTCAATTGCTGAACTCATTACTTTGTTCAGTAATTCATTGTCATTGCCCGTTATAATCGCCAAATCCGCAGTGGTTATTAGATGGGTATAATCATCCGAAACTAAAAAGTAATTCATATTGCAAATATATTAATTAATTTCTATTTAACATAATGTTTATTATCTAATTCTTTTTGGGCGTTCAATAATAAACATTTTTTCTTTACGATTTCTATTTTTGAAATTATAAAAATCTGTATTAAAAGCTTCACAAATTAAATAATCAAAGGTGTCTGATGTATGACCATATTTTTCATACGTTATGCCACTTCTTATATCTTTTTCTTTTTGTTTAAATTTAGTTCCATCAGGCGCTTCTTTCGTAAATCTAAAATCATTTATAGAATGATGGCAAGAGTCGCTAATATATACCTCAATTCCAGAATAATTCGACTCAAACACTTCATTTATAAAACTGCCCCTCATAGCTACTGGTGGGTTTGCCGATGGAATTTTTAAAACCGGATTAAAATGAATTATATAATTACAAAACAAGCTAAAAAAGTTTTGTCCCTTTTCAAGTTTAGTATCTTCTTTTTTGCTCGTAGCATCCCCATAAACAAATACACTTTTATCATGATGTTTGTATTTCTCACTAAAATCTAAAGCAAGCTCTTTTATTGTATTTTTTGGATGAGATAAACAAAACTCATCAATTTGCTTTACTGTTTTGTTTTCTATTTGATACAATGTGCCTGTTATATATGGATGTACATTCTCATCTAATGAAATGTGCAAGGGTAAATTATTATCATACGCACAATTGCAAACATGAACATTTTCTTTAAAAGCTTTATAAAATTCATTTCCGGCTTCCATTATTTTTGGATTTTGCTGCTGAAGCGCTTCAAATTTTACTAAATTTCTTTGTTTAGCTTCTAATGCTGACTCTAAAGAATGTACTTCTTCCCATAAAACTTCCCCTATTTCTCTTGGGTCATTTGAATTTGAGTTATCAATTTTTATACGTGGAAATACAACAACTTCCCATTCTCTTGCATTTTCATGTTTACTATATTCTAATATTCTCCCGGCTAAATCGTCTACGTTCCACCTGGTTAATGTTACCAATATCTGGCTAGTATTGTTTAATCTGGTTTCTAATTCGGTAGTGTACCACTCCCATAGCTTTTCTCTATATGTTTGCGAACCAGCCTCTTCAGCTCCTTTAATCGGGTCATCAATTAGAGCAATATCAACAGGGTTTCCAGTTATACCGCCACCAACACCAACTGAAATAAAAGAACCATTCTTATCCACAATTTCAAACGTTTCCGAATTTCTCAAATACGATCCGTGACTATCGTGAGCAACATTTTTATGGTTTAATTTTGTTTCGGGAAAAATATCTTGATAATCTTTAGTTGTCATTATTCTTTGTACTTGCCTATTGAATTTCGATGCAAATGTCGCATTATAAGCCGCTAAAGCTATTCTTAAATTTGGGTTTTTACCAAGCATAAAAGCAGGCAATCGCCTAGATGTTAATTCCGATTTACCATGTTGCGGCGGCATAAAAACTATCATTCTTTTTATCTTACCGTTTGCAAAATCGTTTAATTTTTCACACAAATATTTATGATGCCAATTTATAATATAGTCTTCTTTTGTATAAAGAGTAAAAGCTAAAATATCAGTTCTTGCCTGTTCTTTTAGCTTTTCACGTTCCAATGTATATAATTCTTCTAATAACTCCAACTCATCATTCATCTTTGATGCCAAGTTTATCCTTTAACTCACTTATCCTTTCTTCTCTCTGTTCGGTTGTCAATCCTTTTAATTCTTTGTTGTTTGAAGTAACATCATTTCTGTCTGTCCACTTATAATTAGACTTTAAGTTAACTATGGCTGTTGCTTCTTTTATATCTCCTTTTTTAGCGTTTCTAAAACAGTTAGCTTCTAAATTGCTTAAAACTATGTCGTAAAGTCTTTTGCATTCTGGAAATCTTGTTATAAGATGTGGATATAAACTTCTATACACTCCTTGATCTTTTGCTATTTCGCCTATAAAGTCATATTCTAAGGATTCAGTTAATTCAATAGCTTCATAGAACAAATCAAGTGTTTCCTTTTCTGTCCATATTTCAGCGTTCTTATTTCCTTTTAATCCTTCGTATGCCATTATTCAAGTATTGTTAAACTATCCACCTGCTCAATTTTTACAGCATTTGGATATGTGGTTAAAATTAAACTTGATGTTGCTGTCCCTATGTAAATATAAGACTTCAAATCAACTGTTAAATAAACTTTGTATAATTTCATCGTTATTATTTTAGTTCATTGAAAATGCAAACCAATAATCACCGACCGGCATAAAATATTGTTGCAATCCTAATAGCTGCTCATATCTTAAATCGCACTTTGTAAATATAGGTTCCATGTTGCAAATATACAAAATAAATCAATTCGGCGCAACCCCGTAAATTACTGCCATTGTAATTAAGACCAATGCCGCTGTAATTAATGCGATTCTTTTTAATTTTTCTACATGCTTTGGTCTTATTGTTTTTGTTTTGTATTTCATAACTTTAGATTTAATTGTTTTGCTAACTTGTTTATTTCT
>Ga0102925_1001244_pt1 | contig 14086 bp, 15 predicted proteins | sample SalPonR1_A_D1_MG_FD_78216 | JGI IMG/M metagenome (GOLD analysis project Ga0102925, IMG submission 78216) | Salt pond soil microbial communities from South San Francisco under conditions of wetland restoration - Salt Pond MetaG R1_A_D1_MG | ecosystem: Environmental > Aquatic > Marine > Intertidal...
AAAGCATACTATAATAAGTACGCCTTTTAATAAATATATTTTGTTTTACATATAAAAATATCCCAGTTTACTATAACTGGAATTGAAATTCTTTCCTGATATTTAAATGAATATAATGGCATGTTCGGAAGGACTTGAACCCTCAGCCTACTGATCCGTAGTCCGTTCCGGGCTATATTATTTATATTTGTAATGTTATATGTTTGCTTATATGACAGGAATTATAGCCTCTTTTGGATTGTATTTATTTATATCTTTTATATGTGTTTATGAATTTGGGCTACAAAATGGCTACGAGATGGCTATTGGTCTTAAAGTCATTAATGAATTATCCCCTACTGATTAAGAGTCCGTTTAGAGTGAATTTAAGATAATCTACAATTCTTTATCATTGCTTTTATTATAGGCTTTATAGAGGTTTCTAGTTTATTTGAATTTATAACTTTTATAACCATCCATGAATTTGGGATACATGATGGATACAAAAAGGATATCATCTAAAATATAATCAATATCATGAATTGATTAACTTATAAACTTTAACTTAATACTAAACAATATAACTTTGAATAATTGCAATTATTCATATCAACATCCATCTTACAAAAAATATTTTAGCCACAACTTTATAATATTCATGAAATTAATCTTTTTAATAAATTCATAATAATATACATGAAGGTAGTAATAATAACTATATAAATAAGACCCTCAGTATTACTCAATAAATCTTTATTTATAATTAATATACTTCCTAAACTAATCATCAAAGATCCACTTATTAATTTCACTTTTTGAGTATATTTTTTATTTATTTTTGTTATATCTAAAATAAAATATGACATAATTATTATTACTATTTCTATAATGAAATAAATAAACAGATACAATAAAAGCAAGATATAAAATTGGGAAGATAAAATGTTTTGGTCATTCACAATATTTGTCCAAATAACTGGAAAACCGGCTGTACAAGGAAGTTCTAATAAAGTAATACCAGCAGATAATAATAAAGTGGTCCCTATAAAAAACCCTTTCTCCTTTTTTGTGATCACATTTAATTTCTTAATTATTTTGGGTTTCCATTTGACGGGTATGCTAAACGAAATACCTTTTTGTAGAAAAAGATAATCTTTAATATTTACTATACCTATAAAAAGAGTAATAGTAATAATTATAAGTTTTATAAATATATTATTTTTTATTATATTTATAATATTAAAAAGTCCTAATATAAAAGAGCCGTATACTAGACTACTCATAAAAAGAAAGGAAAATCCCACAAGAATGATGCTTCTTTTTTTATTAGAAAAAGTAATTAATAAACTTAAAAGATATGTCAAAACCCATAATGAACATGGATTAAAACCATCTATGAAAGCAATTAAAACTGTTATTAAATAAATTGAATCTACTTTAGTTATAATACTTTTTAGAACACTATTATCAGTTGAAACCTTATTTTTATTAGTATCTTTTTCTATATAATTTTTTATTTCAGAAGTTATTCTATCATTATAACCAACCCATATTTTATCTCCTATAATAATAGTAGGTACACCGTGATTTTGTTTCCCAAGATTTTTTAATACTTTATTAAAATATTTTAAATTTTCCTTATTATATAATACTTCATAAGAATCTACTTGAATATTTGGATATTCTTTTTTTACATTATAAATAAACATTTGCATTTTAGTGCATTTATAGCACTCACGTCCCCAAAAAAATCCAACTTTTAAATTTTCTTGATTATTCGCAAAAGTAATTGTATTAATACTAAAAATTATTATAAAAAGAAGCAATATAATAAATTTCTTTTTATTCATTATAAACACACCTAATAATTTATTTTCTGCTAATGTACCTCAGCACCTCCAGATATATTAATTGCCTGTCCTGTTATATAGTCACTCACATTGGAAGCCAGAATAACTACCAATTTTGCTATTTCTTCTGGTTTACCTTTTCTACCTAAAGGAATACTATTAATGCTACTTTCCCATAATTTTTCCCAAGAAATCTGTTCTAGTTTTGCTTTTTCTTTTGTTATTTTTTTATTTAATTTGTTTTCTATACTACCCGGGCATACTGCATTAACATTTATTCCCTCTTTTGCAACTTCTTTAGACAATGCCTGAGTAAATGCATTAACAGCTGCTTTGGAAGCGCTATAATGAGCTTCATATATTTGGCCAGTTTTTCCTGCTTTTGATGAAATATTAATGATATTACCTTTAATATTATTATTAATCATTTCATTTGCTATAATTTTTGAACAAAGAAAAACACCTTTAATATTTACATCAAATATTTTATCCCACTCTTCTTCTGTTAAATTTCTCACCTGATTTATAGTTATTAAACCAGCACAATTAACCAAATTATTGATTTGCCCAAACTTTTCAACCACAAAGTCTTTCATTTTTTTAATTTGATTAATATCAGTAACATCTAAAGTAAATGAATATGCCTTTTTCTCCTTATATTTTTTATTAATTTCAAAGCATAAATTATCTGCTTTGTTTTTATCTATATCTCCTATTATTACTTTTGAACCTTCCTTAACAAACTCCTCACAAATTGATCTACCAATACCGTTTGCTCCCCCGGTAACAATAGTTATTTTATTCTCTAAATGTAAATCCATTTTTTTTATACCCTCCTTATTCTTCTTCTTAATATATCAATTAATACAGCTAATATAATTACTGAACCAATAACTACATCCTGCCAAAAGGAAGAAAAATTTAATACAACTATAACTTGTTTAACTATTGTTAATACCATAATACCTATTAATGCCCCAAATGCTGATCCCTTACCACCTTCTAATGATCCACCTCCTATTATAAAAGCAGGAATTACTATTAATTCCCAACCATCACCTAAACTTGGTTGGCCTGAACTAAAACGAGCTAAAGAAGTTAACCCACCTAATGCTGCAAAAAATCCACCTAATGTATATACAGCAATTTTTATATTGTTAACTTTTAAGCCGCTAAGTAAAGAAGCTTCACTATTTTCACCTATTGCATATAACTTTCTTCCTAATTTATTATATCTTAATATTATTTCTAAAATGATAACTAAAATAATTAAAATTATTGCTGGCATAGGCATAAAACCTATTCTTCCTTGTCCTATCCATAAAATATTTCTACTTATATTAGTTATAGGTAAGCCTTTTGTAATCACCACATTAAAGCTAAAGTATATCTGCATAAATCCTAAGGTAACTATAAAAGGATTAACTTTTAATTTCACAATCAAAATTCCATTAATATATCCCGCAATTAAACCTACAATCATTCCTATAGTCAAACATATGTATGGATCAATACCTGTATTAACCATAAACCAGGCACTTATAATACCACTGAATCCAGCAACTGCACCTACTGATAAATCTATTCCACCGGTTATCATAATTAAAGCTTCACCAAGAGCAACAATACCAATAAATCCAACTTGTCTTAAAATAGAAAATATATTATATGAACCAAAAAAACTAGGTCCTACTAATATCCAAACCCCTAAAATTAATATACATAACACCATAAATGGACCTATTGTTTCTCCAGTAAAAATATTGATAATAAGTTTTGATTTGAATTTGTTAAATCTGTTAGGTATATTTTGCATTCTAGTAATTTCACCTACCTTTATTTTTTCTATATACATCTAATAATACTGCTAAAATAACTACTGCTCCAGTAAAAGCTCCACGCCAATTATGAGACAAATTCATCATTGTTAGACCATTATCGATAATACCTAAAATCAATATTCCTGTGATCGAACCAATTATACTACCTTCCCCGCCATCTAAACTTGTCCCCCCAATAATACTGGCTGCAATAACTCTTAATAACCAGTCTAATCCAAGTGTGGGTTGCCCTGATCCTATCCAAGATAAAGCTAACAAACCGCCTATACTCGATAAAAGACCACTTAAAATATACATAAATACTTCAGTTTTTCGAACAGAAATACCCGAAATTATAGCAGCTTCTTCATTTCCTCCTACTGCATACATATTTCTACCCGCTTTTATATTATTTAAAAAAAATATTAATAATAATGAAACAATAATAAATAATAATACAGAAAAAGGTATATCAAATAATTTTATTCTAGTTATATTTTGCCATTTTTCTGAAATGGTATATAATGGAACTCCTTTTGTTATTACTAACATAAGTCCAAAATATATTTGCATACTACCCAAAGTTACTATTAAAGGACTAATTTTTAATCTGGTAATCAATATCCCATTAAATAAACCACAAAAAATACCTATTAACAGACCAAAAATAATTGCAAGAGGTAAAGATAAGGGTTCCATTAAATATGCAGCTCCTATAGCAGAAATCCCTGCTATCCCACCAATTGATACATCTATTCCTCCTCCTATCATAACTATTGTTTGAGCTAATATCGCAAATCCAATAAAAGAAGAATTCCTAAAAATATCCATAAAATTTCCATAAACAAGAAATCCTTTGTTAAAAAAGCTGAATAATGTAATTATAGATATCAATACAAATAGATTAGTCATTATTTTAGTCCCAAATACCCTCTCTAATCTATTTTTTAGTATTTGCATTTTACCACCTCTTAAATATCCTCTTTTTCTAAAATCTTATTTAAAATAGTTTCTTGATTTACTTCTTGACTATTATATTCTGCTATAATTTTTTTGTTTTTCAGTATATACATTCGATTTGTAAGATAAAATAATTCTGGAAATTCTGAAGAAATAATAATAACTCCTTTTCCCTCATTTGCTAATTCTATTATAATATTATGTATTTCACTTTTAGCTCCTATATCTATTCCTTTAGTTGGTTCATCAAAAATAATTATATCACATTTCTTTGCTATCCATCTTGCTAAGACAACTTTTTGTTGATTACCGCCACTTAAAAAAGCAATTTTTTGTTCTTTGTCTGGTGTTTTTATATTAAATTTATTAATATAATTTTCTACAAGACTATCTTCTTTTTTTCTATCTATAAAATTTAACTTATAAACAAGCTTATCTAGTATGGGGAGAGTTAAATTTTGTTTTACACTTAAACCTCTCAACAAGCCCTCTTTTATTCTTTCTTCTGGAATCAGTCCAAGACCTAATTTAATTGCTTCATTTGGAGTATTATATTCAATTTTTTCATTATTAATCAAAATATTTCCAGTTGTTTTTTTACTCACTCCAAACAAGCCTTTTGCTAATTCACTCCTACCTGCTCCTACTAATCCAGCCAGACCAACTATTTCTCCTTTCTTTACATTTAAATCAACATTTTTTATCCCGTTTTCACAAGTAAAATTCTTAACTTCCAAAATATTTTCATCTTTTATACTATAATTAATAGATTCCTTATCAAATCTTACTTCTCTTCCTACCATGTATTTTACAACTTCACTTTTACTAATTTGTTCAATATTCTTAGTAATGATATGTTTTCCATCTCTAAGAACGCTTATTCTATCTGAAATTTCAAAAACTTCTTCTAATTTATGTGAAATAAAAATAAAAGTTTTATTTTCTTCCTCTTTTAATTTTTTTATTATATTAAATAGTATATTTATTTCATCCATAGTTAAAGCAGTTGTTGGTTCATCTAAAATAACTATTTGACAATCTAAAACTAAACTTCTAGCAATTTGTATTAATTGTTGTTGAGCTGGACTGATGTTTTTAATTTTCTTTTTAATATCCACATCTATTTCTAAGATATCAATGTATTTCTCTGCAATATTATATTTTTCCTTCCAATTTAACCTCTTAAAAAATCCTCCATGTTCAGTACCTAAAGTCATATTTTCAGCAACACTTAAATTAGGTATTAGATTTAACTCTTGAGGAACAATTCCAATACCCAAATTTTGAGCTTCACGGGGATTGTTAGGTCTTATGTTTTTATTATTAAATTTTATTTCTCCTTTACTTAAATTATATACACCCATTATTATATTCATTAAAGTACTTTTCCCGGCTCCATTTTCTCCTACAATCGAATGTGTTTCCCCTTTTTCAATATTAATAGTTACATCTTCTAAAGCCTGTACTCCTGGAAATACTTTAGATATATTTTTTAATTCTAAGATACTCAATTTTATATCCCCCCCTTTTTATATATATTTTAAATCAAATGAATATAATTACCTCCGAGATCAAGACCTCGGAGGTAATGTATTATTATTTAATCACCTGGATAATATTCAGGAGCATCATATTTAGGATTATCTTTTATATTTTCTGGAGTAACTATTCTCATAGTAGTATGATGGTTATCGGGGATAGTATGACCTACTTCTTCTGCCCACATATAATAAACACTCCAATAACCCATTTCATAAGGATCTAAACATAATGCTTCAAGAATAATACCTTGTCTAATATACTTAATTGTATCTGGCATATCTGCAGTTGCAACTACCTTTATTTCCTCTTCTTTACCCATAGCTTCAATGGCTTTGGCTGCTCCATATGGATTAGTAGCATTTACAGCCCAAAATGCTTTAATATCTGGATGGGCTTTAATTGCTTGTTCAGTTAAATTTATTGCTTTTTCTAAATTATCTTCATCAGCAAGTTCTGTTACAATTTCAATATCTTCATATTCTGCTATTTTTTCTTTAAAACCTTTTGTTCTATTTTGATGTCCATTAGCAGTAGGTGAACCTATTAAAATCCCTACTTGCCCTTCATAACCTATGTGTTCTGCTATTGTCTCAGCAGCTCTTCTTCCCATTTTTATATCTTCAGTATAATACTGTCCCACAAACATAAGTCTATTACTTTCAGGAGCATCTGTATCAAATGTTATTGTCATAATATCTCTACTGATAGCTTCATTAATTACATTGTTAGCAGCTGCTTGATCTAAAACTGCTATTGCTAATCCATCAGGATTACTTGCAATTGTAGATTCAATTGTTTGAACAAATTTTGTTACCTGACATGTAGAGGCAGCATTAAATTTCACGTTTATTTCAATTCCTCTTTTTGCAAATTCATCTACAGCAGTTTGAGCACCATTTTTAACACTTTCATACCAAGGATGTACACATTTTGGAACGAATACAAACTCAAAAGAATCTTTTTCTTGAGCCATACCTACATTAAACACACTAATTAACAAAACAAATACAAAGAAACTAATAATAAGCTTTTTCATTGTAAACCTCCTTTAGGTTTTATGAATAAATGATAATTAGATATTCAATTCCTTATATGTCACCTCCTTATTTATAATATTTTAGTCTTACTACAATTTATTATTTCTCATTAAAATTCTATGTAAATATAGAATCATGGTTTTCAATAATTTCAAAATATCTTTCGTAATATTTTTCGTATTCCACCACATCGTTTTTATCTGGCAAATATTTAGTCTTAACATTATTAAATTCAATTGCTTTAGAAGTCATATCATCATATTTTCCTATAGCTTTACCAGCAACTATTACTGATCCCAATAAAGAACATTCATGTTCTTGTAAAACTTTATATTCTAAATTAAGTACATTTGATTTAATTTGATTCCAAATATCACTTGATACTCCACCACCAAAACCTTTAACATCATGAATATCTGTTATTTTATTAAATTTATTCAAAAATTTTCTGTATTCAAATGCTATCGATTCTAATATAGCTCGATAAAAATCTTCTTTTGAATGACTCCATTTTATACCAAGCCAACCTCCTTTATGATTAACACCTAAAGGATGGTGTCTACCTCCAATATAGGGAAAAAATTTTAACCCATTACATCCTAAAGGAACATCACCAATCTTCTCGTTAAGTACTTCATAAATATCCTTTTTATAATTTCCAAAAAAATTATCTCTATACCATCTTAAACATCCTCCTCCAGTCATAAAAGCAAAAGCATACCATAAACCTCTAATAGGTGATCTAACAAATCTTAATATTTCCTCTTCATCTGGTTTTTTTGATTTTATACCTGTAAAAAACAGAGAAGCAGTACCAGCTATATCACCTGCCATTCCTTCTTCTACTATCCCAGCCCCTAGACCGGCTGCAGGAAAATCTCCAACTCCAGCTATTATAGGTATTCCTTCTTGAATTCCTAAGGAATTTGCTGCTTCTTTACTTAAATAACCTATAATCTCATCAGGTTTTTTTATTTCAGGTAATAAATCTATTGGTATATCTAATTCCTTGCATATTTCTTGATCCCATTCATTTTGTTCTTTATTTGTTAGACCTGAGAAACCCAAACTGGTATTTTCTATGTATCCTTCTTCGCCATATAGCCCTGCTAATAAACCTCCCACAAATGTAGCGGGTATTACCATTTTTTTTGCTTTCTTCAATAGATTTGGATTGTTTTCTTTCCACCACAATATTTTAGGAGCATGAATAACATTGTTTGTACCTGCTTTTTTAAATATTCTATTTCCACATTTTATTTTTAGAGTTTTTACATATTTAGCATATCTATTATCCATCCACGAATCATATTCACTTATTGGTTTATGCTTTTCATCAATCCACATTATTCCACCTTGCTGTCCATCTACAATTATTGCTTCAATATTTTTGCTTTCTACATTATTACTATTAACTAATTTTTTTATAGATTGAATAACAGAGTCATATATTTCTTTACTTTTTTGAATTGTAACATCTGGTTTTGGATGGTATATATTTGATTCACAAAAAGCTGTTTCAGAAACTTCATTATTGCTGATATCATAAGCCATACTCTTAGTACCTGAACCACCTATATCTGAAGCTATAATATATTTACTCAAAGCTTCCACCTCAAATTTTTTTTATTATCTATATCTAGAATGAAAATATAATATAAATAACTTGTTTCTTCAATCAAAGCTCAATATAATCTTCTAATAATTCTATAGTCCATTTTGCAGAATTTTTACAAACATTAGGACACTTATCTAAATGAGCTCCAACCTCTTCAAATCCCTTTCTTTGCTTTTCATCCCATAAATCAAAACTTCTCCCCATAATTTTTTCTTGAATATCTTTACAGATAATTGAACCATATTCTTCATTAAATTTATATATTAATTTCTTTGTTAACTTATAAGTAATATATCTCTTTCTCTCTGGATCAAAAAAATCCTCTCTTCCTGTTAGATAACTTAAAATAATAACTGCTCCTGAAAATGCACCACAGACACTACCTGTAAGACCAAAACCACCATTAAAACCCGTTGCAATTTTAAAAATTTCGTCTTTGTTTGACTCCATATCATCTAAAAAACTTCTAACAACTGCTTGAGCGCAACCTCCATATTCTTTTTCATATTGAAAAGCTTTTTCACAAATTTTTTTTGAGTTTAACTTATCCAAAATCTTTCTCCTTTCTACTCAGATAATTAATCTAAATTATTTTTTTGGGGTTTTCAATTATTACTTTTAAGTCGCCCAAAAATCTTGCTGCATATCTTCCATCTATTATTCTATGGTCACAAGTAATAGTGAAAATAGCATATTTCTCTTTTTTTATATTTTCACTAGCTAATTTAACTTTATCTCTTATCTTACCAACAGCTAATATACCAACCTGGGGGGGATTAATTAAAGCATTAAAATTATTTACTCCATACATACCAGCATTTGAAATAGTGAATGTACCATCTTTTAATTTTTCTAGGTCTATTGTACCAGTCTCTTTGGTTTTCTTTAATTCATCAATTTCTTGGCTTATTTGTAAAATATTTTTTCCTTCTATATTTTTAAATACAGGAACAATTAAACCTCTATTAGTAGCAAAAGCTACTCCTATATTAATATTTTTAAAATATCTGATTTTATCATCATTTATTATTTTTGTATTCAAAAGACGGTATTTTTTTAATAACTCAGCTACAATTTTAACTAGCAATGGTGTTATAGTTATCTTTGTATCTTTATATCTTTTGTTAAATTCATTTTTTGTTTTTAATATTTCTTTCATTGATATATCTATACTCATATTAAATTGAGGAATTTCATTCGATTTTTCCATTACATTTTTCATTGTCTTTTGAAAGGTGCTCATGGATTCATCCTCATATTTCATTATTAAACCTCCATTAATCTACTTACCTTATATTATTCTAATATAATAATAGTTGAACCAGCTTTTACAACTTCTCCTTCTTCGACTTTAATCTCTTTCACAACTCCCGAAGCATATGATTCAACTTCAGTTGTAGCTTTATCAGTTTCAACACTACATAACATATCTCCCTTATCTACTTTATCTCCAACTTCTACCTCCCAAGAAATAATCTTGATTTCATCTGTTGTCTGACCTAAGTCAGGCATCGCTATTTCTACCATATTTTACACTCCTTTTATTTAATATTTTAAAATCCAATTACTAAACAAAAATTTTTTCAACTTCATTTAGAATATTTTCTTTATTAGGAATAACATAATTTTCTAAGTTTGGAGCAAAGGGGATCGGTACATCTAAGGCAGCCACTCTTTTGATCTTCACATTTTGGAAATTTTCAGCTATAAGAGCAGCTATTTCAGCTCCCCATCCCAATGTCTTATTATCTTCTTCTATTATTAATACTTTTTTTGTTTTTTCTACAGATTTCATTATAGTTTCTTCATCTAAAGGTGCTAATGACCGTAGGTCTATAACTTCACTATCAATACCATCATCTTTTAATATATTTGCTGCTTGTAGTGCTAAATGCACAGTATAAAGTAAGGATATCATTGTAATATCATTACCAGATTTTTTAATTTTGGCTTTACCTAAGGGAACTATATAATCATCTTCAGGTACATGGGTATTTGCTTCTATTTCATCAGACTCATCTCTATTTTTTGCTCCATATAATAATTTATGTTCAAAAAATAATACAGGCGAATCATCTCTAATAGCTGCCTTTAATAAACCCTTACCATCATAAGCATTTGAAGGTGCTACAACCTTTAACCCTGGTATATGCATAAACATTCCTTCAGGACTTTGGGCATGTTGAGCTCCTCTTGTTGTAGCACCAGTAGGAGCTCTAAAAACCATTGGAACTTTATATTGACCATTTGACATATATCTCATTTTCGCCGCTTCATTAACAATCTCATCCATACATGTAAATAGGAAATCTGAATATTGAACTTCCCCTACAGGTTTCATACCCATCATAGCTGAACCCACACAACAACCAACAATAGCTTTTTCCGAAATTGGTACATTACGTACTCTTTCTGAACCAAATTCTTCAACTAAGCCTCTGCAAACTGTAAATGGCCCTCCCCAACCATTAGGAGTGCCTATATCTTGTCCCATTAAAAAGACTTCATCATTTTCTTTCATTTCTTCATATAATGCTTCTCTTAGAGCTTCGGCCATTGATAAATTTCTATTATTAGTAGACATAATTCGAAACCTCCTCAACAGATGGTTTTTCAGCTTGTTCTGCTTTCTTAATTGCATCCTTTATTAATTCTTCAACTTCTTTTTCTATTTTTTCTATCTCTTTCTCACTAACAATTTCTTTTTTTATAAGTAGTTTTTTATAGTTATCAATTGGATCGCGTTCTTTCCAAAATTCAACTTCATCTTTATCTTTATATTGTTGAGGATCACTTCTAGAATGACCTTTATAACGAAAAGTCTCACATTCTATTAAAGTAGGACCTCCAGTTGATCTTGCTTTACTAATGGCTTTATTTGCCACTTCATAAACCTCTAATACATCCATGCCATTAACTTTAAAAGCTGGAATATTATAAGCTGATGCTCTATCAACTACATTTTCGACAGGTGACATGCTATCAAAAGAAGTGGAAGCAGCATATTGGTTGTTTTCACATACAAATACTATAGGAAGTTCCCATAACGAACTTATATTTATTCCCTCATGAAAAGCTCCCGTACTCACTGCACCATCTCCAAAAAAAGTGACTGCTACTTGGTCGGTATTTTTCATACTATATGCTAAAGCTAATCCAGGTCCAATAATTAAACCTTCTCCTACTACAGCAATAGAAGGTATTATGCCATTTTCTATATCAGCAAAATGCATAGATCCTCCTTTAGCACCACAACAACCTGACTTTTTAGCAAATAATTCTGCCATTGCTTTATCTACAGCCATTCCTTTTGCCAAACTATGACCGTGAGATCTGTGTGTAGAAGTTATAAAGTCGTTTTTTCTTAAAGCACTACATACCCCCACTGCCACTGCCTCTTGCCCCTGGCATTGGTGAACAGTACCAGGTAATTTACCTTCTAAAAACATATAATATACTTCATCTTCGAAATACCTAATCTTATACATATCTCTGAAAATATCTAATAGCCTTTCTTTTTTTAATTTTCTGGATTTTTTCATCAAAACTTGCCCCCCTTAAAATATTATAATTTGTTTTCAAATAAATATTCTTTATTTATATTTTAATTTTCTTCTAATATTTTTTCGGCAGTTAATTGATCAGTTATTAATATATGTAGATAACCACCTTTTAAAGCAGCTTTTATAGCTTTACTTTTACCTTCTCCTCCTCCAGCAACCCCTATCACTAAGGGCATTTCTTTTATATCTTTTAAGGAAATACCTATTACCTTTTCATTAAATTGATTAATAGGTTGCCCTTGTTTATCAAAAAACTGTAGGCATATATCTCCTACTGCTTTTTCATTTTTGAGCTCCCTAAGATCGCTTTTAGTTAAAACCTCTGTAGAAAAAACAGACGCATTAGGTTTTGCAGTTCCTATACCAACTATAGATACAGAACATTTCTTAGCAATATTTAGACCTTTTTTTATTGTTTTATGAGAGGTTAACATTTCCCTAATTTCTTTACTTTCTACTTTGCCCGGTGCACTAATATTAGCTACATCTGCATTATTAGTTTTTTCTGCTAATTGCCTTACTATATTATTTGTATATAAATCATTATCTATATCATATACAGAAAGAAATGCTCCAAACATTGGTACCACTGTAATGTTAGATAAGGTTAATTGATCTATTGATTTTACCATTTCATATATAGTGGATCCACCTGATATTCCAATTATATCCCCATCTCTTAACATTTTTTTTATCGTATCCGATGCAATTTTACCTAGCTCTTTTTTTATATCTAAGGAAGCAATGTTTGGTACCGGCATAACTATAACATCTCTAAGATCATATTTTTTTCTTAACTTCTTTTCTAATTTTTCTTTTCTTTTTAGAGGATCTATTATGTTTATTTCAATAATTCCTTCTTTTTTAGCTTCAGATAACAAATTAGATACTTTGGCCCTTGAAATTCCTAAACCACTCGCAATTTCAGATTGAGTTTTATTAAAATTGTAATAGCTATAACAAACCTCAACTAACAAAGATATGTCTTCTAATTTATTATTATTCAAAAAATCACCCCTCTTTAATTTTAATATTAGACAATAAAAATACATGAATTCTAAATTTTAAATAAATATATATTTTAAATATATTTAATTTTCTGATTTTCAAAAATATTACAATTTTATTATATAAAATAGATTTACAATTGTCAAATTAATTTATTACTTTTGTTATAGTAATATTTTTTGGGGGGTTGCTAACTAATCCTTATATTCAAAGGGTTTATAGTGTTTTATTTCATAAGTGCAATTAATCTTAAAATATGTAACTTGTCAATTTACATGATAAATTATGTAATATTTTTAAATTGCAAAGTTTAATACACAGTTTTTAATAATCATATACCAGAGAAAAGCTCCCTGAAATCAGGGAGCATCCGCAATAAATAACTATTCATTGTTTTTCAATCTATCAATCAACCCTTTAACCCTCTCTTCAACATCATCAGGCAAAAACTCAACCGGCCAATCTACCTTCTCTTTTTCTTCCGGCCTGATCATTAAAACTGCATAATTACTTTCTATTCAATCTAATTTTAGTTGTGATTATCTATTTTACAGGTTTTTTACCATAATCATTTTCATCAGGAATACCTTCTTCAGCACATAGTATCAATAAATAAATTCCTCCAATTACAGGAACTAATTCTATTAAAAGAAACCAACCGCTTCTATTTGTATCATGTAATCTTCTTACTGTAACTCCCAATGAAGGC
>Ga0102925_1001247_pt1 | contig 14074 bp, 10 predicted proteins | sample SalPonR1_A_D1_MG_FD_78216 | JGI IMG/M metagenome (GOLD analysis project Ga0102925, IMG submission 78216) | Salt pond soil microbial communities from South San Francisco under conditions of wetland restoration - Salt Pond MetaG R1_A_D1_MG | ecosystem: Environmental > Aquatic > Marine > Intertidal...
AACGAGTTCGACGGCTGGTATCTCGACGCCGCCTGGTTCGTCCAGCCCAACAAGCTGGCACTACAGGCGCGCTACGACGTGCTGAACCGGCTCAACGGCACCGATGGCGTGAACTTCACCAAGGCGGATGAGCGGGTCTTCGAGACCTGGACCCTGGGGCTGCAGTACTGGGTCCACCCCATCAAGAGCCAGTGGACCCTCTCCTACCGCATCCGCGACCTCGAGGCGCCCCACAATGCTGTGGCCGACGAGATCGGCAGCACCATGGGCAACGAGATCGCCGTCCAGTACTTCCACCTCTTCAACGCCGGCGGCTAGCCGGCCGATGCCCCGCCGGGCGGCGGGGCATCCCGCTCACTTACCCTTCCCGCCCGTGTCGCGGCGCGCCGTGGGCGGGCAGTCTGCCTGCCAGAGACAGTCGGCCCGATCGCATAGGCCGGCCGGGTCGGTGGCAAAACAGTCGAAGTTGCCCTCCTGCCGCTGAATGGCGCGGACCAGGTCGCGCTTGCTGCGATGGGATCCGGTAACGCCCTTCTCCGCCGCGATGGCGCGGATCTGCTGCATCTGCATGATATCTCCCTGTGCGGTTGCCGGCGGGTAGCCCTCCCCGCCTTCTCGGGAGTATCGTCGAAGAACCCGCGCCTGAACAGGAGGAAGTAATGCGTCTGGCGATACTGGGACTCGGCCGCATGGGCGGCAATATGGCCCGCCGGCTCGCCGCCGGCGGCATCGAGGTCATCGGCTGGAACCGCAGCCAGGAGACCGCGGACCAGCTCGCCGCGGAGGAGACCCGGCTCTCGGCCGCAGGGACCATGGCCGAGGCGGTGGCGGCGCTGACCCCGCCGCGCGTGATCTGGCTCATGCTCCCGGCCGGCGAGGCCACCGAGGCGGCGCTGATGGAGCTCACCCGCCACCTGGAGCCCGGCGACATCGTGGTGGACGGCGGCAATGCCGACTACCGCGAAAGCCTCGACCACGGCCGTCTCCTCGGCGACAGCGGCATCGAGTTCGTCGATGCCGGCGTCTCCGGCGGCGTCTGGGGTCGGGACGAGGGCTACTGCCTCATGGTCGGCGGCAGCGAGGCGGCGGTGAGCGTCCTGGAGCCGGCCCTGCGCACCCTGGCCCCCGCCCCGGATCGCGGCTGGGCGCGCGTCGGCCCCGTCGGCGCCGGCCACTTCACCAAGATGGTCCACAACGGCATCGAGTACGGCATGATGCAGGCCTTCGCGGAGGGCTTCGACCTCCTGGAGCGCAAGGAGTCGTTCGGCATCGACCCCGGCCAGGTGGCGGAGCTCTGGCGCCACGGCTCGGTGGTCCGCTCCTGGCTGCTGGACCTGATGGCCGACTTCCTGGGCGAGGACGCCCGCCTGGATGACATCGCCCCCTGGGTGGCCGATTCCGGCGAGGGCCGCTGGACCGTCCGCGAGGCGGTGGACAGCGGCGTCCCGGCGCCGGTACTCACCGCCGCCCTCTACGCCCGGTTCAGCAGCCAGGACGAACGCGGCTACCAGGCCCGCCTGCTCGCGCGGCTGCGCCAGGCCTTTGGTGGCCACGCCGTCCGCCAGGGAGGCGAGGCGGAATGAACCTCGAGCCCTGCACCCTGGTGGTCTTCGGTGCCACCGGCAACCTGGCCCACAACAAGCTGCTGCCCTCCCTCTACCATCTGGAGGAGGCCCACCGCCTCCCCGACGGCCTCAGCATCATCGGCTTCGGCCGGCGGGAGTGGGACGACGACGCCTGGCGCACAAGCGTCCGCGAGGATCTGGCGCCGCGCGTACGCGGCGGGCTGAACGAGGCGGTCTGGGAACGGCTGTCGGCCCGCCTGCGTTTCGTCAGTGGCGACCTTGGTGAACCCGAGGGCTATACCGAACTGGCCCGGCGGCTGGACCGGGAGACCGATCTCTCCCCCAATCTCCTGTTCTACATGGCCATCAACCCGGACCAGTACGCACGGGTCTGCCAGTCCCTGGCGGCGGCGGGGCTGAACACCGAGAACCGGGGCTGGCGCCGCATCATCCTGGAGAAGCCCTTCGGCTATGACGCCGAGTCCGCGGAAATCCTGGAGAACCGGCTCCACCGCGACTTCCGCGAGGAGCAGATCTTCCGCATCGACCACTATCTGGGCAAGGCGATGGTCCAGAACGTGCTGGTCTTCCGCTTCGCCAACAGCCTGTTCGAGCCCCTCTGGAACCGCTACTACATCGACCACGTCCAGATCACCCACTCCGAGCAGCAGGGGATCGCCGACCGCGCCGCCTTCTACGACGGCGTCGGCGCCCTGCGGGACATGCTCCAGAGCCATCTGCTGCAGCTGCTCACCCTGGTGGCCATGGAGCCGCCGCCGAATCTGGATGCCGAGTCCCTGCGCGACGAGAAGGTCAAGGTCCTCAAGTCCATCCGTTCCATCCCGCGTTCGGCGGTCCACGCCCACGCCTTTCGCGCCCAGTACGCCAGTGGCCGGGTCAACGGCGAACCCGCTGTCGGCTACACCGAGGAGGCCGGCGTCCCCGGCGACAGCACCACCGAGACCTACGCCTCCCTGAAGCTCTACGTGGACAACTGGCGCTGGCGGGATGTGCCCTTCTATCTGCGAACCGGCAAGCGCATGGCTCGCAACACCTCCCAGATTGCCATCCGCTTCCGCCATCCGCCCCAGCACCTCTTCCGCCAGACCCCCATCGACCGGCTGGAGCCCAACTGGCTACTGCTCACCATCCAGCCCCAGGAGTGCCTGAGCATGGAGGTCCAGGTGAAGGAGCCGGGGCTGGAGATGCGGGCGGCGAATACCCGGCTGGACGCCAGCTACTGCCAGACCACCGATTACCAGATCGACGCCTACGAGTCCCTGCTGCTGGACGCCATCGAGGGCGATCGCTCCCTCTTCCTGCGCTACGACGAGATCCGCTGGGCCTGGCAGGTAGTCGACCCGGTGCTGAAGGTCTGGTCCAGCGAGCGCGACTTCATCCACACCTATGCGGCCGGCAGCTGGGGCCCCGAGGAGGATTCGCGACTCTTCGACCAGGATGACCAGAATTGGCGCAATAGCGCGGAATAGTGGCCCCTTTCCCCGCGTCTCTGCGTTATGATTGACCGAAAAGGGTCACGGGAACGACCGGAGAAGGCATGCAGGATTTCTTCATCGCGCGCCAGGCCATCTACGATCCCCGGCAGGAGGTTCGCGGATACGAGCTACTGGCGCGCAGCAATGCCCAGGAGAATAGCAACAACCTCCCCGGCGAGCGGGCCACCGCCTCGGTCCTGGTCAACGCCTTCACCGAGATCGGGCTCGACAGCCTGGTGGGCGAGCAGCCCGCCTGGATCAACCTGACCCGGGACTTTGTCGGTAATGACCTCCTGTCCGGCCTGCCGCGACGGCGCATCGTCCTGGAGCTGCTGGAAGATATCGAGGTCGACCGCCCCCTCCTGAACCAGGTCCGCCGGCTCAAGGCCGCCGGCTCCCGCATCGCCCTGGACGACTTCCTCTACCGCCCCGAGCTGGAACCCCTCATCGAACTGGCCGACGTGGTGAAGGTGGATATCCGGCCCATGGGGTGGGAAGCCGTGGGCGAGCATGCCGAGCGACTCCAGGATGCCGGCGTCACCCTGCTGGCCGAGAAGGTGGAGACCCCGGAGGAGTTCGCGGCCTGCCAGGAGATGGGGTTCCACCTCTACCAGGGCTACTTCTTCTGCCGCCCCAAGCTCATCCAGGGGCGCCGCATGCCGGCCAACCGCTCCGTGGTCCTCCAGCTCCTGTCGGAACTCGAGGACCCCGGGGCCAGCGTCAAGGAGCTGGAGCGGATCATCCGCAACGACGTCGCCCTCTCCTACCGGCTGCTGCGCTATCTCAACTCCGCCGCCTTCATGCTGCGCCAGCGCATCGAGACGGTGCGCCGGGCCATCGTCATGCTGGGGCTGGACCGGATCAAGCACTGGGCGCGCATCCTGGCGCTCTCCCATGTGGACGACAAACCCAGCGAACTCCTGCGAATCGCCCTGATCCGGGCGCGGATGTGCGAACTACAGGCCCTCCACGAGGGGCTTCAGGAAGAGGCCGACACCTACTTCACCATCGGCCTCTTCTCCACCCTGGACGCCCTGCTGGACATGACCCTGGAGGACATCGTCGCCAGCCTCCCGCTGAGCGAGCGGGTGGCCGACGCCCTGCTCCACCACCAGGGCGACCTGGGCAGGACCCTGGCCTGCATCATCCACTACGAACGGGCGGAATGGGCGTGCGTCGCCGAGGGCTGCAACCGGCTCCCCCGGCTCAAGGACGACTATCTGGACGCCATCGCCTGGGCCGACCAGGTCAGTTCCCAGCTGACGGACTGACCTCCGCCCCCACCAGATCGGCCACCGTCCGGTGGCCCAGCGCGGCTGCCACCGAGTGATCCAGCTCCCCGGCCAGATCCGCTACCGGTCCGGGCAGGGCCGTCGCGTCGTAGCTGCGCAGCGCTCCCACCACGGACTCCAGACGGATGCGGTGGATATCCCGCGCCGGCATCAGCCCCTCCGGCTGCCCCCCATGGACAAGGATCCCGGCCCCCTCCAGCCGCTGCAGGATGGGTTCCAGGCGATCCCCGGCCACGCCGAGCTCCCGGGCGATCTCGTCGGCCATGGGTGGCGGCGCCCCGTCCCGATGGCGCGCCCCCACGTGGAAGACCAGCGCCAGCGCCAGCGCCTCGGCCTCGGCGCCCATGGGGGCTGGCGCCTCGTCCTGCGCCCGGATGAAGTGCGGGTTCTGGATGTAGAAGGCAATCTGGGAGCCGGTGAGCAGGATGAGCCAGCTCAGGTAGAGCCAGATCAGGAAGAGGATGAGGATGGCGAAGCCGGAATAGATGGCGGCATAACGGGTCGATCCGGCCACGAAGGTGGCAAAGGCCCAGCCGGTGATCTGCCAGGCCAGCGCCGCGAGCGCCGCACCGATGAGCGCCGGCACCAGTCGCACCCGGGTATTGGGGACGAAGAGGTAGACGAAGGTAAAGGCCGCCACCAGCAGCACGAAGGGCGCCAGCCGCCCCGCCAGGGTCACCAGCTCCGACGGCAGGAAGGTGGTCAGCGACTGGACCAGGCTGGAACTGGTCAGCGAGGCAATAATACCCAGGGCGACAAAGACCAGCAGCGGCCCCACCAGCAGCACCGAGAGGTAATCGGAGAAGCGGCGCAGCAGGGTGCGCGGCCGGCGCACCTGCCAGATGGCGTTGAAGGCCTGCTCCACCTTCTGGATGAGGGCGACAACGGTATAGAAGAGTAGCAGCAGCCCCAGGGCCCCGAGGACGCCCACCCGGATATTGTCGACGAATTCCACGACCTGGGCGGCGATCTCCACCCCGCGCGGACCCAGCGGCGCCAGGAACCCGGTCAGCGCCGGCTGCACCTGGTTGTGCACACCGAAGGCCTTGAGCACCGAGAAGCTCACGGCCAGCAGCGGCGCCAGGGAGAGCAGCGTGGTATAGACCAGGCTCATGGCCCGCAGGGGCAGCACCCCGGAGGCCATGCGCCGGATCACCGCATCGGCCACCTGCAGCACCCGCAGCAGGAAGGAGAGCCGATGACCGTACTCGCTGGACGAGATCGGCCACCGGCGCAGCTCCTCCAGCCAGTCGCCAGCGCGCTCCAGCCGCTCGCGCCAGGTGGACCCGACGGCGCTCATCCGATCAGGGCCACCGCCGACGGCCCCGGGCCTCCAGCCCGGAGACAACGGCCCCCACGACCAGCGCCACGCGTGCCCGTGTGTTCAATCCCGTCATTCCGCACGGTCCTCCTCCCTGAAAGTTCCTGATTCGAGTATATCAGCCCGGCTCGGATATCCGCGGCCTCGCCCCCCGGAGGAATGGTAGGATCCCGGAAAACCAAGCGGAATGCCCCATGCCCCACGGACCCCTGGACGATATCCTCATCCTGCTGGCCTCGGCGGTGGTCGCCGTCGCCCTCTTCCGCCGGCTGGCCCTGCCGCCCATCCTGGGCTACCTGCTGGTGGGCCTGCTGGTGGGGCCGCACGCCCTGGGCCTGGTGGCGGATACCGAGGGCACCCGCTTCATCGCCGAGTTCGGCGTGGTCTTCCTCCTCTTCATGCTGGGGCTGGAGTTCTCCCTGCCCCAGCTCGTCTCCATGCGCGGGGCCGTGCTGGGCGTGGGCGGCTTCCAGGTGGCGGTGACCACCGCCCTGGTCGCCGGCGGCGCCTGGCTCGCCGGCCTGGACGCCTCGGCCGCGATAGTGGTGGGCGGCATCCTGGCGCTCTCCTCCACCGCCATCGTCACCAAGCAGCTCACCGAGCAGCTGGAGATCAACTCCCGCCACGGCCGAATGTCGGTGGGGATCCTCCTCTTCCAGGACCTGGCGGTGGTCCCCTTCCTGGTCCTGATCCCCATCCTGGGGGGCGAGGCGGAGGCCATGGCCACCGCCCTGGGCGGGGCCGCTCTCAAGGCCGTCATCGTCTTCGCCGCCATGCTGGCCATCGGCCACTGGCTGCTGCGGCCGCTCTTCCAGGAGGTGGCCCGGGCGCGCTCGCCGGAGCTGTTCACCATGGCGGTGCTGCTGGTGGCGCTCACCGCCGCCTGGGCCACCCACAGCGCCGGCCTCTCCCTGGCCCTGGGCGCCTTCCTGGCCGGCATGATGCTCAGCGAGACGGAATACCGCCACCAGGTGGAGACCGACATCCGCCCCTTCCGGGATCTGCTGCTGGGGCTCTTCTTCATCACCGTGGGCATGCTCCTGAATCCCGCCAGCGTCCTGGCGCTGGGCCACTGGATGGCACTGCTGGCGCTGGCCCTGCTGGTGGGCAAGAGCCTCGTCGTGCTCGGCATCGGCGCCCTGGCCGGCGTTCCGGGCGGCGTGGCCCTGCGCACCGGCCTCACCGTGGCTCAGGGCGGCGAGTTCGGCTTCGCCCTCCTCGCCCTGGCCCTCCAGCAGAGCCCGCCAATACTCGGCGAGACCACCGGCCAGGTGGTCCTGGGCGGGATCTTCCTGAGCATGGCGCTGTCGCCGCTGGTCATCCGCTACAACGGCAGCCTGGCCAAGTGGCTCTTCTCGGCCAGCTACGGCGACAACCGCGCCCGGATGACCGAGGCCGTGGCCGCCACCGGCCGTGAACTCGAGGACCACGTGGTCATCTGCGGCTACGGCCGCGTGGGCCAGAACATCGCCCGCCTGCTGGAGCAGGAGGGCTTCACCTACATGGCCCTGGACCTGGACCCCCTCAAGGTCCGGGAGGCGCACAGCGGCGGCGAGGAAGTCCACTACGGCGACGCCACCCGCCGGGAGATCCTGGACGCCGCCGGCCTGGAGCGCGCCCGCCTGGTGGTCATCAGCTACAACGACGCCGCCTCCGCCCTGCGCATCCTGGAGCATGTCCGCCAGGCCGATGCGGACAAGCCGGTGCTGGTCCGCACCACCGATGACAGCCGCCTGGAGGAGCTGCTGCGGGCCGGCGCCACCGAGGTCATCCCCGAGACCCTGGAGGCGAGCCTGGTCATCGGCACCCATCTGCTCTTCCTCATGGGAGTCCCGGCCCAGCGGGTCTCGGAGCTGGAGCAGCGGGTCCGTGGCGACCGCTACCGCCTCCTGCGCGGCTTCTTCCGCGGCCAGGAGCCGGCGGAGCCGGGCTCCAGCGCCGCCCAGGAACGGCTGCACTCCATCCCGCTGCATACCGGCGCCCGCGCCGTGGGCCGCACCCTGGGCGAACTCGACCTGGAGTCTCTGGGGGTGCAGGTCACCGCCGTCCGCCGGGGCGGGATCCGCGGCCCCCAGCCGGGACCGGAGACCACCCTGCGCGACAGCGACGTCCTGGTCCTCTACGGCACACCCCAGGCCCTGGAGCGGGCGGAGGCCCGGCTACTGAGGGGGTGACCGCACCCCTCGCTGTGGCAGAATGATCACCATGGCGAATCGCGAACTCACCTCCCGGCAGCAGGAGCTGCTCGACTTCATCCATGGGCACCGGGCGGACCACGGCCGGCCGCCCACCCGGCACGAGATCGCCGACGCCTTCGGCTATGCCTCGGTGAACGCCGTAACCGGCCACCTCAAGGCGCTGGCCGCCAAGGGCGCCATCGAACTCACCCCCGGGGCCGCGCGCGGGATCCGGCTGCCGCCGACGGAGTCGTCCGAGGACGAGGGCCTGCCCCTGGTGGGCCGGGTAGCGGCCGGCGCCCCCATCCTCGCCCGGGAACACATCGAGGCGCGCTACCGCGTGGATCCCGGACTCTTCCATCCCCGCCCCGACTACCTCCTGCGGGTCCGCGGGGAGAGCATGATCGAGGCCGGGATCCACGACGGCGACCTCCTGGCCGTCCACCGCGCGCCCGAGGCGGCCGTCGGCCAGCTGGTGGTGGCCCGGCTGGGCGAGGAGGTCACCGTGAAGCGGCTGGACCGGGATGACGACGGCCAGCCCGTCCTGCGCGCCGCCAACCCCGACTACCCCGACATCCCGCTCACCGCCGCCGACGAGGCCGCCATCGAGGGCATCGGCGTGGGCGTCCTGCGCACCGAGCCCTGATCCCGAAGGACAACCCGAAGCACCACCCGAACCACAGCCCGCGCCCCTTCCCGCCATCCCTCGAATACTGTAAAAATGATCACTATTCGATAGTGATCCGGAAGGGGGTGCGGCGGGATGTCCCTGGAGACCCTGCTGGAGCGCGGCGATCTCTGGCGTGGCGGCGGCCATGCCGAGGCCCCGGTACGCGCCACCGGCCATGCCCGGCTGGATCGCGCCCTGGGCGGGGGCTGGCCCGTCGGGGGGCTGGTGGAGGTCGCCGGCACGCCCGGCCACGGCGAATTCACCCTGCTCCGCCCGATGCTGACCGCCGTGGCCGGCTGGCAGGCGTGGGTGGCACCACCCCACGTCCCCCATGCCCCGGCCCTGGTGGCGGCGGGGCTCGACCCGGCCCGGCTGCTCCACATCCGCGCCGAGGGCGACGAGGCCCTCTGGGCCCTGGAGCAGGCCCTGCGCTCGGGGGTCTGCGAGGCCGTGCTGGGCTGGCCGACCGCCGCCGACGACCGCGCCCTGCGCCGCCTCCAGCTCGCCGCCGAGACCGGCGGGGCCACCGGTTTTCTCTTCCGCCCGCCCCGGGCCCTGGAGCAGCCCTCACCGGCGGCGGTGCGCCTGGCGCTGCGGGCCGACGCGGTGGAGGTGCACAAGTGCCGGGGCAACCGCCCCGAACACCCCATCCCCCTGCAAGAGGCCCCGGCGGAGCCGCCCGGGCCGCTCCGTGAGCGCCGGATCCATGCAGTGGCTTAGCCTCTACCTGCCGAACCTCCCGCTGGCCGCCTTCGCCCGGCCGCCGGGGGCCCCGCCCCTGGCGCTCACCGCCGGGCGCCCGCCCCGGATCCACAGCGTAGACCCCGCTGCCCGGGATGCCGGCGTGCGCCCGGGCCAGCCACCGGCCACCGCCCTGGCCCTCTGCCCCGCCCTGCGCCTACGGCCGCGTCGACCCGGGCAGGAGGCGGCCACCCTGGAATCCCTGGCGGCCTGGGCACTGCAGTACAGCGACCACGTGGAGATCGTCCCCGGCGCCGGGCTGCGCCTGGAGGTGGGCGGCAGCGCCCGCCTCTTCGGCGGGCTGGACAGCCTCTACCGCCACGCCCGTGAGGGCCTGGCCCGCCTGGGCCACGACGCCGGGACCGGTCTCGCCCCCACTCCGCTAGCGAGCTGGTGGCGCGCCCTGCACGGGGTTTCGGAGCCGGTGGAGGGCGCCGTGGAGCCGGCCCTGACCCCCCTCCCCCTCACCGGCCTGGGATTCGGTCCCGAGGTCGAAACCGCCTGCCGACGCCTGGGACTGCAACGGCTGGGTGACCTGTTCGCCCTCCCCTCGGCCGACCTCGGTCGACGCCTGGGGCCGGAGCTGCCGGCCCTGCTGGAGCGCGCCCTGGGCCAGCAGGCCGACCCGCGCCCCCGATGGCAGCCGCCAGCGACCTTCGCCAGCCGCCTGCCGCTGCCCGAGCCGGTGAGCGCCGCCGAGGCCCTGCTCTTCGCCGCCCGCCGGCTCCTGGGCGAGCTGGCCGGCTGGCTCCGCGGACGGGATGCCGCCACCGCCGAACTCACCTTTCACCTCCACCACGAGGCGGGCGAGCCCACGCCGCTGACCCTGGGGACGCTGCAACCGGTGCGCGATCCCGACCATCTGCTGGGGCTGCTGCGGGAGCGGCTGGAGGGCTTCGAGCCCCCGGCGGCCGTGGCCGAACTGGCCCTGGAGGCGGGGCGCACCGCCCCGGCCCCGCCGGAACAGGCCGACCTCTTCGCCGCCCCGGTGGAACGGCCGGCCTGGGAGCCCCTGGTGGAGCGACTGCGCGCCCGGCTGGGGCGGGCCGCGGTCACGGGGCTGGAGCCGGTTCCGGATCCCCGCCCGGAGCGCGCCTGGCGGGCCACCGAACCGGGGGCCGCCGCCGGTGAGGCGACGGTCGGTGGCCCGCGCCCCCTCTGGCTGCTGGAGGCACCCCGTCCCCTGGAACAACCGCCTACCGTGGCCGGGGAGCCGGAGCGCATCGAGGCGGGCTGGTGGGATGGCGCCGACTGTGCCCGGGACTACTACACCGCCCGGGAGGCCGATGGCCGCCGGATCTGGGTCTACCGCGACCGCCGCGACGGCGCCTGGTACCTGGCGGGACTGTTCGGGTGACGGGCCGGTTCAGCGCACCGGCTCCTCGTCCCCCTCGCCGTCGTGGTCCTCGGGGTCCGGTGTCAGGACCCGGTCGCGGTGACGGTGGAGGCGCCGGGTATAGCGCGCGGCCTTGAGCCCCTGGTCCACCGTCCGGCGCAGGGCGCTGATCCGGTCCAGGGCGGCCACCACCCGGCGCACCGGCTCGCGGTCCTCGCTGCCGGCGCGCAGGATGGCCGCCTTGACTGCCTGGTAGTCGGCATCGAAGGCCTTGAAGGCGCGCTTGACCGCCTTGCGCGGCCACGCCGCCGGATCCGCCCGGGCGGCGTCCAGCTCACTCACGGCCTGCGCCTCCAGGCGCGCGATGGCGGCGGCCAGCTCCGCATCCTCGGGCTCGCCGCCGGCGGCGCGGTGGGCGGCGATATCCACGGCGCGCTCGGCCATGTCCTGGTAGTAGTGCGTAACCCGGACCACCTCGGGCAGCGCCTCGGCCACCTCGGCCGGGGCCTCGTCCCGCCGGATCCGGTTCACGAAGTCGCCGATGGCCAGGCCGAGGTCGGTGACCGCCTGGCGCTGCTCCCGGAGCTGCGGCTCCTCGTCCCCGCCCTCGTCGTTCACGGCCTGACGCACGGCGATGTGGGCCTGCTCCCCCATGCGCGCCAGCTCCAGGGTGGCCGCCTCCAGCGCCAGGCCGGGGGTCTCCAGCAGCGTGTGGTCCAGGTGGCGGGGCTGGCCGGCCACCGCCTCGGTCCCCTGGTAGCGGCGCTCCAGCCAGCGCACCAGCGCCGGCGTGGCCGGCCACAGCAGGGCGATGCCCAGCAGCTTGGTCTGGGTATGGAAGAGCGCGAGTATCGTGGCCGGCTGCAGGGCCAGCGCCAGGCCCCCGGCGGCCAGCCGGGAGAGCTCCAGCAGCGGCGCCAGCAGGATGAAGGCGGCCACCGCCACCACCACATTGAAGGCCACGTGGGCCGCCGCCACACGCCGCGCCGGGGCCGTGGCGCCGATGGAGGCAAAGACGGCGGTGGAGGTGGTGCCGACATTGGCGCCGATGACCATCGCCGCCGCCGCGGTCAGGGGGATGAGCCCGCCGCCGGCGGCCGTGAGGGTCACCGCCAGGGCGGCGCTGGAGGACTGCATCACCACCGTCATGGCGATGCCCAGGAGCATGAGCAGCAGCAGGGCCGGGATCCCCTCGCCGGCGTTGGCCATCCAGTCGATGGCGGTATCGCCGGCGGTCATGGTCTCGTGCAGGACGTCCAGCCCCAGGAAGAAGATCCCGAAGCCGGCCACCGCCTCCCCCAGGGCGCGGTGGCGCGGCCGGCGCGCCAGGACCCGCAGGAACATCCCGATGGCGATGGCCGGCAGCGCCAGGGCGCGCAGGTCCACGTTGAAACCGGCCAGGGCGACGATCCAGGAGGTCAGCGTGGTCCCCAGGTTGGCGCCGTAGACCACTCCCACCGACTGGGCGAGGTTGAGCAGCCCGGCATTGACGAAGCCGACCACGGCGAAGAGCACGGCGCTGGAGGACTGCACCGCCGCGGTGATGGCGACCCCGGAGAAGAGCCCGCGGGCCCGGCTGCGGGTGGAGGCGGCCAGGATGGTGCGCAGGGTGCGGCCGGCGGCGACCTGCAGGCCATCGGTCATCAGCCGCATGCCCAGCAGGAAGAGCCCCACCCCGCCCAGGAAGGCCAGTAGCGCGCCGATATCCATTTCCGCCCCCGTTGGTCAGCAAGCGGGCAACCATGCCACGGACGGGGCGGCGGGAAAACGGTCCGGCCGGCGCCGGGACCCTTGCCCGCCCGGTATAGTGTAAATATTATCACGCCATGGACGACGCCCCCGCCTACGCCGAACTCCACTGCCTCTCGCGCTTCTCCTTCCTCCGCGGGGCCTCGGACCCGGCCGAGCTGGTGGCCACGGCGGCGGAGCGCGGCTACACCGCCCTGGCGCTCACCGACGAGTGCTCCCTGGCCGGGGCCGTGCGCGCCCACGAGGCGGCCCGGGAATACGGCCTGCCCCTGCTCCACGGCAGCGAACTCCACCTGGCCGCCGGGGACGGCCTGCCGCCCCTGCACCTGGTCCTGCTCGCCGCGGATGCCGGGGGCTACGCCAACCTCGCCGGCCTCCTCACCACCGGCCGCCGGCGGGCCGACAAGGGCACCTACCACCTGACCCCGGCGGATGTCGCCGCCCGTGCCGAGGGCTGCCTGGCCCTCTGGGTGCCGCCACCAGCCACCGATTCCGATCCCGACCCGGCCCCCGGCCACTGGCTCGCCGCCACCTTCCCCGGTCGCGCCTGGCTGGCCGCGGAGCTCCACCGGGACGGCCGGGACGACCAGCGCCGCACCGGCCTGGCCGCGCTGCAGGCGGCCACCGGCCTGCCGGTCACCGCCGCTGGCGACGTCCACCTGCACCGCCGGGGCCGGCGCGCCCTCCAGGACCTGGTCACCGCCATCCGCCACAACACCACCCTGGAGGGCGCCCGCCCCCATCTCTTCCCCAACGGCGAGCGCCACCTGCGCCGGCGCGACGACCTGGCCCGCCTCTACCCCGCAGACTGGCTGGCCCAGAGCGTGGCCATCGCCGGGCGCTGCACCTTCTCCCTGGACGAGCTGGAATACGCCTACCCCGAGGACGACCTGCCCGCCGACCAGCCGCCGGCCACCGCCCTGCGCCGGGCGGTGGAGGCCGGCATGGCCGCGCACTGGCCGGAGGGCGCACCCGACCGGGTGGCGCGCCAGGTGGAGCACGAGCTGGCCGTCATCGCCCAGCTGGGCTACGAGGCCTACTTCCTCACCGTGGCGGACCTGGTCACCTTCGCCCGCAACCGCGGGATCCTCTGCCAGGGGCGCGGCTCGGCGGCCAACTCGGCGGTCTGCTACTGCCTGGGCATTACCGCCGTGGATCCCTCGCGCTCCGCCCTGCTCTTCGAGCGCTTCCTCTCCCCCGAACGGGGCGAGCCGCCGGATATCGACGTCGACTTCGAGCACCAGCGCCGCGAGGAGGTGATCCAGTACGTCTTCGCCAAGTACGGCCGGGATCGCGCCGCCCTGGCGGCCACGGTCATCACCTACCGCCCCCGGGGCGCCCTGCGCGACGCCGCCCGCGCCCTGGGCTTCGAGCCGGCGGCGGTGGACCGCCTCGGCAGCGCCCTGGCCCGCTGGGACCACGGCCTGCCGCCCCCGGAGGCCCTGCGCGAGGCCGGCTTTGACCCGGAGGCCCCCGCCCTGCAACGGCTGCTGACCCTGGCCGGCGAGCTGGTGGGAACGCCGCGCCACCTCTCCCAGCACGTGGGGGGCATGGTAATCGCCCGGGAGCCGCTATACCGGCAGGTGCCGGTGGAGAATGCCGCCATGGAGGGGCGCACGGTCATCCAGTGGGACAAGGACGACCTCGCCGCCATGGGCATGCTCAAGGTGGACCTGCTCAGCCTCGGCATGCTCTCCGCCATCCGCCGCGCCTTCGACCTCGTCGCC
>Ga0102925_1001250_pt1 | contig 14066 bp, 10 predicted proteins | sample SalPonR1_A_D1_MG_FD_78216 | JGI IMG/M metagenome (GOLD analysis project Ga0102925, IMG submission 78216) | Salt pond soil microbial communities from South San Francisco under conditions of wetland restoration - Salt Pond MetaG R1_A_D1_MG | ecosystem: Environmental > Aquatic > Marine > Intertidal...
CATCCTGGCAGCCGCTGGAGGATGGCGGGACAAAGGATCTTCTGCATTCCGGAGAGACGATGGGGTGCTTCTACATCGAATCCCCGGCCACGCGCCAACTGCTCAAGAGAATGTGGATCGCCAATCCGAGGTCGGAAGAGTGTGATTTGTTCGAGCATCTCGTCATGGCGTCCTCCATCATCCGTCCGGCCGCAAACGCCTTCATCCGCGAATTCGTGGCCCGCATGCGCGGAAAGAGGTGGGCGCCGCTCCATCCTCTGCTGGCAGGGGTACTTGACGAAACCTACGGCATCGCCATTTACCAGGAGCAGATCACACAGATGGCCATGGCCTTGGCCGACTTCTCGGCCTACGAGGGCGACCAGCTTCGCAAGATCATCAGCAAGAAGCACAAGGAGAAGAAGCTGGCCGACTATCGGCAGATGTTCCTGTCTGGAGGACGGCAAAAAGGGATCGCAGACGACATCCTGCAGACCATCTGGGAGCAGATCCTCTCCTTCGGCGGTTACTCCTTCTGCAAGCCGCATTCGGCCTCCTACGCCATGGTAAGCTGCAAGTCCGCTTGGCTCAAGGCCAACTACCCGGCCGAGTTCATGGCGGCGGTCATCTCCAACCAGGGCGGTTTCTACTCTCCGTTCGCCTATCTTTCCGAGGCAAGGCGAAGAGGGCTGGAGGTCCTTCCTCCGGACATCAACGACAGCGATCTGCCCTACACCGGAGCCGGAAGCAGACTGCGCGTCGGCCTGATGCAGATTCAGGGGCTCAGCGCTCATGCCGTCAAAGAGATTCTTCGAGAGCGGGAGAGGAAAGGGCCCTTTAGAGGGTTTAACGATTTTCTCGGTAGAGTGAAAATGGCTCATTCGGATGCACTCCTTCTGGTCAAAGCCGGATGTTTCGACACCCTGGAGGGAATGCAGAGGCGCCCGGGTTTGATCTGGGAGCTTCTGGCCCGTCAACGGCGGTTTGACAGCAGCGGAAGCGGTCTGCTCTTCGAGTCGAACGATGCCCCTTTGCCGAATCCGCCATCTTACGATGACAAAACGATACTGCGCCAGGAGGTGGAGACGGTGGGGATGCTGCTGTGCTGCCATCCCCTGGTGCTTCACAGGAAGGAGATCGCCAGATTGAAGCCGGTGCGGGCCGACCGGATGTCGGAATGGGTCGGCCGCTATGTCACCATGATCGGGTGGTGGGTGACGGGAAAGACGGTGCGGGACAAGACCGGCCGCCCCATGGAATTCGTGTCCTTCGAGGACACGAGCGCCATATACGACGTGACATTCTTTCCCAGGGCCTACGAGAAATTCTGCAGGAAGCTGACGCGCCACCGCCCCTACCTGCTCAAGGGGAAGATCGAAGAGGATTTCGGAGTGGCCACCCTGAACGTGGAATGGGTCGGGTTTCTGGATGAGTAAAGAGCTGGAGACTAACCGGTTCCAGTGTTGTACTGCGGCTGGGAAAGATCCAGCAGGTCGGCATCGGAATCGTCCCGGCTATCGAGAAAACGGGTCAGGATTTTATAGCTGTCGAGGTCGAAAGGCAACGGGGAAGGGCAGGAGAGGATATCCCGAAGGCGATCTTCGCTGTCGGCCGTTCCGAGATGACACCAGCGGTCGAAAACATGGATGTCGGTCCGGTCATCCTTACGGGATCGCTCCCGGATTCCCACCGGTCCCGAAAAGGGCCAGGAGCGCATCTTCAAAGCGGCGAGGGCATTGACCAGCCTGGCTTCGTGCAGAGGAAGCGGCTCTTTGCCGACGCAGGCCCCCCGGCATTTCCTGATCTGGTAATTGAAGCAGGCCCCGGTGCCTTTGTCCAGGCCGAGAACGCGATTGCAAAGTCCCTGATCCTGAATGATATCACGCAGACCCTCTTCAGCCTTGCGCCGGGAACGGAACAGGCCGAAAAGACCTTCCAGGTCTTCACCGCAAAGCCCCCTGTGGGATACGATCTGCGGTTTTGATCCGTCATTTTTACCCGCTAGCAGCCGTATGGAAAAAAGATCCCGGGTGCGTCTGAGCCGGCGGTTGTGAATGGGCGTCATATCCTTGACCAGTCTTGCCTCCAGAAGCAATGCCCCCAACTCTCCTGCCGTCTCTATAAAATCAATACGCCGGACTTGCTGAGAGAGGCGCATCCCCTTATGGGCCCGATGGTCTTCGGAAAAATGCGAGTTGACCCTCGAGCGGATATCGATGCTTTTGCCGACATAGAGAATCGCGTCGTTTTCGCCGTAGAAAAGGTAGACCCCCGCAGATGATGGAAGCTGCTCGATCTGTTCGGCGGGAAGGTGAGGGGGAAGACTTTGTTTCTTCAACTGTTTTTGAAGAGCCTTTTCAATGATATCCGGAGACTGCTCGAGGCGGACCTTTTCAAAAAACTTCCAGGTCGCTCGTGCATCCCCAAGCGCCCGGTGACGATCTTGAGCGCCGAGGCCGTGTCGCTCGATGAGTGCATCCAGGTTATGTCGACGGTGCTGAGGATAGATCGTTCGGGAAAGCTTCAGAGTGCAAAGAGTCTTCTCTTGAAATGGAATATCCAGACGCCGGAATTCGCTTTTCAGAAAGCCGGTATCGAACCGTGCGTTATGGGCGACAAGAATTTTCCCGCGGAGTCTGTCGAACAGTTCATCGGCAAGGTCTTCAAACCGTGGTGCCTCGGCGACCATGGCAGTGGAGATTCCGGTGAGTTGTTCGATGAAGGGGGAGATGGACTTGCCGGGATTGACGAGTGTGGACCATTCCTCAACCAGTTCCCCGTTGAGAACTTCACAAAGACCGACCTCTGTGATCCGGTCACGCGATGCATTGGTCCCGGTGGTTTCAAGATCGATAAAAACGAAGCGGTCGGGGATCATTCGGGAAAACCTTGATATAGATGAGTTGTCGAACCGAGAGCCTGATTATATTAAGGGATTCCACCCCTCCCGGTCAACTTGACTCGAAAGGGGGCAGAAAGAGCTCCAGCGCTTCTTTTCTCCTCAGCCCATGCTAGACTTTTATGTGGGTAAAGCCTCTCCACGTTGCTTTTTGTGTGGCAACCCTTCCATTCGGACTTCCCGGATCTCTTCCTGAGGGAAGGGCCGGATTCAAATTCATTAAGTCCAAGGAGATTGCATGTTTGATGACCGCATCACACTCTTTACCTTGTTCGGTTTCAAGGTCCAGGTCGATGCCAGCTGGATCGTCATCGCACTGCTTGTGACCTGGTCCCTGGCCACCGGCTATTTCCCCAGCAGCTATGAAGACCTTGCGCCCGGCAGTTATTGGCTCATGGGGATAGTCGGAGCGGCAGGCCTGTTCGCTTCGATCATTTTTCACGAGTTCTGGCATTCAGCGGTCGCCCGGCATTTCGGCCTGCCTATGAAAGGGATCACTTTATTCATCTTCGGCGGTATAGCCGAGATGAGTCAGGAGCCGGATCGACCGAAAACCGAATTTCTCATGGCCGTCGCCGGGCCGGTGGCGAGTGTTTTTCTGGGATTCGGTTTTTATGGTCTTCAGAGTGTGGCCGAGGCTGGGGGAGAACCCACCATACTGGGCGGGGTCTTCGGCTATCTGGCTTTCATCAACTGGTTGCTTGCCGGCTTTAATATATTGCCGGCCTTTCCCCTCGACGGCGGCCGCATCCTTCGTTCAATTCTGTGGTCGATTCGAGATGATTTGATGTGGGCCACGCGCGTTGTCTGCCGAATAGGCTCCGGTTTCGGGGTCGCACTGATCTTACTCGGAATCATCACCATGCTGGGAGGATACATGATCAATGGAATCTGGTATATCGTTATCGGTTTGTTCCTGCGCGGCGCGGCAGCATCTTCCCGGCAGCGCTTGGAAAAACAGTTATCAGAGGAGTAGCGGACACTTTCGACTGGAGAAATTTTGCAACCAGCAAATGTTCTGATACGGTTTTGTTGAGAGGGGAAAGATTGGAAAATTCTCGTAGTTCCCATGCATTGTCAAACATGATCTCACCTGCTTTTCCCCGGGAGTCACTCCGAAGCAGAAGGAAAAATTTCTCCAATAGGGAAGGAGTTTTATTATGGCACCGACAACAAATGTTTTCAGGACGGATGAGGAAACGAAAATAGCAGTGGCCAATGAACTTCGCTGGGACAGCCGAATCGACGCCTCCAAGGTCTCTGTGGAGGTGAATGACGGGATTATACTGCTTACGGGTACGGTCCCGAGCTACGGAGCTCTCATTGCTGCCGGAACCGATGCGTGGAAAATTACGGGAGTTCAGGGTGTCGACAACCAGCTCACAGTTCGATTGCCGGATGTCCCTCCAATCCCGAGCGACTCAACGATACAGAGCAATGCAGAGCGTACGCTGGAATGGAACCCTGATATCGATGCCGTGAACATCCGGGTCTTCGTCAACGAAGGGCTGATTACACTGACGGGAACGGTCCCCACCCACTGGGAAAAGACAAAGTCAGAGGAACTCGCCGGAACCCTGGCGGGAGTAATTTCCGTTAAAAACGAACTGGCTGTTGTGCCCACGGAAGATGTCCCCGACGAAATCGTCGCTGAGGAGATCGTCGATGCCCTGAATCGCAGCGTACTTGTAGAATCCGAAAAAATAGATGTCACGGTCAATCGGGGAATAGTGACACTCAAGGGCACGGTACCCACAGCAGCTGTCCGTCTTGCAGCCTATCGAACAGCGAGTCATACGGCGGGTGTGGTGAGTGTGGAGGACGACCTCATCGTTGGGCCGTAAAAGAGAAGAGTCCGTAATCAAAGGATTACGGACTCTTCCAATTTCTTGGTGCCGAAGGCGAGACTCGAACTCGCACGACCATCAGGTCACCGCCCCCTCAAGACGGCGTGTCTACCAATTCCACCACTTCGGCGAACGCGGGTATTTATACTTATTTGTATTCATTCTGTCAATACCGAAATCTATAAATTTATTCTTCGGTTCCTGCCGGTTCATTGGGAAGACCGGGGGCTTGTTCCGAAGGAGTCGGAGGGGCCGAATCCGGTGCAGGTGCTTGTTGCGAAGTGGGCGGTGCGCTCTGGTCCGGCATAACGCTTGACGACGTTGAATCACCATAGAAATAGGCCAGAGACAGACTGGTGAGCATAAACACGGTGGCTGCCCCTGTCGTCAGCTTGCTCATAAAAGATTGGCTGCCGCTGGCGCCGAAGACCGTCTGGCTTGAGCTGGATCCGAAGGACGCTCCCACCTCAGCCCCTTTGCCTGCCTGAAGGAGGACGATAACGATGATTGCAAAGCAAACCAGAACATGAATAGAGATCAGTAATACTGTCATAAGAATCTATTGGCTCCTGAATTGATATTTCCGCATCGAGGTTGGACTCAAACCCCATAAAAATAACACACCTCATTCAGGAAGAAAAGAGCAAAGTCAACCCCGATTGAATCGAGCAATTCGATTGAAATCTTCTGCATTGAGACTGGCACCGCCGACCAGGGCGCCGTCGATATCCTCCTGGGCCAGGAGACCGTCGACGTTGTCCGGCTTGACGCTGCCTCCGTAAAGGATTCGGGTCTCGTCGGAGATTTTCTCGTCATAGAGGCCCTGGACAAGTCCTCGCACGAATGCATGGGCTTCCTCGGCCTGATCCGTTGTGGCCACCTTGCCTGTACCGATAGCCCAGACCGGTTCGTAAGCAATGATCACTCTTTTCATCTGATCCTCAGAGACCTCGCTGAGGCCTTCCCTGACCTGGTGGGAAAGGATATCGTACATCTTTTCAGATTCCCTTTCCTCCAGGGTTTCTCCGATGCAGAAAATGACAGTTAGCCCTTCCGCCAATGCGGCCCGTATCTTTCGATTGATCAATTCATCGCTTTCGTGAAAGACATGGCGCCTTTCCGAATGTCCGAGAATGACGTGGGTGCAGCCGGCATCCTGTATCATGGCCGGTGAGACTTCCCCGGTGAAGGCCCCTTCGTTTTCACAATAGCAGTTCTGGGCGGCCAGTTGGATATTGCTTCCTTCAAGGCTGTGCGAAACTTTTGACAGCGAGGTAAAAACAGGGGCGACGATGATTTCCGCATCATCGATCCCGGAAACGAGATCTTTGAGTTCGTCCGCGAGCATCCGGGATTGATCGATTGTTTTATGAAGCTTCCAGTTACCTGCGATAACAGGCATACGCATAAGAGATTCCTCCTGAAGTATCTTTGAATACAGAACCCGAGAATTCACCGGGCGCCGGGATATTACGATTTTTTACTCAGAGCGGCAATTCCTGGCAATTCCCTTCCCTCCAGATATTCCAGAGAAGCTCCTCCGCCGGTGGAGATGTGCGACATCTTGTCGGTCAGGCCGGCTTTCTGGACCGCCGCCACACTGTCGCCGCCGCCGATGATCGATATAGCTTCCGAATCTGCCACGGCTCTGGCGATGGCAAAGGTTCCCCGGGAGAAGGCCTCGAATTCGAAAACCCCCATCGGGCCGTTCCAGACCACGGTCGCTGCCGGGTTGAGAGTTTCGCTGTAGGCTGAAATCGTTTCCGGGCCGATGTCGAGGGCCATGGTGCCTTCCGGGATGTCGCCGCTGCAGGATCTGGCTTCTGCGTCTTTCGAAAACTTGTCGGCGATGAGGTGGTCAGACGGAAGGAGCAGTTTGACCCCCTTGGCGGCAGCTTTGTCCATCAGTTCTTTTGAAAGATCGAGCCGGTCCTCTTCGACGAGGGAATCTCCGACCTGTCCGCCCCTGGCCTTGAGAAATGTATAAGCCATTCCACCGCCGATCAGCAGCGAATCGACTTTGTCTAGCAGGTTTTCGATGACCCCGATCTTGTCGCTGACCTTGGCGCCCCCGAGAATGGCGACGAAGGGTCGTTCAGGATCTGTCAGAGCCCCGCCCAGAAAGCGGATTTCCTTTTCAATGAGATAGCCGGCCACGGCAGGTTCCAGTAGCCGGGCAACCCCTTCCGTCGAGGAATGAGCGCGATGAGCTGTTCCGAAAGCGTCATTGACATAAACATCGGCCAGATTCGCGAGTTGACGTGAGAAGTCGGGATCGTTTTTCGTTTCGCCGGGATGGAACCGGACATTCTCCAGCAGAAGGACATCCCCGTTTTGAAGAGCATCGACATGTTCCTGAACAGCCGGGCCAATGCAGTCCGGAGCCATGTCCACCTTATGGTCGAGCAGATCTCCCAGATAAGGAGCGACCGGTTTTAGGCTGAATTCCGGTTTGACGGTGCCCTTGGGTCGACCGAGATGGGAGGCGAGTATCAGGCGGCCTCCCTGATCGATGATATGACGAATCGTCGGCAATGCGGCCCTGATCCTTGTGTCGTCCCCCACTTGTCCGTTCTCATCGATAGGAACGTTGAAGTCGACGCGGCAGAAAACCTTTTTCCCTGAAAAATCGACATCCTGGATGGTCATTTTGTCAATCATAATGAGTCGCTCCATGAAGTCCTGTTCGTTGTGACCAAAAGAGGGGGGGGCATGCTTCTATATCGCCGCGTCACTTCTCACTCATGAACGAAGCCAGGTCGAAGAGTCGAGTGGAATATCCCCATTCGTTATCGTACCAGGACAGGACCTTGACCATTCGATCCTCAATGACTGCGGTGGAGTCCGCGTCGATTATCGAAGAGTGAGGATTGCCGTTGAAGTCCTTCGAAACCAGAGGCCGATCGCAGTATTCGATGATCCCCCGATAAGCACCTTGTGAAGCTTCCCTGAGAGATGCATTGACTTCTTCTGCGCTGGTGGCCTTTTCGGTTTCCACCACCAGATCGACCAGTGATACGTTCGGGGTCGGGACCCGTACGGCCATGCCGTGGAGTTTTCCCTCGAGTTGCGGCAGGACGAGTCCGACGGCCTTGGCTGCGCCGGTTGTGGTGGGTATCATCGAGACGCCGGCGGCTCGGCCACGACGCAGGTCTTTGTGAGGCAGGTCCAGAAGATTCTGATCGTTTGTATACGAATGGACGGTTGTCATCATACCGCGAACCACCCCGAACTCCTCGAAGAGAACCTTGGCAAGCGGCGCCAGGCAATTGGTTGTGCAAGACGCGTTGGAAATAATATGATGCCGGGAGGGATCGTACTTCTCTTCATTGACTCCCATGCAGATGGTGATGTCGCAGTCTTTCCCCGGGGCGCTTATCAGCACTTTGCGGGCGCCGGCTTGCAGATGCTTTTCCGCATCTTTGCGATTGGTGAACAGGCCCGTCGATTCAATTGCGATTTCAACGTCGAGATCACCCCAGGGGAGGTCTGCTGGATTCCGTTCGCTGAGAATCTGGATTTTTTTGCCTTCGACAACCAATGCCGAGTCGCCGTCATTCTCGACCTGCGGTTCAAATATGCCATGAACCGAGTCGTATTTCAGCAGGTGTGCCAGAGTGGCGGCGTCGGCCAGGTCATTGATTGCAACGATTTCGAGGTCGCTATTATGCCAGGCAGCCCGAAATAAATTACGCCCGATACGACCGAATCCGTTGATAGCAATTCTTGCTCCCATGTTGCGATCCTCCTTTGTGTTTGGCTGGTCTTTGCGAAAACGCTGCCAAGCCCTCGAAATGCTTGGAATCATAGACAGAACGATCTGATTCCGTCAACCTGTTTTTAACGGGACTGATACAGTGAATAAAGCATTGACTTGAGCGACTTTTCCGGTTGTAATTGCCGTAACGGCATCCCGAACTACGAAATGAAGTGGAGTGCCTTTGGGTCGGTTGCAAGGCAAAATCCGCTCTTTTGTTGAAACGGAACAAGATGCCCAAATGATATAACCATTTTTGACAAATTCAAGCGTTTGATTAAATGTCGGTTTTCCAGGAATCGAGCTGACGTTCTTCACGTCAAGGTTTGTCGGACAGATATTTTCGCCACATGAAAAATGCCCTCGAAAAACGGGTTTTGCTCTTTACCTTCCTGATTCTGGCCGCAACGATAGTTGTTCAGGCTGCCTTCGAATGGCAAAGTTTCCGCCGCCAGTATCGGCAGGTCCTGATCCTCAGGTGCGAAAGCTTTGCTGGCGCCCTGGGGGCTTCCATCGAAAAAGCCCTGGCACTTGGTTTGACTCTCGAGGAAATGCCCGGGGTCAATGCGCGGTGCCAGGAAATCGTGGTTGGCGATCCCGACATCAGCTATTGTCTGGTGGAAACCGACGAAGGCACACCTGTTTATGCCAACGATCCCTCCTTCCTTTCGACTGCAGGCGGTAAAAAAATCTTGAAAGTCAGCGAGTCGACAAAAGTACTCGAATTGCCCCGACTCGGCAAGGTCTACGATATCACCGTCCCCCTCCACCAGGCCGAAGGGGGCAACGCAGGAGCGGTTCGGCTCGGGTTTCGGTCTTCAGCCCTTTACGACCTCGCCGGAAACATTTTCTGGCGCCATGCAATCCTTCTTCTGGCCTCTGGCGTATCTATTTTTATCCTCATCGCCTACATCACGCGCCGCGGCCTGGTGGGTCCGATCAGCAAGCTATGCCGTGTTTCAAGAGAATTGGCCCAGGGCAACTTTCAGGTCGATGTCCCTCCACTCGGTGTTCGGGAATTTGAGGGGCTCGGTACGGCGCTCAAGGAGATGGCTCATTCCCTGAGAATACGGGATGAAAAGATCCTCGAAGGATATCATGAACTCGAAGAGAGCAATCTCCTGCTGCATCAGTCCTATGATGAGCAGGAGAGGACCCGCATCGAACTTGAAAAGAACCGGGAAATGTATCGCGCTCTGATCGAACATGCCTCGGACGCCATCATTGTGACCAACGAATGCGACGAAATCGTTCTGTTCAACAAGCGATCCCAGGACCTGTTCGGAGTGAATTCAGGAGAGGCGACCGGAAGGAATTTTTTTTCACTGCTCGATCGTCTCGGAGTCGAAGATGTCGAACGACATTACCACGCTCATCAATGCATTCTTGACGGTGAATCCGTCGAAATCGAACTGCGTTTCAAAAATATTGCAGACGGACAACACCGGATCGGGTGGATACGCGGCAGCCTCTTTGACGAAGGTGGAGGGAAAAAGCTCGTTCAGGCCATCATTCGTGATTTCACACACGAGAAGGAGGTCCATGAAAACCTTGAGAGAAGTGCTGGAGAGCTGTTGCGTCTCAACCGCATGAAGGATTCTTTTCTCGGCCTTGTCTCCCACGAACTGAAGACCCCCCTGACGATCATCCTTGGTTATTCCGATCTTCTTCTGAAAAGAGAGCCCCACGAAAAAGAAGAGAATTTCCTGCCGATGCTGGAAAACATCAATGGCGCAGCTGAGCGTCTCAACCGGATTGTTCAGGATATGGTCGACGTATCTCTGATCGATGGGGACAATCTCCGTCTCAATGTTCATGATTTGGGTATCAACGCCCTGGTAGAAACGGCCGTTCGGAATATGGTCTCTCCCATGGAGGAGCGGAATCAGCATCTGGAGTTGAACCTGAATCCTGATCTCCCGCTTGTCCAGGGTGACCCTGAACGGCTGTTGCAGATGATCAGCAACCTGGTGAAGAATGCGGTGAAGTTCACTCCCGACGGAGGAACCGTGTCTATCGAGACACGATTGGTTGCTTCCCTGGATGATCTGCCTTCTATTTCGAGGGTTCCTGGAGGGATCATCGACGAGTTGAAACAACGCAACCGGCCTTTTATCGATCTGGTCGTCCAGGATACCGGCATCGGCATCCCGGAGGAGCAGCACCGGCATGTTTTCGAGAAGTTTTTCGGCCTCGGTAAAATCGAGGAACATTCCTCCGGACAGACCGAATTCAAAGGTAAGGGGCCGGGTCTGGGATTGGCCATTGTCAAAGGCATTGCAGAATTGCATGGCGGCGAGGTCTGGCTGGAAAACTGTCAGGTTGAGGACGATTCAGTCTGGCCGGGCACGACCTTCCATGTCATGCTGCCCTTTCAGAATGAATCTGAGGGTGCGGCAGGGTGAAACCTTGCCGAATTTAGTCTTGCAGGACTCTAGATTATCCGGTATAAAGAGCCCGCCTCGGGCCTGTCGGGAGGGTTGTTTTGCGTGTCTGTCTGTTAGCCAGCGGAAGCCAGGGAAATGCTCTGTATATAGAAAGCAGCGAGAGCCGCATCCTGGTCGACGCGGGGCTGTCCGGACGCGAACTTTCGAGGCGTCTTGAGCGGATCGGTGTCGAGGCAGATGATCTCAACGCCATTTTCGTCACCCATGAACACCATGATCATTGCTGCGGACTCGGGGTCATGGCTCGACGACACAATCTTCCTGTGTTCGCTCACGAGGCGACTATCCAGGCGCTGCCCCGTCTGGGCCGGGTGAGGGATATCCGGGAATTCGAGGCCGGAGATCTTGTCGATTTCCGCGACCTCCAGGTCCGTTCCTTCCCCATCACTCATGATGCAGCAGCCCCGGTCGGTTTCACGATAGAGACCTCCGACGGGAAGGTGGGCATCGCCACCGATCTGGGAATCCCGACGCGACTTGTTGCCGACCGGCTCCGGGACTGCCGCGTCCTGGTGGTCGAATCCAATCATGACGAAAAGATGCTTCGAGACGGTCCTTATCCCTGGCCCCTCAAAGAGCGTATTCGGGGCTCCCACGGCCACCTCTCCAATGATGCCAGCTCCGGTCTACTCGACCAGATCGCGTGGCCCGGACTCGAAATGGTTTTCCTTGCCCACCTCAGCGAGCAGAACAATTGTCCGCAACTTGTCAAAGGAACCGCAAAGCAGATATTCGAGGCGGGGAACCTTTGCAGCCCTCGCCTCGACGTTGCCGGCCAGCACCACGTCAGTTATTGTTTCAGTGACGTTTGATCGTTTTCGGATGGGCCACAGGCTCATGTTGTCAATAAAGTAAGGGTTTTGCCCCGGGAGACTATATGGCTTGGCGGATTGTCGTCGGATTGAAGGACGGAGTGCGCGACGCGCGCGGTGAGCGGATCAGAAACGAAATTCGCGAACACCTCGGTTTAGACCTGGAAAGCGTGCGGACCATCGATGTTTATACAGTCGATATGGATTTGAATGCCGAAGAGGTCGGGGCGGCAGCCCACGGCCCGTTCTCCGACCAGGTTATTCAGGAGGTTGAAATAAACCGTCCGCTGGCGCGCGATTTCGACATGTTGATCGAGGTCGGTTTTCGCCCCGGCGTCACAGACAATGTCGGTCGCACCGCCCGAGAGGCCGTGCAATATCTTTGCGGACGGGATTTTGCCGACGAAGAGGGAGTCTATACTTCGGTCCAATACCTGCTCAAGGGAAAGATCTCCCCTGACGACGCCGAGCGGATTACTTCCGAGTTCCTGGCCAACGGTCTTATTCAGCGCTGGTCCATCGTCTCGCCCAGGGAATTCGACGAGCATAAAGGTCTGCCGGCAACCGTGCCGAAAGTCGCTGCAAGTGACGATTCCGCGCAGATTCGAACGGTCGATCTGAACGTCTCCGATCAGGAACTGCAGCGCATCAGCCGTGAGGGGATGCTGGCTCTGAGCCTCGAGGAGATGAGGACGATCCAGGCGCATTTCCTCGACCCCGCCGTCGATGCGGCGCGCCGGAAGGTCGGACTCGACGCTCAGCCCACTGACGGCGAGTTGGAAGCGCTGGCCCAGACGTGGAGCGAGCATTGCAAGCACAAGATTTTCGCCGCACGAATCGACTACGAAGACGAAGCGGGAAATCGCGAAACAATCGACTCGCTTTTCAAGAGCTGCATCGTCCAGGCCACCAAAGACGTGCGCGCCGCCAAGGGCGACAAAGATTACTGCCTGTCGGTCTTCAAGGACAATGCCGGCGTCATCGCCTTCAACGATGACTGGAGCATCGTATTCAAGGTGGAAACCCATAACTCCCCGAGCGCTCTCGATCCCTACGGAGGAGCGCTGACCGGAATCGTCGGGGTCAATCGTGACGGAGTCGCTACCGGAATGGGTGCGCGACTGATTTTCAATACTGATGTGTTCTGTTTTGCTTCGCCTTTTTTCGACAAGCCGCTACCGAAGCGTCTTCTGCATCCCCGAAGAATTTTCGAAGGGGTTGTCGAGGGGGTCGAACACGGCGGCAACAAGAGCGGCATTCCAACAATCAACGGCTCCATCGTTTTCGACGAACGGTTTGCCGGAAAGCCGCTGGTGTACTGCGGAACCGCCGCCCTCATGCCCGCAGAGCTCAACGGGCAGCCTTGTCATGAGAAGAAAGCTCGAGTCGGCGATCATATCGTCATGACCGGTGGCCGTATCGGGAAGGACGGCATCCACGGCGCCACTTTCTCCTCCGAGGAACTGCATGAGGGCTCACCGGTCACCGCGGTTCAGATCGGGGACCCGATCACCCAGAAGCGAATGATCGACTTCCTGCTCGTTGCCCGCGATCGGGGTCTTTACAGCGCCATCACCGACAACGGGGCCGGAGGTTTGTCCTCCTCGGTCGGGGAGATGGCCGAAGATACCGGCGGCTTCGAAATGCACCTCGACCGGGCCCCGCTCAAGTATCCCGGGCTGCAGCCGTGGGAAATCCTGATCAGCGAGGCCCAGGAACGCATGACCCTGGCTGTGCCGCCCGTCAATCTCGACGAGTTCATCACTCTGGCTCGGGAGATGGGAGTGGAAGCGACCGACCTCGGTAATTTTACGGACAGCGGCTACTTCCACTGCCTTTATGAGGGCCGGACGCTCACCTACCTGTCGATGAAATTTCTCCACGACGGCCTGCCGCAGATGGTTATCCCCGCCCGGTGGGAAGACAAGAGACACTGCGAGCCCGACTTCGCTCAGCCTCTCGACATGGATTCCACTCTGCGGCACATGCTTTCCAGGCTCGACATCTGTTCGAAGGAGAGCGTGGTGCGTCGCTACGATCACGAGGTCCAGGCCGGAACGGTCGTCAAGCCGCTGACCGGCGCATCCAATGACGGACCGAGCGACGCAGCCGTCTTCAGGCCGCTGCTCGACTCGATGGAAGGGGTGGTCGTCTCCCATGGAATCTGTCCCTCCTACAGCGACATCGACACCTATCACATGATGGCCTGCGCCATCGACGAGGGGCTGCGCAATTACGTGGCGGTCGGCGGCAATATCGAACACGTCGCCGGGCTCGACAACTTCTGCTGGTGCGATCCGGTGCTGAGCGACAAGACCCCCGACG
>Ga0102925_1001251_pt1 | contig 14061 bp, 12 predicted proteins | sample SalPonR1_A_D1_MG_FD_78216 | JGI IMG/M metagenome (GOLD analysis project Ga0102925, IMG submission 78216) | Salt pond soil microbial communities from South San Francisco under conditions of wetland restoration - Salt Pond MetaG R1_A_D1_MG | ecosystem: Environmental > Aquatic > Marine > Intertidal...
CGCGTTTCTCCTCGAGCTCCGCGGCGTCGATGTAGCTCTCGTACTCCTGTTTCTCCTCGCGGAGCCCCTGGTACTCGAGGGCGGTCTCGCGCTCGTCCTCGAGCTGGGTGAGTCGGTCGTCCTTCTCCTCGATGCGGAGTTCGGCTTCGTTGATGCGCTCGCGGACGACCTCGAGCTCTTCGAAGGCGTCTGCCTTCTTCTCGTCGAACTCCGCCACGCCGGCGATCTCGTCGATGATCTCCCGGCGGGAATACGGCGTCATCGAGATGATCTCGGTCACGTCGCCCTGCATGACGACGTTGTATCCCTCCGGCGTGACGCCGGCCTGGGCGAGCAGGTCCTGGATGTCCGAGAGATTGACCGATCGTCCGTTGAGGTAGTAGTAGGAGTAGTAGTTCTCGTCGGTCTCCTTGACGCGTCGCTTGACGTTGATCTCGTCCACGTCGCCGACGTCCTCGGTGCCGGCGGCGTTGACGACCTGGGACCGCTCCAGGGCCCGGTCCTCGTTGTCGAGGACGACGGTGACGCTGGCCTCGTTGGGGCCGGCGTTCGACTCGCCGTCCTCGTGGCCGGGGTTGTAGATGAGATCCGTCAGCTTCTCGGCGCGGATCCCCCGCGTGCGGGCCAGTCCGAGGGCGAACAGGACGGCGTCGATGATGTTGGACTTGCCGCTGCCGTTCGGCCCGCTGATGGTCGTAAAATCGTCGTAGAAGGGGATTCTCGTCTTCCGCCCGAAGCTCTTGAAGTTCTCGAGGACGAGTTCTTTGATGTGCATGGGTGGGGGGACGACGGCGTGGGCCGGCGACCGGAGTCAGGCGATGATGATGTCGTCCTCGGCCTCCGACTCGTCCGGCACGTCGTCCGACGTATCTCCCTCACCCTCCTTATCGGCTTCGGCTGTCGCCGCCTGGATCTCTTCGGGTTCCGCCTCCTCGGTCGCCATATCGACCGGTTCGGTCGGATCGACCAGTTCGTCGTCCGTTGCCGGAATCTCCCCGTCCACGTGTTCCTCGAGCATCCGGATGCGTTCCTTGGCCTGGACGAGTTCGTCCGTCAACCCGTCCACCGTCGACTCCAACTCCGAGACTCGTAGCTCGAGTTCCTCGACCCTGTTCGGCATATCTATCACAGGCGAACTCCGGGGCCTTAAGCCTACGTCAGACATATAAATCGAGTCTGATAGATGATGGAGTTCCGGTGGAACGTCCGGGGTTCCGCCACCGGGATGCTTACCTCGCTCGGGCCCGCAATCACTCTCGATGACAGAAACTGCCACGCTCGCCGGGGGTTGCTTCTGGTGTATCGAGGCCGCATTCAAGGAACTCGACGGCGTCGAGTCCGTGACCTCGGGCTACGCCGGGGGCCACGTCGAGAACCCGACCTACGAACAGGTCTGCACGGGGGAGACGGGGCACGCCGAGGCCGTCCAGGTCGCGTACGACCCGGACGTGATTTCCTATCTCGACTTGCTGGAGATCTTCTTCCGCATCCACGACCCCACGACGAAGGACCGCCAGGGTCCGGACGTCGGGACGCAGTACCGGTCGGCCGTGTTCTACCACGACGACGAACAGCGCGAGACGGTCGAGGGGTTCGTCGAGGAACTCGAAGCTTCGGGCGTCTACGACGGCATCGTCACCGAGATCGGGCCCCTGGAGACCTTCTACGAGGCCGAGGAGTATCACCAAGATTATTTCGAAAAGAACCCAGAAGACGCCTACTGTCGGATGCACGCCGCGCCCAAGGTCGAGAAGGTGCGCGAGGAGTTCGAATCGAAAGTCCGACAGTAGCCGGGCGAACTGGAAGTCACGAAAACTGGACGACGAACGTGAAAACGACAGTGAAGCCCTCCGTTCCCCCGGGATCCCCCCGAACCCCGTCGAACGACGCTCCCCATTGGCGTCGCGGGAACTGTCGCCTCTCCGGCCTCTGGGAAAAGTAAATCGTCCGTTTCCACCCGTGTTACTACGGGTAACGGACGATTACTCCTCCACGTTTTGTTTTTACCTACGTTAGCATAAATGTTTGCTATATTCACAGGACAGGGGTTGCGTATTCCGACCAAAATTCGAGGATTTACTGTGGATTCGGCAATCGAATCGTGCCGCCCCCGCAACGATATTCCGACCAGGCGCGCTTCGACCGGAAGGCAGCCGTCAAATATCGAATTCGCCGAACGGCCGGGAGTCGTGCGCGGTAACGAATCGCCGAACTCGGGATGTCGAGGTTCGGGTCGCTCGGTTCCATGGTGATAGCCGCCATATCCGGCGTGCTGGTCGCAATGGCCTCGGCGTCGAGGTTGCGCTGCCTTGTCAGCACCTCTTGCACGCCGATGGCCTGGGGGCCTGGAGCACGAACAGCACGCCCCGGTCGGCGTCGTCGAATCGTACTCGGGGCCGTCGGCGTTTTTTCGCGCATACTCGGGGGTGAGCCACGGCAACCAAGAATCGTCACTCGTCGGTCTCGGATTCGCCACCCAACCGGACCGTCAACACGGGGACGTCGGCCGTCCGCACGACCTTCTCGGCGACGCTCCCGAGCAGGTATCGCTCGACACCGGTCCGGCCGTGGGTGCCCATGGCGATGAGGTCGACGTCGTGTTCGACGACGTACTCCCGGATCTGGGCGTACGGCGTGCCCCGGACCACGGCCGTCCTGGCGTCGATCCCGGCTTCGGTCGCCACGGTCTCGACGTACTCGGTCGCTCGCTCGCCTTCTGCCTCGAGCTGGTCGAGGATGGCCGTCTGGCTGCCGTCGTCGACGTTCGGGACGGTCGCCCGGATGTCGGTCACGTAGAGGCCGTGCACGTCGGCCCCGACCAGTCCGGCGAACTCGACGCCGTGATCGACCGCGACCTCGGCCCCCTCGCTCCCGTCGGTCGGGATCAGGACGTCGGTGTACTCGATCGGCTCCGGACTGGCGTCCTCGCGTTTGACGGAGAGCACGGGGACCGGCGAAGCGCGGACGACCTTTTCGGTTACGCTCCCGAGCAGGTACCGATCGAGGCCCTTCCGTCCGTGGGTACCCATCACGACCAGGTCGATCGACGCCTCGTCGACGTACGAGAGGATTTCTTCGTGTGGCGCACCCTCCCGTTTTTCGGTCTCGACCGTCCCGACGCCAGCCTCGCGCGCTCGCTCCTCGACGGTCTCGAGCGCTTTCTCCCCCACCCCGGACAGTTCGTTCAGCACGAACTGGGAGCCGTCCTGGATGGGGATTCGTCCGGACTCGAGCACGTAGATAGCGTGAACCGTCGCGCCACACCGCTGTGCGAGGTCGATCGCTCGCTCGGCGGCCGGCGTGGGCTCGTCGACCCCGCTCGTCGGGACCAGGATGTGGTCGTACATGGTTGACACGACGCGGGCCAGCACCTAACCGTTTCCGTCGGTGGGGGGTGGGGCCTCCGTCAGCGAACGCCCGACCCTTCGTTAGCCTTTAGCGGTCGGATCCCGAACCCCGGCGTAATGACCGCTCAGGCCACGCAAGCGGAGGATTACGCCGTCGTCATCGGGCTGGAGACCCACGTCCAGCTCGAGACGGACACGAAGATCTTCTGCGGGTGTTCGACCGACCAGGCCGACGCCGAGCCGAACTCGAACGTCTGCCCCGTCTGTCTCGGGTTGCCGGGGGCCCTGCCGGTGCTCAACGAGGCCGCCGTCGAGGCCGCCGTCAAGGTGGGCAAGGCCATCGAGGCCGACATCCCCGAGCAGACGCGCTTTCACCGGAAGAACTACTACTACCCCGACCTGCCGAAGAACTTCCAGATCACCCAGTACGACGCGCCGATCTGCCAGGACGGCGAACTGGAGATCCGGATCGACGACGAGCGCCGGGCCATCGGGATCGAACGGGCGCACCTGGAGGAGGACCCGGGCAGCCTCCAGCACGTCGGCGGGAGCATCGACGCGGCCGATTACACGCTGGTCAACTACAACCGCGCCGGCACGCCGCTGCTCGAGATCGTCACGGACCCGGACTTCCGGAGCCCCGACCAGGTCCGGGCGTTCCTGTCGAAACTGGAGGAGGTCCTGGAGTACCTGGGCGTGTTCGACAGCCAGCGCGACGGCTCGCTCCGCGTGGACGCCAACATCTCGCTGGTGCCCGAGAGCATCGTCGAGGCGGACGGGACGATTTCGCCCGAGGCACTGGAGGAGGCCGATCCCAACCGCACCGAGGTCAAGAACATCTCTAGCCACAAGGCCGCCGAGAAGGCCCTTTCCTACGAGGTCACCCGACAGCGCAACGCCCTCCAGCGTGGCCGCGCCGTCGAACAGGAGACCCGCCACTGGGACGAATCCCGGGGAATCACCGTCTCGATGCGCTCGAAGGAGGAGGAGAAGGACTACCGCTACTTCCGCGAGGCCGACCTCCCGCCGCTCCAGGTCAGCCACTGGAAGGACGAGATCCCGATCCCCGAACTCCCGGACGCCCGCCGCGAGCGCTTCCGCGAGGAGTACGGACTGAGTTCGGAAGCGGCCTCCAAACTCACCTCGACCAAGCAGGTCGCGGACTTCTTCGAGGCCGTCGCCGAGGAGTTCGACCCCGACACGGCCGCGACGTGGGTGGCCGACGAACTCCTGGGCGAACTCAACTACCGCGACATGGAAATCACGGACGTCGACGACCGTCTCGACGAGTTCCGCCGCCTGATCGAACTCGTCGCCGGGGACGAGATCACGGCCAAGAACGCCCGCGAGACGGTCCTCCGAACGATGCTCGACGAGGGCGAAGAACCCGACGCGGTCGTCGAGGCCGAGGGCCTGGGCAAGACCGACGCCGACGCGGTGGCGACCGCCGTCGAGGAAGCCATCGACGAGAACCCCGACGCCGTCGAGGACTACTACGACGGCGAGAACGGGGCGATCAACTTCCTCGTCGGGCAGGTCATGCAGAAGACCGGCGGGTCGGCCGATCCGGGGGACGTGAACCGGATGCTTCGCGAAGCCCTGGACGACTGAATCGCGGAGTCGTCGGTGGCGATCACGACGGACGCCACGCGCTTCGCTTCGAGGTTCGATCCGAAGTGTCAGCGTGCCATTATTCGGGTGTCAAAAGAGCCGAAATCGAAATATCAGGCCCTCGTGTGGCTCTTTGGCTACATCCCAGGATGACGAGATAAACGGAACCTATTTACCGCGCACACCGTTACGGCCTACAGTACTGCGACCTCGTCCCGTCCCTTCTCCGTTGCCCATCGGTTCGCCGCCACGATGGGGGCGTCCCTCGATGGCACTGCTCTGAGATGCGCCGTGCCGGATGCCGACCCGTCCATGGTGGTACTGGGCTCGCCTGGCGGGGCCAGGAACGAACGTACTGATTTCAATGACACGACCAGACACCCCGCGCTCGCGTTCGAAACGAGCATCGTCCCGACCGATCGAGACGCCGACCGAGACCCATTTCCCGGGAGATGGCTGACCGATGCCCGAGTCTATCGATCCACCGGCCCGACCACTCGACGCCGTTCCCGACGCTTTTACGACGGGATCGACGGTTCTCGTCGCGAGCGCTGGCGAACCGTCCCGGTCCGCTCTCGGACTCCGTTTACTCGCTCGGGTCGGGACGCGAGACGACGCTGCGGTCGTCGTCACGACGACCGAAAGCGCGGAGCGGACCGTCGAAACGTTCGAGGGGCTGAGTTCCGCCGCCAATCGCCCGTCGATCGGGCTCGTAGACACGATCTCCGAACAACAATCGGTGTCCGCCCGGTACGACGCGATTCCCGTCGTCTATACGCCGTCGGCGAGCGACCTGGAACGCCTGGTGATGGCGCTCTCGGAGGTCGCCGGAGGGGTCGCCCCATCGGCCGGAGACCGACATCTCCTGGTGCGGTCGCTTACGCCCCTTCTCGAATCGGCGCCGACGGCCCGGGTGTGTTCCGTCCTCGATCGAATCACCGGGTTTCGGTCGGGAACGGGGCTCACGATGATCGGACTCGATTACACTGCAATCGATGCGGAGACGATGGCCACAGTGACCGAGCAGGTGGACGGTATCCTGTGGGCGACGCGGAGGCCTTCGGAGAGCGTGAAACTCACGTACCGGCCGTCCAGAGGCCATCACGCCAGCCAGACGGAAAACTGACATCGACGACCGAGGGCCGGGATCGGAGGAGTTCCTTCCGGGGAGTATTTATGCGTTCACCTCCCACGCTCAGATAACCGAAACACGCGTCGTCCCCGGGAAGGACGAAGAATCCGGTTCCGTTGGCTGGTCGATACACCGGCCACCCGATGCCGTCCGACGTCCTGCTCTCCTTCCGTAGGCGGACTCCAGAACGGGTTCTGGGACTGCTCTGATCGGATCACTAACGATGGAAATAGAAATCGCTACGATCGGCGGCTACGAGGAAGTCGGCCGCCAGATGACGGCCGTCCGTGCCGGAGATGACGTGGTCATCTTCGACATGGGCCTCGATCTCTCGAAGGTATTGATTCACGACAACGTCCAAACCGAGGAAATGCACTCCCTCGACTTGATCGACATGGGCGCGATCCCCGACGACCGCGTCATGTCCGATCTGGACGGCGAAGTGCAGGCGATCGTCCCCACGCACGGCCATCTCGATCACATCGGGGCGATCAGCAAACTCGCGCACCGCTACGACGCCCCGATCGTCGCGGCCCCGTTCACCCTCGAACTCGTCAAGGAGGAGATTCACGACGAAGGGAAGTTCGCCGTTCAGAACGACCTCGTCGAGATGGCGGCCGGGGAGACGATGATGATCGGCGACGGCGTCGAACTGGAGTTCGTGAACGTCACGCACTCGATCATCGACGCGATCAACCCCGTCCTCCACACGCCCGAGGGGTCGATCGTCTACGGCCTCGACAAGCGCATCGACCACACGCCGGTCGTCGGCGACCCGATCGACATGGACCGGTTCCGCGAGATCGGTCGGGAAGGGAAGGGCGTCCTTTGCTACATCGAGGACTGCACCAACGCCGAGAAGAAAGGGCGGACGCCCAGCGAGGCGGTCGCTCGGCGTCACCTCAAGGACGTCATCTACAGCCTGGAGGACTACGACGGCGGCATCGTCGCGACGACGTTCTCCTCCCACATCGCCCGCGTGACGAGCCTCGTCGAGTTCGCCAAGGACATCGGCCGCCAGCCGGTGCTCCTCGGCCGGTCGATGGAGAAGTACTCCGGGTCCGCCGAACGCATCGGTGCCGTGACCTTCCCCGAGGACTTGGGGATGTTCGGCCACCGGAAGTCCGTCGATCGCACCTTCAAGCGCATCATGAAAGAGGGCAAGGAGAAGTACCTCCCCATCGTGACGGGCCACCAGGGCGAGCCCCGGGCGATGCTGACCCGGATGGGCCGCGGTGAAACGCCGTACGCGATCGACGACGGCGACAAGGTGATCTTCTCGGCTCGGGTCATCCCCGAACCGACGAACGAGGGGCAGCGCTACCAGTCCGAGAAGCTCCTGGGCATGCAAGGGGCCCGCATTTACGACGAAGTCCACGTGTCGGGACACCTCTCGCGCGAAGGCCACTACGAGATGCTCGACGCCCTCCAGCCCCAGCACGTCATTCCCGCCCACCAGGACATGGGAGGGTACTCCAAGTACGTCGACCTGGCCCAGGGACAGGGGTACGAACTCGGCCGCGACCTCCACGTCACGTCGAACGGCGATACGATTCAGTTGGTATAGCGGACCCGTAGCCCGGCTCGACTCCCGGTCGCCAGCCGGTCCGCGGACCGCCGGTCAATCCGTCGGAGTATCCGACTCACAGTCGTCAGTCGCCACGCCGACGGTCTCCGGACCGACGTCTCCCTCGCCACCCCCTTCCTCCACGACGCCCTCCTCCCAGCCACCCCAGTAGAACCAGAGAGCGCCGACGACGAAGGCAACCACCCCCGAAATCGACAGCGACCACCAGAGACCGACCGCGCCGAACGGCAGGTAGTAGGCGAGCAGCCAGGCAACCGGGATGCGGAAGACCCAGCGCGAGAGCACCGAGAGGACGAACGCCACCTTCGTCTGGCCGGCACCGCGGAACGCGCCCTGGATCACCATCAGGCCGCCCAGCAGCGGCCAGAACGGCGCGACGACCCGGAGCAGCGTCACGCCCTCGTCGATCACGGGTTGCTCGTCGATGAACACCCGCATGAGGAGGTCCGGGATCGCGAAGACCAGCGCCCCGGCGGCGAGCAGGATGCCCATCGCGCCGGCAGTGGCTTTCCAGGTGACTTCGCTCGCACGATCGGGCGTCCTGGCACCGAGGTTTTGCCCGACGCCGGTCGCGGCCGCCTGTCCGACCGCGCCGGAAACGGTCCAGGAGACCGACATCATGCGCATACCGATGCCGTAGGCGGCGGTCGGGACGGGCCCGAACCGGGCGACCAGGCCGGCGAACGCGACGGCGGCGAAACTCCGGGTTAACCCGTCGAGCGTCGCGGGATACCCCACGTCGACCAGCCGTCGCAGTATCGTCGGATCGGGCGCGAGGTCACGGATTCGCAGGCGAATGCCCCACCCACCATGCAGGAGGATGCCGAGGCCGACGACGGCCGCGAGAACGCGCGAGATGAGCGTCGCGATGGCCGCCCCCCGCGTTCCGAGTGCGGGCAGGCCGGCCCACCCGAGGATGAAAAACGGGTCGATGATCACGTTCAGGCCGGCCGAGACGACGACCAGCCACATCGCGGTCCGGGTGTCGCCCGCGGCCCGGAGGACCGCCCGGAACGCGAAAAAGAGGAAGGTAAAGGGGATCGAGAGGAACATCACCTCGATGTAGTCGATGGCGTCCCGGTAAACCGCACCCTCGGCACCGATCAGCGAAACCAGGGGATGTCGGATCACGAACCCGACGGTTGCCAGCGCGATGGCGACCCCGACCGCGAGGATGACGGTTTGACCCACCGCTCGCTCGGCCGCACGCTCGTTTCCCGCACCGATGTGCTGGGAGACGACCGCGACCGCGGCGGCCGTGATTCCCATCGCCGTCGAGATGAACAGCCACGCGGTCGGGAACATGAGCGAGACGGCTGCCACGGCGTCAGCGTCGACCCGGCCCACCCAGAACATGTCCGCGAGGTTGTAGACCGTCTGGAGGAGGTTGCCGGCCACCAGGGGCCACGCGAGGGTGACGAGTTTTGGCCCGATTGCCCCCTCCGTCATGTCGACGCGCGATTCGTCCCGGCCCGGCATGTGGGACTACCTGGGGATGCCGCCCACTTATCGGGTCGGTTTGACGACGTCGCTAACCGCTATCTCCCGTCCAGATCCGCGGCCGCGAGCAGGTTCGCGTCGGTCACCACTTTGAACGCCGCACCGACGAGGCCGGCGAACAGGAACGTCGCGCCGACGACGGCGACCCCCAGCCCGATCAACCGCCCGAGTACCTGGGTGAACATCCCGTATCCTGGATCGAGAAACAGCGCCAGACCGGTCGGCAGCAGGACGGCTCCGACGACGTACATGATGATGAGCCGACGCATCTCTGGGTGAAGCGCATAGGCCACGGCGGATTCGAAATCCACGGGCGATTCCGAAAGGACGTCCTCTGGATCTGCCATACGAATCCCCCTTTCGTCTCCACAATAACCGTTTGGATCGAACGCGACGAGACGCCGCCTTTTTGAGTGGCTGGGTTCCCCGTTGGAGCATGGGAGACGTTCAAAACGGCGAACTCATCGAACTCCTCTACGCGGCGGACGAGGACATGCCGGCGGCTGCGATCGTTCGCGACGACCGTGGTCCGAACCTCGTCGTCAATACGGGTAACCCCGAGAACACTGTCGAAGCACAACTCGAGATGATCGCCGGACACATGATCTGGCTCGCCGATCACACCGAGGCCGACCTGGAGACGGTCGCCGACGACGCCCTCGACCTCGCCCAGGAGATGCGAGCGGGGGAGGGATTCTTCGCACACCCGGAGGACCTGGACCGGTTGCGACGGTGAGGGACGGACGGCCAGTGCCACGGTAGGGCCACAGGTATTTCCCGCTTCCAGGGCAAGTGTCTATGCGATGAGCGATTCGGAGGCCGACCGCAAGGTCACGCCTGCCTGGATCGCGGCCGCGATCCTGCTACTCGCCGCCCTCGGGGGTGCCATCGCAGTGGGGACGTGGCCACTGGGGGCATCCGGTGCGGGGGAGCCGACCGAACCGCGATTGATCGAACCAGTGGACGACGGGACCCTCCTGTGGCCCTACACCGCGAAGTCGAAACGTCACGGCGCCCGGACGCTCGCGATCAATCTCGTGATCCGTGGCGACTCCGAGACCGTCCGCGAGGCGATTCTCAATCGGTCCGGACCGACCTGGACGGAGACGCCCCCGGAGAAGGAGGGAGCCGAAGCCGAAACCTTCGCGGCCGAGATAGCGGTGGACAACGGAACCGGCGGGACGGCTGAGCTGGTGTTCTGGAGTCCCGCACGCGGTTCCACCCGGTACGCGTACGTGTTCGACGAAGGAACCGGTCGGTGGTTGACCGAATCGTATCAGATCCACGATGGAACGTACTTCGGCCGGCGGACGCACGTCCGGGCGTACGAGGACCCACAGGGCGAATGGACGGCGATGCAGGCCCACGACGAGTACTGGGACTGGTTCCGGCTCCGACACACCGTCACCGGCGTCGCGAGCGCACAGCGGACGGTCGAACGTGACTTCATGGACGCGCCCTTCGTCGACGAGGTCGTTCGCCATCCGTATCACCACGGGGCACCGGGTGGCAGAAACTGGGTGACGGTCGTCCACTTCTCGCTGCTGGTGGCGCCCGGGCTCGTCGCCCTCCGGTTCGACCGTGCCAGGACGGTGACCGGACGTGGCCTCGATCGATACGGTCGCGAGCTGGGTCTCGGGCTCGCGCTGTTCGCCCTCTATCTCGGGGTTCGTTGGCTCGGGATCGGTATCGAGCAGATGTGGCCGACCGCGGACCCACACCACGTCGCCGCTCCGGTGTATCTCCTGTTGGTGCTCGGAATCCCAACCCTTGCCGCCGTTCTCGCCCGTGGGGCCGATCCCGGTGGGGCCTTCACGGGCGCCGTCGCCTGGCTCGGGGGCGCGTTCGTCGTCGACGCCGTCGCCATGCAGGTTTCCGCACTCCCGCTCAGATTCGTGCTCCATCGAACGGCAGTCCTGCTCGCGGTCGGATTGATCGCCTACGGCGGCGCGCTGGCGACCGACCGGGACCGGACCCTGCCGCTGATAGTCGGACTCGTCGGGTGGGCCGTAGTCCTCGTTCCGCCAGCGCTGGGGTACCTGTGAGCCGGCGAGAGCGGGACTCGCCTCGCACCGTCGAGACTTCCCGAACCTGAACGCTTTTCCTCCCGCCCGCCGGGGAACCAGGTATGTACGACGTGGCGCGCTACCTGAGCATCGACACGGTCGAGTCGCCGACGTTCACCGCCGACGGCGACCTGCTCTTTCTCACCGACACGACGGGGACGCCGCAGGTCTGGCGACTCGAGAAACCGGGTGCCTGGCCGGAGCGATTGACGCCCTACGAGGAGCGAATTTCGTTCGTCGAGGCTGCGCCCGACGATCGGACGTTCGTCTTCGGCATGGACGAGGGGGGCAACGAGCGCGACCAACTCTATCGCTACGATCTCGAGAACGGTTCGATCACCCAGCTGACGGATCAGCCGGACGCGATGCACGACTGGGGGACCTGGTCGCCGGACGGCGACCGGATCGCCTACGCCGCGAACCGTCGCGACGCGGAGGCCTTCGACGCCTACGTCCAGCCAATCGACGCCACGGCCGACGAAGCGACCTGCGTGTGGGAGGGCGACGAGGGGTGGCTCACGGTCGAGGCCTGGGGGCCGGACGACCGCCTCGTGATCGCGGAACCCGCCGCCAGCCTCGACGTCGACCTCTACCTCCTCGATCCGGACACGGGCGAGCGTCGCCGTCTGAGCGACGAGGACGACCCGGCGTTTTTCGCCGACGTCCACTTCGGGCCGGTGGGCGATCGCCTCTACCTCGTCACCGACTACGGGGCCGACAAGCGCTACCTCGGCCGCGTCGACCTGGACACGGGCGAGATCGAGGCCGTCGTCGAGAGCGAGGACTGGGACGTCGACGGCCTCGCGCTGGACCGTCGCACGGGACGGATCGTCTACTCGCGCAACGTCGACGGCTACTCGGAACTCCACTCGGGCTATCTCGACCGCGGCGAGTTCCGGGAGAACACCGCGCCGACCGTCGACGGCATGGTCGAGGGAATCACCTTCGACGCGGAGGGCAACCACTACGCCTTCGTCCACACGTCGCCGGACACCCCGCGCGGGGTCAACGTCGCCGAGTTCGGGACGGACCTCCAGCGACGGTGGACCGGCCGGGGCACCTGTGGGATCCCGACCGAGCGCTTCCGGACGCAGGAGGTCGTCCACTTCGAGACCTTCGACGGCCGCGAGATTCCGGCCTACTGGACGCTCCCGGAGGACGCCGAGGCCGGCGAGACTCCCGTCATCGTCGACATCCACGGCGGCCCCGAGCACCAGCGCCGACCCTGGTTCTACCCGACCAAGCAGTATTTCCTCGACCAAGGCTACGCCGTGTTCGAGCCGAACGTCCGCGGATCGACCGGCTACGGTCGGGAGTACGCGGCCCTGGACGACGTGGAGAATCGGCTCGACTCGGTGCGTGACATCAAGCACGGCGTCGAGTGGCTGACCCACCAGAACGCCGTCGATTCCGACCGAATCGTCGCCTACGGCCGCTCGTACGGCGGGTTCATGGTCCTCTCGTCGATCACGCAGTACCCCGACCTCTGGGCCGCCGCCGTCGACTTCGTCGGCATCGCCGACTTCGAGACGTTCCTCGAGAACACCGGCGACTGGCGGCGCAGCCACCGCGAGGCCGAATACGGCTCGCTGGCGGAGGATCGGGACCTCTTCGCCGAGATCAGCCCGATTCACGACGTCGACCAGATACAGTGCCCGCTGTTCATCCAGCACGGCGTAAACGACCCGCGCGTCCCGGTCGGCGAGGCGGAACAGATCGCCGAGGCGCTCGAGGACCGCGGCGTCCCCGTCGAGACGCTGATCTTCGAGGACGAGGGGCATCACACCACCTCGCGGTCGAACCTGATCGAGGAGTTCGAGGCCATCGCCGAATTCCTCGACGAGCACGTCTGATCGTCGGCGATCGATCCTCGTTTTCGGAGGCCCCCGTCAGGGCAACCGATCCCAGGGCAGGACTGCGGCGAGTATCGTCAGCGCGGGACCGACCAGGATCCCACCCCAGGTGAGCAACCCCAGCACGCCGGCCCCGACGAGCGTCGCTCGCCTTATTCTGGAGGGCCCGAACTCGTCGTCGAGCGCCCGTCGGAACAGCCACACGCCGATCCCGGCGGGAACGAGGACGAACGCGACGGTGAGGAGGACACCGAGCGCGGGACCGGATCTGGCCAGCGCGACCCCGATCTGGACGACGGTCCCGGCCGCCTCGGCGAGAAAGAGGAGCGCGGCGACCCCGAGCAGGGCGCGAACCGTCAGGTTTGGCCCCGACAGACGACGGGCCAGCACGCCCAGACCACCCAGGAGTATCAGCAGTCCGGGACCGAAAACCAGGGCCGGCGACTGCCCCTCCCACAGGTGGATCCGGTGGCGATCGATCGGCACGGTCAGGAACTCCTCCACGGAGAACGACTCCTCGTAGCCGACGACGACGCCGACCGGGCCACGCTGTCGGTCCGGACCGTAGACCGCGACGAGGTACGTCCCGCCGGCCTCGACCGGGCGATCGTAAGAAACCGTGGAGTAGAACGCCGCCGGCGTGAACGGTTCGTATTCCGCATCGTCCGGTCGGTCTCCCTGGATCACTCGCACGCCGTATCCTTCCGGCACCGTGACGGCGTCGGGAACGTCGTCCCGGCCTTCGATAGCGGGGCTCAGCAGGACGAGGGACGGAGTGAACTCCCCACCGCGTGGCGTGAAGAGGCCGAGAAGGAGGCGGTCGCCAGCGTCCAGATCGACCGTGTAGTAGGCAGCGCCGTCGGCCGGGACGCGGTCGTAGAAGACCCACGACTTCGCGGGGTTCGGGACGGCGAGGGCCGTCTCTGGTGAGTCGTTGTCCTGGGGGAACTCGGGAACGTGTGCA
>Ga0102925_1001255_pt1 | contig 14035 bp, 10 predicted proteins | sample SalPonR1_A_D1_MG_FD_78216 | JGI IMG/M metagenome (GOLD analysis project Ga0102925, IMG submission 78216) | Salt pond soil microbial communities from South San Francisco under conditions of wetland restoration - Salt Pond MetaG R1_A_D1_MG | ecosystem: Environmental > Aquatic > Marine > Intertidal...
CAGGATGCCGGTTACACCACGGTGATTTCCCATCGCAGCGGTGAAACCGAAGACACGTTCATATCGGATCTGGCAGTGGCCACCCGATCGGGTCAGATCAAAACCGGCTCTCTCTGCCGATCAGACCGGGTCGCCAAGTACAACCGCCTGCTCCGCATAGAGCAGGATCTTGGTGCTCACGCGTTCTATCCCGGTGTTGGCGCCATTCGCTGCGCCCTCGACACCTGACTTTCTTTGCGGGAGAAACATCATGAGAAAACCGATTCTGATTGGAAACTGGAAGATGAACGGCAGCCTTCAGGCAAACCAGGCCCTGATGGTCCGCGTGCTGCCCCGTCTGAGGATGTTCCGAAAGGCCATAGATCTGGCGGTATGTCCGCCGCATCCTTACCTGTTCCAGGTGCGAGATCTGCTGGGCTACACCGGCATTACGCTGGGTGCCCAGAATGCGTCCGGATTTGTCTCCGGCGCCTATACCGGCGAGGTCAGCGCCACCATGCTCCAGGAGATGGGCTGTCGCTATGTACTGGTGGGTCACTCCGAACGCCGGTTGCTGTTCGGTGAGAGCAATCAGGATGTCGCAGCGCGCTACCGGTCGGTGCTTGGTGCCGGGCTGACGCCGGTGCTTTGCGTGGGAGAAACCCTGGAAGACCGGGAGTCTGACCGCACAGCTCTGATCATTGAACAACAGCTTCAGGCGGTGATTGACGAGGTCGGCCTCGCGGCCATGGCGAACGGAGTAATCGCCTATGAACCGGTATGGGCCATCGGAACGGGCAAAACCGCAACGCCGGAGCAGGTATCCGCGGTGCACCAGCAAATTCGGCAATTCATCGCGAAGAGTGCACCTGAAGCATCGGGCGACATCAGCCAGGAACTTCGGGTGATATACGGGGGCAGCGTCAAGGCTGCCAATGCCTTCGAGTTGTTCAGTCTTGCCGACGTTGATGGCGGATTGATTGGCGGTGCCTCACTGCACGCTGACGAATTCGGAACGATTGCCGGTGCCCTGGCTGAGGCTTCCGGCGTTCTGGCCGGCGAATGCGAAACCAATTGATGGAGATGGAAATGCAGCCAAAACGCTGGATGCAAACCACGTTTTTCCCGAAAGAAACCGATGTGCCGGAGCAGTTCCGTGCGGGGAGCATGGATTTAACGCATACCCTGGTGGGGGGCGAACTGCGACCCTGGGACGGTCCCTATGCAGAGGTTCGCAGCCCGATCTGCACTGCCGTGCAAGGCGAGGGCGCACCTCAGCCTCTGGTGATCGGTCGGACGCCGCTGATGGATGAGGCTGCCGCCCTGGAAGCCCTGGATGCGGCGGTTCAGGCCTACGGGCAGGGCAGCGGCGACTGGCCGAGTCTGTCCGTTTCCCGGAGAATCGAGCACGTCGAGCAGTTCCTCGCTGAGATGCGTAACCATCGCGAGGCCGTGGTAGAGCTTTTGATGTGGGAAATCGGCAAGACCCGGAAAGATGCCTGCAAGGAATTTGACCGAACCTGCGACTACATCAACGATACGATCCATGAGCTGAAGGTGCTCGACCGACGCTCATCGAGATTTGAAATCGTCGGTGGTGTGGTGGCACAGACCCGTCGCTTACCGGTGGGCGTAGCCCTGTGCATGGGGCCGTTCAATTACCCACTTAATGAAACTTTCACGACGCTGATACCGGCGTTGATCATGGGCAACACCGTTGTGTTCAAGCCCGCCAAATACGGGGTGCTCCTGATCGGCCCTCTGATGGAAGCCTTCCGGAAGTCGTTTCCGCCGGGAGTCATCAACATTATCTTCGGACGGGGCAGGGATACCGTCGGGCCATTGATGAAAAGCGGTAAGGTCGACATGTTCGCCTTTATAGGAACCCACCGGGGTGCGTCAGCGCTCAAACAGATGCATCCAAAGCCTCACAGGTTAAAGGCAGTGCTGGGCCTGGACGCCAACAATCCGGCCATTGTAATGCCGGACGCGGATCTTGAGCTTGCCGTCAGCGAATGTGTCACCGGCTCGCTGTCTTTCAATGGCCAGCGCTGCACCGCTCTGAAACTCCTGTTTGTCCATGATTCCCTTGCGGATCAGTTCGTCAGCAAGCTATCGGCAGGCGTCAACGAACTGGTTGCGGGCATGCCCTGGGAGCAGGACGTATCGCTGACGCCATTGCCCGAGCCGGGCAAGATCGGGTTCCTCAGGGAACTGGTAGACGACGCAATCGCCAAGGGCGCATCGGTGGTCAATGACGGTGGTGGTGACGTCAACGGGACGTATTTTCACCCCGCTGTACTGTACCCGGTGACCGCTGATATGCGCATCTATCATGAGGAGCAGTTCGGGCCGGTCATTCCTGTTGCAGCCTTCTCGGACGAGCAGGAAGTGGTTGAACACGTTCGGGATTCCAGTTACGGGCAACAGCTCAGTATCTTCGGTTCGGATTCCGACGCGGTGGGCAGGCTGATTGATCTGCTTGCCAATCAGGTAGGCCGGATCAACCTCAATGCCCAGTGCCAGAGGGGGCCGGACACCTTGCCGTTTAACGGACGAAAGGATTCCGCGGAAGGTACGCTGTCGGTATCGGATGCCCTGAGGGTGTTCTCGATCCGCACAACCGTGGCCACCAAGTCCAGTGATACCAATCGGGACCTGGTGACCGGCATTGTGCGTGGAAGACAATCGAAGATCCTGACGACCGACTACCTGTTCTGATCGTCGGATCTTTCATTGTGGGCTCAGAGCCGGAGGGGTTTGCCAGCCTCCCGGCGTCGCTCTTCCCATTCCTCTCGGGTCTGGGCTGCCTGATCGCCGGGCATAGAATCGATGATGCTGAAATAGTCGGAGCTGTATTCGTCCGCCACGATCGTGTTGCGGGGTTTTACCTTGACCACATAAACGGTCTGCACGTTCTGATGATCAAATTCCCGCCAGTATTGTTCGTCTTTCAGAAAGGTGTACCTGTGGCCTTCCAATGCCCGGATCAGGCTGGCGGTATTGGTGGTACCGGTACGCTCGACGGCATCCTTGTACTGATAAACAATGCTGTAGGCGGACGCCGCAGCGGTTGATGGCCGCATTTCATAACGTTTGGAGAAGGCCTCGACAAACTCCTTTCCTCTGGGGTAATTCAGCTCGTAGGGCACGTTCCAGACCCAGGGGGAGCCACCGATAATGCCTTCCATAATGGTGGGGCCGACTTGTCGCGCCATACCCAGAGTGAGGTTGGGCACAACGATCTGCATTTTCTTGGTGAGGCCCATCTCATAGGCCACGTTCAGAGCACGCACCATGTCGTCTCCAAAAAGGACCATCATCAGAACCTTGGCATCGCTCGCGTCTGCCTGCTCCAGCGCCTCCCTGAAGTCGGTAATCAGCGCCCGGGGGAAAGGCGTTCTCACGCCCTGATGGCGCTCGGTATCCTCGGTTCCCGAAAACTTGCGAACAGACTCTTCTACAGACCAGCCCCAGGTGTAGTCGGCGGTGATGTAGAAGTATTCGTCGTCGGCGTGGTTGGTAGTGAGATACTGGCTCAGCGCCTTGGCGGTCATCCAGGCGTTATAGGGCTCCCGGAACATGTGCGAATGCCCTTCGGCGCCGGTGGTGGCGTTCGAGTAGGTGAGGGTGCCGAAGTAAATCCGGTTGCGATCCCGAGCGGCTTTGCCTGAGGCAATGGCAACAGCGCTGGACACGCCACCGAAGACCATCTGAACGCCTTCACGGTCGATAAGCTCTGCCGTGTTCTCCGCGCCCTGGGCAGGTTCGCCGCGGGTATTTCTGATCACCAGTTCCAGCTGGCGGCCCATGACACCGCCGGCCTTGTTGATTTCGTCAACGGCCAGGAAGGCCCCAAGACGCTGTTGCAGGCCCTGGTCCTTGTAACGACCGGTCTGCGGATAGTTCAGACCGATTTTCAGGGTTTCGGCATAAACGGTAGTGCTCGCCAGCAACAGCAGGCAAGCAGAAAAGAGTACTTTTCTGAGATTCATTCAGGTTGGCCTCCGGAATTGCAGCGCCACTGGAGGAAGGGCCGCTATTCATTTTTTGTTTAATTGTTAAGCAGGGCTAGTGTCAGCGCTGATTATGGAGCCAACAATGGGACTAAAGTTGAATTTTGGGTAACAAATTGTAGGTCGGTGACTTATATCAAATTTGCGATGCCCCTCAGGGCACCGCGGTCTGACGCATGGCTTCCAGAAGGGCGAACCAGAGGGGGCGCGGCAGGACCGTACGGGTTCCCTCAAGCGCGGCTTCTATTCTGGAATCACGCATGGAACCAAGAACCGGAATGGGCGCCCCTGGAATCTGCCGTAGCCACGCTATTGCCAGCCCGGTTTCGCACAGGCCGGTTTCTTCCCTGGCGGCTTTAAGCAAGCTTTCGGGAACTGAGCTGGGCAGGGCGCCGCCGGCTAGCGGTGACCAGGCAAGCCAGCGAAGGCCATCGTTCAGATGCGCCTCGTGGGTGCCATCAAACAGCGCTCCCGTGTGGCTGAGAGAAAGCTCGCTCTGGTTGCAGACCAGAGGCAGACGGGTATTTTTCTGAAGCCAGCGCCACTGCTCCGGCAGGAAATTGGATACGCCGATGTGCTGAATTTTGCCGGCGCTGACGGCCTGCTCCAGGGCGTTCGCCAGAGATTCCGCATCCAGCAACGGATCTGGACGGTGAATAAGGAATGTGTGGATCTGATCAACCCGAAGCCGGCTGAGGGACTTGTCAATTGCCTCGGAAAAATAGTCAGCTTCCGCCCGATAGTGTTTGGTGGTCCAGGGCGAGGAGTCCCGATGGGCCGGTACAATTCCGGCCTTGGAAATAACCTGCACCTTCTGACGCAGTTCCGGTGAGGCCATCAGTGCCTCGCCAAAAACACGCTCGCACTCGCCATCCCCGTAAATGTCGGCATGATCGAAGACAGTCAGTCCTTCATTCAGTCTTCGGTGGATCCAGTCTGCCAGCCTCGCCGGCTGGCAGAGATCGGTATGGTCCAGCAGACGCATCATGCCGGGAATAAGGGGGGTGTCTTCCAGAAATCTCGAATAACTCATGACAGGTCACTTTCTCCCGAACGCAATCACCACCCGGTCATCGCCGTTGGTTCTTGAGAATACATAGGGTTGCTGGCTGATCAACCGGTGCTCGCCTGCGCCGATCGCGGGATGACGCTCGCGGAACTGACCCAGCTTCTGCCAGTGCTCGAGGATACCGGACACCTCGCCATTCTCAATGGCACTCCAGTTCATGTCCGAGCGGGTGCCCTGGTGCGGATCGGAACCGGTTGGCCCGAACGCGCGACCGGATTCGTCACCGTAGAACACCTGAACTGCTCCGGGAGTAAGCATGAGGGCCGCCGCAGCCCGTTTCTGGAGTGCCGGGTCGTTGCCTGCAACCTGGCTGAACAGCTTGGTGTCGTGGGAAGAGATATAACTCAGCACGTTGAAGTCGTCGTCCCCATGGAGTTTGCTGGCGTAATCACTGTAGATGGATTCCATGGCGGGCAGACATTGCGCGCCGGCCCGCGCTTCTTCCTGCAGGTCGAAGTTAATGACCGCATCAAAGCCGGCATCGAAATAGGCGGTCTTGCGGACCGAATGGGGGAATACCTCGGCAACCATCCAGAACTCCTCGGCTGGCAGTTCGGCGTTGGGATTGCGGCTGCGGTAATCATCAAGGGCTGCCTGGGCCTCCTGTTTGAGCGCGAGCCAGGCTTCCGGTTCCACATGCTTGGCGGTATCTACCCGGAAGCCATCCACGCCGAATTCCCGTACCCAGTCGGTCAACCAGGTGACCAGGTAATCCCGAACGGTGGCATCTTCCAGTTGCCGGCTTCTGGAACTGGCTTTGCTGCTCAGGAATTCCGGGAGATCCACGGGCTGTTTGGCCTCGGTCTTGAAATCCGGCAGAAACGCGAGAGAGCCGCGCTGGGCATCCACGGAGGCGTTCGGCGGCGTGTCATAGTCGGCGATACCAGCCCGGACCCAGTCCTTGCCCCACCAGTTGCGCCAATCCGGATGGTCGTAATCAATGAGGGCATGGTAGGCGTGGAAGTTTTCCCAGGATTCCGGTTGCCAGTTGCCCCAGCGCTCGGGCAGATGCTTTTCGAATCCCTCAAACAGCGAGCCGAACCCAAAGGTCTGCATATCCTGCAGAGTACTGTAGCCCGGATGGTTCATAACCACATCCATGACCACCCGGATACCCCGCTTGTGGGCTTCCTCAACCAGGGCCCGGAATTCTTCCCGGGTACCGAAGTTGGCATCCGGTACGGTGAAGTCCAGGGCGTAATAGCCATGGTAGCCGTAGTGCTGGAAATCACCCCGGTCGCCACCGCCGACCCAGCCGTGCATCTGTTCGAACGGCGGGGTGATCCATAGCGCGCTGACACCCAGTTCCGACAGGTAGTCCAGTTTCTGGGTCAGGCCGACAAAATCACCGCCATGGAAGGTGCCGATTTCATCCTTGCCGTCTGGTTGACGACCATAATTCAGGTCGTTGTCGGTCCTGCCATTGGCAAACCGGTCTGTCACGGCGAAATAGACGGTCGCACCGGCCCAGCTGAACCGGCCCGTCTTGGCGTCGACTGATTCCAGTAACACCAGCCCCTCGGCATTGGCACCCGGTGCCATGCTTACCTCACCGTCGATAACCCGTGCCGTGTTACCTGTGTAGAAATCCCGGACCAGCGTCCCGTCCGGGAATGCGGAACCGACCGGAATCGTCATTTCGGCTGACGCGGCTTCGCAAAAGACATTGGTATCATTGGCTGAAGGTGGCCCGGCCACAACCGCGGGCTTGCCCGGGCCCGAGGCGCAACCGGCCGTAATCAGGGCTGAGGCGATACAAGCTGAGAGTTTCAGGTGTCTTGCGCGGGTTGTCATGGCAATTGCTCCGTTTCGGTTTTCATTCTTGTGGATGCCATCAAACCAGAGTCCACCCCGGGGTGGTAGAAGGAATTTTCTACGCCCATCTACTCCCCTCTACTACGCCTCGGGGAATGAAATAAGGGGTGATGCTTATTACCGGGAATTGCCACACAGTGCCAATACTCGCAAAAGAAAGTTTGCGTTAAGTCCGGCCCGAGAACCTCGCGAATGGCCGGAAAACAAGAATAAGGCAAGAACATACAGAGGAATCACCTGATGAATCGTCGAACTTTTATCCGCAGCACACTCGCCGCCTCCATTGTTGCCGCCAGCTTCGGTGTTGCCGCGCCGGCCCATGCCGAAATTGAAGAGGGCAAGCTTCTGGTCTGGATCAACGGTGACAAGGGCTATGATGGCCTGCAGGAAGTGGGGGACTGGTTCACTCAAGAAACCGGTATCCCGGTTGAAGTCGCCCACCCGGACAGCGCCACCGACAAGTTCCAGCAATCTGCCGCAACCGGCAATGGCCCGGATATCTTCATCTGGGCCCACGACCGTTTCGGTGAATGGGCCCAGAGCGGCATTATTTCCGAGATCAAACCGTCCCAGAGCGTGATCGACGCCAATTATGACTTTACCTGGGATGCGGTCACGGTGGGCGGCAAGATGTACGGCTATCCGATGGCGGTCGAATCTATTGGTTTGATCTACAACAAGGATCTGTTGCCCGAGCCTCCCAGTGCCTTCGAAGACATTCCTGCCGTTCATGAAAAGCTGGCGGAAGACGGTAAGCGCGCAATGCTGTGGGACTACAACAACACCTACTTTACCTGGCCGATGCTGGCCGCAGCCGGAGGGTATATCTTTGGTGAAAATGCCGATGGTTCCGTGGATGTGAAGGATACCGGCGTGAACACCGAAGGGGCCATCAAAGGTGCCAAGGCGCTGACCCGGCTGATCGAGGAAGGCGTTATGCCCCGCGGAGCGGACTACAGCGCCATGGAGTCCAGCTTCAACAAGGGCGAGACCGCCATGATGATCAACGGCCCCTGGGCCTGGGGCAACCTTGAGAAGAGCGGCATCAACTTCGGCGTAACCACCATTCCGACGGTGGGCGGGCAGCCCAGCAAACCCATGGTGGGCGTTATGGCCGCGACCCTGAACTCTGCCAGCCCCAACAAGGATCTGGCGGTGGAGTTCCTGGAGAACTACGCGCTCTCGGTTAAAGGCCTGAAAATGGTGAACAACGACGTTCCCCTGGGTGCTGTGGCCAACAGGGAATTCATGGACGAGCTCTCCTCCGATCCCAATATCAAGGCGACCTTCGAGAATGCCCAGCTGGGCGAGCCCATGCCGAACGTACCGGCCATGGGTGCCTTCTGGTCGTCCATGGGGCCGGCCCTGCAGAACATCACGTCCGGGCGCCAGTCCGTTGAAGATGCCCTGAACGCGGCAGCACAGCGAATTACCCGCTAAGCAAACCGGTAATCCGGCGCTGGACGGCTATGCTCCCGTCCGGCGCCGGTCCGCTCAGACGTGCATGAAAATCCGCCGTTGCCACCGTGCAACGGTCATTAACGGGCTGACTACAATGATAACGGAAACCCTGTCCTCTCCCGGTATTGAAAGCAGACACTCCATGACCCGAGTATTTCTCAAGTGGGGCGCGCTGGCGGTGCTTGTCGCTGCAGCGCTCTACCTCATACTGGCACTCTACGCCCAGCGCGAGTTTGTCTTTGCCATGCTGTTTTTGGTGCTCACCGCATCCGCCGTTGCGGTGTTTGTCAGCAAAAAGCTGTACGCGCACCGGTATATTTTTCCGGCCATCGCCGGCATGGGCCTGTTCGTCATTTTCCCACTTATGTACACGGTGGGCATCGGCTTCACCAATTACAGCGCCAGCAACCTTCTGAGTTTCCAACAGGTGCAGGAAAACCTCCTGAGCCGGACCTATCAGTCCGAAGCGGTTCGCTACGATTACCAGCTCTTCAAGACCGAAGAAGGCTATGTTTTCTGGCTTGAGGGTGAGCATCAGAACCTGACCTCGACGCCGGTGAACCTGGAAAACGGTGAGCGCTCTGCTCCAGTGTTGCCGGTGTCTGGCACACCACAGGGTGAGCCATTGTCGATTCGCGAGATCATCCAGCTCAGGGGTGAACTCTCGGAACTGACACTTATCACCGAAGATGGTCGTGAGCTAAGCCAGGCCAGCCTGCGCTCTTTCGCTGCGATTCACCCCCAGTTTACGCTGCATGACAATGGCAGCCTGACCAACAACCAGACCGGCGTCACCTATTTCCCGGACCAGGAAACCGGTTTCTACCGGGACGGCGATGGCAATGCCCTGTCGCCCGGCTGGACGGTCAATATCGGCTGGGACAACTATCTCAAGGTGGTGTCCGACCCCTCCATTCGCGGGCCATTCTTCGAGATTTTCGTGTGGACGCTCTCGTTTGCGGTCGCCACGGTTATCTTTACCCTGGCGTTGGGACTGTTGCTCGCCAACCTGCTGCAGTGGGACCAGATTCGCGGCAAGGGCTTTTACCGCACCATGCTGATTCTGCCTTACGCGGTGCCGGCCTTTATCTCGATTCTGGTATTCAAGGGGTTGTTCAACCAGAACTTTGGCGAGATCAACCTGGTCCTTGAGGGCCTGTTCGGTATCCAGCCGAACTGGTTCAGCGATCCGGCGTTGGCTCGAACGATGATTCTGATCGTGAACACCTGGCTGGGCTACCCCTACATGATGCTGCTGTGCATGGGCCTGTTACAGGCAATCCCCCGGGATCTGTATGAGGCGTCGGCGATGGACGGAGCAGGACCTGTGAACAACCTGTTCAACATTACCTTGCCTCTGATCATCAAACCACTGATGCCGCTGCTCATCGCCAGCTTCGCATTCAACTTCAACAACTTTGTCCTGATTGCACTGCTGACCGGGGGCGCCCCGGACATCATCGGTGCGAGCACGCCGGCCGGTACCACCGATCTGCTGGTGAGCTATACCTACCGCATTGCGTTCCAGGACTCCGGACAGAACTTTGGTCTGGCCGCCGCCATTGCCACCGCCATTTTCCTGGTGGTGGGCGCGTTGTCGCTGATCAATCTCAAACTGTCCAAGATCAAGGTGTAAGGAGCTTCTTATGGCCATGGTTGAACCCCGCTCCACCAAATACCGCGTGCTGGCCTCCCACCTGGGGATGCTGGCGTTCATCGCGATCATTCTGTTCCCGCTGTTGATGGTCATTTCCATCTCGTTCCGCAGCGGTAACTTTGCCGCCGGCAGCCTGCTGCCGGAGAATCCTTCGCTGGAACACTGGTATCTGGCACTGGGTATTCCCTACACCGGTGAAGATGGCGTTACTACCCAGCCACCGTTTCCGGTGCTTCTGTGGTTGTGGAATTCGATCAAGATTGCGGTTGTTTCTGCAGTGCTGATCCTTGCGCTATCCACCACCAGTGCCTATGCCTTTGCCCGCATGCGCTTTGCCGGCAAGGGTTTCGTCCTGAAATCCATGCTGATCTTCCAGATGTTCCCGCCGGTGCTTTCCCTGGTGGCGCTGTACGCCCTGTTCGATCAGATTGGCAATCACGTCAGTTGGCTCGGGCTGAATACCCACGGCGCGGTCATTGTTGCTTCCCTGGGTGGTATGGCACTGCATATCTGGACCATCAAAGGCTACTTCGATTCCATTGATCGCTCCCTGGAGGAGGCCGCTATCGTGGATGGCGCCACCACCTGGCAGGCGTTCCGCTATATCCTGCTGCCGTTGTCGGTGCCAATTCTGGTGGTGGTGTTCATCCTGGCGTTCATCATGACGATCATGGAGTACCCGATGGCGTCGGTGCTTCTGGTGGATACCGATAAACTGACCCTGGCGGTGGGTGCCCAGCAGTATCTGTATGAGCAGAACTACCTGTGGGGTGATTTCGCGGCAGCGGCAGTGCTTTCCGGCCTGCCTATTACGGTGATTTTCCTGTACTGCCAAAAGTGGATTGTTGGCGGGCTGACCGCCGGTGGTGTCAAAGGATAGGCCACGTCTCTTTACGCGATCTCTGCGTCTTCCAGCGTTAACTTTCGCGACCCGGTCAGGTTAATTCCCCCTGCTGACCGGGCTTTTTTTGGTCTCAAAAAAAGCCGGTACGTGACGGAACCGGCCAAAAAATAACCCTGTTAAGGGGGTGCAGATCGAAACAGCAAGGGGCCGGGCGGCCCCTCAGGAAGTCAGTGGGGATCAGAAATCAATGCAAGGCTCGCGGTAGAGGCGAGGGCAGGCGGTGCCGTCCTGGCGGAACAGGTGGCATTTGTTGGCGTTCATGCCGAGGGTCATGCGGGCGCCTTCCTGTATCGGGTTGGAGCCGTCGGTGCGCATGGTGATCACGCCTTCGACGTTGTTGACGTCCAGGTGTACCAGGGTCTGGTAGCCCAGGCGTTCGACCACGTGCACTTCGCCGTCCATGTACAGTTCGGCTTCCTGGTCTTCGCTCAGGTGTTCCGGGCGAATGCCCAGGGTTACGATTTCGCCTTCTGAAAGCTCGGCGCCGTTTACCGGCAGTTCCAGCCGGTGATCACCGGGCATGACGACGGTTGCGGACTGGCTGCTGGCGGCGGCGACGGTGCAGTCGATGAAGTTCATCTTCGGCGAGCCGATGAAGCCGGCGACAAATCGGGTGGCCGGGTAGTGGTAAAGCTCCATGGGCTTGCCCACCTGGGCGATGGTGCCGTTGTCCAGGGCCACGATCTTGTCTGCCATGGTCATGGCTTCGACCTGGTCGTGGGTCACGTACACCATGGTGGCGCCGAGGCGTTTGTGCAGGCGGGAGATTTCGATGCGCATCTGGACCCGCAGGGAGGCGTCGAGGTTCGACAGGGGTTCATCAAACAGGAATACCTCCGGTTCCCGGACGATGGTCCGGCCGATGGCCACACGCTGGCGCTGGCCACCGGAGAGGTCTTTGGGTTTGCGCTCCAGAAGCTTGTCCAGTTGCAGCAGATTGGCGGCATCCTGGACCCGACGGTTGATTTCGGTCTTGTTGGTTTTGGCCAGCTTGAGGCCAAACGCCATGTTCTCCGCCACGTCCATGTGGGGATAGAGCGCATAGGACTGAAACACCATACCCACTTCCCGCTCCTTGGGGGGCAGGTTGTTCACCCGGTCGTTACCGATGTACATGTCGCCTGAGGTGATGTCTTCCAGGCCTGCGATCATGCGCAGCAGGGTGGATTTGCCGCAGCCGGAGGGCCCGACAAAGACCACGAATTCTCCGTCCTGAATGTCCAGGTTAACGTCTCGGGTAACCGGAAATTCGTCATAACTCTTGCAGATATTGCGTAAAGTGACGCTGGCCATATCTCGTGTCTTCTTGTTAGGTCATTGAATGTCAGAGCCGGGCGATGTCGACGCCCCAGGGCCCGAGTTTCAGATCCTTGCCATGCCACTGGCCGCCCAAGAAATCCGGGGTATCCGGTTCAGGCGTGCCGGCGCCGGGCATTGGAATGGTGACGGCGCTTTCGCTCAGATTCAGCGCCACCATCACGGTTTCATCACCCAGACTGCGTGTGTAAACCAGAGTATTCTTCGGGCTCTTGCTGAACTCTATGTCCCCTTTGAGCAGGATAGGTTGGTCTTTTCTCCAGCCAAGAAACGCCCGGTAAGCCGCGAGCAAGGAATTGTCCTCGGCGTGCTGGACCGCGACAGCGGCATTGTAGTGGTCATCATAAACCGGCAGCCAGGGGCGTGCATCGGAGAATCCGGCGTGGGATTCCTCGTGGTGCCAGACCATGGGTGTACGGCAACCATCCCGACCCTTGTATTCCGGCCAGAAGGTAATGCCATAGGGGTCGACAAGGTCTTCGTATTGCAATTCAGCCTCGGTCAGCCCCAGTTCTTCACCCTGGTAGATGCAGACGCTGCCCCGCAGGGTCAGCAGCATGGCCATGTAAGCCTTGAGTTGCTGCTCCGATGTGGCGTTCCAGCGAGTGGCAACACGGGCTACATCGTGGTTGCCGATGGCCCAGCAGGGCCAACCGTCGGTCAGCTTGCCTTCGATGGTGTTCACGGTTTTGTGGAAGAAATCGGCACCGTGCTGCTCAGTGAGCAGATCGAAGGAGTAAGCCATGTGCAGCTTGTCGCCATCGCTGGTGTAGTCGGCCATGGTTTGAAGGGAATTGTCGTCACCGATTTCGCCTACCGTGGTGGTGCCTGGGTACTGGTCCAACAGGGCACGAAGGCGCTTCAGAAATTCGATGTTTTCCGGCTGGGTCTTGTCGTACTTGTGGAACTGATAGGCGTAGGGGTTTTCCTTGCGCACGCCAATAGAGCCTTCTGCAACAGCCTTGCTGGCAGGGTTATCCCGCAATTCGGGATCGTGGAAGCAGAAGTTGATGGCATCCAGACGGAATCCGTCGACGCCGCGGTCCAGCCAGAATTTAACATCCGACAGAACCTGTTCCTGAACCTCCGGGTTGTGGAAGTTCAGATCCGGCTGGCTTGTGAGGAAGTTGTGCAGATAATACTGCTTGCGGCGGCTGTCCCAGGCCCACGCGGAGCCACCAAAGACCGACAGCCAGTTGTTCGGCGGCGTACCATCGGATTTCGGGTCGGCCCATACGTACCAGTCTGCCTTCGGATTGTCCCGGCTCGCACGGCTTTCGACAAACCAGGGGTGCTGGTCCGAGGAATGGCTCAGCACCTGATCGATCATGATTTTCAGATCCCGCTTGTGGGCCTCGGCAATCAGCTCGTCGAAATCCTCGAGCGTGCCGAAAATGGGGTCCACGTTGCGGTAATCCGAGACATCGTAGCCGAAGTCTTTCATCGGGGAGGTAAAGAACGGAGACAGCCAGATAGCGTCCACGTTGAGGTTGGCGATGTAGTCCAGCTTGGCGGTGACCCCGGGCAGGTCTCCGATACCATCGCCATTGGAGTCGTAAAAACTTCGTGGATAAACTTGGTAAATGACGGCGCCACGCCACCAGTCCGGGTTCTTGATCATGTAGCCTCGCTTGTACTTCTGGCGGTGAGAAGTTGTTATTGTTAAAAGTGGTAATCGGATTCCACCCAAATAGACTTGATCCATACTGCGGCTGGCTTGTGTTTCCTTCATCCTCCTGCGCTACTTTTTGTTGGCGTAGACGGGGGGATGAGGGGGGAGTAGGAGGGGGGAGACTAAGAAGGCGATGAGGAGTGGA
>Ga0102925_1001256_pt1 | contig 14033 bp, 14 predicted proteins | sample SalPonR1_A_D1_MG_FD_78216 | JGI IMG/M metagenome (GOLD analysis project Ga0102925, IMG submission 78216) | Salt pond soil microbial communities from South San Francisco under conditions of wetland restoration - Salt Pond MetaG R1_A_D1_MG | ecosystem: Environmental > Aquatic > Marine > Intertidal...
AATCCTGCTCCCTGACAAATCAAAATGCAAAAAAATAGTTTTAAAAGTTTTTTTATTTTCATTTTTTTTATTTAAATTAATTAAATTTAAACCTTTTTAGATTTTAATAATATATCAATTAACTCTCCCAATTCTCCATTTAAAATACTTTCTACTTGATTTGTTTCAAAGCCACTTTTATAATCTTTAACCATTTTATAAGGATCTAAAACATAAGAACGGGTTTGATTGCCCCAAACAGCTGGCTTGTATTTACCTAAAATTCTATCTTTTTCTTCTTGCTTCTCAGTATTTAAATATTTATGCAACTTGGTTCTTAAAATTTTTAAAGCCTTTTCTTTATTTTTATTCTGAGATCTTTCTGATTCACAAGTCGCCACAATGCCAGTGGGAATATGAACAACTCTTACAGCAGACTCTGTTTTTTGCATATGTTGGCCACCAGGCCCAGAAGACAAAAAAGTATCTACCCTTAAATCTTTTTCATTAATATCAACCTCTACTTCTTCCATTTCAGGCAACACTTCGACTAAGGCAAATGAAGTGTGTCTTAATTTTTCAGAATCAAAAGGAGAAATTCTAACCAACCTATGAACACCTGTTTCAGCCTTTAAAAAACCGTATGAATAACTACCTTTTATAAAAAGTGTAATACCTTTTAAACCATCTTCAGCCCCTTTATTTTTTTCTATTACTTCTACTTTCCAGCCTCTTTTTTCAGCAAATCTAAAATACATACGTGAAAGCATTTTTACCCAGTCTTCTGCATCTTTACCCCCTACCCCAGAATGAATTGAAAGATAAGCATCTCTTTTATCATAGTCACCTCCTAAAAATTCTTGAACTTCTAAATCTATTAGTTTTTCTTTTATTTTTTTAAATAATTTTTCTAAGTCTTTTCTTAAATTAACCTCTTTGTCTTTTTTATCTTCCCTAGCAACCTTCAAAGCATCATTTATTAAATGATTAAGATCTTGCCATTTATTAACAATTTCTTTTAAATCAGCATGTTTCTTAGATTTTTTACGAGCCTTTTCTTGATTTTGCCAAAACTCAGGCAAGCTCATTTCCTTTTCTATTTCATTAATTTTTTTTATTTTTTCATCTAAGTCAAATATGGGCCCTGACTTTATTAAGCCGGACCCTAAAATCTTTTAAATTATTAATTAATTCTTGCATTTCCATAAACACTACTTATTATATTCTTCTAAAGTAGCTTGAAGTTCCTTTTCTTCGCCTTTATGATAAACCAAAAGATCTATTACATCGCCAGGTTGATGCTTTTGTATTAATTTAGATAAAGAATTTTCTTGACCAACCTTATTACCATTAACTTTTAAAATAATATCATTTTCAACCAAGCCAGCCTTATCAGCTGGAGAGCCTGGTATAACTGCTAGCTCTTCTTGGGCTGAGCCTTTAATAATTAAGGCTCCATAATCTACTTCTAAATTATTAGTTTCTGCTATTTTTTCATTAATTAAAGTATAACGAACTCCCAAAAATGGTCTTACAATACGACCATGCTTTTCTACGCTTTCAATAACATTTTTAGCTTGATTTATGGGAATAGAAAAACCTATTAATTGACCTTGGCGACTTATGGCAGTATTAATACCTACCACCCTAGCATTTAAATCAATTAAAGGTCCCCCTGAGTTGCCTGAATTTATAGCAGCATCAGTTTGAATAACTCCTTCTAAAGTTTCAGATTGTCCCAATACTCCCCCAGCAATAACCTTCCTTCCAATACCACTAACAACTCCTTTAGTAACAGTATTTCTATATTCACCCAACGCATTTCCTATAGCAATAACAGTTTGACCTATTTTTAGTTTATCTGAGTCGCCTAAATCAAGAGCTGGCAAATCAAAATCTTTATTTTCTATTTTTAATATTGCTATATCATTAAAAGGATCTCTGGCTAATACTTTTGCCTTAAATTCATTTCCATTATTGGTCACAACAGTATAATCTGCATCTTTATCAGAAACTACATGCTTATTGGTTAAAATTAAACCCTTATCCCTTAAAACAACAAAGCCGGTTCCTCCACCAACTTTTTGCTTAGGAAGATCTTCTTTAGGCTCTTCTGGTTCTGGGTTTGGTACTGGGGTAGGAATGCTAGGACCAGGATAAGGCATAGCAACATGGAAATCTTTAAATTCAAAAAAGGGTGAATTAAAAAACTCATTAAAAAACTCGTCTGAAGGCAAGTCCTTATAACCATAATATTGAGGAATATATTTACTAACTACTATACTAACCACAGAAGGACTTGTTTTCTTAACTGCTTGAATAGTTTTTTCCTCTGTCCCTATAATTTGTTTTTGTATTTCTTTTTTTTCTGCTGCCTGATTATCTTTTTCCTGAGACAATAATGGGTCTTTTTCTATTACTGGTTCATCTTTTTTTAAAAATTTTTGATATAAAAACGAAAATAAATAAGGGGTTGTTTCACCCTTTATATAATTAGCACTATAAAATCCAGCTAAGCCACCAACAATACCTGACAAAATTACACTGATCAAAATCGTAATAATTATAGTATTTTTACAATTTTGTTTTGACATATAATCTTAAGTTAAAAACTTATTAATTATTTTATTAATAAAGACTTAATTTCCTTTAAAGCATCTGGAATAAGAGGGGTAAGCATTTTTGCAAAACCAATTAAAGTAGGAGCGATTATAGAAGTTTGCAGCAAAACAAGCCAAGTTTCACCTAATGGAAATTTAGTGGAAAAATATAAAATAACTCCTATTACAAGACCTCCTTCTATAAGACCAAATACAGCTCCACCTAATTTATTAAAAATATTTAAAATTGGTAAACTAAAAAACTTGTCTATAATTTTCAACAGCAAAAACATAACCACCTTAGCAATAATAAAAACTCCAATAAACCCCAATAATCGAGCTAGGTTCATATTGTCCCCTAAAAATGGTAGAATTCTTACTGAAATAATCTCATACCAACGACTAGCAACAAAAAGAGCAATAACAATACTAACAATGCCCCCTATTGCTTGGACAAATCCATTCCAAAATCCAAACCAAATAAAACCAAAAAGGATTAATATTAAAATTAGATCAAAAAAAGTCATAAATTTAAAATTTATAGTTTTGGAAACAAAACCTTAATTTGTGAAATATTATTAAATTTAACCTTGCCTATTTTTTTGCTTTCAGTTAAAGATTTTTTCTTTTCATTAGATTCAATGCCAAGAGATTTAAAAATTTCAATTGCCTTATCTGGCATAAAAGGATAAATCATCCAACTTAAATGTCGAATAATTTCTAAAAGATGACTTATAATTTCCTGATATTTTTTTTCATCTTTAATAGTCCAGGGTTTTTTCTTTTCTATATATTTGTCAGCAAAGCCAGCTAAATCTAAAATAGTGTTCTTTGCTTTTTGAAATTGAAGCTTGTCTAAATGGCTTTCATATTCTTGCCAAGTTTTTGTTATTTTATTTTGTATTTTTTCTTTAGACTTATTAATTTGATAATCCAAGTCTTTTTTTAAGGCCATAGCTACAACCCTTCTTAATAAATTACCTATTCCATTTGAAAGCTCACTATTATAAGAATCATATAATTTTGAAACAGAAACATCACCATCAGCCCCAAAAGGAAAAGAAGATATTAAAAGCCAACGCAATGGATCTACCCCAAATGTTTGGCCTAATTCTTCTGGATCTAAAATATTATTTAAAGATTTACTCATTTTTTTGCCATTAACTGTAAAAAATCCATGAGCAAATAGCTTTTTAGGCAATTCAATACCTAAGGCCAATAAAAGAGCAGGCCAAATTATACCATGAAATCTTAAAATATCTTTACCAATTAATTGAACTTCTGGGGGCCAAAATTTACTTTTAACCTTAGAACTACCATCCCAGCCAATACCAGATAAATAATTACTCAAAGCATCTAGCCAAACATAAGCGGTTTGAGATCTATCCCAAGGAATAGAAACACCCCAAGAAACATTTTTTCTTGAAATAGCTAAATCTTCTAACTCTTCTGAAAGCAAAAACCCCATAAGTTCGTTTTTTCTTTCTTCTGGCTCAACAACCCAGTCGCCTGACTTTAAAAGTTCAATTAAAGGCTCTCTAAATTTAGAAAGCTTGAAAAAGTAACAATCCTCAGATAACTGAACTGGTTCTGTGCCATGATAAGGACATTTGCCATTTTCTAATTCTTTAGGAGTAAAGTATCTTTCGCAAGCTACGCAATATAGACCCTTATACTCTCCTTTATAAATTAAATTTTTATCTTTTAAAGTTTTTAAAACTTCTGCCACTACATTTCCATGAGAAACTTCTGTTGTTCTAATAAATCTATTATAAGAAATGCTCATAGAATCAAAAACTTCTTTAAATTTAGCAGAATTTTTATTACAAACCTCAATTGGTTCTACCCCTTGTTTTTCTGCCCTATTAGCCACCTTTTGTCCATGCTCATCAGTTCCAGTAAGAAAAAAGGTGTCCTCACCTTTTAAGCGATGCCATCTTGCTAAAATATCAGCGGCAATAGTAGTGTAAGCACTGCCAATATGAGGAGCAGCATTTACATAATAAATAGGAGTTGTAACATAAAACTTTTTTTTCATAAAAATATAATAATTAACCAGAAATTACAATTGTAAACTCACCTTTTATTTTATCACTTTTTAAAGATTTTAAAACCTCTCTTATAGTTCCACAATAGGAACTTTCATAAATTTTAGTAAGCTCTCTAAAAACACATATATCTTTGACTCGAATTTCCTTAAATGAATTTAAATCATCTAATGTTTTAATTATCCTATGGGGAGATTCATATAAAACAGATGTTTTATCACTTTTTGCTACCATTTTAAAAAACTTATTTCTTTTTCTTTTTTTAGGAGGAAAGCCAAAAAAAGTAAAACTATCAGCCTTAAAACCAGAAACACTTAATCCTGCTAAAAGAGCGGAGGCCCCGGGAATAGGGACAATTTTTATATTTGGCGCTTCCTTTTTAACTTTAGCAACCAGCTTGCCCCCAGGATCAGCAATAGTAGGAGTACCAGCATCAGAAACTAGAGCTAAGTTTTTTCCATTTTTTAATTTTCTTAAAACCAAATCAATTTTTTTATCATTAGAGTGTTGATGAAAACTTAAAGTAGCAGTTTTAATGTCATAATGCTTTAAAAGACGAGCAGTATTTCTTGTATCTTCAGCCAAAATATAATCTACTTTTTTAAAAACCTCTAAAGCACGTAAAGTAATATCTTTTAAATTGCCAATTGGCGTAGCTACAATATAAAGCATAAAATAATTTATTTAGTAGGTAAGCCAACAGGAGGCTGACCTCTTTTACTACCTGTTTTCCTAACTAAAGGAGCATTAACATTATCAGTTGGAAGATGATAAAGGGTGGCAAGCTCCTCAATATTTAAATAATTTTTCTTTACTTTTGGAGGTTTAAACTTAATAGTAGTAATTTTAGTAAAATAATTTAAAAACCTTTTCCAACGAGAATCAATTTTCCATGCTCGAGACCTTTTTTTATAAGATATAATGCTAGCAGCTTTTTGTGCATTTTTCCACTTTTTTGGCCTAAAGTTCTTATCCTTAATAACTGCTTTTTTATCTATTTCAAAACCATTTAAATCTAGAGTGTTAAAGGCATTAAGGGCGCTTAAAATACCAACCATGCCTCTTTCTTTATTAAAAACCTGTTTATCAGCTACATAAATTAAACTAATTTTTGTGTCAAAGGCAATTTTAGAAATTTTTTCTTGAATTTTTTTAATAGACTTTTTATTATCTGCTGGCTCTATTGTTTTTTTATCCTTGTCTTTATCCTTGCCTCCTGCTTCTATATCTACAAAAAGCTTAATAAATTCCTGAAAAGGATAAAGAAACCAACCTAAAAATACTTCAAAAATATTTTTACCCTTTTTAGAACTTCCTCCCTTTTGAATGGTTTTAATTAATTTATCACCTTTCTTTTTTAATTTTTTTCCAATTGGTTTGATTATAAACTGCATCCAAACCTGTTCCCCATGCCTTAATTGTCCAAAAAATTCTAAAAGATCTATCATTGGATCTTTTAATTCCTTGGAAAATTTATGTTCAAATTCGGGATAGGTTCTAATTGGATAAGGGCTTGGATTGCTTAGCTTTAGGTCAGCTGCCCAAACATCCATCTTGTCATTAGGAAATTCTTCTGGTACATCTTTAGTATAATCTTCAACAGCAAAAATTTCTGCTGAAGGATAGGCAGTATAAACTGCTGCTTCAACTAAATCTCTAAATTTAGTTGGGGCATAAATAAAAAATTGTATCTCTCCTTCAATCCCGGCAATTTCAAGTGATAAATTTTCTTTTTCACCAATCCCGGCTAAATGAGCAAACATTCTTTCCACTGCTTCTGGGCCTTGTTTATTATTTTTAGAAACATCAATGCTTAAACAAACATAAGAAGCCTTTTTCTTTTTTTTAGCCTTAGCCTTATCTTTAAGATAAAAGTTAACTAACCTTAATATATACCAAAAAAATAATAAAACCCCAGCCCAAAATAAAATACTAGGGATTAAGGATACTAACAATTCTAATTCTCCAAGATCAATAACTATATTCATAAATTTTTTATACTAAAATCTTTTAACCTTAAAATAAAAGCTTAAAGACCTTGATCTTTTAATTTTTTAATAAGTCTTTTTTGTTCTTTAGTAATTTTTTTTGGCATATCAAGACGTATATTAACAATTTGATCACCTCGAGCACTTGGTCTACCATTAACAAGATGAGGAGCGCCTTTTCCTTTTAATCGTATTTTTTTACCTGGTGAAGTTTTAGAAGGAACCTTTAACTTAACGTTGCCATCTACAGTTTTTACCTTTACTTCACCGCCTAAAAGGGCTGTAGTTAAAGGAATCTTCTTTGTATAAAATATTGTTTGGCCGTCTCTTTTAAATTCTGAATCAGATTTAACCCTAATGGTAATATAAAGGTCCCCAGAAACACCTCCCCTTGGAGCAGCTTCTCCCTTACCAGATAGTTTAATAACACTGCCATCTGAAATTCCAGCTGGCACCTTTACTTTAATTTCTTCTCTTTTCCTCACCCTTCCCTCGCCATGACAATTATCACATTCAACCTTAGGAACTTCGCCCTTACCTCTACATTTAGGGCAAACTCTAGCATTTTGAACTCTACCAAAAATTGTTGAATGAGTAGTAAAAACCTTACCCTTACCCTTACACTCATCACACTTTTTCATACCCTTTTCAGGATCAGCCCCAGAGCCTTTGCATTTATCACAAGTGACTAAATGATCTAAAATAATTTTCTTTTCTGTCCCAAATATAGCCTCTTTAAATTCAATCTCTTGCTCAGCTACCAAATCTTTACCCTTAGCTCTTTGCCTTGCTCCTGACTGTTGCCTGCCCCCACCAAAAAAACTAGAAAATAAATCTCCAAAATCAAGATCTTCAAAATCTACTCCCGCTTGACCACCTCCTTGTCTGGCAAAGTCAGAAAAATTACCAAAACCACCAAAATTACCAAAACCACCAGTTTGTCCACTGGCTTGTTGGTAAGAAGATCCGAACTGATCATACATTCTTCTTTTTTTATCATTAGAAAGGGTTCGATAAGCTTCATTAATCTTTTTAAATTTTTCAGTATTTCCCTCTTTTTTATCAGGGTGATGCTTTTGAGCTAATCGCCTAAAAGCTTTTCTAATATCAGATTTAGAAGCATTTTTATCAACACCTAGTATTTTATAATAATCTTTGTTTGCCATAAAATTATAATTTAAAAATTTTACTGGCAGGTCCGTCCCGACTCGAACGGGAAGCTTCGGTTTTGGAGACCGACATTTTACCAATTAAACTACGGACCCTAAGCTTATTTAGTCTCCTTATGAACGGTATGCTCACGACAATGTTTACAGAATTTCTTTAATTCTAAACGGTCTTTGGTATTTTTTTTATTTTTACGAGTATAATAATTTATCCTGTGACACTTACTACACTCCATCTTAACCATGTTTTCTTTTGTCATAAAACTCTATTTATTATATTTTTTTACATTAATTACTATTTAGAAGAGCCTGGAGTCGGATTCGAACCGACGACCTACGCTTTACAAGAGCGTTGCTCTTCCACTGAGCTATCCAGGCTTATAAAATTAGTATAGCATAAACTTTTATCTTTTCAAGGGGCTAAAAACTATTAAATAAATAAAGCCTTGGACTTGAATTTTTTTAAAAACTTTGTGATAATAATAAGTAGTCATCATAAACTTAATGGACTAGACATATAATTTTTTATGCCTTACAATAAAAATCAATTAATAAATAAATTTTAAAAAAATGATTAAAGAAAAAAACATAAAAACAACTAAAGGTATTTTAATTGCTTTTTTAACTCTTTTTGTTATTACCCTAACCATACTTACGATAGTCTATATTCAAAATAGTATTAAACAGGGTAAATATATTGGGGCTGAAATTGAAACAAAAAATACACTCTCAGTTTCTGGTCAAAGCGAAATGTTTGTAAAGCCAGATTTAGCCAGAATTGCCCTATCAGTTGAAAATGAAGCTAAAACTGTTGACAAGGCAATGGAAACAAACACCAAGAAAATGAATGCTGTTATTGAAAAGGTAAAAGAGCAAGGCGTAAAAGAAAAAGACTTAAAAACTACTAATTTTAGATTAAACCCAAGATATGAATGGAGAGATGAAAAAATTTACCCTCCTTCTGGTAAAAGAGTACTTGTAGGTTATAGGGTTAACCAATCCTTGGAAGTTAAAATTAGAGACCTTGATAAGATAGGCGCTATCATAGAAACCGCCACCTCAAATGGGGCCAATCAAGTAGGAAATATTAGCTTTGAGGTTGAAAATAAAGATGAGTATCAAGAACAAGTTAGAAAACAAGCTATTGATAAAGCCAAAGAAAAAGCAGAAACACTTGCTAATCAATTAGGCGTTACTTTAGTTAACATAAAGAGCTTTAATGAAGGTGGCTATGCTCCTATGCTCCAATACGATAATTACGCTAGACTAGAAAAAGATGCTGCTGGAAGTAGTTCTTCTGCTAATATTCAAGCAGGAGAAAACAAAATTGAAACTAATGTTACAATAACATATAATATAAACTAAAATAACTAATTTTATTTAGTAATTTAATGCCGGGATGTCGGAATTGGTAGACGATACGGACTTAAAATCCGTTGGGCTTTTGCCCGTGTGGGTTCGAGTCCCACTCCCGGCATTCTTTTTTTATAAAAATCATAAATAAAATTTTGAAAATATTACTAAGCCTTGATAAAAAATATTCATTTTCCTAGCTTGATTTTTTTTAAAAATAATTATATAATAAATATAGGCCGTGGTGGCGGAATTGGTATACGCGCATGGCTTAGGACCATGTCCCAATTATTTGGGTTGAGAGTTCGAGTCTCTCCCACGGCACTTTTTTATAAAATACTTTTTTTATAATATCATTATAAAAAAAGAAAAGGGAACTTTTATTAAGTTCCCTTTTTTGTTTTATTCAATTCCGACTAGGGCTAAGGTTGTTAAACCAATTATAACCCCGATCCAGACTAAAACCGATCCAAGGACAATAAGCCCTATAATCAATCCAGCCTGCATTAAAGAAAATAGAAAGGCTTCACAAAAATCAGCTGCCCTGCCCTTATAAACAACAATACTTGCTAAAAACAATCCAAAAACCAGAATCAATATGTGTGTATATTGAAAATCCTTTAAAAACAGAAATAAACTAGCAAGTGTCAAAAGACTGACCAACGCAGGGAAGGTAGCTTTCCATTTCCTTGAAATAGCTATTATAGTCAAGCCTGTTAAAATTCCAACTATAATAGTAAAATCAACCTGAGATACACTCCCCCATTTAAAGCCCCACCATAGTAAACCATAATAAAGAGCATAAAATATTAAGGTGAATAGGGTATAAACTAAATGGGGATAATATATTTTCTTTTCCATCTTAACCTCCTTTTTTAATTTTAAATATCTTTTAATTATATTAAATATAGCAAAAAAAGACGTTTTTGTCAATAAGATTTTATAACACCGCCGCCCAAAACTTTATCTTTAATATAAAAGACAACTGATTGGCCAGGCGAAATAGACTTTTGTGGATTTTCAAATTCTAATTTTAAATTATCTTTATTTATAAAAATAATTTTTGCTTTAAAACTTGGAGTTTCATATCTTATTTTAAGATCCACTTTTAAGGGTAAATTAAAATCCTTTTTACAAATCCATGATAAGTTATTGGCAATTAATTCGTTTTTATATAAATCTTTTTCCTCTCCCACGATTAAGGTATTATTTTTTTTAACTATATTAGTTACATAAATTGGTTTTTTTTGGCCACCTGGCAAACCTTTTCTTTGCCCTATTGTATAAAAAGCTAATCCCTTATGAGTTCCTATTTTTTTACCATTTTTTACAATCAGGCCTGGTGTAGCTTTTTGAGGACACTTTTGTTTTAAGAAATTACGATAATCATTTTTAATAAAACAAATTTCTCTTGATTCCTGTTTAGCTAAATTAATATTATTTTTTTTAGCTATTTTTTCTATTTTCCCCTTTTTCATTCTACCTAAAGGAAAAAGAGAACACTTTAATTGATCTTGGCTGAGTCTATATAAAAAATATGATTGTTCCCTTGTCCTGTCTTTTCCCTTATAAAGCTGATAACAATTATCTTCTTTTTTTAGTCTAACATAATGACCAGTAGCAAAAAGATTAGCTCCTAAACTTTTTGCTTTTTCTAAAAGAAGACCAAACTTAATTTTCTCATTACAAAAAACACAAGGATTAGGAGTTTGACCATTAAAATAATTATTACAAAAATTAGTTATTATCTTTTCCCTGAATTCCTTTTCTAAATCAAAGACATAATGTTTAATACCTAAAACCTTAGCAATTTTTTTTGCCCTTTTTACTGACTTTTTAGCAAATTCACCATGCTTCATAGTAATGCCAAAAACTTCATTATATTTCTTTTTTAATAAAAGAGCAGCTACTGACGAATCAACCCCTCCAGACATGGCAATAGCTACCCCTTTTTTATTTTGTTTCATCTTTTTCTTTGTATTTTTTAATAGCATCTTTTAAGGCATCGGCTGCAAGCATTGTGCAATGATACTTGTGAGCTGGCATTTTACCAAGCATTTCTTTAATCTCCTTATTAGATATATTTAAAGCCTTACTTAAGCTTTTACCTTTAACTAAATCAGTTAAAACAGAAGTAGAAGCAATTGCAGCAGCACAGCCAAATGTTTTAAATTTTGCATCTACAATAATTTCATTTTCAATTTTTAAGTAAAGCTCCATAATATCACCACACTGAGCATTACCCACATGTCCAATTGCATCAGGATTTTCCATATCTCCCACGTTATGAGGATTGTTAAAATGCTCCATTAATTTACTATTTTCACTAAAACATCCCATATTTTTTATATTAATGATTAATAATTTTGTCTATTTTAAAGGAGAAATTTCTCTAAGTCTTTTAACAATAGGTTTAAGTTGCTTGACAACATAATCAATATCTTTTTTCTTGGTATATTTACCCATGCTAAAACGAATCGAAGAATGTGCCCTTAAGTGACTCATCCCCATTGCCATTAAAACATGAGAAGGAATAAGTCTAGTCGAAGAACAAGCAGAGCCAGTAGAAACAGCTATGCCCGCTTCATCTAAAGACATTAAAAGAGCTTCTCCTTCTACTCCCTTTATAGTTACATTAAGATTATTGGGTAATCTTTTGTTAGGGTGACCATTTAATTGAACCCTTTTAATGGAATTTTTAATTTCTTGCAAAAAATAATTTCTTAAATTTATAAGACGTTCCTTTTCTTCTTCCATTTCAGAGTCAGCGATATCTATTGCTTTTGCCAAACCAATAATTCCTGGCGTATTATGAGTTGAGCCCCTTCTTTCTCTTTCTTGTTCTCCAGCATGAATTAAAGGCTCAAGTTCAACCCCCTCTCTTACAAACAAGACACCTACGCCTTTTGGGCCATAAAGCTTATGAGCTGAGAGAGTTAACATATCAACCCCTAAATCATCTATATTAATGGGAATATGACCAAGGGTCTGAACTGCATCTGTATGAAAATAAATAGGGGTATCATTGTTATTTACTTGTCTATTTTTTTTAACGTTAGCAATAATTTTTCCTATTTCTTTAATGGGTTCGATTGTACCCACTTCATTATTGGCATGCATTATAGAAACTATAGTTGTATTCTTATTTATTTCTTTTTTAATATCATCAGGATTAATTAAGCCATTTTTATCAGGCTTAATATAACTTACTTTTGCCCCTCGCTTCTTTAAAAAATTACAAGTATTTATAATTGCACTATGTTCGATAGCGGAAGTTATAATATGAGGAGTAAAATCTTTATTTTGAGTTAATTTAAAAAAGACGCCCTTAAGAGCTAAGTTGTCTGATTCACTGCCTCCACTTGTAAATATAACTTCTTTAGATTTAGCCCCAATAAAGTTAGCTACCCTTTTCCTGGCCTTGTCTAAGCCAATCTTGGCATCTTGACCAAATTGATGCAAGGTAGCAGGATTAGCAAAGTTATCGGAAAAGTAAGGCTCCATTGCTTTTTTTACTTTTTTATGAACTGGTGTTGTAGCTGCATAATCTAAATATACTTTTTTCATAATTTATATATTAAATAACTTTTATTGAACCTAGACTTTTTTATATTGTATATAATTTTTTATTTCTTTAAAAGCGTAATAAAAAAAGATATTTAAAAATCATTATCTTAATTCTGGCCTTTTAGGAATATCCTCACTCTCTTTATTATCCCTTGCCATACTTGCCTTTTTATCTTGAGCTAGATCTTGCCAAAGCTCAGAAATGTTTTTTAGGACTGAAATGGTATCAAGAGCACAGTTAGCATTATCGCCATCTCCATTTTTGCCCCTTTTAATATCAGTTTCTAGAAAATTAATAGCAGTTTTTTTAAAATTATCATCATCTTTAATTTCATTTAGCTTTTCTTTCATTTCTTTTTTGTAGATATCTAAGTCTTTAAGGGCTGAAATAGTCCAAAGAGCCCATTTAGTATTACTTTCATTTCCATTTTTACCTGATTTAATGTGATTTTCTAGAAGATTAATAGCGGCTTTTTTAAAATCTTCATCATCTTTAAATTCATTTAGCTTTTCTTTAAATTCTTTTTTGTAAAGACTTAGGTTTTTAAGAGCTGAAATGGTATAAAGAGCCCGGACGGCAGCCCGACCATTTCCATTTTTGCCTCCTTTAATATCATTTTCTAGATCTTTAATAACGGCTTTTTTTAAATTATCATCATCTTTAAATTCTTTTATCTTTTCTTTAAATTCCTTCTCGTAAAGACTTAAGTTTTTAAGGGCTGGAATGACCCAAAGAGCCCAGTTGGCATTTAATCCACTACCATTTTTGCCTGATTTAATCTCATTTTCTAGATTATTAATAGCGGCTTTTTTAAAATCTTTATCATCTTTAATCTCATCAAGTTTTTCCTTATACAAATCTCTCCAATACTTAGCTTCTAGTTCTTCTTCTAAAAAATCTTGGCTTTCTTCTTTTTTGTTAATTTTAAGCTCGCTTACAAGAGAAACACTCTTTTTCTCGTGTTTTTCAGCCTCTTTTCTTGCTTTGCTTAAATTAAATTTTTCTGTGTTCATATAATTTATTTTAATTCTGGCCTTTTAGGTATATCTTCACCTTCTTTATTATCCCTTGCCATATTTGCTCTTTTCTCTTGAGCTAGATCTTGCCAAAACCCAGATATGTTTTTAAGAGCTGAACTAGTCTCAAGAGCCCGGTTGGCATTTAATCCACTACCATTTTTGCCCTTTTTAATGTGATTTTCTATTTCATTAATAGCGCCTTTTTTAAAATATTCATCATCTTTAATTTTATCAAGCTTTTCTTTAAATTCTTCTTTGTAAAGACTTAAATTTTTAAGAGCTGAAATAGTTCTAAGAGCCCAGATGGCATCA
>Ga0102925_1001260_pt1 | contig 14026 bp, 8 predicted proteins | sample SalPonR1_A_D1_MG_FD_78216 | JGI IMG/M metagenome (GOLD analysis project Ga0102925, IMG submission 78216) | Salt pond soil microbial communities from South San Francisco under conditions of wetland restoration - Salt Pond MetaG R1_A_D1_MG | ecosystem: Environmental > Aquatic > Marine > Intertidal...
AATATGACCCTTTGAGGATGTAACGAGCGGCATGGAATGACTTTCAATAACTTCTTTGATCGTTAAGCATCTGTCGGTCCATTTCCAGCACTCCCTATCGCCCGCGCGCCCAATCGCTGCGGGATTTGCGCAGGCGAACGGCGATATGGACCGATGCATAGACCATGAAGGCCAGTGGCATTCTTGCCAATAGTCCAAGAATATCGGCGCGGCCCAAAGCTGCCTTGCCCTCGCGGGCGGGCAGGTCAGGGTAAAGGCGGTGGATCTCGTTGACGCCGTCATCCTGCCGGCGACGCACACGCACAAGTCTGCGAAATCCTTCGACCATCGGCCAATGATAGTGGGCGGGCACCTCGACGCGCTCATCGGGTGTGAATTGAAGGCGTACGAAGGTATCATCCGAGATAATCTCCGGAAATGCGCCCCAACGCTCGCGGCCTTTGCGATTCACCGCGAACAGCCCCGCCCCTACGGCCCCGCCCTGAACAAAGGGCAAGGCCTGCCAAAGGCGCGCATATTGGCGCGTGACCCATGTCCGCGCCGGCGCGACCCGCAGCGTCCCGGTGGCATAGCGCGGCGCATCCCCTTCCAGCGTGGCACGCAACTGCCCCAGCATCTGGGGGTCTAGGCGGATATCGGCATCCAGAAACACCAACGCCTCGCCCGAGGCCGCGCTGTCAGCGGCATTGAGCGCGTTCACCTTGCCCGGTGCGGGCACCTCGAGAATATGCAGTTGCCAGCCGCGCGCATCGATGGCGGGTGCGAAGGATGCGGCAACGCCCACCGTATCATCGGTGCAGGCATTGGCGGCCAGAATCACCTCTATCCGCCCTGCCGAGTCGTCCTGATCGAGCAGCGATTGCAGGCAGACCCCGATATAGGCTTCCTCGTTGCGCGCAGCGATGACGACTGACAGGATGCCGTCCGGCCCGTGTTCATCCGCTCCATGCCGTTTGGCCCGCGCCATCATACCAAATAATCCCCTTGTCCGCCTTTTACGCGGAAAAATTGATGTGCACAGATCGTTAGCCGGTTACGGCGCCGCTTGTCGATATTTTAAGCCGTTTTCCCCGACCGTGGCGAAATGTTGGACGGGCCCGCGGTGCTGGTCTACAAAACGGTCAGTCCATTTCCGGGCAGTCTATAGGTTTCAACGTGGTTTTTAAGAACGAGCATTTCCCCATTGCGGCCACAGTCCTGACAAGGCCACTGTGCAGAACGTCCGCATGATCAGGATCGGCATCATTGGCACCGGCTTTGTGGCGGATCTTTACATGCGCTCGCTGGCAACGTTGGAGGGGATCGACCTGATCGGTGCGCATGACTTGCGGAGCGACAGGCTTTCGGCCTTCTGCGCCTATTGGCAGGTGGCCGCCTTTCCTGACCGTGACGATCTGCTGACCGCCCTCGGCCCCGGCGGAATCGTTCTCAATCTCACGAACCCTTCCGCGCATTTCGAAATCAGCACGGCGGCGCTTGAATCAGGTTGTCACGTCTATTCCGAAAAGCCGCTGGCCATGCGGCTCGAGGATGCGCAGGTGCTCCATGCGCTGGCAGCGCAGAAGGGGCTCATGCTGGCCTCAGCCCCGTGCAGTTTCCTTGGCGAGGCTGCACAGACAGTCGCGGCAGCGGTGCGTGCCGAGGTGGCGGGCAAGGTCCGCCTGATCTATGCGGAACTTGACGATGATTTCATCCCCCAGGCGCCCTATGCCAAATGGCTCAGCGAGAGCGGCGCGCCCTGGCCCGCCGCGGACGAGTTCAAGGTTGGCTGCACGCTGGAACATGCAGGGTATTACCTGACCTGGCTGATGGCCATCTTCGGGCCGGTGCGCACGGTCGTCGCCGCGTCGGCGTCCCTGGTGGCGGATCAATTGCCGGTCGACGATCCCGCGCCCGATGTCTCGGTAGCAACACTGTTCTTCGAGTGCGGGGTGGTGGCGCGGCTGACCTGTTCCATCATAGCGCCGCATGGACACGGGCTGCGCATCATCGGCGACAAGGGCGTCATTGAGCTGGACGAGGCCTGGAACAATGCGGCCAAGGTCCGTTTCCGCCGCCGCTTCACGCTGCGTCGGCGGCTTGTGAATGCGCCGATCGCCCGGCGTCTGCGATTGCCTGGCGAGACCCATCCCAAGGTGGGCCGCTGGGGCGCGGCCTCGATGAACTTCATGCTGGGTATCTCGGAAATGGCCGATGCGCTGGCCGCCGGGCGGCCCTCGCGCATGTCCGCCGACCTGGCCTTGCATCTGACCGAAGTGACGCTTGCCATCCAGAACGCGGGCGAAACAACGGGGGCGCAGGCCATGCAGACCCGTTGCGACCCTGTCGCGCCGATGCCTTGGGCGCAGAACCTGAAGGGGGCCTGAGATGACGCGACCGATCCGATTGGGCATTGCGGGCACCGGTCGCATGGCGGCGCGGATGGTTCAGGCGCTGACGCATGTCCCCGACGTGACCGTGTCGGCCATCACCTCGGGCGATAGCGCGCGCGCCCGCTGGTTTGCCGATCAATGCGGTGTCGCCGACGCGACGGGCGACCTTGCCGAGATGGTGCAGAGTGCCAATGTGGATGCGGTATATGTCGCGGGGCGGACCCGCGACCATGCCAAGGCTGCGATGCAATCGGTGCAGGCAGGCAAACCGGTTCTGGTCGAAAAGCCTCTTGCCCTGACCGCCGACGAAGCGCGCAGGCTTGCCGCGGCGGCGGGCGAAAGCGACTGCCTCGTGATGGAAAATCTCTGGTGCCTCGCGCTGCCGGCCTACCTCGCCTTGCGCGATCAACTATCGGGGGGGGCCTATGGCAGCCCTGTCCACCTGCATTTCGATTTCGGCTATCCGGTGCAGCCCGAAAGCCATGCCTCGCTGTTCGACCCCAAGGACGGTGGTGCGATCCTTGACCGCGGGGTCTATGGCGTGGCGCTTGCGCTGAATCTGCTCGGGCCGGTGACAGATATGGATTGCAGCGCGCAAAGGAATGGCGCGGGTATCGACGTGATGGCCGACCTTCGCCTGCGTCATCAGTCTGGTGCGGTCTCGCATGTGGCCGTCGCGCTCAATGCCCTCATGTCGAACACCGCCTCGCTGGCCTGCACGCATGGGCATCTTGGGCTTGGCGCGCCAGTGATCGGGTCCGAGATCCTGATTTCTTCGCAGATGCTTCCGCAGGCGGGCTCCGAGGCCCGGCCAGGCTTGCAGGCCGGGCTCAAGGACCGCATCCGCTCATGGCCCAGCGCCCGGAAATTCAAGCGCAAGCGTGATATGTCGGGGGGCCGGTTTCTTGGCTACGGGGCCGACCCCTATCTGCCGGTCGTGACCCATTTCGTTGACCTGATCCGAAGCGGACACCGGGAAAGCAATCTTATTCCGCTCGATCTGTCGATCGGAACGCTCGAGATCCTGCAACAGGCGCGCAGCCAGATCGCGGAGGGCTAGCACCATGCGGATCGGATATCTGATGAACGCCTACCCGATGACCAGCACGACCTTCATTCGCCGCGAGATTCAGGCGATTGAGGCCGACGGGGTCAGCGTCATGCGCTATGCGATCCGCCCCTGGTCCGAACCTCTGGTCGACGATCAGGACAAGGCCGAACAGCACAAGACCTTCTACCTTCTGATCGGGCGGTTACCCGCCTTACTTGTGGATTTCGGCGCCGAGACACTGTCCAATCCCAAGGGGCTCTGGCGTGCGCTTCGCGGCTTCTGGCGGCTCTGGCGCAATGCGGGTTGCGGCCTCGTGCCGCATGTCGCCTACCTGCTCGAGGCGGTGTCTCTCAAGCGGCGGGCGCTGCGAGATGGCATCACCCATCTGCACACGCATTTCTCGACCAATTCCGCGGCTGTCGCCATGCTCTGCCACCGGCTTGGCGGGCCGGGCTACAGCTTTACCGCCCACGGCCCGGACGAGTTCGTCGACTGGGGCCGATCCTCGCTGGCGCTCAAGGTCAGCGAGGCGCGCTTCGTCGTGGCGATATCAGAATTTTGCCGAGTGCAGCTGGCCCGCGCCGCGGGCATGGAACATTGGGACAAGATCCATATCATCCGCTGCGGCATCGACCTGTCCGAATTCACACCTAGTAACGCACCCTTCAATGCAGAGGCGCCCTTCGTCACGGTCGGCCGGCTCTGCCCGCAAAGGGCGCAGACGCTGATCGTCGCGGCCGCCGCACAGGTCGCGACCCGCCATCCCGACCTGCGCATCGTCCTGATCGGCGACGGTGAGACGCGCGGCGTGATCGAGGACGCCATCGCAAGGCACGGGCTGGAAGATATCATCACGCTGCTTGGCTGGTGCGACAACGCCGATGTCCGCCGCAACCTTGAAACCGCGCGCGCGCTGCTGCTGCCCAGCTTCGCCGAAGGCCTGCCCGTGGTCATCATGGAGGCGCTCGCACTGGGCCGCCCCACGATCTCGACCTATATCGCAGGCATTCCCGAACTGGTGGATGAGTCCTGCGGCTGGATCATCCCCGCCGGATCTGTCGATGCCATCGCAGCAGCGATGGATGACGCTCTAGACACTCCACCTGAAAGCCTGGTCCGGAAGGGCGCCGAAGGCCGCCGCCGCGTCGAAGCGCAGCACGATGTCAACAAGAACGCCCGACAGCTGAAGGCGCTCTTCAACGCGACGGAAGGAAACCCCGCAAATGGCAAGCCCTCGCCGGATTGTCTTGATGCGCTGAAGGAACCCGTACAGTGAAGATCACTTTCGTCTGCACCCCTCCCAACCTTTCCGGGGGCGATCGCGTGATCGCGATCTATGCCGACCTGCTGACCGAAATGGGGCATGACGTGACGATCGTCGCGCAGTCTGGCCCATATGTCAGCAGGAAGCAGGCGCTAAAGCGATTGCTGAAGGGTCAGCGACCGCGCCCCCGCCCAGGAAGAAGTCATTTCGATGACATGAAGGCTCGATTGCATCTGACCCGGAACGCCGAACAGATCACTGATGCTGACGTGCCCGACGCCGACGTTGTCATCGCGACCTTCTGGACCACCGCCTACATGGTCGCGAACCTGTCAGCCTCAAAGGGCCGGAAGTTCTATTTCGTGCAACACCATGAGGTCCACAATCCTCCCTATGCCGAGCAAGGCGCGGCCTCCTATCGTCTACCACTCAGGAAGATCGTCGTCTCAGGCTGGCTGCGGGACGTGATGGAATCCGAATATGGCGACACGGATGTGCCGGTCGTGCCCAACGCCGTGGATCACGAACAGTTCCAGTTTCAGCCGCGCGGCAAACGCGATGCGCCCACCGTGAGCCTGATGTACTCCGGAAAACTGTTCAAAGGCCTGGATACCAGCCTCAAGGCGCTCGACATCGTGAGGGCGCGTCTGCCCGATCTTTCGGTCCTTGCTTTCGGCACCATCGATCCTCTCGGCCGCCTGCCGTTGCCTGCGTGTGCGACCTACGTGAAATCGCCCCCACAGGACGAAATTCCGCAGATCTACGGTGCAAGCGATGTCTACCTGTTCGGCAGCAATTCAGAAGGGTTTGGGCTTCCCGTGCTCGAAGCGATGGCCTGCGGCTGCCCGGTGGTCGCCACGCGCACCGGCTGCGCCCCAGACGTAATCGAAGATGGTGTCAGCGGCTACGTTGTCGATATCGACGATGCCGAAGCCCTGGCGGACCGTCTCATCAAGGTGCTGAGCGCCGAACCGGACGCTTGGGAAACCATGTCGCGCAACGCCGCCAAGGCGGTCGAGTCCTACTCCTGGAATGATTGCGCGCAGGCCTTTGCCGCCTGCCTTGAGGCACCTGCGGGCAAAAACGGCACATGATCCAGACGCTCAGCCAAAATACATCCGCCTCAACCGCCATCCAAGGTAGATCATCACCCCAACGAACGCGCCTAAAGGCAGGATCAAGGCGATACCGCCCGGCAGACCGGCGTTCAGCAGGATGTCCTTGAGCGGTATGACGATCCCGTGAAAGGCATATATCGGCAGCGCCAGGCCGCCGGTCACGATCAGGATCTGCAAGACACCCCGTCCAGTACGGCTCAACCTGTTCCAATGTCTGAGAACCAGGTTAAAGACACCGACCAGGAAAACCGTGACGAAGAAATAGAAGACATAGCCAAGCAGGCTCAGGAAAAACGGCGAGCTGCCGGTCGCAAAGGGATTGGGTGGCAGGACGTCCAGACCGATGATCATCGACAAGGCCATTCCGCAGGCGCCGGCCACCGCCAGCGCCTTGCTCGCCGCGCAAAGATCATCCTGCCTGGAATACCAGTGGCCAATGGCGATCCCGCCGAAGACCAGCGCCGATAGCTGGAAGTAACTGTAGCCCGCCACCGCCATCAGCCGGGGCCATTCCAGGATGCTGTTCAACTGTTGATCCGGCAGGATCGCCCGCACGGCCCAGGTCACCGGCAAGGCCAGTACGACGATAACCAGCGCCCGGAAAATCACGCTCTGTCCGCCGCTAAGATAGCGCAGCCAGATACCCGCCGTGGCGAAGGCCAGTACGTAATATGCCAGGATGTTGTAAAACGCCCGCGCGACGCTGAGTCCGGTGATCGGCTGTCCTTCGATCATCAGCAGCAAGAGATGTACAGCCCCCAGCAGCCCCAGTCCCGACAACACCAGAAGAAACGAGATGCGCAGTCGCTTATGTACCGACGCCGGGTCGCTGCCATAGGCGGGCAGGAAAAAGAACCCAAGCCCCACGCCAAAGACAGTAGCAAAGCCTTCGGTACCCATCCGCATGAAACCGCCGAGGTAATAATTGGCCTCCTGCGCGATACCCAGCCTTTCAAAGAACCCAGGCCCCCAATGTGCGAACAACACGGCGATCGCCATGATCGCACGTGTGACATTGATGCCCCAGGTCGCCGTGGTTCTCTCAGGCAACGCAGCGGCGCCGTTGGCCACCGTTGCTTCGCCCGAACCGGCAGCCTCCTCTGTCGCAGCCACATCACTCAGTGCCCGGCCTTCAAGCGTGGCGCGCACGGTGCGGCGGTCGAAATTGCGCTCCATCACCAGGCCGATCTGAACGGCGCTCAGCGAATCCCCGCCCACATCATAGAAAGTGTCGTCTCGGGTGATCGCACGCGCACCGGCAACCTTGCGCCAGGCTTCGGCAACCCTCGCTTCCGACGGGGTCAATGTCCGGTCATCAGGCGCTTCGCGACCCTTCGCAGCGGGTATCGATTCGCATTGCGCCTCGTAAAGCGTGGACAGCTTGCGACGCTGGATCTTTCCTGTTCCCGTCACCGGGATCGCATCCACCGCGAACATCCTGACACAGCCGCTCTGATCGACTCCGGATGCCTTCAACGCCAGTTCCGCCGCCTTCTCGATCAAGGGCGCTCTTTCGGCGATACTGTCATCGACAGTAATCAGAGCGGCATCCCCGCGCAGCGGATCGGATATCGAGCTGACCGCGATCCTGCCCCCACAGCCGCACAGCTCGATTATCGCGCGCTCCAGGTTCTCGGCGTTCACATTGACACCGGCGATATTCATCTGGTCGTCCAGCCGCCCGAGGTAATAGAGCGCTCCATCGCGGATCGCGCCCTTGTCCTTGGTATGCAGCCAACCGTCACAGTCCGAGATCGCGTCGATCTCCCCGGCATCGTTCAGAACGCCCAGCGCAACGTGATCGCCCCGGATGCAAATTTCACCCTTGTTTCCGATCCTGACATCGGCCGGGGGGCTAGCCATTCCCACGCTTTCAAGCAACGCATCACCGCTTCGGGAGACGTCCAGGAACGTGCTCCGCGAGGCTTCGGTCAGCCCGTAATGCTGCACAATGCGCGCACTGGGAAACAGCGCTTTCAGCGCCAGCTTCTCGTCGCCCGACATGTATTGGCTGCCGATCTCGATCCACTTCACTGCCAGGCCTGCGTCGCCGATCGCATCCGGCGCACCCAGCACGATCCGCCAGAGCGTCGGCACGGCCGAGATGGCGTTGATCTCTCGCCGCTCCAGCATCTCGCGGATTTCGACAGGGTCGAAACGCTCGGGCAGGAAAAAGCGCCCGCCCACCGCCGATACGGCCCTCACGCGCCCCAACCCGAAGGAATAAGTCACCGGAACGCCGATATATTCGCGGATGGTCTCATCCGGCTCCATCGCCGCATTCAAGCGCGTCACAACATCCGAAATGTTGCGCTGGCTCAGCACGATGGGCTTCGGACGCCCCTCGGTGCCCGACGAAAACAGGATCTGCGCGGGCAAATCCGACATCCCCGGCGTGAAAGCGTGCTGCCCCCAGCCGCCACCAGACGTCGTCGCCAACCTCTCGGTGATCTGAAGGCCGGGATAATCGGACAGATCAAGCCCCGCCCGTTGCACCGTGAACGGCGCGCCGCTTTCGTAAAGGCGGAATGCGTGTTTCAGAAAATCCAGCGAATTGCTGGCCTCGATCACGACCGTCTTCAGCGCTGCCGTCATTCTGGAAACGCGGTCTGTGCGGAAAAAGAACTAAAAAACGCCATTGGAAAAACGCTTGCCTCTCGTAAGGTCATGACACCCGGCCGCAATGGGACCGATCATTTTCAAATTCATAAGACAGTGTCGATTTTATGGACCAAAAACCAGCGAGCGAGAACCCCGTTTCACCGAATTCGGATCATGGCCCAAAGGTCCTGATCGTTGCGCAGAACGCCTCGGCTCGCATGGGTGGCGAAGCGTTCCTGCCGCTCAAGTATTTCGAAATTCTCAAGCAGCGCGGCATCCCGGCGACACTGATCGCCCATAGCCGCAACCGCCAAGAGCTGACCGAGGCGCTGCCCGATTTCGCCGAAGACATGCATTTCATCGCGGACACCGCCCTTCACCAGACCACCTGGAGTATCGGCAGGCGCCTGCCGGTCGCGCTGCGCCCGGTGCTGATCGGCAACCTGCTCAACCAGATCAACGAGTATTACCAGGCGCGGCTTATCCGCCGTCTCGTCAGCGAGGGCCGCGTCGATATCATCCATCAGCCGATCCCTGTATCGCCGCGCGCGCCTTCACGCATTCACGGCTTTGGGGTGCCAGTGGTCATCGGGCCGATGAATGGCAACATGTCCTATCCCGAGGGCTACGCGGATTACGAAAGCCGCGCGACCCGCCTTATGATCCCGGCGGGGCGCGCGCTGGGCATGATCGCCAACCTTTTGATCCCCGGAAAGCGACGCGCCGATGTCCTGCTGGTCGCCAATGAGCGCACCCGCGATGGGCTGCCCGTGCCCAACCGCGACCATGCCGAAGTGCTGGTCGAGAATGGCGTCGATCTATCGGTCTGGTCCATGGGCGATACGTCGCGCGCACCCGCGCCGCCGGGCCGCCTGCGGCTGGTCTTCATGGGCCGTCTGATCCCTCTCAAGGGGCTTGATTTCACCATCGAAGCCATTCGCCTCGCGCGTGAAAGCGGCGCTGATGTCACCCTCGATGTGCTGGGCGATGGCCCCGAGCGGGCCGCACTCGAGGCACAAGCGAAGGCGGCAGGGCTTTCGGATCACGTTACCTTCCACGGCTTCATGCCGCAAAGCCACTGCGCCGATGTGCTGCGCGCATCGGATGCGCTGATACTCAATTCGCTGCGCGAATGCGGCGGTGCGGTAGTGCTCGAGGCGATGAGCATGGGCCGCCCGGTCATCGCTGCCGATTGGGGCGGCCCGGCGGATTATATCGACCCCTCTTGCGGGATTCTGGTGGCACCCTCGCCTCGGCAGGATTTCCCTCATCGCCTGTCCAGCGCCATTTTAAGCTTGGCGAACAGCCCCGAAACACGGCACAGTATGGGCGAGGCAGGAATACAGAAGATAAAAAGCCAGTTCGACTGGCAAAAAAAGATCGATCGCATCCTGGAAATCTATCACGAGGCGCTGGCGTCGCATCGCTGAACCGGCGCCCGCATCGGCGAGGAGCAGTTGCAGCATGACACCCAGACTCAATGCATCGAGGCGTCACCGCGCCCCGTGTCGCGCCCTTTTTTCGCCAATTTTTTATGTTTTTTCTGACTCGGACGCCGGAGCCCCTCTGGCGATGACTTTCGGGACGACACAATGAACCAGGCCGTGCGAACGAACAAAGTGCCCGAACACCTGATGGGAACCCGTCAGGGGTTGTTCTTTCTGCTCACATCCGGCGCGTGTCCGCCGGTCGAGGACCGCCCCGCGACCCAGGACCTGCCCAAAGCCACGCCCGAGACCTCACCTGCCCGCGCGCCGGCACCGGTCGAAAAGGCGCTTCTTCAGCCGCCTCCCCCATCAGAGCGCGACAGTTCGATCCTCAACGAGCTTCTGTCCTCTGACGATTTCCACTTCAATCTCTGAAGCCGCCGGCGCTGCAATGGTCTGCTGACGTCCGGCAACCTGACCAGGCGGATAGGCACCGGCAAAAAACCCCCACATATAGCCTGCTATGGGCATAAACGCGCCAGTTTCAGGCGTCGATTCCAACTTTGGTTGCCGCATGCGCATGGCTCGGATAGCCGATAATTATAAACGTCGGGACGAAGAATGCCCGATGCGAGGTGGCGGTGAGTTCGAAATTTCAAAATCCTGTTTGCCCGGAGTCCGGATGATTTCCCGACTCTCCGCCCCGATTGCGGCCCGCGCTGATCTGCGCCGCGCTCAAAGTGCGCGGCCTAACCCGCTCGAAAGAGGACACATTTATGAGACTCGTATCTTTTTTTAACCCACGGCCCGCCCAGAAATGGTCACGAATTTCGGTCAGGCATCTTCGGGCGCGAGATATGCCCTTATTACAGGAGCATCGAAAATGTATTTCGGTGAAAACAGCCAGACCGGTTTCTTCGGGACGAGTTTCAAACCAATTTCTTTCAATCCCGTCAGTTCCTGGAACGTCGGTGGGTGGTCAGGAAACAACATGTCTTTCCTAGCACCCGTGACCAACATCTTTCAGCCCAGCCTCTTCAGTACCGCTTCGTTCTTCGACTTCGGGAACTTCAGCTTCTATAAAGCCGGGGCCAATGAGAAGAAGTCCAAGAAGCCCGCCAAAGACAAAGAAGAAAAGTCGCCGGGCAAGGACATTCCTGCGGCAGATGATGGCGATGATCTGGCCGAAGACGCCGGACTTCTCGCAAACTATTTCATCCTTGATTCCAGCGTCAGCGCATTGTCGCAGATCGATTTCGATGTGGCACCCGACTCGACTGGAACGGTTGATGCGCTCGACATGACGCGTTCGGACAACCCGTTCTGGAAAGGCGGCCCGACCAACAATTTCGCAGCACGCTACAGCGGCGAGTTGAGCGTGGAAAAGGCGGGCACATACACCTTCTATCTGACATCTGATGACGGTTCGGCGCTCTATCTTGACGGCGTCCGGGTGATCGACAACGACAATCCTCATAGCGATGCTCTCGAAGTTGTCGAACTCGATCTGGAGCCCGGCGCACATTCGATCGAAGTGCGTTATTTCGAAAATGGCGGTGGACAGACGCTGGAGCTGGATTGGTCAGGTCCCGACACCAATGGTGCGCGCTCCACGATTGATGCCCGGAACCTTACGCAGGCGCCGCCAGAGCCCATCGTCGATGATACCGTCGAGGACGATACCAACACCGATACTGCGGATTCCGGTTCCGATTCCGATGGCACAACCGGTCATGACGATGGGACGACCCATGACGACGGCATGGCCGATGACGACGGCATGACCGATGGCGACGGCATGACCGATGGCGACGGCATGACCGATGGCGACGGCATGGCCCATGACGGCGGCATGGCCCATGACGGCGGCACGGACACTAGCACCGGCAATGACACTCAGCATGGTGATCACGTCCATGACGACACCGATGCGCACAACGACGATTCGGTGTATGATCAACCCATGACAGCCGAAGAGGAAGACGCATTCGTCGCGGCCGTGAAAAGTGAGCCGGATCACGCTGGCCACACAGCCCATGCCGACGACGAGATGAAAGCCATGGAGCACGGCCAGCTTCTCGACCTCGTGCCGCGCTCCGAGGCGACCCATGTCGCAGTGCGTGACGGCGACTGGTTCGATCCCAACACATGGCATGGGGGCCGCATCCCTGATGCGGGCGCCAAGGTCTTGGTCCCCAAGGGTGTTTCAGTGCGTTATGACGGCGAAAGCGATGAGTCGCTGTTCACTGTCCGCGTAGACGGCGAGCTGTCCTTCGCCACCGATACCGACACAAGGATGCTTCTGGACACGATGGTCGTATCATCGTCGGGTCGCCTTGAAATCGGCACCGAAGACAACCCCGTGCAGGGTGATGTCCGGGCCGAGATCGTCATTGCCAATAACGGCGATATCGATGTCGGCTGGGATCCGACTTTGCTCTCGCGCGGTGTTATCTCCCATGGCGAGGCCGAGATTCACGGCGCCGAAAAAACCGCCTATACCAAGGTCTCGGATGCACCCATGGCCGGGGATACCGAAATCCGCCTTGCCGAAATCCCCGAGAACTGGTCGGTGGGCGACTCGATCGTTCTGACCGGCACCCACAAGACCGGCTGGACCTGGAACGGTCAGGAAAAGGAACATATCGAAAGCCAGGACGAAGAGGTCGTGATCACAGCAATCAACGGCAGCACCGTCTCCATCGACCGCGCCCTGCAATACGATCATGACGCCCCGCGCGATGACCTGTCGGCCTATGTAGCGAACATGTCGCGCAGCGTGACCTTCTCCAGCGAGGATGGTGAGGCGACTGATATTCACCATCGCGGCCATGTCATGTTCATGCATAACGACGATGTCGATGTGCGCTATGCCGCCTTCGACGATCTGGGCCGCACCGACAAATCCGAACCGGCCTTCCATGTCGAAACACTGGACAGCGTCGCGGCCGACAGCAATATCCAGGCCCGCTACTCGTTCCATTTCCACAAGACCGGCACCGAGGATCAGGACAACCCGGCCATCGCCTACGGCAACGCCGTCAGCGGCTCGCCCGGCTGGGGCTATGTCCATCATTCCAGCCATGCCGAGTTCGTCCAGAACATCGCCTTTGACGTCTTCGGCGCGGCTTTCGTTGCCGAGGACGGCGATGAAACCGGCCTCTGGTGGGAAAACATGGCCATCAAGTCCGAGGGCATCGGCTATGGCGACGCAAAAACGAAATCCGGCGCGGATGTGACGCGTGACGATGTCGGTCGCACAGGCGACGGATTCTTCTTCGGCGGCCGCGCTGTGGAAGCAGGTCACAACATCGCGGCGAACACCACCCATGGCTATGTCTGGATGCTTCGCGCCTCCGATGCCAACCCGACAGCCGAACAGCTCGATCACCCGGATGCCTATTATGGCCGCGAGCCGAAGGGGAACGACCAGATTCCGATCCAGGGCTTCCATGACAACGAGGCATTCGGCACCCAGGTCGGCATGATCGTCGTCAAGAGCAGCACCTGGCAGGGCCACGAGGTCCGCACCGTCATGGACGGCTTCACGAACTGGGAAACATCCGAAGGGGTGAACCTCACCTATACCTCGCATTATACGCTTAAGGACTTCGACCTGATCGGAACGACGAACACGGACAAGATCTCAAGCGCCGGAACCGGTTTCAAATTCGGCGGACTGACCTTCGACCTGGTTCTGAACGGGTTCAAGGCCGAGGGCTTCGAACTCGGGATGGAACTCGATCAACGCGCCGAGGACACCTGGACCGACGCCGATTACGGCCATGTCATCATCGACGCCGAATTCACCAACAATGTGATCGACGTCAACGGTTTCAACCCCGACCGCCACATGTGGCTTACCTCCGATGATCTGGTCGAGGGTCGTCTTTCCTTCGACATGCAAGGTTCGACCAATATCGAGGTCGCCGCCGGAGAGAACCTTTACCTCGACGGGATCAAGACGGACTCCATCGGATCGCGCGATCGCCAATTCGTGAATGACGAGCAAAAGATCTGGCTGACCCCGATGTTGCAGAAGGACGGCTATTACGAGACCGAAAACGGTGACTATGTCATGCTGGTCAAGGATTACGTGGCCGACCGTGCGACCGGTGACTTGCTGAAGATCACCCATGTCGTCACGATTGAAACGGGCCGTGAACGCCTCGACATAATGGGCGCCGTCAACA
>Ga0102925_1001261_pt1 | contig 14026 bp, 11 predicted proteins | sample SalPonR1_A_D1_MG_FD_78216 | JGI IMG/M metagenome (GOLD analysis project Ga0102925, IMG submission 78216) | Salt pond soil microbial communities from South San Francisco under conditions of wetland restoration - Salt Pond MetaG R1_A_D1_MG | ecosystem: Environmental > Aquatic > Marine > Intertidal...
CATGAGCGAGCCATCAACCTCCAGCGCCCGCGCACGCTGCCGCTGCTCAATGCCGTGCGCCTGCTCGCCGTTCGACCCGCTCTGCGCCCGCCAGATCCTCGCTCACGGCTGGCGGCACTGGTGATGCGGGAGGTGCTGGAACCCGAGTACGCCCGGGCCCTGACTGCGGCACACGCGCGCTTGCAGGCGCTGATGCTCGATGAGCAGCGCCTGGCCCTGACCGAGGGGCGCACGCCCGATGGCTGGGTGAATATCGCCCGGCTGGGAGAGGATCAGCGGCTTCTGTTACGCCACGATCTGCTGCAGATCCGTCGACTGTTGCGCCATGCGCGGGCGGCCCTGAACGCCCGCAGGCTGGCCACTAGCCGACTGCCTCGGTAGCGCACAATGCCTTGCTCCTTGCTCCTTGCTCCTTGCTCCTTGAGCCTTATTCCGCAGGCGCCTCGGGCAGCTCCATCACCAGGCAGGCACCGCCGAGCCGTGGCGCCTCCTCGACCCACAGTCGCCCGCCCAGATGGGCGACGATGCCGCGGCTGATCGGCAAGCCCAGGCCGCTGCCCCGTGGCCGGCCACGTGCCTCGCCGCCGTCCTGCTGCTGGATCTGGTGGGATTTCTCGAAGACCCGTTCGCGCTCGTCTTCGGCGATGCCGGAGCCGTTGTCCTCGACGGCGAGACGGTAATGGTCCTTGTAGCGCTCGAGGCGCAGCAGCACCTTCGGGTCGTCGTCGGCGGCGAACTTGCCGGCGTTGTCGAGCAGGTTGATGATCACTTGTTCTAGGCGGTCCGGGTCGCCGATGACCGTCGCCGTCTCCGGTATGATCTCGACCTCCAGGGCAATCCCGCGATTTTCCTGCAGCCGGTGCACCGCATCCACGCTGTGTCGTGCCAGTGCCACCAGGTCCAGGCGCTGGGGTTCCAGGGTCAGGCGTCCGCTCTCGAGCCTGGCCAGGTCGAGTATCTCCTCGATCAGCCGTGAGAGCCGCTGGCTCTCGCGCACCACCACGTCGAGGAAGTGGCGGCGTTTCTCCTCGGGCAGGTCATCGCTGTCGCGTAGTATCTCGGCAAAGGCACGTATCGAGGTGAGCGGTGTGCGCAACTCGTGGCTGACCATGGCGACGAACTCGTCCTTGAGACGGTCGAGTTCGCGCAAGCGTTCGTTGGCCGCACGCAGCTCCTCGCTGGTTTGCGCCAGCTCATTGGACTTCTGCTCCAGTTGGCGGTTGACCTCCAGGGTCTCGGACGTGGTGTCGAGGATGCTGAGAATCGATTCGAGGCTCAGGGCTTCGCCGCGCACCACCGAATCGATCAACACCCTTGCCGAGGCGCTGCCCAGGGAGCCGGCCAGGGCCTGTTCGGCGCGGGCGATCAGCGCCGGCGGCGCAGTCTGGGCATCATCGCCGGCCGTATCGTCTTGGCTGGCGAAGACGCGAGCCGTCGCAGCGCCCCCCAGATAGCGGTCGAGCAGGGCACGTAGTTCACCTCGCGTTGTCTGGCCCTGCCACAGCGAGGTCTCCATCAGGCCGGGGTGCATGGCCTCTGTAAACAGGGCGGCCTGGGTCTGCTCCAGCGGTGACTGGCGGGTGAACAGCGAGATGCCCACCAGCAGCCCGATGTTGGCGGTCAGGCTCCATAGCAGCGAGTGGGTATAGATGTCCCAGCCCTCGAGGCCGAACAGCGCATAGGGTCTCAGCCAGTCGAGCCCCCAGGGGCCCTGGTCGAGGAAGCCGGCCTCCAGCCATCCGGACTGGGCGAAGCCCGGAATCAGCAGGGTCCAGGCCCAGACCACGAAGCCTGCGCTCATGCCAAGGCCGGCCCCCAGGCGGTTGGCGCCACGCCAGTACATGCCGATCAGCAGCGCCGGGGCGAACTGGGAGGCGGCGGCAAAGGAGACCAGGCCGATCGTCACCAGGCTGTAGGCGTCGCCGATCAGCGCATGGTAGAGATAGCCGAGCAGCAGGATCAGCAGGATGGCCACGCGGCGGATGCGCAGCAGCCAGCCGGCGAGCTCGCCGCGAATGCTCATCTGGAGGTGCCGCGAGCGCAGCAGCAGCGGCATCACCAGCTGATTGCTGACCATGGTCGACAGGGCGATGGTCTCGACGATCATCATGCCGGTAGCGGCCGAGAGTCCGCCGATGAACACCAGCAGCGGCAATCCCTCGAGGCCGGCCGAGAGCGGCAGGGTCAGCACGAAGCTGTCGGGGTCGCTGCTGACATCGCTCAGCAGCAACCCCGCCATGGCGATGGGGATCACGAAGAGGTTGATCACCAGCAGGTAGAGCGGGAAGAGCCAGCTGGCGCGCTTGAGGTGTCGCTCGTCGACGTTCTCGACCACCAGCACCTGAAACTGCCGTGGCAAGGTGAGAAAGGCCAGGAACGCCAGCACCAGCATGCCTACCCACCCCAGGGTTCCGCCGGGCACTGCTTCGAGGCTCATCAGCCGGGTCAGCTCGGGCATGGCCACGACCCGGGCGAAGAGCTCCGCCGGGCCGTTGAAGAGCACGAAGACAGTGAACACGCCCACCGACAGGAAGGCCACCAGCTTGACCAGCGACTCGAAGGCGATGGCTGCCACCATGCCTTCGTGGCGTTCGCTGGCATCCAGGTGGCGGGTGCCGAAGAGAATGATGAACACCGCCAGGACCAGGGCCACCCAGAACGACTTGTCGGCCCAGAAGCTCTCGTCGGCCAGGCGCAGCTCGGCGGCCTGGGGGTAGTTGACCAGCACCGCGTGGCTGACGGTAATCGCCTTCAGCTGCAGGGCGATATAGGGGGTGATGCCGATTAGCGCGATCAGCGCCACCAGGGCCCCCAGGCTCGAGCTCTTGCCGTAGCGGGCGCTGATGAAATCGGCGATGGAGGTGATCCGCTGGGCGCTGGCGATGCGTACCATCTTGCGGATCACGAAGGGTGCCATGAGCATCGCCAGGGTCGGACCCAGATAGATCAGCAGAAAGCTGGGGCCGTACTGGGCAGCGCGGCCGACGCTGCCGTAGAAGGTCCAGGCGGTGCAGTAGACGGCAATGGAGAGCGCATAGACGGTGGGTGAGCCGATCAGCGAGCGTCCCTGCTCGGCGCGACGGTCCCCCCAGGCGGCGATGACGAAGAGCAGCGCCAGGTAGCCGAAGGCCACCGTCAGGACCACCAGACTGCTTTTCATGGCGTATCAGCCTGCATCCGCGGTCACTCCCTGGGGCGGTGTTCCATCAGCCAGGCCATCAGGCCGATAACCCCACCCCAGGCTACGAACAGGTAGACGATCAGCGAGCCCGGCCACGTCAGGGAGCGCTCGGCGATCAGCAGCAGGGGCGGGGAGATCAGCAGGGCCGCCAGTATGATCAGCACGACCAGCCGTTCCTTGAGGCGCGGCGTGTTCACGAGGCGAAGGCATCCTCCTTGTCGTGGGCGCTGGCCTGCAGTGCCAGCGCTTGCTCGAGTGTCTCGATACCGCGCGCCTCCAGCCGGGGCAGCAGCGACAGCCACAGCTCGGCGGTGACGCGGGCATCGCCCAGGGCCGTGTGGCGGGTGCCGGGCGGGAAGCTGAGGTCGTAGCGGTCGGCCAGGCTGTCCAGGTCATGGCCATCGAGGCTGTCGTCGAGCGCCCGGGAGAGCAGCAGCGTGTCGAGCACCGGCATGTCGAACGCGGTGCCACTGCCGGGGGGGTGGATGGCCAGCAGGTCGAAGTCGGCATTGTGGGCCAGGATTACCGCCTCGCCGATGTAGTCGCGAAAGCGTGGCAGGGCCACATTGAGCGGCGGGGCGCCCGCCACGTCGTCATCGGTGATGCCGTGGATGGCGGTACTGGCTGGCGGGATGGGCCGCTCCGGGTCGACCTTCAGGTCGAAGATGTCGCTGGCCAGCAGTCGCGTATTGACAATGCGGCAGGCCCCGATACTGACCACGGTGTCGCCGCGACGCAGTTCCAGTCCGGTGGTCTCGGTGTCGAAGGCCACCACCTCCAGGGTCTTCAAGGGCCGAGCCGCCAACTCGGCATCCGGCGGGGGCATATCGGCGATGCCGAAGTCATGGAACTCGGGGCGCGGTGGCGTACGCGGATGCGGTGCCCCGACCCGGTCGGTGGCCGGCAGTGGCAGGCGCAGCCGGGCATGTTCGCCGTCCTCGTCGGCAAGGCTCCAGGCATCGCTGGTGTGCTGGCGCAGCACATCGCCGACACGCGGGCCCAGCGGCAGGGCATCCAGGCGCTCGGCGCGCCATTCGTCCAGCACCTTCTCGCCCAGCGGGGAGCCGCGCCAGATGAGGTCCAGATAGACCCGACGGTTGCCCAAGCAGACCTCGCCTTCCAGTTCGTGCTGGCCGGAATGCGCCGCCAGCCTTGCCAGCAGCGAGTCGAGCAGCACCAGCAACGCCGGCGCGTCGCCCTTCAACCAGGCGGGCATGCCGATCGGCGTGATGCGCAGCGAGTGGCTGGCCTGACGTTCCTCGAGGGCCGACCAGAGATCATTGGACCACAGCGGGACCAGGCGCTCGCCCTCGCGGTGCATGTCCTCCATCAGCCGGCCCATGCGCTCTAGCTGGGCGGCCAGGGCTCGGCTCTCCTCGTCGATGACGGCCTCCAGCCGCTGACCGAGTTCGCCCGCTGCGCTGTCGTCGCGCACCCCGACCAGGGCATCGGCGGCACTGGTCAGGCTGGCGCTGTGGCGTCGCAGTACCGGCAGCATCTCGGCGATGTCGGCCCGGGCCCCCATCTCGCTGGTCCAGGCCGCCGTGGTGTCGGTCAGGGTCAGCAGGGCCTCGTGGTTGCTCTCGGGAACGCGGCGCATCACCACATGCAGCCAGCGCTCGTCGCAGGGCACCAGGATTTCCCGCGGCGCCCCGTCATCGGGTAACTGACCCAGGGCGTCCTCGAGACTGCGGATCGGCAGCAGGGCATCGAGGCGCTTGCCGAGCCCCAGCCCGGGATGACCCTCGAACAGCTTCTCGGCGGCCTGGTTGAAGAGCAGCACCCGGCGGTGGTGATCACAGAGCAGCAGCGGCGTGTCGAGCACCTGGAGCAGGGTCTCGAGCTCCTGTCGGATGCGGGCGGCACTGCGCGCGCCTTCGGCATGGGCGGTGGCCAGGCGCTCGCGGTCGGCTCGCCAGGCTTCGCGGACGCGCATCAGGTCGGGGCCGAGCCCGCGCAGCCAGCCTTCCGGCGGATAGTCCTGGCGGGCATCCGGGTTGGCCACCAGCCGCGCCAGCTGAACCTGGAGATGACGTAGCGGCGTGAACAGCTGACGTTCGAGCAGCAGGCCGACCAGGAAGATGGTGCCGCCTCCGGAGAAACAGCCCAGCCACAGTAGCAGCCGCGCCATGCCCTCGAGCCCGACGAGGCTGTCCAGCCACATGGCGAACAGCGCGCCGCCGAAGATGCTGATGCCGCTGAGCAACAGCCACAGGCCGATCAGCCGCTGGCGGCGAGGCAGACGAGAACCACGCTTGGCCATCAGGACACCTCGGCAAGCAGCGTCTTGACCTTCTCGACCAGCGCCTGGGTCGAGAAGGGCTTGGTGATGTAGTCGTCGGCACCCAGCGCCATGCCCTTCTCACGCTCTACCTCGCGCCCGTGGGCGGTCAGCATGATGATCGGCAGCCGCGCATGGGTGGGATCGGCCCGCAGGCGCTCGAGAACATCAAAGCCGCTGATGCCGGGCAGGCTGATATCCAGCAGGATCAGGTCCGGGGGAGACTCGGCGATCCTTGACAAGGCACTCTCGCCATCCTCGGCGGTGTCGACCTCGAAGCCGGCGTGCTGCATCAGAAATTCCAGGGACAGGACGATGTTGGCTTCGTCATCCACCACCAGCACCTTGGCCATGGTGCCCTCCTATGAGTGTGTTGTCGTTTTATGCACGGTTACCGATCAGTCTAGTGGCCGGTCGAGCGGTGGCAAAGACGACCTTGGCAGGAGGTCAGAGGCATTGGCGTGCTAGGGTGCCGGGACTGCCTCTGATTCCCGGGGGCTCATGAAGGAGGACGGCATGATCAAGGTCCATCACCTGGAGAACTCCCGCTCCCAGCGGGTCCTGTGGCTGCTGGAGGAGCTCGGTGTCGACTACGAGATCATCACCTATCGGCGTGACCCCCGCACCATGCTGGCGCCCGACTCGCTTCGCGAGGTTCACCCGCTGGGCAAGTCACCGGTGATCAGCGATGCGTCACGTGATGGCCGCGTGGTCGCCGAGTCGGGGGCGATTCTCGAATATCTGGTCGAACGCTTCGATACCCCCGGCCATCTGGTGCCGGCGGCGGGCAGCGATGCACGGGAGCGCTATCGTTTCTGGCTACACCATGCCGAAGGCTCCGCCATGCCGCCGCTGGTGATGCGGCTGGTGTTCTCCGCGCTTGGCAAGCCACCGGTGCCGGCACCGGTGCGCCCCCTCGGCAAGCTTTTCGCCCGGGGGGTGGAGCAGCAGTTTCTGGGGCCGCAGATCCGCCAGTTGAGCGACTACTGGGAAGCCGAGCTCGGCCATGCTAGCTGGTTTGCCGGCGACGCCTTCAGCGCGGCCGATATTCAGATGAGCTTCCCGGTGCTTGCCCTGGAAAACGGTGGTGGGCTGTCCGGCCACCCCCGGCTGGAGGCCTTCCTGTCCGCCTGCCGGGAGCGTCCGGCGTACCGTCGCGCCGTAGAGAAGGGCGGTGAGTTCTCGTTGGGGTGACGTAGGCGATGTTGGCTGAAACACGCGAGGTACTTTATTAGTTTGGCTGGCCTCCCAGCCTCGTAGGCCCGCTAAGCGCCAGCGCACCGGGCGTGTAATGGGGCTTCCGCCGCGCTGTATGCGCCTTCCGCTTAGCCGGCCTACGCGATATTCCCATGGTGTTCAGCCGAATTGCGATGACTCTTATTTCCGCTGCCGTTTGATCTTGCGCATGGGGCCAAGCGGCCCCAGCCATAGCCAGATCTGAGCGATCACCAGCAGCGGCAACCACCAGGCGGGCGCGCCGGTCACCTTGTTAAGAAGCAAATGGATGAAGAAGGCGGTAATACCGGCGACCAGGCCCACCAGCGGGAAGAGCAGCGGGCGCTCTCGGCCTGGCCAGCGCATCAGCCGGCAGAGCGTGCCCACCAGGGCACCGAAAACGGTGGTCAGGACGAGGGGGATCAGCAGGTCCAACATGTCGAGCCTTGAGTCAAGAGGATGAGATAACGCCGCCAGCCTGGTTGCCGCCTGGCCGTAGGGCGCGTCGACGCTGGCTCACTCACCGCGGCGCAGCAGTATGTTGCGGAGTGCCAGCTCGGCCCGTCCCAGCCACTCGTGCAGGGCACGGGTGCTCTGGTGGAGGTGGTAGGCACGCGGGATCATTGAGGGAAGGCCAGGCGGTGGAGCACTGGCGAATTCGGTTGGCGCTGGCGTGACGGACAGGCCGGCGCGTTCGAATTCCGCAACGGCCCTTGGCAGGTGCCAGGCCTGAGAGACCAGCGCGACATGGCCGATGCCATCGCCTCCCAGCATCTCGGCGGTGTAGCGGGCATTCTCGGCGGTGCTGCTGCTGCGACCTTCCAGCCAGCGCACCGGCACGTCAAATACCTCGCGCAGTGCCGCGGCCATCAGGCTTGCTTCGGCGCTGTGCTCGTCATGCACGCGGCCGCCGCTGACCAGGATCGGCAGTTGAGTCCCGCGATGCAGGTGGGCGCCATAGGCCAGCCGGCGCCAGCTGGCATTGGCAGGGGCATCGCCCCAGCCGAATTCCGGGGAAGCGGTGTCGCGTCCGCCACCAAGGATCACGATGGCCTCGGCGTCACGCAGTTGAGCGGGGCCAGCCAGGGGGGGAGGCTCGAGCCCCTGGCGCAGGGCATGGCTCGCCAGAGGCGTGGAAAGGGCCAGCAGGCTGGCGACCCCGAGAGTCACCAGCAGGCCACCGGCCATGCCGCGCACGCCAAGCATGAGGCCCAGGAGGATCAATAGCACATTGATCACGGGGGGCAGCAGGAGATATTTCAGCGCTTCCATGGGCGAGACTCGTTGGCGGTCATGCTGCCAGTGAACCAGCCGGCGGCCTCTTGTGCCAGCCGGTGACCTGGAGAGATCGTCGGTCGTGAGGTGCCTGACGCTTCGGCATCCCGGGCTCGATGCCCGTTATAGCTCGGTCTTTTCCGGGTACTCGCAGAGGTCCTCGATGACGCAGCTGCCGCAGCGGGGCTTGCGGGCCAGGCAGGTGTAGCGCCCATGGAGAATCAGCCAGTGATGGGCATCCTGGCGAAATTCTCGGGGCACATGCCGCAGCAGTTTTCTTTCTACCTCCACCACGTCTTTCCCCTTGGCGATCCCGGTACGATTGGCCACGCGAAAGATATGGGTATCCACGGCGATAGTGGGCTCACCGAAGGCCGTGTTGAGGATCACGTTGGCGGTCTTGCGGCCGACGCCAGGCAGCGCCTCGAGGGCCTTGCGGGTGCGTGGCACCTCGCCATCGTGCTGTTCGACCAGGATTCGGCAGGTCTTCATCAGATTCTCGGCCTTGGTGTTGTAGAGGCCGATGGTCCGGATGTGCTCCTTCACGCCGTCGATCCCCAGATCGCGGATCGCCTGGGGCGTGTTGGCTACCTTGAACAGCCGTTCGGTGGCCTTGTTCACCCCCACGTCGGTGGCCTGGGCCGAGAGCAGCACCGCGGTGAGCAGCTCGAAGGGCGTCGTCCAGTTCAGTTCGGTGGTCGGCTCGGGGTTGTGGGCGCGCAGCCGCGCGAAGATCTCGTGGCGTTTCTGGGCGTTCATGCTCGGCTCATGAAGAGGAGACGTGATGGAGCGCGGCCCGGGCGTCATCGAGCAGCCGGCTGGCGCTATCGACCTGCCCCTGGGCCGCCGCGATTGCATTGGCATCGCCCTGGCGCTCGGCGTGGGCCAACTGCTGTCTGGCGCGGCGCAGGGCCTGTTCGGCGGCCTTTACGGCCATCTGTCGCTGGCGTTGCGGCGCGGGGCCTGCGGTGCTGCCCGGCGCGGACCGCTGGCGCTGTCGAATCAGCCGCTTCTGGCGCTCCATGCGCTTTTCACGCGACTCCCTGGCCAGGCGCTGCTGGCGGTCGCGATGACGACGGCGCCCCTGTTCGGCGCGGCGTGCCAGGTAGGCGTCGCGTGCCTCATCGGTCTCGGCGGCTTCCCAGGCGGGGTGAGGCAAGAGGTCGATGCAGTCCACGGGGCAGGGCGCCACGCACAGCTCGCAGCCGGTGCACTCATCCACGATGACCGTATGCATGCGCTTGGACGCGCCGAGGATGGCGTCCACCGGGCAGGCCTGGATGCACTTGGTGCAGCCGATGCATTCGGCCTCGCGGATCCAGGCCACCAGCGGGGATTGGGCGGGCTGTTCGAGCGCAATCACGTCCCGCCCGGTCAGCGCCGCTAGCCGAGTCACGGTGGCGTCGCCGCCGGGCGGGCAGCGATTGATGGCCTCGCCGTCGACGATGGCCTCGGCATAGGGGCGACAGCCGGGCTGGCCGCACTTGCCACACTGGGTCTGGGGCAGCTCGGCATCGATGGCCTCGATCAGCGCGGCCCGAGAGCGGGCATCGGTCTCCGTCACGGCGGCGCCTCAGCGCACCCGCTGGCCCGGCTCGGCGCCGGAATCTGGGCTGAGGAGATAGATGCCGTCGTCGTTGCCGGCGGCCAGCACCATGCCCTCGGACACGCCGAAGCGCATCTTTCGCGGTGCCAGGTTGGCCACCATCACGGTCAGTCGATTCTCGAGAGCTTCCGGGGCATAGGCGGCGCGAATGCCGGCAAACACGGTGCGAGTCTCGCCGCCCAGGTCAAGGGTCAGCTTGAGCAGCTTGTCGGCCTTCTCGACATATTCTGCCCGGGCGATGCGGGCGATACGCAGGTCGACCTTGGCAAAGTCCTCGAAGCTGATCTCGTCACCGATGGGATCCTCGGCCAGCGGCCCCTTCGCCGTTTCCTTGAGTTTCTGTTCTTCCACCAGGTCCTCCTTCGATGCCGCCATCATGGCATCAATCTTGTCGCGTTCCACGCGGGTCATCAGCGGCTTGAACTTGGCGATCTCGTGGTCCACCAGCAGCGTGTGGCGGCTGTGCCAATCAAGGGTCTCGAGCCCCAGGAACACACGGGCCTGCTCGGCCATGGCCGGCACCACCGGCGCCAGGTAGACCATCAGCTGGCGGAACAGGTTGATCCCCACCGAGCAGATCTCCAGCACCTCCTGCTCGCGCCCCGGCTGCTTGGCCAGCACCCAGGGCTCGGCCTCGGCGATGTAGGTGTTGGCCTCATCGGCCAGTTCCATCACGCGGCGCATGGCCCGGCCGAACTCGCGAACCTCGAAGTCCGCGGCGATCTCGTCACCGGCAGCGATAAAGCGTGCCACCATCTCCGGCTGGCTGCAGTGGGCGGACAGGCGGCCGTTGCCGAGCTTCTTGACGAAGCCGGCGCAGCGGCTGGCGATGTTGACCACCTTGCCCACCAGGTCGCTGTTGACCCGTGCCGCGAAGTCCTCGAGGTTGAGGTCCAGGTCGTCGACCCGCGAGGTCAGCTTGGCGGCGAAGTAGTAGCGCAGGTACTCCGGGTTGAGGTGGTCGGCATAGGTCGCGGCCTTGATGAAGGTGCCGCGCGACTTGGACATCTTGGCGCCGTTGACCGTGACGAAACCGTGGCAGTTGACGGCGGTGGGCGTCCGGAAATCGGCACCGTGCAGCATCGCCGGCCAGAACAGGGCGTGAAAATAGACGATGTCCTTGCCGATGAAGTGGTAGACCTCGGCGTCGGAGTCGGGTGCCCAGTAGGCATCGAAGTCGATGCCCTGGCGGTCGCAGAGGTTCTGGAAGCTGGCGAGGTAGCCGATTGGCGCGTCGAGCCAGACATAGAAGTACTTGCCTGGTGCGTCGGGAATCTCGAAGCCGAAGTAGGGGGCGTCGCGGGAGATGTCCCACTCGTTGAAGCCCGACTCGAACCACTCCATCAGCTTGTTGCGGATCTGCGGCTGGACATGGTCATCGTCGATCCACGCCTTCAGGAAGTCGGCGAAGTCCGGCAGCTTGAAGAAGTAGTGGGTGGAACTTCTCACCTCGGGGGCGGCACCGGAGATCGCCGACACCGGATCAATCAGCTCTGCCGGCGTGTAGGTGGCGCCGCAGGCCTCGCAGTTGTCGCCGTATTGGTCCTCGGCCTTGCATTTCGGGCAGCTGCCCTTGATGAAGCGGTCGGCCAGGAACAGGCCCTTCACCGGGTCGAACATCTGTTCGATGTCGCGGGTGGCGATATGTCCCTTGTCGCGCAGCCGGGTATAGATCAGCTCGCTGAAGTGGCGATTCTCCGGGGAGTGGGTCGAGTGATAGTTGTCGAACGCCACCCCGAAGCGGGAGAAGTCGGTCTGGTGGTCGCGGGAGACCCGTTCAATTAGCGCCTCGGGGGTGATGCCCTCCTGCTCCGCCCGCAGCATGATGGCCGTTCCATGGGCGTCGTCGGCACACACGTAGTGGCATTCATGCCCGCGGCTCTTCTGGAAGCGCACCCAGATATCGGTCTGGATGTATTCCAGCAGGTGGCCCAGGTGGATGGCACCGTTGGCGTAGGGCAGGGCGCTGGTGACCAGAATCTTGCGCGGGGCGCGGGCGGTGTTCGACATGGCGTCACAGAGTATCCCGTTGAAAATCAGGCCACGATTGTAGCCATCTTCGCACATGGCTGCATCTCCGCATCCGCTCGTCTTGCCCGGTTCAGGCGGCGTGCTGGTAGCACCTCAGCCATAGCTTGCTGCCCCGGTGACGCGCCAGATCCATCCAAGTGAATACACGGTCGCCGCAGCGCCAGGCGCAAGCTGGGAGGCACGCCCGGTGATGGCTGCCGTACCGTGAGGGACGCGCCAGGGGTGCGTTACAGGCAAGGCAGGGAGCCCAGCTTCTTTTGGAAGGTAATCTCCCGGCCTTGCGCCGGGAGTAAAGGAGAGGCAGAGGGAAGCCCTGGTGGTTAGTAGAGCGCCTGCTCTTCCTTGACCACTTCCTTGAGCAACTCGAGAAAGAGTCGATCCGCCTCGGAGTGTTCCTCAGGGTCCTCGGGAATATGCACGCTGGTGGTGTCGGAGATCTCGTTGGCAATACGCGCCATCACGTCACCCTCACCGGGCTCACCGAGTTGACGGCGGGTGACCTCCAGCGCCTGTTCGAGGATCTTCGGATCCTGCAGTAGTTTCTTGATGAAGCCCCGCAGTTCGTTGATCACGCGGGTCTTTTGGATTTCCGATGAGGCCATGACGTTCTCCTTGGATCCATGCCATTTCGGGACAAGCAGACGATACCACGTTTGTCGGCGGGCGTGGTTGGCTGCCATGCCTGTCCTTGCACAGGGCAATGCACGGTATATGGGGTGTCGCGTGGGCCTTGTCCTGCATCAAGCATCTGCTAACTCCTGTCTGGCCCTAGTCCTTCAGGAGTGGACAAATTCTTCTGTTCGGTTACGCTGGATTACAAAGCCTCACATCGTGAAATCGCATGGGGCATATCAGACTTTCGGCTTGGCCTGAGTCAGCCTGATGGAGACCTCAGGGGAGTCGTCACAGGACGTCGGGAAAGGAAGCGCCATGGCATGACACCTCGACCCATGGGCCCGCAACAAAACAATAAACCGGTCATTTCATTTCCTGTCAGGCCTGGTGTCTAGAAGACCGGGCCATAGCCATCATGAAAGGGAACACCCATGAAACGCACGACTGACGCATCTAACAGCCCCCTTGCACGTCGCCTTGCCGGCACTCTGGCTCTGGGGTCCTCCTTGGCACTGCTGCCACTCGCTTCGGCCGTGGCACAGTCGTTGCCGGCGGGACTGGCGTCGCCGGGGAGCGCCGATCTGCGCCAGGTGGTTCAGCCGGCGATCTCGACAAACCCCGAGGTACAGGCCGCATGGAGCAACTTCCGTGCTTCCGGTAATGATATCGGAGTGGCCCGAGGCAACTATTTGCCGAGCGTCGACGTCTCGGCCGGGATCGGCGTTGAGGATAGAGAGCTCGACAGCCGCGGTAGCTACGATACCCGCTACGCGGAACTGACGATCACCCAGATGCTCTGGGACGGTCTCGCCACGGCCAGCGAGGTCGAGCGCCTGAGCCGGGCAGAACTGGTGAGCTATTACGAGTTGATGGGGGCCAGCGAGGAGACTGCCCTGGAGGCGACGCGCGCCTACCTGGACGTGCAACGCTACCGTGAGTTGGTGCGCCTGGCCCAGGACAACTACCGTGAGCACCTGCGGGTCTTTAACCAGATTGAGGAGCGCGTGATCTCCGGGGCAGGTCGCCGCGTCGATCTGGAGCAGATCAGCGGTCGCCTGGCGCTGGCCGAGTCGAACCTGATGACTGAAGCGTCCAATCTGCACGATGTGACGGCGCGCTACCAGCGCATCGTCGGCGACCTCCCGGCGGAGAACCTGGCGCCGGCGCCGGAGATGGACGAACGCCTGCCGGCAGACGTCAACCGGGCGCTCGATCTGGCATTCCAGGGGAACCCCGACTTCCATGCCGCCATCGAGAACATCGAGGCCTCGCGTGCCGAGCAGCGTGGTACCCGCTCGGCCTTCCAGCCGCGACTCGATTTGCGCGGTCGCACCGGCACCTACGAGAACAGTGACGGCAGCTACGATGTGATCGCCGATGGCGAGCGCCGCGATCGCCACAGCATCGAGCTGGTCGCCAGCATGAACCTCTACAGTGGCGGCAGTGACCTGGCGTCCTTCCGCGCCGCCAGCGACCGCGTCGAGCAGGCCGTCAGCCTGCGAGAGAAGGCCTGTGTCGACGTTCGCCAGACCACCCAGATTGCCTATAACGATACCCAGCGGCTGCGCGAGCAGTTGGAATACCTGAATGAGCATCGCCAGTCCATCGACCGGGTGCGCGGCGCCTACGAGCAGCAGTTTGAAATCGGACAACGCACTCTGCTCGATTTGCTGGACAGCGAGAACGAGTATTTCGAGGCCAGCCGTGCCTATGCCAATGCCCGCTATGACGTGGCGCTGGCGGATGCCCGTACCCTGGCGGCCATGGGGCAACTGATGCAGACCCTCGAGGTACGGCGTGATGATCTGCCCACCCTGGCCGA
>Ga0102925_1001262_pt1 | contig 14025 bp, 15 predicted proteins | sample SalPonR1_A_D1_MG_FD_78216 | JGI IMG/M metagenome (GOLD analysis project Ga0102925, IMG submission 78216) | Salt pond soil microbial communities from South San Francisco under conditions of wetland restoration - Salt Pond MetaG R1_A_D1_MG | ecosystem: Environmental > Aquatic > Marine > Intertidal...
CGCCATCCAGGACGTCCGCGTCCGCCGCATCGACCTGCCGCCAGAGGTCAGTGGCTCGGTGTTCGAGCGCATGCGCGCCGAGCGGGCGCGGGTGGCCAAGGATCTGCGTGCCCGAGGGGCGGAGGCCGCCGAGCGGATCCGCGCCGAGGCCGACCGCAAGCGGACCATCATCCTCGCCGAGGCCTTCCGTGAAGCCGAGCGGATCCGCGGTCGCGGGGATGCCCGGGCGGCGAACATCTTCGCCGAGGCCTATGGCCAGGATGCGGACTTCTACAAGCTCTACCGCAGCCTCGAGGCCTATCAGCGCAGCTTCGGCCAGGGCAACAACTTCATGGTGCTCGACCCGAGTTCCGACTTCTTCCGCTTCTTTAACCAGAGCGGGGGCGGGCAGTAACCCCCATGGCCGAGGACCTGCTGGCAGCACTGGCACTGGTGCTGGTCATCGAGGGCCTGCTGCCGGCGCTCAGCCCGCGCAACTACCGCCAGGCCGTGGAGAGCATCGCGCAAACCAGTGATGCCACCCTGCGCGGGGCCGGCCTGGCGGCCATGGCCGTCGGCGCCCTGCTGGTCTGGCTCATTCGACTCTGACGGCGAATTTCCCCATGCAACCCACGGATCGTTGGCTCCTCCCGGAGGGCATCGAAGAGGCGTTGCCGCCGGAGGCGGCGCGACTGGAGACCATGCGTCGCCGGCTGGTGGACCTCTACGCCAGCTGGGGGTATCGCCTGGTGATGCCTCCCTTCATTGAATACCTGGACTCGCTGCTCACCGGTACCGGTAATGACCTGGACCTGGACACCTTCAAGGTGACCGACCAGCTCTCCGGCCGGATGATGGGGGTCCGGGCCGACATGACGCCCCAGGTCGCGCGGATGGACGCGCACCGCCTGGGGCGCGAGGTACCGGAACGGCTCTGCTATCTCGGGACGGTCCTGCGGACCCGGCCGGAGTCCTTCGCCGGTTCCCGGGCCCCGTTGCAGGTCGGCGCCGAACTGTTCGGCCATGCCGGGGCCGCGAGCGATCTCGAGGTCATCGGCCTCATGGCGGAGACGCTGCGGGCCGCGGGGGTCGACGATTTCCATCTGGATATCGGCCACGTCGGGATCTACCGCGGCCTGGTGGCCGAGGCCGGGTTGGCGGAGGCCGATGAGCGGGCCCTCTTCGATGCCCTGCAGCGCAAGTCGCAGCCGGAACTGCCCGGGCTACTGGATGCGGCCGGCGTTACCGGGGAACTGCGCCGCATGTTCCTGGAGCTGCCGGAACTCAACGGCTACCGGGACGTCCTGGCACGGGCCCGGGAGGTGCTCGGCCGGGGCGGTGAGGGCATCGCCGCGGCCCTTGACCACCTGGAGGCCGTGGCTGACGGTCTGGAGCGCCGGCTGCCCGACGTGACGCTGCACTTCGACCTGGGCGAGCTGCGCGGTTACCACTACCACACCGGCGTGGTCTTCGCCGCCTTCCTGCCCCGGCAGGGGCGGTCGGTGGCGCAGGGCGGCCGGTACGACGATATCGGCCGGGTATTCGGTCGGGCGCGCCCGGCCACGGGCTTCAGTGCAGACCTTCGCGAGCTGCTGGCACTGCAGGCGCCGCCGGTGGCCGGGGGCGGGATCTTCGCCCCGGCCGCCGAGGATGTCGCGCTGGCCGAACGGGTCGCCGCACTGCGTGCCGCCGGCGAGCGCGTGGTGGTCGAACTCCCCGGTCAGGCCGGGGATGCCGCCGCCATGGACTGCGATCGCGTGCTGGTTCAGCGGGATTCGGGTTGGGAAATCGAGCCGGTGGCCGTCGACTAGGCCACCGCAACGACAAGGGATCGGAACATGGGCAAGAATGTGGTGGTCGTCGGCTCCCAGTGGGGGGACGAGGGCAAGGGCAAGATCGTCGATCTGCTCACGGAACGCGTGGGCGGCGTCGTCCGCTTCCAGGGCGGTAACAATGCCGGCCATACGCTGGTAATCGGCGACGAGAAGACCGTCCTCCACCTGATCCCCTCCGGGATCCTGCGCCCCGGCGTCCTCTGCCTCATCGGCAACGGGGTCGTGGTCTCCCCCGAGGCCCTGCTGGAGGAGATCGACCGCCTGGAGAGCCGGGGCGTACCCGCTACCGAGCGGCTCCGGATCAGCGAGGCGTGCCCGCTGCTGCTGCCCTATCACGCAGCCCTGGACGCGGCCCGGGAGAAGGCCCGGGGCAAGGCCGCCATCGGGACCACCGGGCGCGGCATCGGTCCCGCCTACGAGGACAAGATCAGCCGGCGCGGGCTGCGCCTGGGCGAGCTCTTCCACAAGGAGCGCTTCGCCGACAAGCTTGCCGACATTCTCGATTATCACAACTTCGTCCTGAAGAACTACTTCGAAGCCCCCACGGTGGACTTCCAGCGCACCCTTGATGAGGCCCTGGCCCATGCCGAGCGGCTGCGGCCCATGGTGGCCGATGTGCCCTCCATCCTGGAGGACTTCCAGCGCCAGGGGCAGAGCGTCCTCTTCGAGGGCGCGCAGGGGACGCTACTGGACATCGACCACGGCACCTATCCCTACGTGACCTCGTCCACGACCACCGCCGGGGGCGCGGCCTCCGGTTCGGGGGTCGGCCCGCGCCATCTGGACTACGTCCTGGGGATCACCAAGGCCTATGCCACCCGCGTGGGTTCCGGCCCCTTCCCCACGGAGCTGGACGACGCCATGGGTGAGCACCTGGCGGCCCGGGGCCACGAATTCGGCTCCACCACCGGTCGCGCCCGGCGCTGCGGCTGGTTCGATGCGGTGGCCCTGCGTCGCGCCAACCTCCTGAACAGTACCTCGGGGCTGTGCATCACCAAGCTCGACGTCCTGGATGGTCTGGAGACCATCCAGGTCTGCGTGGGCTACCGCTGTAACGGCGTGGAACAGTCCACGCCGCCGGTGGGGGCGGATGCCTACGACGGCTGCGAACCCATCTACGAGGAGCTGCCGGGGTGGACGGATTCCACCGAGGGAGTGAAGGCCTTTGGCGACCTGCCGGCCAACGCGCAGGCCTACCTTCGCCGGATCGAGGAACTCACCGAGACCCCCATCGCCATCATCTCCACCGGCCCCGAGCGCGACGAGACCATCGTCCTGCGTGATCCGTACGCCGAGTAGTGCCTGCCCCGGGGGCCGCCTCCACGGCCCCGCTCCCATCGGCTTCCGCGAGTCGAATCCCGGACATGAAAAAGGCCCCGAACCCTTGCGGGTCGGGGCCTTTCGGTGTTGGTGCCGAGGAGAGGACTTGAACCTCCACGGGCTTTCGCCCACCAGCACCTGAAGCTGGCGTGTCTACCACTTTCACCACCTCGGCAAGGACGGCTGGGCCGTCGTTGCAAGTGCGACAATCTAGCGGATGGTCCCCGGGGTGTCAATCCCGCCGGATCCGGGGCGATGTTGGTCGGGGGCGGCTGCGGGGCGGGACAGGCCGGGGGTCGAGCCGGTATACTCCCCGCCATGAATGTACAAGCTGTCAACCCTGCCCCCCTAGCACCGCGGCGTGCCGCGTCCATTCACGGAGGCCGTCATGGCGCGGCGTAACTCTCCTCGGGACCCCAATGCCGGGCGCGAGTCCGAGCGTTACGAGAACCCCATCCCCAGCCGCGAATACATCATGGAGATCCTGGACGGCCACGGGGCCCCCATGCCCCATGGCGACCTCGCCCGGGCGCTGGACCTCGATGATGACGAGCGCCTCGAGGCGTTGCGCCGTCGGCTGCGCGCCATGGAGCGGGACGGTCAGATCATCCGCAACCGCAAGGGCGACTACGGCCTGGTCAGCCGGATGGACCTCAAGCGCGGCCGCATTGTCGGCCATGCCGACGGGTTCGGCTTCCTGATCCCGGACGAGGGCGGGGACGACGTCTTCCTCTCGCCCAAGGCGATGCACCCGGTGCTTCACGGCGACCGGGCGGTGGTCTCCGTCGTCGGCGTGGATCGCCGCGGTCGGCCGGAGGGCATGATCGTCGAAGTCCTGGAACGCAATACCCAGCAGGTGGTGGGCCGTTTCTTCGATGAGGGCGGCGTCGGCGTCGTCGAGCCGGACAATCGCCGCCTGAACCAGGAGGTCCTGGTGGCCCCGGATGGGTGGAACGGCGCCACCGACGGGCAGATCGTCACCGTGGAGATCATCGAGCAGCCCAGCCGCCACCGGAAGCCCCTGGGCAAGGTCGTGGAGATCCTCGGCCAGCACATGGGCCCGGGGATGGAGGTGGATGTCGCCCTGCGGGCCCACGATATCCCCTACGAGTGGCCTGTCGAGGTCGAGGCGGAGGCCGCCCACTACTCCGGTGAGGTGGCCGAGGCCGACAAGCAGGGCCGCGAGGATCTGCGGGACATGCCGCTGGTCACCATCGACGGCGCCGACACCAAGGACTTCGACGACGCCGTCTGCTGCGAGCCCACCCGCAAGGGCTGGCGGCTGGTGGTCGCCATCGCCGACGTGGCCCACTACGTGCAGCCCGACTCCGCCCTGGACGCCGAGGCGCTGGAGCGGGGCAACTCGGTCTACTTCCCCAATCGGGTGGTACCCATGCTGCCGGAGGTCCTCTCCAACGGCCTGTGCTCACTCAACCCCGAGGTGGACCGGCTGTGCATGGCGGTCTCCGTGGAGATCGACCAGCAGGGCGAGGTCGTCGACTACCGCTTCCTGGAGGGCGTCATGCGCTCCCATGCGCGGCTGACCTATACCGAGGTCGCCGGCATGGTGGAGCACAATGATCCGGTGGTGCGCGACCAGTACCGCCATGTGGTCAAGGACATCGACGAGCTCCACCGCCTCTACCAGGCGCTGCATGCGGCGCGGGAACGGCGCGGGGCGATCGACTTCGATACCACCGAGACCAAGATCGTCTTTGGCGAGAACCGCAAGATCGAGCGCATCGTTCCCACGGAGCGGACCGCCGCCCATCGCATGATCGAGGAGTTCATGCTGGCGGCCAACACCTGCGCCGCCGACTTCCTGGAGCGGAATCGCCTGCCGACGCTCTACCGGATCCACGAGAGCCCGCGCAAGGAGAAGCTGGACGACCTCCGCACCGTCCTCGCCGAGCGCGGCCTCAAGCTGGAGGGCGGTGACAAGCCGGAGGCCCACCACGTCTCCAAGCTCATGGAACAGGCGGGCGGCCGGGACGATTTCCACCTCATCCAGACCCTGGTCCTGCGCAGCATGAACCAGGCGGTCTACTCGCCGGACAACCAGGGCCACTTCGGGCTCGGCTTCGACGCCTACGCCCATTTCACGTCGCCCATCCGCCGGTATCCGGACCTCATCGTCCACCGCGGGATCCGCAATCTCCTGTGGCGCCAGCGCAAGCCGGTGCGGGACGCCCTGGGCAAGCTCCTCAAGCGCGGTGTGGGTGGGGACTACCCCTACGCCCGGGCCGACATGGAGCGGGTCGGCCAGCACTCCTCCATGACCGAGCGCCGGGCGGACGAGGCGACCCGGGATGCCGAGGATGCCCTCAAGTGCGAGTACATCCAGGACAAGGTGGGCGAGACCTACGCCGGTCTGGTCACCGGGGTGACCGGTTTCGGGCTCTTCATCGAGCTCAAGGACATCTACGTCACCGGCCTGCTGCACATCTCCGCCCTGGACAAGGACTACTTCCACTTCGAGGCCGCCCACCATCGCCTGACCGGTGAGCGTACCGGCCGTACCTACGCCCTGGGCGATACCGTGAAGGTCAAGGTCGTCCGGGTGGACCTGGACGAGCGCAAGATCGACTTCGAACTGGCCGAACCGGCGGCGGACAAGACGCCTTCCGGCCGTCGCCGTGGCGGCAAGGGCGGGCAGGGCAAGAAGAGCGACGGATGAGCGAGCGCCTGTTCGGCCTCCACGCGGTCGCCGCCGCGCTGGAGGCCGGGACCGTGGAGCGGCTCTGGGTCGGTGAGGGACGGCGGGACAAGCGCCTGCGGGAGCTGCTGGAGACGGCCGACCGGGCCGGTATCCCCGTCGAGGAGGTGGAACGACGCCGTCTGGACGACCTGGCCGGTGGCGGGCGCCACCAGGGCGTGGTGGCCGCCGGTTCGGCGGCCGTCCGCGGCTGGCCCCAGCTGGAGGCCGATGCCGCCGACGGCGGGCTCTGGCTCGCCCTGGATGGCGTCCAGGACCCCCACAACCTCGGGGCCTGCCTGCGCACCGCCGAGGCCGCCGGTTGCCAGGGGGTCATCGTCCCCGCCGACCGCGCTGCCCGCCTGACCCCCACGGTCCGCAAGGTCGCGGTGGGGGCTGCGGAACGACTCCCTTTCTATACCGTCACCAATCTTGCCCGGAGCCTGGAGGCCCTGGGCGAGATCGGCCTGTTCAGCGTGGGCCTGGCGGGCGAGGGCGAGGCCCTGCTCTGGGAGGTCGACCTCCGCGGCCCCCTCGTGGTCGTCATGGGGGCCGAGGAGAAGGGACTGCGCCGTCTGACCCGGCGCGCCTGCGACACCCTGGCACATCTCCCCATGGCCGGCGCCGCCGAGAGCCTCAACGTCTCCGTGGCCTCCGGTGTGGCCCTTTTCGAAGCCGTGCGCCAGCGCCGCTGAGATCCGCCCTTGGCAACGCCTTGCCAACCCCATAGAATGGTGCGCTTTTCCAGACCCCTTGCCGCCGCCTGCGGGCGCGGCTGTCGCAAACCGTAAGGAGGTCCCATGCGTCATTACGAGATCGTCTTCCTGGTCCACCCGGACCAGAGCGAGCAGGTCCCCGCCATGGTGGACCGGTACCGGTCCATCATCGAGTCCGACGGCGGTGCCATCCACCGCCACGAGGACTGGGGCCGGCGCCAGCTCGCCTACCCCATCAACAAGATCCACAAGGCCCACTACGTCCTGCTCAACGTCGAGTGCAGCAACGACGCCCTCGACGAGCTCTACGGCGCCTTCCGCTTCAATGATGCCGTGATCCGGCACATGGTCCTCTCCCGCGACGAGGCCGTCGCCGAGGCCTCGCCCATGGCCAAGGAGAAGGAAAAGGAGAAGGAAAAGGACCGGGAGCGGAGCAGCGAGGGCGAGTCCGCCTAGGACGTGGTCGCGGCCACGCCGCCACCCGACAACCACCTGAGCGTGGGGGGGCGGGTCATTCAGGCCCCCGAACGGCGGTACAATCCCGCCGGCATCCCCATCGCCCGCTTCCGCCTGGAGCACTACTCCGTACAGGAAGAGGGCGACCGGCCCCGAGAGGTCCGCTTCCGCCTGCAGGTCATCGCCGCTGGCGAGGCCATTCAGGCGGCCGTGGACCGGCTGGAAGAGGGGGTCGAGGCCCGGGTTTCCGGCTTCATGAGTCGCGCCGGCTATCGCCAGGGTGACTATCGCCTGGTCCTCCACGCTCGCACCATCGATATTCAGGCCGCCCCCGGGAACGCCGGCGGGCCGCCGGAAAACTGAAACGAGGAGTTTCGACATGGCCCAGTTCTTCCGTCGCCGCAAGTATTGCCGCTTCACCGCCGAGGGGGTGAAGGAGATCGACTACAAGGACGTGAACACCCTCAAGAACTACGTCACCGAGACCGGCAAGATCGTGCCCAGCCGGATCACCGGCACCAGCGCCAAGTACCAGCGCCAGCTCGCCCGTGCCATCAAGCGGGCCCGCTTCCTGGCGCTGCTGCCCTACTCGGACCACCACGAGGGCTGAGGACCGGTGAAGGCCCTCGCCGCCTATATCACGCGCGGCTATCTGTCGGCCGCCCTGGTGGCGGTGGCGGCGGCCGCCGCGGCGCTGTTCTTTGCCCCGCTGGGGTATGTCAGCGGGGGCGCCGTGGCCCTGATGACCCTGGTGGCGGGCCCGGCCAGCGGCCTGGTGGTGGTCGCCATCGCCGCCGTGGTCACCATGCTGGTGGGGCTGTTCGCCACTGGTGACGTGGCCATCGGGCTGGGTTTTGCCGCCGTGGTGTGGGGGCCGGCCTGGCTGGTCGCCACCGTCCTGCAGCGGACGGTCTCGCTTCCGCTGGCGGTGACGGCGGCCGCCGGCCTGGGGATGCTGCTTATCCTCGGCATCCACGCCGCCGTCGCCGACCCGGCGGCGTTCTGGGAGTCGCTGCTGGGGCCGCTCTTCGCCGCGGCCCTGGAACAGCAGGGCGGTGGCGTCGACCCCAGCGCCGAGGAGGCGATGCAGGCCCTGGCCGGTGTAATGACCGGGGCACTGGGTGCCGGTGTCACCCTGAGTCTGGCCCTGACGCTGTTCCTGGCACGCTGGTGGCAGGCGATGCTGCAGAAGCCGGGCGGGTTCGGGGCCGAGTTCCACGCCCTGCGGCTGGACGATCGCCTGGCCTGGGTGGCCCTGGCAGTCGCCGTGGCCGGGGCGGTTCTACCCGCCGGGCCCGGCGTGGTCGCCGGCCACCTCACGCTGGTGCTGGTAGTCCTCTACCTGCTCCAGGGGGTGGCCGTGGTCCACGGTGCGGCGGGCGCGCGTGGGCTGGGGTGGCAGTGGCTGGTCCTGCTCTACGCCCTGCTGTTACTGGTGCCGTATACCATTCCGGTGGTGGCGGCGCTGGGTTTTCTGGATACGTGGCTGGATGTCCGTCGGCGACTGGCGCCGGCGGGCAACGGCCCTCAAGATGGTTGAGCGCGGAATCCGCGCCGAATCGGAGGTTGCAACGATGGAAGTGATCCTGCTCGATAATGTCCGCAATCTGGGGACCCTGGGTGACCAGGTGAAGGTCAAGCCCGGCTACGGCCGTAACTACCTCGTGCCGCAGGGCAAGGCGGTCCGCGCCACGCCGGATAACATCAAGGCGTTCGAGGAGCGCCGGGCCGAGCTGGAACGTCAGGCCGCCGAGGCGCGCCAGGCCGCCCAGGGCCGTGCCGACACCATCGCCAACGTGGGCACCATCACCCTGCGGCGCAAGTCCGCCGACGAGGGCAAGCTCTTCGGCTCCATCGCCGCCACCGACGTGGCCGAGGCCCTGTCCGAGGCCGGTGCCACCGTCGAGCGCAAGGAGGTCGTCTTCCCCGAGGGCGCCATCCGTCAGACCGGCGAGTACCAGGTCGACATCCACCTCCATTTCGACGTGGTCCAGCCCGTCACGCTGGTGGTGGAGGCCGAGTAGCGCCTCGGGGCCGGCACTATGGCCGAGCTCGTCGCCGCCGACCGCGACGCCGGGGACCTGCGCATCCCGCCCCATTCCGATGAGGCGGAGCAGGCCGTCCTCGGCGGCCTGATGCTGGATAACGACGCCTGGGACCAGGTCGCCGACCGGGTCTCGGAGGACGATTTCTACCGCCGCAACCACCAGCTGATCTTCTCGGCGGTGCGGGACCTGGCGGAGGTGAACTCGCCCTTCGACGTGGTCACGGTCTCCGAGTCCCTGGACCGCCGCTCCCAGCTCGAAGAGGTGGGCGGCCTTGCCTACCTGAGCACCCTGGCGCGCAATACCCCCAGCGCGGCCAATATCCAGACCTACGCCCGGATCGTCCGGGACCGCTCCATCCTCCGGGAGCTGGTCCATGTGGGGACGCGGGTCGCCGACAGCGCCTACAACCCCGACGGCCGTACCACCGAGACCCTGCTGGACGAGGCGGAGAGCTACGTCTTCGAGATCGCCGAGCGCGGGGCCCGGGGCCGTCAGGGATTCCGGGGAATGCCGGAGCTGCTCTCGGAGACGGTGGACCGCATCGAGCGGCTCATCGACCAGGACGACGAGTACACCGGCCTGCCCACCGGCTTCACCGATCTGGACCAGAAGACCGGCGGCCTCCAGGCGTCGGACCTGGTCATCGTCGCGGCCCGCCCCTCCATGGGGAAGACCACCTTCGCCATGAACATCGCGGAGACCGCCGCCATCAAGCACCAGCGGCCGGTGGCCGTCTTCTCCATGGAGATGTCGGCCGACCAGCTGACCATGCGGCTGCTCTCGTCCCTGGGGCAGATCGAGCAGGGCCGGCTGCGCAACGGCCGGCTGGATGATACCGACTGGTCGCGCCTGAGTTCGGCCGTGAGCCTGCTCCAGGGCGCCCCCATCTTTGTCGATGACACCCCGGCGCTGACCCCCACGGATCTGCGCGCCCGCTGCCGCCGCCTCAAACGGGAGAAGGGCGACCTCGGCCTGGTGGTGGTGGACTACCTCCAGCTCATGCAGTCCCCCAACGGGGCCCGGGAGAACCGGACCAACGAGATCTCCGAGATCAGCCGCGGCCTCAAGGCCCTGGCCCGGGAGCTCAACGTCCCGGTGATGGCGCTGTCCCAGCTCAACCGGTCCCTGGAGCAGCGGCCCAACAAGCGCCCCGTGATGTCCGACCTGCGCGAGTCCGGCGCCATCGAGCAGGACGCCGACGTGATCCTCTTCATCTACCGCGACGAGGTCTACAACGAGGACAGCGAGTACAAGGGGTTGGCCGAGGTGATCACGGGCAAGCAGCGTAACGGCCCCACCGGCCAGGACATGCTCGTCTTCCAGGGCGAGTTCACGCGCTTTCGCAACTACGTCCGCGACGGCGGCGACGGCTGGGGATGACGCGCCCGGTCCGCGCCGCCATCGATACCGGGGCGCTGGCGAACAATCTCGCCGTGGCCCGGTCGCGGGCACCCTCCGAGCCCCTCTGGGCCGTGGTCAAGGCCGACGCCTACGGGCACGGTGCGGTGGATGCCGCCCGGGCCCTGGTGGCCGCCGGCGCGGACGGCCTCTGCGTCGCCTCCGTGGAGGAGGCGCGGGCGCTGCGCGAGGCGGGCATCCGGGTTCCGCTTCTCCTTCTGGAGGGATTCTTCGAGGCCGCGGAGGTCCCGGCCTGCGCCGAACTGGGGCTGGCGGTGGTCATCCACGCCCCCTGGCAGCTCGAGGCGCTGGAGGCCGCCCCGGGCGAGCAGGCGCTCACTACCTGGATCAAGGTGGATACCGGCATGCACCGGATCGGTTTCCACCCCGACGAGGTTGCGGCAGCGCGGGAACGGCTACGGGCGGCTCCGGCCGTCGCGGGGGAGCCGGGCCTGATGACCCACCTGGCCCGGGCGGATGAACGGACGGCGTCGGCCACCACCGACCAGCTCGCGGCCTTCGACGGCCTGGAACACCCCGGGCCGGTCTCCATCGCCAACTCCGCGGGGCTCCTCGGCTGGCCCGGCGCCCGCCGCGGGATGCTCCGGCCCGGGATCATGCTCTACGGCGTCTCCCCCTTTCCCGAGGAGGTGGCAGCGGACCACGGGCTGGAGCCGGTGATGACCCTCCACTCCCGGCTCATCGCGGTGCGCCGCCTGGCCGCCGGCGATGCCGTGGGCTACGGCGGCACCTGGACCTGTCCGGAGGCGATGCCGGTGGGGGTGGTCGCCATCGGCTACGGGGACGGCTATCCGCGCCACGCCCCCAGCGGGACGCCGGTGCTCGTGGACGGCGTGGAGGTCCCGCTCATCGGCCGGGTCTCCATGGACATGATCACGGTCGACCTGCGCGGCCACGCCACGGCCGCAGCGGGCTCACCGGTGACGCTCTGGGGCCGGGGGCTGCCGGTGGAGCGCGTGGCCGCCGCCGCCGGCACCATCGGCTACGAACTCCTCTGCAGCGTGACCTCGCGGGTCCCGCGGGACCCGCACTGAAACCCCGCCGGCACGCGGTTGTATCCGCCTGCGGCCCCGGCGTATCTTGCCCCTTTTCGAACACCCGAGGGAGAGCATCCCATGTCGCGCAAAGAGCGCATCGAACAGCGCCTCACCGAGGACCTCGCGCCCGAGTACCTGGCGGTGGAGGACGAGAGCCACATGCACAACGTCCCCGAAGGGGCGGAGTCCCACTTCCGGGTCACCATCGTGACGCCGGCCTTCGAAGGGGAGTCCCGAGTGGGGCGCCACCGCGCCGTGAACCGTGCCCTGGCAGCGGAATTCGAGCAGGGGCTGCACGCCCTGGCGCTGCACACCCACGCCCCCTCCGAGTGGAATGGTGAGGCCGATCCGGCCTCGCCGCCCTGCCTGGGGGGTGGCAAGGCATGAGCGAGCAGACGGATCCGGTGATCGAGGCCCTCTCCCGCGCCGTGGCGGGGGAGCGGGAGTTCCGGCCGGCGAACGAATCCCTGGAGGCGCTGGGCGCCTTCCAGCCCCTGGTGGAGACCCTCTGCCAGCTGGGGGACGACGGCTTCCTCGATGTCGGCGAGCCCCAGCGCGACGAGAGCACTCGCATGGGCTACTACGACTACGTCGAAGTCCGCGCCGTGCACTCCACTGCCCATAAACTGCTGGAGCGGGCGCGCGAGCAGGGTCTGGAGATCCCGGAGGCGCAGCCCGAGCCGCCGTCCCTGGTGGATGTTCGGGAGGAGGGGCGGGCAGTCGACCGCGACTCGGAGGCCGCGACAGCCCCCGCGCCCGCCGAGCCCGAGGCGCCGCAGGTCGCCGCGGCGGCCGTGGTGGTCCATCAGGGGGCGGTGCTGCTGGTGCGCCGGGCGCATCCGCCCCGAGCCGGCCTGTGGGCCGTCCCCGGTGGCATGGTCAAGGCAGGGGAGACCCTGCAGGAGGCAGCGGAGCGCGAGATCCGGGAGGAGACCGGGCTGACCATCCGCGCCGGCGCCCCCCTCCACGCCTTTGACCTCCTGGAGCATGACGACCAGGGACGGCTTCGCTTCCACTACGTAGTGGTGGACCTCATGGCCGATTACCTGGCGGGCGAGATAGCGGCGGCCTCGGATGCCGCCGAGGCCCGCTGGGTGGCACCGGCCGAACTGGCCGACCTGTCGGTGGATGCGGAGACCCGGCGGATCCTCCGTCGCCAGGGCATCGCCGAGGCCTAGCCGGCTGCGCGCGGGTCCAGGGCCCGGCGCAGCGACTCGCCCCGGCCCTCGACGAGATCGGCGAGCGTGTAGTCGGCCAGGGTCCCCAGAAAGGCGGCCATGGCACGATCCACTGCCGTTTCGAAGACGCACTGGCCGCGGATGGGGCAGTGCTCGCAATCCGTCGGCGTCAGGCGTTCTTCCAGCCGCTTGATCACCTCGTCCAGGGCGATCGCCTCCGGCTCCAGGGCGAGCCGGAGGCCGCCCCGCTTGCCGCGGAAGGTGGCCACGAACCCGTTCTGCCCGAGGGCATGGACCACCTTGACCAGGTGGTTACGGGAGATGTCGTAGGCGTCGGCCACCTCGGTGATGGTCACCAGACGGTCGCGGTGGAGGGCGAGGTGGATGAGGACTCGCACGGCGTAGTCGGTGTAGCGTGTCAGTTGCATGGTTATTTGTATGGAGTGGCCTGGCCGGGTTCTAAGAGTAGTAAGGTTCTCCGATGCCACAACGGTCGGAAAGTTCACCCCACGGAGCAAACGGAATGGCGAAGAACCGCACCCTCTACGTCTGCAATGAGTGCGGCGGCCGGACGCCCAAGTGGGCCGGCCAGTGTCCCGCCTGCGGCGCCTGGAATACCCTGAGTGCCACGGTGGAGAGTCGGGAGCCCCGTTCCGGCGGGATGACGGGGGGCGCCGATGGTCAGGTCACCGCCCTGGGCGAGGTCGCGGTGGGGGCGGAGAATCCCCGCTGGGCCACCGGGTCGGCGGAGCTGGATCATGTCCTCGGCGGTGGGCTCGTGCCCGGATCGGTGACCCTGCTGGGCGGCGATCCGGGGATCGGCAAGTCCACGCTGCTCCTGCAGACCGTGGCCTCCCTGGCGCGGGAGCAGTCCGTGCTCTACGTCACCGGCGAGGAGTCACCACAGCAGGTGGGGCTGCGCGCCCGGCGGCTGGGGCTGGAGGCCGATGCCGTCCGGCTGCTGGCCGAGACGCGGGTGGAGGCCATCACGGAGACCGCGCGCGGTGAGCGCCCGGGGGTGCTGGTGGTGGATTCCATCCAGACCATCTTCACCGAGGCGCTGACCTCGGCCCCCGGCTCCGTCGCCCAGGTGCGCGAGGCCGCCGCCGCCCTGGTCCGCTTCGCCAAGGAGACCGGCGCCGCCCTCTTCCTGGTGGGCCACGTCACCAAGGAGGGCCAGCTCGCCGGGCCGCGGGTGCTGGAGCACATGGTGGATGCGGTCCTCTATTTCGAGGGCGACGGCTCCGGCCCCTATCGCGTGATCCGGGCGATGAAGAACCGCTTCGGCGCCGCCAACGAGCTGGGGATCTTCGCCATGACCGAGCACGGCCTGCGCGAGGTC
>Ga0102925_1001264_pt1 | contig 14013 bp, 12 predicted proteins | sample SalPonR1_A_D1_MG_FD_78216 | JGI IMG/M metagenome (GOLD analysis project Ga0102925, IMG submission 78216) | Salt pond soil microbial communities from South San Francisco under conditions of wetland restoration - Salt Pond MetaG R1_A_D1_MG | ecosystem: Environmental > Aquatic > Marine > Intertidal...
AAGCCGACCGACCGCGCGGCGGGCTACCTCTGGTACTTCCCGCGAACCGAGACCGAGATCAACGTCGGTCTTGGGTACCAGATGACCGAGGACCCCATGAAACTCGTCGAGGACCTCAAACGCGACCTCCGCGATCGCGAGGAGTTCCAGGGGGCGACGGTCGACGACAAACTCGGGGCGGCCCTGCCGACCCGCCGGCCCTACGATTCCGCCGTCGCGCCGGGGTTCATGGCCGTGGGCGACGCCGCCGGACACGTGAACCCGACCACCGGCGGCGGCATCGCCGGCGCGGCCTACGCCGGCAAGTACGCGGGCGAGGCCGCCATCGAGGCCATCGAGGACGGCACCGTCGACGAGGACGCCCTCTGGGAGTACAACGAACGCGTCATGGACCACTTCGGCGCGCGCTACGCCAGCCTCGACGTCTACAACATCCTGACGACCGCCATCGACGTGGACGAGTTGATGAGCCTGCTCGCGAGTCTCCCCGGCGAGAAACTCGCGGAAGCCCTCTACGAGGGGACGACCGCGATCCCCTTCACGCTCAAGGTCCGGATGGCGATCCAGAGTTTCGGCCACTGGGACCAGATCTACCGGATGTGGCAGACCAAGCGCGTCGCCGACGAACTGCTCGCCCACTACGAGGCGTACCCGTCCTCGCCCGCGGCCTTCGCGGACTGGCAGGCCGAGCGCGACGACCTGATGGAGCGCGTCTACGAGACGACCGGGGCCGACCCGAAGTACTGAGCCCCCGGCCCTCGGCCGAAGGCCATCACGCTTTTGGACGCGATTGGCGAATCGAAACCAACGGCCCCCGCGGGAGCCACGAGTCATGTCGAAAAACAGCATCGCTCAACTGATCCTCTTCATCGCCCTTGTCATCGCCGCCCTCGGCCTCGCGGGGACGTTCGTCGAGACGGCCGGCTATCTCTCGAACGCAGTGAGCGAACACGGCGACCGGGTCGAGACGGCGGCCGACGCCGACGTCGAGATCATCAGCGACCCCCGGTCCGGCGCCGTCTGGAACGGCTCCGCAGACCGCGTGACGGTGCTGGTCAAGAACGTGGGAGAAGGGCGACTGCCGGCCACCCCTGGAGCCGTCGACGTGCTGATCGACGACGCACTCGTGACGAACGAATCGATCACTGTCGTCGGGTCGGGGGACGACTGGACCCCTGGCGAAGTCGTCCGGATTCGGTTCAACCGGTCGCTGCCGGACGGCCACCATCGGCTTTCGGTGTCGGTCGACGGAGCGAAAGACCATCTCCAGTTCGGGACCGGGGAGGATCCGCTGGCGGCGTTCTCGATCGATCCGTCGCCCGCGCGGACGTATGCGGAGACGATCATCGATGCGAACGACTCGTACGACCCCGACGGCTCGATCGACAGCTACAGGTGGGACTTCGGTGCCGACGGCACGAACGACTCCAGCGGCGAGACCGTGACCCGGTCCTGGAACGATCCGAGGACAGTAACGGTGACGCTGACCGTGACCGACGACAGCGGAAACACCGACTCGACGACGCGAACGTTCAGGGTCTATCCGGCGAACTGGCGGACGTTCGCCTACTGGACGAACGATACCGGGCATCATCCCGCGACGAACCCCCCGAAATCGAACGTCGGGAAAGATTGGGGCTACGACCTGGGACCGAACGCGACCGACGACGTGACGGTGTCGTCGGCAGCCGTCGTGAACGAGACGGTCTACGTCGGGAGCGACGACGGGTATCTCTACGCGTTCGACGCGACCGACGGATCGCTCCGCTGGCGGGCCGAGACGAACGGATCGATCCGCTCGTCGCCGGCCGTCGTCGACGGGACCGTCTACGTCGGCAGCCGCGACCACGGCCTCCACGCGTTCGACGTCGACGACGGGAGTGAACGCTGGAACGTCTCTACCGGAAACACGATCGACTCGTCGCCGACCGTCGTCGACGGGACCGTCTACGTCGGGAGCGACGACGACACCCTCTATGCGATCTGGGCGAACAACGGGACCGAGCGCTGGTCGTACACGACGGGGGGCAACGTGGGGGGCACGCCGGCCGTCGAGAACGGCGTCGTCTACGTCGGGAGCCGGGACGGATTTCTCTACGCGATCGACGCGACCGGTGGGGACCTCCTGTGGCGGACGGACGTCGGCGACGTCGTCGCCTCCGCTCCGGCGGTCGTCGGCGACCGGATCTACCTCGGCGTCTACGGGACCAACAGCACGGTCGCGGTGAACGCGACGAGCCACGAGATCGTCTGGAACGCGACCCTGGGCGACCGGGTGTACAGTTCCCCGGCCGTCGCGAACGGGACGGTCTACGTCGGGGACGGATCGGGGGCCGTCCACGCGCTCGACGCCGAATCGGGGAACGTCACCTGGACGGAGACGACCGGTGCCGAGATCCGCTCGTCGCCTGCGGTCGCGAACGGAACGGTCGTGGTCACGAGCACGGACGGAGCCATCTACGCCTACGACGCCACCACCGGGACCCAGTACTGGCGCTACGACGCCGGCTCTCCGATTACGGCCTCGCCGGCGATCCTGAACGCGACGGTGTACGTCGGGATCGACGACCCGGCCGGCGACGACGTGATCGCGATCACCGGCGACGTGGCGGCGCCGTCGGTCGGACCCATGATGACTGTGATCCCGGCACCGACGGCGACGACCGCATCGTTGGAGGCCGACTCCCCGACGAACCGGACCGGTGATCGCTCGGGGGCGGGCGAGACAGGGATTTCGAAATCAGCACCACCGGTCACGACCCGAGGTGAAACTGATATCGAAAGTATAGGAGAAATTTCCTGATTATTTCCAACCTAGGTCGTTTCCAGCGCCGGGGAAGCGCGCTGATTGCGAGTCCCGGATCTCGATGAACGATCGGGACCGAACGGACTGTTGGACGGTTATTTTGGAATATTTGTACTGCTCCGGACTGAATCTAGCGCAAGCCCGAAAAAGCTCGTTCGAAACTCGATCTGTTACGGTCCCACGTCGGACGTGAATCGATCAGTCCGAACCGAGGATTCCGCGACCGCGATCAGTAGAACTCGTCGACGAGTTCCTGTGCGCCCTCGGGCGCGGTCTCGGGGACCTCGGCCATGCTGGATTCGAGGCCGTAGCGGTCCAGGTAGGACGTCCGATCGGTGTCCTGATAGAGAACGCCGAGATACTCGTGATCGGGGTCGAGGATCTTCTCCTCGGCCTGCTTCACGTCGGCCGGGTCGTGGTCGGTGTCCTCGAGGTCGACGATGGCGTCCTCGTAGTAGTCGTAGGTGTCGAGGTCGTTGAACGTGACACACGGCGAGAGGACGTTGACGTAGCCGAACCCGTCGTGCTCGATGGCCTTTTCCATGATCTCGGTGTGGCGCTGGGCGTCGGAGGCAAACGACTGGGCGATGAACGTCGCGTCCGCCGCCAGCGCGAGCGCGAGGGGGTTGACCGGCGGCTGTTCCTGGCCGTGAGGCGTGGTGCCGGTCTCCAGTTCCTCGCGCGAGGTGGGCGAGGCCTGGCCCTTGGTGAGGCCGTAGATGCGGTTGTCCATGACCATGTAGGTCATGTCGACGTTCCGCCGGACGCCGTGGATGAAGTGATTGCCACCGATCGAGTAGCCGTCGCCGTCGCCGCCGGCCGCGACGACCGTGAGGTTCGGGTTGGCGACCTTGGTGCCGATGGCGACCGGCAGGGCGCGACCGTGCACGCCGTGGAACGAGTAGGTGTCGAGATAGGTGGCCAGCTTGCCGGAACAGCCGATCCCGGTCGTGACGAACGTCTCGTCGGGGTCCTTCCCGGTGTTGGCGAGGGCCTTCATCAGGCCGTTCATCGTGCCGAAGTCGCCACAGCCCGGACACCAGGTCGGCTGAACGTGTGATTTGAAGTCGGTGAATCGAACGTCGGAACTCATGCTTTGGCCTCCATTTCGAGCGTCTCCTTGATTTCACGCGCCAGTTCGTCCGCCTTGAACCGGACGCCGTTGTACTTGTTCACCCGGTCGACCCGCTGGAGGACGTCGTGCTCGAGCTGGTCGGCGAACTGCCCGCTGATGTTGCACTCGACGACGATGACCTTCTCCGCGGCCTCGATTTCCTCGGAGAGGTCCGGGCGCGGGAACATGTACGGCACCGAGATGAACCGGACCGAAATGTCGTCCTCGTCGAGGAACTCCATCGCTTCGAGCATCGCGCCCTCGTTGGATCCCCAGGAGATGACGAGCGCGTCCGAGTCGGCGTCGCCGTACTCCTCGTAGTCCCAGTCCTCGCGCTCGACCGCGGTCTCGGTCTTGCGCTCGCGCTTGTGGACCTGTTCGACGCGCTCGTCGACGTCCTCGGACCGGAGCCCGAGTTCGTCGTGCTCCAGGCCGGTGGTGTGGTGGGCCCCGCCTTTCGTGCCGGGGAAGGCTCGCGGGCTGATGCCGTCCTCGGTGACGGCATGGGGCTTGAAGTGACCGTCCTCGTCGACCCACTCCTCGAGGTCGTCCTCGTCGACGACCCTGCCGCGGTCGAGTTCGATGTCGTCCATGTCGAAGGTCTCGCGCGGGTAGGTCCGCTCGGTGACCGTCAGCGAGAGGTCGGTGAGGACGTACACCGGGATCTGGTACTTCTCGGCGAGGTTGAACGCCTCGACGGTCTTCCAGAAGGCGTCCGCGACCGACGTCGGCGCGAGGACGAACCGGTCGATGTCGCCGTGGCTGCCGTACAGGGCCATGTTCAGGTCGCCCTGTTCCTGCTTCGTGGGCAGACCCGTCGAGGGACTGCCACGCTGGACGTCCGCGATGACCAGCGGCGTCTCGGTCTGGGCCGCCAGGCCGAACGTCTCGGACATCAGGTCGATCCCCGGCCCGGACGTGGCCGTCATCGCGCGAGCGCCGGCGCGTGCGGCCCCGAGCGTGACGTTCAGCGCGGCGAGTTCGTCCTCGGACTGGACGACGTGCCCGCCGAACTGCTCGATCCGACCGGTCAGGTACTCCATGATCTCCGAGGCCGGCGTGATCGGGTAGCCACCGAAGAACTGGCACCCGCCGGCGATGGCGCCCAGACCGACGGCCTCGTTGCCGTTCAGGAGGACGTAGTCGTTGTCGGTGCACTCGAGTTCGTACCCCATCTCGACGTCGCACTCCTCGCGGACGTACTCCTGGCCCTTGCGGGCGGCCGTCTTGTTGTTCTCGACGATCTTGGACCCTTTGTCGCCGAAGCGCTTCTCCAGGATCTCGTCGAGGTTCTCGATCGGGAAGTCGGTGAGTTCGCTCGCGGCCCCCATCGCGACCACGTTGCGCATGATCGCGCCGCCGGCGTCCGCCGCCAGCGACTCCAGGGGGATGTCGACCCCGGTTGCGTCACCGGGAATCTCGGCCTCCCCGATGTCCTCGCCGTCGTAGATGACGACGCTGTCCTCGTGGAGTTCGTCGGCGTTCTCGTCGATCGCACGCTGTGTCAGCGCGACCAGCATGTCGAGCCGGTCGACGACGCTCCCGACCTGTTCCGTCGACGTCCGGATCTTGTACGCGGTGTACCCGCCACGGATCCGGGACGCGAAGTCCTTCGACGTGAAGACGTGGCGCCCTGCCCGCGACAGTGCCTGGGCGAAGATTTTGCCAGTGGAGTCGATGCCGTCGCCGGCGGCCCCACCGACTGCCCAGTTGAAGTCATCGGCCATTGTGTTCCGAGAGTCGGCTCTGACGGTGCAAAAGGTTTCTGAAACTCCCATGCGGCGAAAGGATAGAGCGCAAGAATTTTCCGCTGTCAGGGATTTAGCGGAAGGTATGGACGAGCAAGCGGTCGGCGTTCGTGACGTCCGTACGGTGGGGGACGACGCCGTCGCGCTCGAGCTCGAGACGCCCGACGAATTCGAGGCACTGCCGGGACAGTTCGTCCGCGTTCTCGGGCGCGCCGAGAAAGACGGGGACGACCCGATCGCTCGTTATTACACCCTCTCATCTCCGACCCTGGAAGAAACCTTCGAGATCACGGTCGCGGTCGTTCCCGACGGGGACATCTCTCCGTGGCTCGCCAATCGTCGAGCGGGCGATACGGTCCGGATCGAGGGCCCGTTCGGGGACGTCGCCTACGATGACGAGGGCGACGTTCTCGTGCTGGCGGGCGGTCCCGGCGTGGGACCGGCTCTCGGGATCGGAGAGCGCGCGCTCGATCGCGGCCACGCCGTCACCATCGTCTACCGGGACGAGATCCCGATCCACCAGGACCGCCTGGGCGCGCTCTCGAACGCGGGCGCGGCCGTTCGCGTCCTCGGCCCGGACGACGACCTCGACGCCGCGATGCCGGACGACCTCGCGGGGATCGAACCGTACGTCTTCGGATTCCAGACCTTCGTCGAGACGGCCATGACCGCACTCGAATCGGTCGGCGTCGGCCCGGCGGACGCCCACGTGGAAAGTTTCGGTTGAGGGACCGATTTCCCGAATCGCGCATGAGGTCGTCGCGTGATCCCGGTTCGCACCGCGAACGGACCGCCGTTGCTGGATCGTGCCCTGTCTGAAACTACCCGAAGGGCCCCCTTGAGAACCCTGGGAAGGGCGCTTGAAGACCCGAGGCCACCCCTTGAGAAAACGGCTAACAATGAACGATCGATCCGGTTCAAGTGGCGACGGACGGTGGACAGCATCATGCGCCTCGCCGAGCACTCGCGGTCGGTCGTGGAGCGAACGATCGCACGACTCCGGGACGAATACGGACGGTTCGACGTGCTCGGCGAGAGCGTCGAACTCTCGCGGGCCGGGTTCGGCCGCAAACGCGAGGCGATGGAGCGCGGCCGGATCGGGAGCGCGTGCGTCCTCGTCGAGAACGACGCCGACGAAGTCCTGATGACGCGACTCGCGACCGCGCCGGTCGTCTGGTCCATCCCCGAAGGGCGACTCGACGAGGGGGACCGGCCGACGGACGCGGCGGCGAGAGCCGTCGACGAGACGACTGGGGTGACGTGCTCGATCCACGACGTCTTCCAGGTCCGCCGGATCCGCACGACCCTCCTCGACCGGCCGAGCGCCCCGACCCTCCACGAACTACGCGTCTACTTCGAGGGGCACTACGACGGAGGCATTCCGCGACCGTACGGCGACGTGCAGGCCGTCCGCTGGCGATCCTCGCCGCCGAGTGCCGTGGAGGCGACGATCAGGCCCCGGATCGACGACTGGGCCCAGGACGTCCGCCCCTCGCCCACCGAAGGGACCAGCGCCGGAACCTGATCGTCGATTTCGTGACCGTTCGCACCGCTCACCGTTCGATGCCGAAAGCGGCGCGAAACGGGGCGTTCCCCGATTGACTCAGTGTTCGACGAACTCGATCAGGATGCCGCCGGTGTCCTTCGGGTGCAGGAAGGCGACCTCGTGGCCCCATGCCCCGCCACGGGGCTCCTCGTCGATCAGTTCGACGCCGTGGTCGCGCGCGGACTCCAGCGCGGCCTCGATGTCGTCGGTCGCGACCGCAACGTGGTGGAGGCCGGGACCGTTCCGGTCGAGATAGCTCGCGATGGCACCCTCGTCGCCCAGCGGTTCGATGATTTCGAAGTAGCCCTCGCCCATGTCGAGGAAGGTGACGTCCATACCGTCGAACTCCTCGTGATGGGCGACCTCGACGTCCATGAGGTCGGTGTAGAGGTCGACGAGCGATTCGGCGTCGTCCGTGGCGATGCCGGCGTGGTCGAAGTGCATGTGCGGAGCTACGACGGAGGAGTACAAATAGCCCGGCGGATCGTCGATGACGGCCCTGGTGAACCGGTGCTTGCGAGTCAGTGAAACCCGGGTTTCACCAAAGGGTGCGGATTTATCGCCTCGTGACGTACTGGAGGCATGAAACGACGAACCCTCCTGGGTGCCGTCGCCGGGTCGCTCGGCGCCGCTTCCCTCGCTGGCTGTCTCGGCGACGGCGGCGACGGTGGCGCGCCGGACACGACGACCGGGACGCCGGAACCGACGACCCGGCCACCCACGACGGAACCGCCGACCACGACCCCGCCGAACGGCGACGACTTCCGGTTCGACCCCGGCAGCGACGACCCCTTCGCGCGGATCGAACGGGGCGACCGCTCGGCCGTGGTCTTCCCGGACAACAACCGCCCGCAGGACGTGAAGGTCTGGAACGCGGCCGACGAGTCCCGCGAGATGACGCTCGTCCTTACCCGCAACGGCGAGACAGTGCTCGATCGGGCCGTCACGTTCCCGGGCGACGGCTTCCTGACGCTGACGGTGGAGGTTCCGGACGACTGGCAGGTCGACCTGCTGCGAGACGGAACGACACTCGAGACGATCGAGATCGCCCGCGAATCGTTCGACTGCAACCAGATATCCCACCTCGTGGGCGTTACCGCCGACTGGACGGTCCACACGCAACTCCTGGCGACCGAAATCGCCTGTCCCGGCCCGGCTATCGCCGAACAATCCTTCGCGGCCGAGGAGGGCCGCTGTGCCTCGGAGACGGAATCGTCCGCCACCATCGCCTTCGAGGGCGAGTCCGTCGTCGTGGACGGCACCTTCATCACGCCGAACCCCTGCTACGAACTTCGGCTGGCGACGGCAGCCTACGACGCGAACGACGACGCGCTCGAGGTCGTGATCGCCGCGAAATCCACGGGGGAAACGTGCGTCCAGTGCATCGGGGCGATCGACTACGAGGCCAGCGTCCGGTTCGACCACGAACTCCCCGGCCAGGTCGTCGTGAAACACCGGAAAGACGGGAAATCGACCGTGGTCGCGACGGGCGAGCAGTAGCGACCCCGCGCCACGCCGTCGCGATCGATCCACGGTCGCGGGGAGAACCCGCGACGGCATCCCCGGCAGGGCCCGCCGATGACCGCAGTATTTTGAGGCTGCCCGTTCACTTCGAGGCATGGATCCAGCGGAACTCCGAGCGGACATCCCGGCCCTGGAACGGGTGAACTACATGAACACCGGCGCGAGCGGGCCGAGTCCCCGGCGCGTCGTCGAGACCATCGAGGAAACCCTCGAACACCACGAGTACGAGTCCCCCGCCGCCGAGGGCATGTACGACGCGGTGTGGAACGTCCTCGACGACGCGCGCGCCGCCGTCGCCGACCACGTCGGGGCGGGCGAGGACGAGATCGCGCTCACGACGAGCACGGCCGACGGAATCAGTCGGGTCGCCACCGCGATGGACTGGTCGAGCGACGACGTCGTCGTCCGGACCGACATCGAGCACCCCGCGAGCATCCTGCCCTGGCAGCGACTGCGCGAGCGCCACGGCGTCGAGATCCGGGTCGTCAACACCAGGCAGAACTACGTGGACCGCCGGGCCTACGAGGCCGCCGTCGAGGACGCCACCCTGGTCGCGTTCAGTTCGCTGTGCTGGACCACCGGGGCGCGTCTCGACGTCGAGGACCTCGTCGACATCGCGCACGACGCGGGCGCACGCGTGATCGTCGACGCGGTCCAGTCGGTCGGCCAGCACCCGGTCGACGTCAAGGAATGGGGCGCCGACGCCGTCGCCGCCGCCGGGCACAAGTGGCTGCTCGGTCCCTGGGGTGCGGGCTTCCTGTACGTCGATCGCCAGTTCGCGAACGAACTCGAACCGGCCCTGATCGGGTACAAGAGCGTCGAGGACAGCCACGCCGATCCCTACGAACTCCATCCGGGAGCCAGGCGCTTCGAGATCGGCACGCTCTCGCCGGCACCCTACGCCGGGCTCACGGCGGGGATCGAAACCATCGAGGACGTCGGGTACGACACGCTCACGTCGCGAGTCGCCCACCTGACCGACCGACTCAAGGCGGGCATCGACGAGGACCGCCTCGTCTCGCCACCCGCCTACGAATCCGGCCTCGTCGCGTTCGAGGTGGACGACCCCGAAGAGACCGTCGAACGCCTCGACGAGGAAGGCATCCGCATCCGGTCGCTCCCGAACAGCGAGACGGTCCGGGCCTCGATCCACGTCTTCAACACCGAAGAGGACGTGGACGAACTGCTCGACGCGCTCTGAGAACGCGGCCATCGATTCGACGACTGAAACGCGATTTTCACCCTGGCGAGGGGTTTTCTTCCCGGCGATCCGACCGTCGGGTATGCAACGACGGACCCTCCTTCGATCGCTCGGCGCGGTCGGTCTCGGCGCCGCCCTGGCCGGCTGTCTCTCGAATGCCAGTCCGGGCGGCGGGGGAGACACGACTGCCCCCTCGGACCCCGACACAACGAGCCAGACGCCTACGGATCACCACACGGACACCCGTCCAGCGGACAGGCGAACGACCGGCGACGGGACGACCTCGCCGTCGGACGAAGACGCGCCCCACACGAAAACTGGCGACGACGAGGACGGCACGAACACCCCCGGTGACGAGAACGGAACCTCCACGCCGGACCAGACCGACGGATCGTCCTGGAATCCGAGCGCCGAGAAGCCGTTCGATATCGTCGAGATCGGCTCCCGCGACGGCGTGTCCTTCCCCGACAACAACCGCCCACACGAGGTCGCCGTCCTGAACGAACTCGATCGAGAGCGCGAACTCAACGTCTCGATCACCGCCGGGACAGCGAACGGCCCTGACTTCAGCCACACCGACGCGTTCCCGGCCGGCGGCTGGGTGCTCTTCCGCCTGAACGTCCCGAATCGGTACGAAGTGGATGTCAGCGCGTCGGGCACCCCGCTCGGGTCGGCCACTGTCGGCCGACAGTGGTTCGACTGCAACGGTTCCCGGTCCCGGTTCGGCGTGCGGGCCGATACCGTCGCCGACTACGAGGAACGCACGACGCTGATGGCCTGCCCCGGCCCGGAGGTCGCCGGGACCGACCTGACGGTGACCGACCGGGGCTGTGCCTCGAAAGACGCCTCGGGCGCGACGGTTTCCTTCGCCGACGAAGCGGTGACCGTCGACGGGAGCATCGTGACCGCCACGCCGTGTCGAAAGCTCGCGATCGAGACGGCGAACGTCGACGAAAAAACGGAACAGCTGACGATCGCTATCGGCACGTCCCCGAGCGACGGAGTCTGCCAGCAGTGCATCGGTGCAGTCGAATACGAGGCGTCGATCGCCTTCGAGCACGACCTCCCGAGCGAGGTCGTCGTCGAACACCGGAGTCGGAACGGGTCACGAACCGTCGCGACGGCGAGTCGAGGCGACAGCGGGTAGACGGACGCCCCGCTACGATCCGAAAAAGAACCGAAAACGAACCGCGGTTAGCTATCCGTCGACCGACTTCACATCGCGCTGCCGGGGTGGTACTCGCCGAACTCGTCCCGGAGCACGTTGCTGATCTCGCCGATCGTGGCGTAGGCCTTGACGGCGTCGACGATCGGGAGCATCAGGTTGGCGTCGCCCTGGGCGGCGTCGCGAACCGCTTCGAGTGCGGCCTCGACGTCCTCGTCGTCGCGCCACTCCTTGACTTCCTCGAGGTTCTCGATCTGGCGGCGTTCGTCGTCCTCGGAAACCTCCTGGATGTCGACGTCGACCTCCTCTTCCTCGATCTGGAACTCGTTGACGCCGACGATGACCCGGTCGCCCTCCTCGATCTCCTGCTGGCGGTCGTAGGCGACGTCCTGGATCTGGCGCTGGGTCCACTGCTCCTCGACGGCCGCCTCCGCACCGCCGCGCTCGTCGATCTGTTCGATGATCTCGGCGGCTTCCTCCTCGATGTCGTTGGTGAGGCTCTCGATGTAGTAGCTGCCGGCCAGCGGGTCGACCGTGTCGGCCGCGCCCGACTCGTGGGCGACGATCTGCTGGGTGCGCAGCGCCACGCGGACGCTGTCCTCGGTCGGGAGCGACAGCGCCTCGTCGTAGGAGTTCGTGTGCAGGCTCTGGGTGCCGCCGAGCACGGCCGCCAGCGCCTGGTAGGCCACGCGGACGACGTTGTTCATCGGCTGCTGGGCCGTCAGCGTCGACCCGGCCGTCTGCGTGTGGAACTTCAGCTGCATGGACTTGGGGTTCTGGGCGTCGAAGCGCTCCTCCATGATCTTCGCCCACAGGCGGCGGGCCGCGCGGAACTTCGCGACCTCCTCGAGGACGTTGTTGTGGGCGTTGAAGAAGAACGATAGCTGCGGGGCGAAATCGTCCACGTCGAGGCCGGCGTCGATGGCCGCCTGGACGTACTCGATCCCGTCCGCGAGCGTGAACGCGATCTCCTGGGCCGCCGTCGACCCGGCCTCACGGATGTGATAGCCCGAGATCGAGATCGTGTTGAACTTCGGCGTCTCGTCGGCACAGAACTCGAAGATGTCCGTGATGAGCCGCATCGACGGCTCGGGCGGGTAGATGTAGTTGTTCCGGGCGATGTACTCCTTGAGGATGTCGTTCTGGATGGTCCCCCGGAGTTCCTCGCGGTCGACGCCCTGCTTGTCGCCGATCGCGATGTACATCGCCAGCAGGACCGCCGCCGGCGCGTTGATCGTCATCGAGGTCGAGACCTCGTCGAGCGGGATGCCGTCGAAGACGGTCTCCATGTCGTCCAGCGTGTCGATCGCGACGCCGGACTTGCCGACCTCGCCCGCCGCCATCGTGGCGTCGGAGTCGTAGCCCATCTGGGTGGGCAGGTCCAGCGCCATCGACAGGCCGGTCTGGCCCTGGTCGAGCAGGTACTGGTAGCGCTCGTTGGTCTCTTCGGGCGTCCCGAAGCCGGCGTACTGGCGCATCGTCCACAGGCGACCGCGATAGCCCGTGGAGTAGACGCCACGAGTGTACGGATCGTCACCCGGGAAGCCGATGTCCTCCTCGTAATCCAGGTCCGAGACGTCGTTGGGCGTGTACACCCGCTTGACCGGGTGGCCGTTCGTGTCGGTCGTAAACTCGTCTTTCCGCTCGCCGAACCGTTCGACGACGGGGTCGACGTGTTCTTCTTCCCACTCCTCTTTCGCGGAGCGGATTGACTCGAGGTCGTCGGGGTCGAACATTGTCCGGAAGTTGTGCCGGTGGGGGCTTAACCTTTGACGAACCGTTCCGACACGCATTAATACGAAGAAGATTGGACGGGGGAAAGATCCGACTGGCCCGCGTCGAAAGCGCAACGATTCCGGCGACCGCGCCGTTTTTCCTTGTCGAAGCCTTCCACGACCGTAGATGTCGACGTCACTCCCGATCGAGGAGGGGTCCGGAGACGGCAAGAACCGCCGGCGAGCGGCGCTGGCCACGCTGCCGTTCCTGTCGCTCGGGCTGATCGACGTCGTCCTGTTGCTGGAGTTCGGGCTGGACCCGCTCTGGGGCTTCGCCATCCTGCCGCCCATCCTCTTCGTCAGCGTCCTCACCTGGCTCGCGTTCAGCACCGGCTTCCTCGACGATCGGGAGGAACTCGGCGAGGGGCGCTGACTGGGGCCGTCTCCGGCCTTACCCGCCACCGCCACCGGTGTCGTACTTGTAGGTCGCCGAGTCCGGATCGATACCGAAGTCCTCGGGCGATTCCTGGGCGTCCTCGGCCTCCGCTTCGGTGCGCTCACGCGCGTGTTTGAACCGTTCGCGAAGCCGCGACGGCATCTCGAAATCCTCGACGTCGAGGACGACCGCCGTCGCGTCGGGCGCGATGTTCTCCCGCTTCGTCGCCAGTCGCGCCTTGAGCCGTTCGGGGAGGGCGTCCTCGGCGATCGACTCGAAGCCGAACTGCGCCAGATACGCCGGTTCGTCCGTCAGCGAGTAGACGCGCTCGAAGCCCTCGTCGCTCGCGTGATCGATCAGGCGCTCGACGACGTGGGCACCGACCCCTTGCCCGCGCCAGCCCTCCAGAACGCCGATGCTCGTGAGCTCGCAGACGGGGTCGCCCTCGCCCTTGTGGATGCGGATGCGGCCGAAGCCGGCCTTCTCGTTTTCCACCTCGTCGATGGCGATGACGTAATCGCGGGAGCGAAAGGCCGTCTCGTCGAGCCCCATGGCCTCGATGTGGTCCAGCAACCAGACCTCCTCTCTGTTCTTCGCGTCCCGCACGTACATACGGGACCGTACTCTTCCGCGGACAAAAAGGATTGCCCGGCGGGGCGAGGTTCGAGGTTCGCCGTCGTCCTCTGGACTCCAGCGAGAGACGGAACGCGGACCGGAGTTCCGCGTCGAAGGCGGATCGAAGTCCGCGTCGCCGGAAT
>Ga0102925_1001267_pt1 | contig 14001 bp, 15 predicted proteins | sample SalPonR1_A_D1_MG_FD_78216 | JGI IMG/M metagenome (GOLD analysis project Ga0102925, IMG submission 78216) | Salt pond soil microbial communities from South San Francisco under conditions of wetland restoration - Salt Pond MetaG R1_A_D1_MG | ecosystem: Environmental > Aquatic > Marine > Intertidal...
CGATGACCCGCATCCTCGGCATCGACCCCGGCTCGCGCCGTACCGGCTACGGCGTCATCGACCTCCACGGCTTCGAGGGGGTCTACGTGGACAGCGGCGTCATCCGGGTGGGCGAGGGCGACCTGCCGGGCCGCCTCCTGGGGATCCACGAAGGGATCACCGAGATCATCGCCACCCACCAGCCGGAGGCGGTAGCCGTGGAGGGGGTCTTCATGCGCAACAATGCCGGCTCCGCCCTGAAGCTCGGCCAGGCGCGAGGGGTCGCGCTGTGTGCCGCGGCGGCCGCCGGGTTGCCCGTGAGCGAGTACGCACCCACCGCGATCAAGCAGGCGGTGGTGGGGCGCGGCCAGGCGGAGAAGGGGCAGATCCAGCACATGGTCCGCGCGCTGCTGGGGCTGACCCGCGCCCCCGCCGAGGATGCCGCCGACGCCCTGGCCGCGGCGCTGTGCCACGCCCGCAGCGGCCCCACCCGGGACCGGCTGCGGGCGGCGGCGGAGGCGAACCGGTGATCGGGCGCCTGGCGGGGACCCTCCTGCGCAAGCAGCCGCCCTGGTTGCTGGTGGACGTGGGCGGCGTGGGCTACGAGGTGGAGGCGCCCATGAGCACCATCTACGACCTGCCCGAGGAGGGCGGGGCGGTGGTGCTCCATACCCACCTCCAGGTCCGGGATGACGCCCACCTGCTCTACGGCTTCGCCCGCGAGGGGGAGCGCCAGCTCTTCCGCGCACTGCTGAAGGTCAACGGCGTCGGCGCCAAGCTCGCCCTGGCCATCCTCTCCGGCATGAGCCTGGAGGAGTTCGCCCGCTGCGTCCGCGAGCAGGACACCGCGGCGCTGACCCGGCTGCCCGGGATCGGCCGCAAGACCGCCGAGCGGCTGCTCATCGAGCTGCGCGACCGGCTGGAGACCGAGGCCGGGGCCACCGAGCTGCCGGCGGAGATGGCCGGCGAGGCGTCCCCCGAGGCCGCCGCGACCGGCGGCGATGCCCACGGCGAGGCCGTGAGCGCCCTCATCGCCCTGGGCTACAAACCGCCGGAAGCGAGCCGGCTGGTGACCGCCGTGGACGATGGCGAGAGTCCCAGCGAGGTCCTCATCCGTGCCGCCCTCAAGGGCGCCCTGAAGGGATAGCGCCGTGATCGAGTCCGACCGTCTCATCAGCGGCGCTGCCACCCCCGACGAGGAAGCGGCCGAGCGCGCCATCCGCCCCGACACCCTGGCCGACTACACCGGTCAGCCGGCGGTCTGCGACCAGCTGGGGATCTTCATCCCCGCCGCCCGGGGCCGCGGCGAGCCCCTGGACCACACCCTGCTGTTCGGCCCGCCCGGGCTGGGCAAGACCACCCTGGCCCACATCATCGCCCACGAGATGGGGGTGAACCTGCGCCAGACCTCCGGCCCGGTGCTGGACAAGCCCGGCGATCTGGCGGCCCTGCTCACCAACCTCGAATCCGGCGACGTCCTCTTCATCGACGAGATCCACCGGCTCTCGTCGGTGGTGGAGGAGGTCCTCTATCCCGCCATGGAGGACTACCAGATCGACATCATGATCGGCGAGGGGCCGGCGGCGCGCTCCATCAAACTGGACCTGCCGCCCTTCACCCTGGTGGGGGCGACCACCCGCGCCGGCCTGCTCACCTCGCCGCTGCGGGACCGCTTCGGCATCGTCCAGCGGCTGGAGTTCTACGGGGTGGAGGACCTGACCGCCATCGTCCAGCGCGCCGCCGGGATCCTCGATGTGACCGCGGAGGCCGCCGGCGCCACCGAGATCGCCCGTCGCTCCCGGGGGACGCCGCGGATCGCCAATCGCCTCCTGCGCCGGGTGCGCGACTACGCCCAGGTGCGTGCCGACGGCGTGATCACCCCGGAGGTGGCCGGGCGCGCCCTGGACCTGCTGGACGTGGACGGCGAGGGCTTCGACGTCATGGACCGCAAGCTCCTCTCCGCCCTCATCGAGCGCTTCGATGGCGGCCCCACCGGGATCGAGAGCCTGGCCGCCGCCGTGGGCGAGGAGCGTGACACCCTGGAGGACGTGGTGGAGCCCTACCTCATCCAGCAGGGCTTCATGCAGCGGACCCCCCGGGGTCGGGTGGCCACGCGCCGCGCCTGGGGCCACTTCGGCTACGCCGCCCCGGCCGGGGATCCGGTCCCCGGCGGCTGACCGGGACGGGAGACGGACGCCATGGCCGGCAATCCCCGCTCCACCCTCCGACTGATGCTCTACGGCCTCGCCCTGGTGGTCCTGCCCCTGGCGCTGGCCCTGGCCTGGGTGACCGCGCAGGTAGACCACTTCGCCGGCGCCAGCCGGGTGGTGGTGGCCGAGGCGGTGGAGACCACCCGCCGCGGCGGGGAGATCATGGCGACCGCCAACCGCCTGGAGCGGCTGGCGCGCCAGTACGCCATCCTCGAGGATCCGGAACTGCTGGCTGCCTACGAGGCGGTCCGCACCGACTTCCGCGAGGCCGTGTCCGGGATCGAGGGTGGGGAGCTGCAGGCCCGGGAGGCAGCGCTCCATGAACGGCTGCGCCGGGGTGAGCCCGATCCGGCGGCGGTGGCCGAGGGCTTCGAGGCGCTACGGCAGGCCGTGCGCGCCGCCGGTCAGGCGGCCCGGGAACGTATCGACGCCCGGGCGGCGGCGCTGCAGACCGAGGCCCAGGCCAGCCGCCGCGTGGTCCTGGCCGCTGTGGTCGCGGTCCTGGCCCTGACGCTGCTGGTGGCGGCCCTGCTGGTACGCCGGGTGAATCGGCCCATCTCCCAGCTGGATCGTGCCATTCGCCAGCTGGGTGAAGGCCACCCGGAGGCGGTGACCATCCACGGCCCGGCCGACCTGGAGGAGCTGGGGGAGCGGCTGGAGTGGTTGCGCCATCGGCTGGCGGCGGCGGATGCCCAGAAGGCGCGCTTTCTCCGCCACGTCTCGCACGAACTCAAGACCCCGCTGGCCGGGATCCGCGAGGGGGCAGGCCTGCTCCACGACGGGACCGCCGGCGCCCTGACCCGGGAGCAGGCGGAGATCGCCGGCATCATCCGGGACAACGCCGAACGGCTCCAGGGGCTCATCGAGAATCTGCTACGCTTCAATCGGCTCCGGGATGACGAGGAGCCACCTCCCACGGCGGAGACGGGGCTGGAGAGCGTGGTGGCCGAGGTCATCGCCGCCAGCGAGCCGGTGCGGCGGGCCCGGGCCATCGAGCTGACCACCGATCTGACCCCGGCCCGGGTGGTCGGGGAGGCCGGGACCCTGCGAACCGTAGTGGACAACCTCCTCTCCAATGCCCTGAAATTCACGCCCCGGGGCGGCGAGGTCCGGGTGATCCTCCGGCGCGGTACCGACACGGCGGTGCTGGAGGTGATGGATACCGGCCCCGGCGTCCCCCCCGAGGAGGGAGAGCGGATCTTCGATGCCTTCTTCCGTGGGGATACCCCGCCGCCCCAGGGTGGCTCCGGCCTGGGGCTGGCCATCGCCCGGGAGTCGGCCCGCGCCCTGGGCGGGGAGCTGGAGCTGATTCCCGGGCGGGAACCGGGGAGCCACTTCCGCCTGACTCTGCCACGCAAGCCGGAGGGCCTGCCGCCATGCCCCGAAAACCCCGAAGTCGCATCCTGAATCGTTCCTTCCTGGCCCTGCCCCTGGCCGCACTGCTGCTGGCGGGGTGTGCCGGTCTGCCCCGGGGCGAAGGGGCCGGGCTGGAGCAGGCCGCGCTGCTCGCCGACTACCGCAACCTCCTGGCGCTCTCGCCCGGCCTGGCCGAGGAGCGCCTGCGGCGGCTGGAGCCGGCAGCGGGGGCCTGCGACCGCGACCGCCTCCACCAGGCCATGCTGCGGACCCATCCCGCGGTGGAGCCCCCCGAGCCGGCGACGGTGGTCAGCGATTTCGAGCCCTGCCGGGCGGCGCCCCCGGGTGATGCGGCGGCCCTTGTGGCGGTCCTGGATACCCAGATCCGCCGGGCCAGCCGGGATGCCGCGGAGATCCGCCTGCTGGAGGAGGAGCTGGCGGCCAGCCAGAAGGACCTGGAGGCGCTCAAGGAGCTGGAACGCCGGCTCATGGACCGGGGGCACGGGGATGAGCGGTAGCGCGGTGATCGCCGAGGCCCCGGCCCCGCGCCTGCTGCTGGTGGACGACGACACCAGCCTGCTGCGCCTGCTCACCCTGCGCCTGGAGGCCAACGGCTACGAGGTGGCCACGGCCACCAGCGGCGAAGGGGCCCTGGAGGCCATGGCCGAGGCGCGGCCGGAGCTGGTCATCACCGACCTGCGCATGGAAGGCATGGACGGCATGGCGCTCTTCCACCTCCTGCGAGAGCGCCATCCCGGCCTGCCGGTGCTCATCCTCACCGCCCACGGCTCCATCCCCGAGGCCGTGGAGGCGACCCGTGAGGGGGTCTTCGGCTTCCTGGGCAAGCCCTTCGACGCCGATGAACTGCTGACCGAGATCCAGCGGGCGCTGAGCCTGGGGGGCGAGCGCCGGGCGGAGGGGGCGGAGTGGTGTGCCGGGATCCGGACCCGCAGCCCCGCCATGCAGGCCGTGCTCGACCGCGCCGGCCAGGTGGCGGCCACCGAGGCGGGCGTCTTCATCCGCGGCGCCAGCGGCACTGGCAAGGAGCTGCTGGCGCGCGCCATCCATGACGCCAGCCCGCGGGCGCAGGGCCCCTTCGTGGCGGTGAATACGGCGGCGATGCCCGAGGGGCTGCTGGAGTCGGAGCTCTTCGGCCATCGCAAGGGCGCCTTCACCGGCGCCGAGCGCGACCATACCGGCCTCTTTCGTGAGGCCGACGGCGGGACGCTCTTCCTGGACGAGGTGGGGGACATGCCGGCGGGGCTGCAGGTCAAGCTCCTGCGGGTGCTCCAGGAGCGCCGGGTCCGGCCGGTGGGCGGCACGCAGGATGTGCCGGTGGACGTGCGCATCATCGCCGCCACCCACCGTGACCTCCAGGCGGCGGTAGCCGCCGGGGACTTCCGCGAGGACCTCTTCTACCGGCTCAATGTCGTCTCCCTGACCCTGCCGCCGCTGTCGGAGCGGCGTGAGGACATCCCCCTGCTGGCCGAGACCTTCCTGGAGGAGCTGGCGGCGCGCTATGGCCGTGAACTCACCGGCTTTGCCCCCGAGGCCCTGGCCACCCTGAGCGAGGCGCCCTGGCCGGGGAACGTTCGCCAGCTCTACAACGTGGTGGAGCAGGTAGTCGCCCTGGCGACCACGCCGCTGGTCCCCGACTCCCTGGTGCGCGAGGCCCTGGATAGCGCCGCCGCGCCCATGCCGACGCTGGCCGAGGCGCGCCGGGCCTTCGAACGCGACTATCTCGAGCGCCTGCTGACCATTACCGGCGGCCAGGTGCGGCGGGCCGCGGAGCTGGCCGGCCGCAATCGCACCGAGTTCTACCGGCTGCTCAGCCGCCACGGCCTGGAGCCGGCCCGCTTCCAGGAGTAGCCGGCGCCCCTGTCGCCCGAACCGGGTCGGGTGTCGCCAGAGGGCGACGGCGCCCCGCTACCGGGTTGGCGGGCAATCAGGCCGTCCATGGGCCGGGGGTGTCGCCGGTACCCGACAGCCGGGAGGGAGCACGCCCGGGGAAGGGACGCCAAACCCCTGATCCTGCGTGGAGGAGAGATTGGCACGCGAGCTGCAACACTGGGTTCGCGACCCGGGACGGGTCGACGGGAGCCAAGCGTGGGGCAGCCGGGTCCGCCGTGACGATGGGGATTCGGTGCCGCCCTGCGGTGATTGGCGGCCGGTTCGCCGGCCGCTCTTTTTTTGCCCATTGATTTCCGCCGGCGCGGGACAGCCCCGCGTCGGCTTGCGTGGCAGAACCGCCTTGCCTAGAGTGCGGTGCCTGTTGTACGGAGAGCCGATTTGACGGAATTTTCCTGGCCGGTCCGGGTCTACTACGAGGACACCGATGCCGGCGGTGTGGTCTATCACGCCAATTACCTGGCCTTCATGGAGCGCGCGCGGACCGAGTGGCTGCGCTCGCTGGGCTTCGGCCAGCGCGACCTGGCCGAGGAGCTCGGGGTGCTCTTTGCCGTGCGCTCCATGGAGCTGGACTTCCTGAAACCGGCCCGCTTTGATGACGAACTGACCGTGACCGCGGCCATCGACCAGCTGGCCCGGGCACGCATCGACTTCCTCCAGGAGATCCGCTCCGGGTCGGGGGAGGTCCTCTGCCGGGGGCGGGTCCGCGTGGCCTGTATCGACGGCGAGCGTTTCCGTCCCTGTGCCATACCAGGGGCTATCCGGAATGCGGCGGAGGCAACATGAACGGTGAACTCTCCCTGGCCCACCTCATCGGTGAGGCCAGCCTCCTGGTCCAGCTGGTCATGCTCATCCTGCTGGCCGCCTCGGTGAGTTCCTGGATGCTCATCCTCCAGCACTGGCAGCTCTTCCGGCGGGTCCGTGCCGAGGCCGAGGCCTTCGAGGGGCGCTTCTGGTCCGGCCGGGAGCTGTCCGAGATCCATCGTGAGGTGCGCGACGGCGAAAGCCGCGGCCAGGCCGCCATCTTCGAGGCCGGCTACAATGAATTCAGCCGCCTGCCGCGCGGGGCGCCGGTGCTGGATACCGTTCAGCGGGCCATGCGGGTGGTCCTCAACCGTGAAGTGGACGGCCTGGAGCACCGCCTGGGCTGGCTGGCGACCATCGGCTCGGTAAGCCCCTACGTCGGTCTCTTCGGCACCGTCTGGGGGATCATGAACAGCTTCACGGCGCTGGGGGATGTCCAGCAGGCGACCCTGGCGCGGGTGGCGCCGGGCATTGCCGAGGCGCTGTTCGCTACCGCCATGGGCCTGTTTGCCGCCATTCCGGCGGTGATCGCCTACAATCGCTTCTCGCAGCAGGCCGAGCGCCTCGCCGAGCGCTACGACAACTTCATCGAGGAGTTCGGGACCCTGCTGCTGCGCCACGCGGGCCGCTGACGCCATGGCTCGCCGGAGCAAGCGCCGACCCATTGCCGAGATCAACGTCGTACCCTATATCGACGTGATGCTGGTGCTGCTGATCATCTTCATGATCACCGCACCCATGCTCAATCAGGGGGTCCAGGTGGAGCTGCCGCAACAGACGGCCGAGCCCATGGAGGACTCCGACGCGCGGCCCCTGGTGGTGACCGTGGACAGCCAGGGCCGGCTCTATCTGGACGAGGATGGTGCCGAGGGCGCCCCCCTGGGCGAGGATGAACTGGTGGAGCGGGCCAGTGCCCGCCTGACCGAGGCGCCGCAGAGTGCCGTGATGGTGCGCGGCGACCGGGCCACGGAATACGGTGCCGTGGTTCGCGCCATGACGCTTCTGCAGGAGGCCGGCGCCGATTCCGTGGGGCTGGTGACCCGGGAGCCCGGCGGCGATGAGCGGGAATAGCCGGGGGCGCTGGCCCTTTCTCCTCTCGGCGGGTCTGCACCTGGGTCTGGTTGCACTCCTGCTCACCGACCTTCCGTGGCCGCAACCCGAGGCCGAACCGGCCCGGCAGGAGGTGATCCAGGCCCGGGCGCTGGACCACGACCCGGTGGCCGAGCGGCGCCGGGAGGAACAGGCCCGACGGGAGGCCGAGCAGCGAGAGGCGGAGCGTCGCGCCCGGGAGAAGGCCGAGGCGGAGGCCCGCCGCCGGGCCGAGGAGCAGCGAAAGGCCGAGGAGCAGCGCCGCGCCGAAGAGGAGGCGCGCCGCAAGGCCGAGGAGGCCGCCCGCCGGGAGGCGGAACGCGAGGCCCAGCGGCGCGCCGAGGAAGAGGCGCAGCGCAAGGCCGAGGAACAGGCCCGCCGGGAGGCGGCAGAGGAGGCTGCCCGGCGCGAGGCCGAGCGCCAGGCGCAGGAAGAGGCCCGGCGGGAGGCGGCCCGCAAGGAGGCCGAGCGCCAGGCCGCGGAAGAGGCGCGCCGGGAGGCGGAGCGCCAGGCCGAGCAGAAGCGCCAGGCCGAGGAACAGGCCCGCCGCGAAGCGGAGCGGCGTGCCGAGGAGCGACGCCAGGCCGAGGAGGCCCGACGCCAGGCCGAACTGGAGGCCGAGCAGCGGCGCCTGGAGCAACAGCGTCAGGCGCGCATGGACCGCGAGCGCAACCGGTACATCGCCCGCATCGAGGCGAAGGTCACGCGCAGCTGGCGCCCGCCGGAAGGGGCGGGCAGGCTTTCCGCCGTCGCCCGGGTGCGCCTGAACCGGGCGGGCCGGGTGCTGTCGGTCCGGGTGCTGGAGTCCTCGGGCAACCCCAGCTTCGACAGCTCCCTGGAGCGGGCGGTGCTGCGCGCCTCGCCGCTGCCGGTACCGGACGACGATGCGCTGTTCGAGAGCAGCTTTCGCGAATTCAACATGAAGTTCTCACCGAGGGACATGTGATGACCATGCGCCGACTCACCGCTCTGCTCCTTGCCCTGGCCCTGTGGCCGGCGGCGGCCGGGGCCGTGCTGACCATCGAGATCACCGAGGGCGTAACCGGGGCGCGACCCATCGCCGTGGTGCCCTTCGGCCATCCCCCGGATGTGCGGCCCAATGCCGACCTCGCGCAGGTGGTGGCGACGGACCTGGCCCGTAGCGGGCGCTTCTCGCCCATGCCGCGCCGGGAGCTGCCGGCGCAGCCCGAGCGGGGCGGAGCCATGGACATGGAGCAGTGGCGCCTGGCCGGCCAGGACCATGTCCTGGTGGGGCAGGTGGATCGCGGGACCGACGGCCTCGTCATCCGCACCCAGCTCATGGACCCCTACCGCGAGGAGCAGGTCTTCGGCTATCGCTTCCAGGTGCCCCAGAGCGGCCTGCGCCGTCTGGGCCACCGGCTGGCGGACCGGGTCTACGAGGCGGTCCTGGACCGGCGCGGGGCCTTCAGTACCAGCATGGCCTACGTTCGTACCGAACGGGAGACCGGGGACGAGCCGCGCTATATCCTGGCGGTGGCCGATGCCGACGGCCGCAACGAGCAGGTCATCCTCGATTCCAGCCAGCCGCTGATGTCGCCGGCCTGGTCGCCGGACGGCCGTCGCGTCGCCTATGTCTCCTTCGAAGGGGGTCGGCCGGGCCTCTGGATCCAGACGGTGACCAGCGGTAGCCGCGAACGCATCGGGCCGGCCTCGGAGTCGCGCAGCGCCCCGGCCTTCTCGCCGGACGGCCGCTATCTGGCCTGGACGCGCCAGGACGGCGAGAACACGGATATCTACATCACGGACCTGAAGCGCGGCGGCGAGCCGGTGCGCCTGACTCGCCACTGGGCCATCGATACCGAGCCGGCCTGGCTCCCCGGTGGCGAGGGCCTCATCTTTACCTCGGATCGCGCCGGCTCGCCCCAGCTCTACGAGGTCGATCTGGACGACCGCGCCCGGCCAGTCTCGAACCCGGAACGGATCACCTTCGAGGGCAACTACAACGCCAGTGCCGACGTCGCCCCGGACGGGCGCCACGTGGCCCTGGTGCACCGCAATAATAATGGCTTCCGCATCGCCGTCCTGGATCGGGAACGCGGGGGGCTGCAGGTGGTCGCCGAGACCACCATGGGGGAATCCCCCAGCTTTGCCCCCAACGGGGACATGATCCTCTACGCCGCCGAGCGCTCGGGCCGTGGCGTCCTGGAGTCGGTCTCCAGCGACGGCCGTGCCCGGCAGCGGCTGGGGATGGATATCGGCAACGTCCGCGAGCCGGCCTGGTCCCCCTTTGATGCCCTGACACGCAACTGAACACACGGAGACGTATCCATGAAAACCCGACTGAAGCTGTCACTGACCCTGCTCACCGGCCTGCTGGCGGCGGGCTGTGCCTCCACCCCGGAGGAGGGGGCGGGAGATGGGCGCTGGGGCGACGGTGAACAGCGCGAGCAGGCCGCCGGCCGTGACGGTGGCGAGGCCGGTGCTGCCGCGGAGGGAGCGGCGGCTTCCGCCTCCGCCGCGGCGCGCCGCTTCGGCTTCGCCGGCCAGGACTACGAGGAGGCGCTGGAGGAGGAGGAGGGCCTGCTCCACAAGCGGACCATCTACTTCGAGTTCGACAGTGACGCCATCCCGCAGGAGTACGAGGAGGTGCTGGCCGCCCACGCCGCCTTCATGAGCGAGCACGAGGAGGCCGAGGTGATCCTCGAGGGCCATACCGACGCCCGGGGCAGCCGGGAGTACAATCTCGGCCTGGGCCGTCGGCGGGCGGAGTCGGTGCACGACTTCCTGGAGCTGGAGGGAGCGCCGGCCGACCGCATCGAGGTGGTCAGCTTCGGCGAGGAGCGCCCCGCCGCCCACGGCGGGGATGAGCAGGCGTGGCAGCAGAACCGCCGCGTGGAGATCCTGTATTCCGGAGTGGATCGATGAGAAGAACGGGTTTTCTGGTGCTCGCCGCCGCGCTGGCGGCGACGCCGGCCATGGGGCAGCAGGAATCGGCCGGAGCCCCCGAGGCGGAGCTGGGCAGCCGGGTGGACCGGCTGGAACGGATCGTGGGCAGCCGGGCCCTGCGCGAGATGCGCGAGCGCATGACCAGTCTCCAGCGGGAGGTGCAGGAGCTGCGCGGCCGCGTCCAGGAGCAGGGTCATACCATCGAGCAGCAGCGCCAGCGGATCCGCGACCTCTACGATGACCTCGATCGCCGGCTGCTGGCGGTGGAGCGCAGCGGCCCGGCGCCGGGGGGCGAGGCGGTCAGCGACCTCGCCCCGCCGCAGGCGGAGGGCGAGAACGAGGCCTACCGCAAGGCCTTCGGCCTGCTGCGGGAACTCCGCTACGAGGAGGCCGTGAGCGCCTTCCGCGACTTCCTGGAGAAGTATCCGGAGAGCCGCTATGCCCACACCGCCCGCTACTGGGTCGCGGAGGCGCTGTATGCCCAGCGCCGCTTCGAGGCCGCGGTGGAGGCCTATCGCCAGCTCCTCGAAGCCCACCCGGAGAGCCCCCGGGAGGCCGAGGCGCGTCTGAAGATCGGCTACAGCCTGGAAGAGACCGGCGACACCGAGGCCGCTCGGTCTGCGCTGGAAGAGGTCGTGGCGGCGTTCCCCGACTCCACCGAGGCGGAGCAGGCCGAGAAACGGCTCCAGGCCATCCGGCGGGCCCAGGAAGAGGCCGAGGCAGCCGAGCAGGCGGCCTCGGAGGGCGATGCAGAGGGTTCCACGTCCGGCTCCCCCTCCGGCGGCTCGGCGGGGGATTCGGCCGAGTGACCGAGGCAGTCGCCCGCGCCGAGACCCTCCGGATCACGGAGATCTTTGCCTCCCTGCAGGGAGAGGCCCGTCACGTGGGCTGGCCGACGGTCTTTGTGCGGCTGACCGGCTGCCCGCTGCGCTGTGGGTGGTGTGATACCACCTACGCCTTCACGGGCGGCGAGGCGCGGGCCCTGGAGGCGATCCTGGCCGAGGTGGGCGGCCACGGCATCGAGCACGTGACGGTGAGCGGCGGTGAGCCCCTGGCCCAGCGCGGCTGCCTGGACCTCCTCACCGCCCTCTGTGATGCCGGCCACCGGGTCTCCCTGGAGACCAGCGGCGCTCTGGATATCACCGGGGTCGATCCCCGGGTGGAGCGGGTAGTGGATCTCAAGGCGCCCGGTTCCGGGGAGTCGCACCAGAACCGCTGGGACAACCTGGAGGACCTCCGCCCGGCCGACCAGGTGAAGTTCGTCCTCGCCGACCGCGCCGACTACGAGTGGGCCCGGGACGTGGTCGCCGAGCACGGGCTGGACCGGCGCTGCGAGGTCCTCTTCTCCCCGGTCCACGAGGGGCTGGCGGCCCGGGAGCTGGCCGACTGGATCGTCGCCGACGCCCTGCCGGTCCGCTTCCAGGTGCAGCTGCACAAGCTCCTGTGGGGCGACGAGGCGGGGCGATGAGCGAGAAGGGGGCGAACCGGCGGGCCGTCGTCCTCCTCTCCGGCGGGCTGGACTCCGCCACCACCCTGGCCATGGCCCGGGCCGAGGGCTTCGACTGCTACACGCTGGCCTTCGACTACGGTCAGCGCCATCGCGGCGAGCTGGCCGCCTCGGCCGCCGTGGCCGAGCAGCTGGGGGCGGTGGAACATCGCGTCATGCGGCTGGACCTGGGGGCCATCGGCGGCTCGGCACTCACCGATCGCGCTATCGAGGTCCCCAACGAGCCCGGTGAAGGGATCCCGGTGACCTACGTCCCGGCGCGCAACACCATCTTCCTCTCCATGGCCCTGGGCTGGGCCGAGGTCCTGGGCGCGTGGGACCTCTTCATCGGCGCCAATGCCGTGGACTATTCCGGCTACCCCGACTGCCGCCCCGAGTACATCGCCGCCTTCGAGCGGATGGCCAACCAGGCCCTCAAGGCGACGGTGGAGGGGGAGGGGCACCTGCACATCCGCGCCCCCCTCATGGAACTGAGCAAGGCGGCGATCATCGCCGCCGGCCATGAGCTGGGCGTGGACTACGCCCTCACCACCTCCTGCTACAACCCCGACGAGGCCGGCCGCGCCTGTGGCGTCTGCGACTCCTGCCGCCTGCGCGCGGCGGGGTTCGCCGAGGCCGGGGTGCCGGATCCCACGCCCTACCAGGGCTGAAGGGCGCCCTTCCCGGAACGGGTTCATCCGCGGATCCCGCTTCCCCGTCGTCATGACAGACCGTAGCGCGTGGTATATAGTAACCGGGCGTTTCGGTAGGGCGGAATGATTCGTATTACAAGATTCTGATAAAGAGCCCGTCCACCGTCGTCTGCCCGTTCACGAGGAGCCAGAGCGAGGATCCCGACATGCTTTTCGAGTCGTATACCACGGCCCTGTGGTACCTGGTGGGGACGTCCTTCGTCGCCGCCCTGATCCTGGGGGCCGTCGCCAACAAGACCAATTTCTGCACCATGGGTGCCGTCTCCGACTGGGTGAACATGGGGGACACCGGCCGTTTCCGGTCCTGGATGTTCGCCATCACCACCGCCCTCATCGGCGCCCTGGTCATCGAGGCGACCGGACTGGTGGATCTCGATTCCACCTTCCCCGCCTACCGTGGTGCCAACTTCATCTGGCTGGAGAACATCATCGGCGGTGCCATGTTCGGCGTCGGCATGAGCCTCGCCTCCGGCTGCACCAACAAGAATCTGGTGCGTCTGGGGGGCGGTAACCTCAAGTCCCTGGTGGTCCTGACCATCGTCGGCATTGCGGCCTACTTCATGATCTTCCCCTTCCCGGGGACCGACGTGACCCTGATGAACTTCTTCCTGCCCCTGCTCTCCTGGTCCCGGGTGACCCTGGAGGGCGGCCAGGACCTGGGCAGCCTCATCGTCGGGGGCGACGCCGCCATGACCGGTCGCCTGGTCATCGGCATCATCGTCGCCCTGGCGCTGCTGCTGTTCGTGGTGCGCTCCACCGACTTCCGCCACAGCTTCGACAACATCCTGGGCGGCCTGGTCGTGGGCCTGGTGGTCACCGCCGGCTGGTACTTCTCCGGGACCATCCAGGTGCAGGGCATGTTCGACACCACCGGCCTGGCCGGCTTCGCCGCGGACTGGGGCATGAACAGCCCCGGCGGTGATGCGGTCAAGCCGATCCGCTCGGCCTTCGTCGATACCCAGTCCTACACCTTCGTGAACCCCACCGCCCAGGCGGTGGGCTGGGTCGGCTCCGGCTTGAGCAGTGCCTTCCTCACCTTCGGGCTGGCGGCCTTCTTCGGGGTCATCGTGGGCTCGTTCCTGTACGCCATCGCCAGCGGCACCTTCCGCAAGGAGTGGTTCGCCTCCAAGGGGGACTTCGCCAACCACGCCATCGGTGCCGTCCTCATGGGTATCGGCGGCGTCATGGCCCTGGGCTGCACCATCGGCCAGGGCGTGACCGGCTTCTCCACCCTCTCCGTGGGCTCGATGCTGACCTTCGTCTCCATCGTCCTCGGTGCGGCCACGACCATGAAGATCCAGTACTACAAGATGGTCTACGAAGAGGAGGCCACCTTCGGCCGCGCCCTCGTGACCGCCCTGGTGGACCTCAAGCTGCTGCCCCCGGGCCTGCGCAAGCTCGAGGCCATCTGACGGTCGCCGATCCCCGCCCTTCCGGATGGGCGGGGGCTCGGGTATGATCCCGGGTCTTTCGGGCCGTTAGCTCAGTTGGTAGAGCAGTGGACTTTTAATCCATTGGTCGCTGGTTCGAGACCAGCACGGCCCACCAG
>Ga0102925_1001269_pt1 | contig 13988 bp, 13 predicted proteins | sample SalPonR1_A_D1_MG_FD_78216 | JGI IMG/M metagenome (GOLD analysis project Ga0102925, IMG submission 78216) | Salt pond soil microbial communities from South San Francisco under conditions of wetland restoration - Salt Pond MetaG R1_A_D1_MG | ecosystem: Environmental > Aquatic > Marine > Intertidal...
CACCTTGCCGGTCCTCGACCGCTTCGTGCTTCAGAACATGGGGCTTCGGCTCCCCCATGCGTACGCCCGGCAGCGGGAGCGCCGCCTCGACGAGCTGTACGCGGAGCTGTGCGCCCGGTACCGGGAGCTGGAGGCGAGTCCCCACGGCCGCCAGATCCGCGAGCGCTTCGATCTGGCGTTCCCTGACAGCGGGATCTCGGACCTGAAGAAGATCGACCTGGTGCTGTGGCAGCACCGGAGTCCGTCGTGACCGTCGCGGCGCTTGGACTCGGGGATGGATCGAGGACCGTTCTGGGCGACTCGGCCGCCACCGACGGTGGACGAGCGTTGATGGACGAGGATGCCACGAAGACCCCGACGCCGCGGTCGTGCGGACTCACGCCAGCGCTCCGCGTCGACTGTGCGACGCGCCAGCAGAAGTTCGGTCTCGCCCGCGCCCGTTGGCTAGGCGACCGCTAGCACCTGACCTAGACGGGGGTCTGCTCGGTGGCCGAGCCCCCGACCAAGCCGGGCCAATGCCAGCTCCAGCTCGCCACGGCGAGGAGCGGAGCGGGCCACGGTCCCAACGCAGACCGGCCAGCAGGTGGCCGGAGCACTGCAACGGGACGGTCGCGACGATCACCGGCAGCCCGCTCGGCATGCCCGCCAGCACGTCCATCCCCATGCGCTGGGAGAAGAGGAAGCCGTGCCCGGCCGCCTCGTGGACCGTGTGCGCACGTCGGAGCGTGCGGCCCTCGCCTGCGACGGCAGCCTCGAGGTGCGTGCACGGGCGGGTCAGCCTTCGCGATCGGCGACGGGACGAATGTCGCCGCTCGCTGCCAGCACGATGTCGGGCCCCATGGGCAAGGAACTCCTCTAGGGCAGGTCCCCACGTCGTGGACCACCTCGGCCCTGCCGGGCGCGCGGCGCGCGGCGGGGTCACTCGAGGTTCGCGTGGCGCCCGAACATCGCTTCGACGGTCGTGTCGCGCCGATGCATCAGGCGGATCGTGAGCGCTTCGAACAGGAGCCCCGCGGCGAGCTCGAAGCGCGATCCCATGGGAAGCAACGGCGCGCCGGGCGTCCCGGGGTCCTGGCGGGAAGGCGGCGCGGGGACCCTCACCAGCGGGTCGGCTCCGAGGGCCAGCGCACCGTTCGAGTTGGCGGTCACCGTCGCACGACGGGCCCCGACCGCGGCGGCCCGCTCGGCGATCGGTACCAGCGTGGCCGTGGTCGCGGTGCCGCTCGTCAGAAGCAGTAGGTCGCCCCGGCCGATCGCCGGGGTGGTCGTGTCGCCGACCACGTGCGCGACGATGCCCAGGTGCATCAACCGCATCGCGAAGCCCCGTGCCACCAGCTCCGAGCGGCCGCGCGCGGCGCAGAACACCCGCGGCGATCCGTCGATCGCATCCTCGAGCGCGACCACCTCCGCCTCCGCGATCGCCGCCAGTGCGCTGCGCACCTCGTCCTGCACCGCGGTCAGGAGCGCTTCGTAGGTCGAGACGCTCACGCGAGCGCTTCGCGGATCCGCATCGCGGCCGCGCGCGGATCGGGGGCGTTCGCGATGCCGCTTCCCACGATCACCACGGCCGGCGCGTACGGCGAGACCCGCACGGCGGTCGCAGCGTCGATCCCTCCGGCGACGGCCAGCGGCGCGTCGGGCAGCGCCTCGCGCAGGGACCGCAACGCTTCGAACGGCCGAAGGTGTCGGCGTTGCGCGTCGCTCCCGACGTGCACCGCCAGTAGATCCGCACCGAGCTCCAGCAGGCGAGCGCCGCGCACGCTCGGGTCGGGCGTCTGGATCAGGTCAGCCACGACCCGCCCGCCGTGGGCCCGCGCGGACGCCACCGCGCCGTGAACGGTCGCGTCGTCCGCGACCCCCAGGACCGTGACTTCGTCCGCGCCTGCGTCGAATGCGATGTCGGCCTCCTCCTCGCCGGCGTCCATGATCTTCAGGTCGGCGACGATCGGAACGAGCCGCACGGCGGCCCGCACGGTCCGGACGGCGCGGACGCCCTCCCGCACGATCAGCGGCGTGCCGATCTCGATCCGATCGACCCCGTCTCCCACCACGTCCAGCAAACGGAGCGCCGCCTCCAACGAGCCGTCCAGCGCGAGCTGCAGCGCAGGCCGCGGCACCTACAGCGCCTCCGCGTCCTGGAGGAAGGTCGCCTCGGCGCTGCGGGTCGCGTCGTGTTCGATCAGGGACGCGAACAGTTTCGGCGGAATGGTCACCGCCTCGACCCCGATCTCGAGCAGCTGAAGGAACGCCGCGCGCGAGCGGACGCTGGCGACGAGCAGCCGAAGATCGCCGTCCTCCCCGCCACGATAGCGTTCCAGCAGGCGCTGCATGGCGCCGACCACTGCGGAGCCGTCGTGTCCCGCATCGTTCAGCCGCCCCAGGTACGGCGCCGCGTAGGTCGCGCCGGCCATGACCGACCACAGCACCTGCTCGGGCTCGTAGACGGCGGTCATGGTGACCGCGGCCCCGCTCGAGGCGAGGTGGGTGGCAGCAGCGAACCCTTCACGGGTCGCCGGGATCTTCACCACCAGCTGCGCCGCCCCGCCCAGGCCGGCGAGCTCGCGAGCATCACGCAGCATGCCGTCCACGTCGCGGTGACGGACCTGCACGTGCACCCGTCGGGCGCCGAGGCCGCCGACGCGTCGCACGAAGTCCGGCAGCGCGTCGTAGGTCAGGCCCGCTCGCTTCATCAGGGTCGGGTTGGTGGTGACGCCGTGGATCAGGGGATGGGGCAGTAGGCCCGCGAGTTCGTTCAGGTCGGCGGTGTCCAAGTACAGATGCACGCGGTGTCTCCGTTTCCTCGACTTCAGACGGCGCCGCGCACGCGGGCGATGCGGGCGAGCGCCTCGGCGGCGTCGCGTTCGATGGCGTCGAGTTCGCCGCGCGCGAGACGCGCGGCGGACACCAGCTCCCCCCCGATCCCGACGCAGGCGACGCCCGCGTCGAACCAGGCGCGGAGGTCGTCCTCCGCCAGCGTCACGCCGCCCGTCGGCATGATGCGGGTCCACGGTCGCGGGCCGCGTACCGCCTTGACGAACGCGGGACCGTAGGTGGCCGCCGGGAACAGCTTGACGATCTCCACGCCGAGCGTCTCGGCCTCGGCGATTTCGCTCACGGTGCCGCAACCGGGCAGGTAGGGCAGCTTGCGTCGGTTGCAGAGGCGCGCCACCTCCGCCGAGAAGGAAGGGCCGACGACGAAGTTCGCTCCGTGGGCGAGAAACAGGGCCGCGGTCGCATCGTCCTCGATCGAGCCGGCGCCGAGAATCGTGTCGGGATGATGCTGGGCCAGGAAGGATGCGATCTCGCGGAAGACCAGGATGGCGCCGTCACCGCGGTTCGTGAACTCCAGCAGGCGCGCGCCGCCGCGCGCGAGGGCGGCCGCGGCGTCGCACGCGGCCGTGGGATCGTCGTGATGGAAGAGTGGTACCAGGCCCTGTCCGAGCATGGCGTCGTAGACGGCGAGCCGATCGAAGCGTGCCACGGCCCGCCCCCTCAGCCCGTCGTCTCCGCCGCGATGGCGGCGAGACGATCGAAGGTGGCGGCATCGATGGGACGGTCGAACACCTCGGCGATCACCTGGGTCCAGCCGTGGAGGAAGTACACCCATCCGTCCTCGACGTGAAGGCCTCGCTCCGCGCGTTGCCGCCGCGCCTGCTCCAGGAAGGCGAGCTCGCCGCGGTAGTTCAGCTCCCATACGTAGCCGCCCCGCGGAAATCGACCTTCGTCGCTGACGGGCGAGCCGGGGAGGTCCTTGCCCATCCCGGTGGCGTTCAGCACCAGAGAGCCGTCCGGCAACGCGTCCATCAAGCGATCGTTGCGGCGGGGATCGTCATTGACGACGAAGGCGAGATCGATCCCGGCAGCGAGCTCGTCGTGGAGCGACCGCAGATGCGCGAGCCGTGCCTCGTCGCGGTCCACGAAGGTCATTCGCGTCGGACGGTGCGATTCGGGACGATTGGCCAGGTGCACGCTGATCGCGACCGCCGCGCCGCCCGCGCCGAGGCTCAGCACCTCCGCTGCGCTGTCCACGAAGTGCTTCTCGGGGAGAAAGGCGGCGAGCGCCAGCCCCGACGTGATCGGGTCCTTGGCGTGCCCGACCAGGCGCCCGTCCCGCTTCGAGATGCAGGAGATCTCGCGACAGAGGCGAGCGTAGCGGTCCAACACGTCGAACCGGGCCTCGGTGGCGCGGTAGAGGTCGATCTTGTGGGTGGTCACCAACGCCCCGAGCGCGTGCTCGTGGCTTGCGATGTGGTCCACGATACGGGTGTACGCCCCTGCGGGCGCGCCGATCGTCACGTCGTAGCCCCGGATCTCGGCGCCCAGCCCGAGCGCTTCCGACCAGCGGGGGAACAGATTCATGATGGAGGAACCCCGGGTCGTGACGCCCACGAAGTAGATCGTGGCTCGCTCCGGGACCGCCAGGGCGACCGGGCCCGCACCGCTGCTCATGAGACGGTGTCCAAGCCGTCGAACACGGGCACCAAGCCCTCGTAGGCGCGGTCGAACAGCGGTGCGAGGCGACGGTAGGTGGCGTGGGCGTCGGTGTCCGGTTCGATCACCTCGGCCACGGGGTTCATCGTCTCGATCACCTCGAAGCCGTCGTAGAGTCCGATGCCGACCCCTCCGGCGACGGCGGCGCCCATCGAGGTGGCCGACTCCAGGTGGGTGAGCCGCACGACCGGCAGGCCGTACACGTCCGCCATCAAGCCGTTCCAGAACCGACCGGACGCACCGCCGCCGATGACGCGCATGCGGTCGATCGCGACGCCCTGGTCGGTGAAGGCGCGCAGGATCACGTTCAGGTTCAGGGTGACGCCCTCCAGCACGGCGCGGAGCATGTCGGCGCGGCCGTGATTCATGGTGAGTCCGACGAAGGCGCCGCGCGCCCGTGGGTTCCAGCGGGGACTGCGTTCGCCCAGCAGGTACGGCAGGTACAGCAGGCCGCGCGCACCGGCGGGCGCTTCGGCGGCGAGGGCGTTGAGCGCTTCGTAGACGTCGCCGCCCTCCCGTTCCGCGCGATCGCGCTCTTCCCCGCCGAGGGTGTCGCGCGCCCAGGCGTAGGAGGCGCCGGCGGCTTGCATCGTGCCGCAGGGGCTGTACATGCCGGGGACGACGTGCGCCCAGGTGAAGGTACGCGCGTCGGGGTCCAGCACCGGCGCCGAGGTCGCCAGAGCGATCCAGGAGGAGGAGCCCACGTAGTTGTAGGCGGTCCCCTCACGGTGGACGCCGGCCCCCAAGGCGGCGCAGGAGCCGTCGCCCCCGCCGATGACGACGGGCACGCCGGCTGGCAGGCCGACCTCGTCGGCGACGTCGGGGCGCACTTCGCCGACCACGTGGGTGGACGACACGGCGTCGGGCAGCTTGGCAGGGTCCAGCTCGGCGGCCTCGAGGATCGCCTCGGAGTAGCGCAGCTCGCCGAGATCCAGAAGGTTGGTGCCGGAAGCGTCGGAGTGATCGGTCACGAAGCATCCGGTGAGGCGGGCGACGATCGCGTCCTTGGCGTTCACGAAGGCGTGCGTCGCGTCGAACAGCTCCGGTTCGTGGTCTCGCAGCCAGAGGATCTTGGCGAGAGAGTAGGAGCTCGCCAAGCGGTGTCCGGTGATGCGATAGACGCGGTCCGGGTCGATGCGTCGAGCGACCTCACGGACCTGCGCCTCGGCCCGGCCGTCGGCCCAGATGATGGCGCTCCGCAGCGGCTTGCCCCGCGGGTCCAGCGGCACGCAGCCCATCATCTGTCCAGAGAACGAGATGCAGGCGACCTCGTTCCGGGCCTGTGGCGCACGCTCGAGCAGCTCGCGGGTCGAGTCGCACACGGCGCGCCACCAGTCGTTCGGGTCTTGTTCGGCCCACCCGTGTCGCTCGAAGCGGGTGTCGTACCCGGCGAAGGCGCTGGCGACCAGGGTGCCGCGCTCGTCGTACAGCGAGGCCTTGTTTCCGGTGGTGCCGAGGTCGTGGGCGAGGACGAAGCGTGCCACCTCAGCCGCCCCGGTAGCTCGGATTGGGGACGATGCGGGGTCCGTCCTCGCCGGCCACGATGCGCGAGGCGAAGCCGCGTTCGCGGATGCTGCCGTAATCGTAGCCGGCGTCGGCGGGGAACACGGCCAGGAACACGAACGGCTCCGTGCCGGTGTTGACGGTGCGGTGGCCCCAGTACGGCGGCACGTAGGCCGCGCTGCCGGACCTCATCCACTGAACGTTCACGTCGCCGTCCCGCGTCTGCATCAGCAGGCAGCCTTCGCCCTGAAGGCCGTAGTAGAGCTCGGCTCGATCCTCCTTGGCGTGGTAGTGACCCTTCGTCATGAAGTACTCGTCGCCGATGCGACCCGGTTCGATCACGGTGGTCGAGAACAGCAGCTGCCCTGCCGCGTTCGGCGCGTCGTGAGCGTCGTAGACGCGGTACACGAGCGGATCGTCGGAAGCGAGCGCGGCTTCGGCGTCAGCGGCATGGAACAGGCCGCGGAGGTCGGACAGGCGCCGGGTCTGCACGCGATGCGGGTCGTGGATGATGCCGCTCGCGAGGTCCACCTGCTTCGTGAACGGAGGCATCGGGTGGATCGGGGTGGAGGGCACGGTACGTCTCCTTCCGAGGCTCAGGGCGTGGGCGGCTCGAGCGTCGCGAGCACGTCGCGGTTCACCACGTGCGGACAGAAGCGGCCGTGCAGCACGTCCGCGAGGTTGCCCGCGGCGAGCAGGGCGGTGCGTTCGACCGATTCGCGGGTGGCGGCTCCCAAGTGCGGGGTGGCGATGACGGTGTCCAGGTCCAACAGGGGGCTTTCGTGCGGCGGCTCGTGGGCGAACGCGTCGAGGGCGGCGCCGGCCAGGCGCCGCTCGCGCAACGCGTCGTACAGGGCCGCTTCGTCGACGAGGTCGCCGCGGGCGGTGTTCACCAGCACGGCGTGCGGGGGCATGAGCGAGAGGTTCGGGGCGTCGAGCAGGCGGCGGGTGTCCGGCGTCAGGGCGGCGTGCAACGAGACGACGTCGGAGGCGCGAAGGAGCGACGCGAGGTCGGTCGCTTCGGCGGGAGCGAAGCTCTCCGAACGAAACGGATCGTGGGCCAGAACGTGCATTCCCAGGGCGTCCGCCCTTCGCGCGACCTCGCGACCGATCGTGCCGTACCCCACCAGGCCGAGGGTGCGGCCGGACAGCTCCCAGCCGGTGCTGCGCTCGAAGCGCCGAGCCTTGGCGGAGGCCGCCGCGCGCGGCAGGTCGCGAGCCAGCGCGAACATCAGTCCGATGGCCAGCTCCGCTACTGCGGTGGCGTTCGATCCCGGCGTGTTCGTCACCGTCACGCCGTGCGCGGTGGCGGCGTCCAAGTCGACGGCGTCGACGCCCACGCCGTAACGGGAAACCGCGCGCAGACGGTCCGCCGCCGCGAAGACGGACGCGTCGCAGGCGTCCAGACCCAGGATCACACCGTCGTAGCCGGGAATGCGGGCGGCCAGCTCGGCCGCGCTGAGCGGCTGGTCTTGGGCCCCCAGGTCGACGTCGCACCCGTCGTCCCGCAACCGCGCCATGTGGGGCCCGTCGTTGCGGCAGAACGAGCGGGCGGTCGCGAGGACGCGGAACCGCGCGCTTGGACCGCGGTCGCAGTCGCTCACCCCTTGACCGCCCCGGCCATCAGGCCGCTGGTGATGAAGCGCTCGAGCATCAGGCCGATCACCACGACCGGCAGGACCGCGATGAGCGTCAGGCCGGAGATGAACCACCATTCGACCCCTCGGTTCGTGTTCTGGCCGGCGATCAGCACGGGGAGCGTGATCGCGTCGAAGTTCGTGAGCATCAGCGCGTAGAGGAACTCGTTCCAGGAGAAGATGAAGCTGAAGATGCTGATCGCCACCAGCCCCGGCGTGCTGAGCGGCAGCACGATCCGAAGGAACGCTTGGAGGCGGCTCGCGCCGTCGACGCGGGCGCTGTCCTCGAGGTCCTGGGGGAGGCCGTTGAAGAAGTCCCGCATGATCCAGACGGCGAACGGCAGATTGAACATCGTGTACGCCAAGATCAGCCCGATGTGCGTGTCGATCATGCCGAACGTGGTGTAGATCATCAGGAACGGCACCACGAACACGGCGGGGGGAAGGAAGCGGTTCGAGATGATCCAGAACGCGATGCCGTCGTTGCGCCAGCCGACGCGCTTCCAGTGGTACTTGAAGCGTGACAGGCCGTAGCCGGCCATCGCCCCGAAGATCACGGCCAGCACGGTGCTGCCGCCGGCGGCGATCACGCTGTTCCGGAAGTGGCGGAGGATCGTCGATCCCTGCTCGTCGACGAGGTACTCCCAGTGCACCATGGTCGGGTCGAAGTCGACCCAAGGCAGGTAGAGCGGCCCGCGCGTCACGGCGAGAGGCGTCTTGAAGGAGGTCGTGATCAACCAGAAGAACGGGAACAGGACGATGAAGGACCAGAACAGGACCAGGGCGTAGACCATGAACGTGCGGAGCGGGGTGCGCCGTACCATCTCAACTCACCTTCGGCGTGATTAGGCGGGCCAGGAACAAGAAGCCCGTCGTGAACAGCACGACCAGCACCAGCAGCACGAAGGCGATCGACGCCGCGTACCCGTAGTTCCCGAACGTGAGGGCGGTGCGGAAGACGTACATCGTGAGCGACTCCGTGGAGGAGCCGGGCCCGCCCCCGGTGGAGACGACGATGATGTCGATGATCTTGAAGATCTCGAGGCCGCGAATCAGGATCGTCGTGACCGAGATCGGCAGCAGCAGAGGAAAGATGATAGAGCGAAAGATCTGCAAGCTTCCCGCGCCATCGACGCGGGCGGCTTCGTAGAGCTCCCTGGGGATCGCCTGAAGCCCGGCGAGGAGCAGCAGCGTCATGAACGGAGCCCACTGCCAGCTCTCGATCAGCACGATCGTCCAGCGGGCGTAGGCGGGCTCGGTCAGCCAGGGAACGAAGATCGGATCGGCCCCGAACCAGGACGGCACCCTCCGGAACAGGTCCGCGATGGGGGAGCGTGCGGGATCGAAGAACATACGGCCGAGGTAGCCGACCGCCACCGGGGTCGTCATCATCGGCAAGAGAAAGACCACGCGGGCGAGGTTCCGGCCCTTGAACGGCTGGTCGAGGAGGAGCGCGAGGACGAGGCCGAGCACGTACTGCAGCGCGACTCCGAAGAACACGAAGAATACGGTGTTGCGCATGGCGATGTGCAGGCGCTGGTCGGTGAGCAGGCGGGCGTAGTTGCGGCCGGTGAAGTTGAAGCCCAGGCCCAGAAAGCCGCCGCCGCCCGGCGAACCGCCGCGTTGCACGTCGGTGAAGCTGATGCCCAGCGACCACAAGAGCGGGAAGATCACGAACGCCAGCAAGATGAAGACGGCGGGAAGCAGGAAGGCCTGCTTCATGATGCGGTCTTCGCGGGTGCCTTCGGGCTGGCCGCCCCTTCGGCTCGGTGGAGTGGACGCGTCGCTCAAGACATGCGACCTCTCTCGCTCGGGGCGGAGGTCCACGCGCTTACGCGTGGACCTCCGCGAGCGACGGGAGCGTTAGTTCGCGCCGTAGCCGACGGCGTTCCGGTACTGCTCGAGCTGCGCGTCGCGCCCGAGGCGGTCGCTGATGTCGTTCCACAGGTCCGCGACGTTGTCGAGCGCGGCCTGCGGCTCGATTTCACCGACCAGGGCGCGGCTGACCTCGGCGTCGAGCGCCTGGAAGTACTCGGCGGATCCGCGAATGCGGAGGTCGAGCACGGCGTTCGGGTGGTTGATGGTGTTCAGCACGGCGTCGAGGTAGTCCTCGGCGCTTTCTTCGTCGAAGCCGGCGCCGAGCCAGGCGTCGAGGTTCTCGAACTGGCTGAAGCGCGAGGGGTTGATGCCGGTCCCGCCGGTCACGGCGAGTTCCATCACGAGCTCCGGACGGGCCATGAAGGCGGCGAAGTCGAGCGCGGCCTCGCGCACGTCGCTGTCCGCGGACACGCCGATGATCCAGCCGCCGAAGGCGATGAACGGCGCGGTATTGACGCCGTCCTCCGGCGTGACCCACTCGCCAGCGTGGTAATCCCAGTACTGCTCGCCGCCGGGAAGGACGCCGAACCCGACGTCACCCTGCACGACGGACGCGTCCGGGTCGATCGAGATCGGGCCGACATCGCCCCAATCGATGTTCAGCGCGCCCATGCCGGCCGGGAAGAACTGGCGCGTGTCGGAGACGTCGTAGTTGATCATGTTCGGGTCGCCGTACTCGCGAATCTCGATGTACTCCTCGAGCGCGCGGACCCAGCCGGGGTTGTTGACCTGCGGCGTCATGTCGTCGCAGCTGAAGAAGAAGCACGGGTCGCCGGGGATCTTGCCGTAGCCCGAAGCGCGGGAGAGGTAGACCCAGTAGCTCTGGGCGTTGCGGCGCTGCGCTTCGAGCGCGCCGAAGATCGGCGCCCGCACGCCGTCGGTTTCGACGACGCGGCCGTCGAAGAACTGGGCGATGTCGCGGTATTCGGTCCAGCTCTGCGGCTCCGCCAGGGGGTAGCCGTATTCGGCCTCGAAATCGGCGGCGTGCTCCTCGTCCCGCACCAGGTCCTTGCGGTAGTACAGCATGTGAGCGTCACCGTCGTACGGCAGCGCGTAGGTGGTGTCGCCCCAAGCGGTCAGGCGCTCTCCGTAGAGCGGAATGACGTCGTCCCACTCGAGCTCGTCCTGGAGCTCCTGCGGAATCGCCGTCAGGTGACCGGGCGCCATGAAGTCGCCGGCCCAGTCCGCGGGGAAGATCAGCATGTCGTACGAGCTGGCTCCGGTCTCGAACGAGCTGATCATCTTCTCGAACAGCTCGCCGAACGCGAACTGCTGCAGCTCGACCTCGCCACCGGTCATCGCTTCCCACTCCGGTGCGAAGTCCTCGACCGGGCCACCGATCGAGCGGCCGGTCTGCGTGATCACGACCACCGTGTCGCCTTCGAACTCTCCTTGGGCGGCCCCGAAGGAGAACAATCCGAGTACGAGGACGGTGCCGAGCATCCACCGTGCGAGCGATCCAATCATGAGCGCTTCCTTTCCTGGTGAGTCGAAGTCGTTCCGCGCGAACCTGTCGTTCGCGACCTCGTCCTGCGCCGGACCTCCCGTCGTGGCTACACGGCTTCACCTCCCGCCACGCGTCGATCGTGGACGATGCGTTTCATCGTGCTCACCCGCACCTCCGTCTTCCGGCCTCGACGGAGCGCGACCCCGACGGCCAGTACGTCGATCAGCAGCAGGTGCACGATTCGGGACACCGACGGGGTGTAGACGTCGGTGTCCTCGGGCACGTCCGCTGCCAGCACAATCGATGCGGCGTTCGCGAGTGGCGAGCCGGGCGTGGTGATGGCGATGACCGTCGCGCCGCGCTCCCGCGCGAGCTGGACGGTATGGATGAGCTCCCGCGTGCGGCCGGTGTGCGAGATCGCGACCAGCACGTCGTCGGGACCCGAGGTGCCGGCGGCCATGTACTGCATGTGCGCGTCGGTGTAGGCGAAGCAAGGCGTGACCAGGAAGAAGAACTTGGATACCGCATCGGTGGCGACGGCGCCCGACGCCGCGAAGCCGCAGAACAGGATCGAGCCGCGGTCGGCGGTGCGCGTCAGCGCGTCGACCGCGCAATCGACCGCGTCCTGGTCGATCGCCGCCCGGACGTTCATCAGCATCTCGATCGTGGAGTCGACGACCTTGCGGGAGTAGACGCTGGGCGGATCGGCCGGATCGATCCCGGCGTGCACGAAGGACGGTCGCACGACCAGCGCCTGCGCGAGCTGGACCTTGAACTCCCGGTAGCCATCGAGTCCGAGGGCGCGGCAGAAGCGGAGCACGGTGGGTTGGCTGACGCCGGCCGCAGCGGCCAGCTTGGCGATGCTCAGACCGATGACGCTGGAGGGATCGGCGAGGACGGCTTCGGCGACCTTGCGCTCGGCCCGGCTCAGCGAGGGTGCGGCCTGCTTGACCTGGTCCACGACCATACGAGTCTCCGTTGCGACCGCATTCGATGTAGTAAAACTACACGCCAGGCGCTTGAAGCCAACCAACTCAATGAATATTGAAATTTTACTACGCGCGAATCGGGGTTGTCAACGAGGCTCGCCATCGACGACACGCGCATCCGAGAGGCCTCCACGACGGGGTCGGGTCGGGCGGCCGCAGCGCGTCCCCCCGCCCGACGCCGCTCGTCGGAGCGCCATCGCGAAGAACGGCCGCTCCGTTTCATCTAGAATGCCGGCTACGTTCGTCGTGGCCCTCGCCGTGGCGGCCCACCCGAATCATGGAGGACGTCCCATGCTGAACTTCGACCCCGACCGATTCACGAGAATCCAGACGGGCGCGCTCGCCCTCGCCGACGACCTCGGCGACGCCCTGAGACGATGCCTCGACGATGGTGCTGCGAACCTCGTTCTCACCGGGGCGGGGGGCGTCCAGATCCTGATGCAGCCGGCCTTCCAGCTGCTTCGCACCCGCTCGACCTTCCCCGTCCACTACGAGATGGGCGCCGAGCTCGTGCGAACCGATTCGGTCCACCTCACCGACCGATCGATCGTGCTCCTCCCCTCTCTGTCCGGCACGACGGCCGAGGCGATCGAGGTCGTCCGCTTCGCCAAGAGCAAGGGGGCGACGGTCGTCACCCTGACCGGCCACGCGGACACGCCGATCGCGGATCTGGCCGATCGCAATTTCACGAATTTCGCGGAGGACGACACCTCGGCCGAGATGTTCTACCTGCTGAGCCTCGTCGCCGCGCTCGCGATCCTGGACCACCGCGACGAGCTCGAGGACCACGCAGGCACGATCGGCGAGTTGAAACGGCTTCCGGAGCGACTGCTGGCCGTCAAGGCGCAGTTCGAGGACCGGGCCCACGAGCTGGCGAGCACGTACCGGAACGAGCCGTACCTCATCGTCACCGGTGCGGGCTCGGTCTGGCCGGAGGCCCACTACTACGGCATGTGCATCCTCGAGGAGATGCAGTGGATCCGGACCCGTCCGGTACACGCCTCGGACTTCTTCCACGGAACGCTCGAGCTGGTCGAGAAGGACGTCAGCGTGCTGGTCTTGCAAGGCGAGGACGCTTGCCGCCCGCTCACCGAACGGGTCGTGCGCTTCCTGCCCCGCGTGACCGACCGGATGGAGGTCATCGACACAGCCGCGTTCGAGCTGCCGGAGCTATCGACCGCGACGCGCGCCCTCATCTCGCCCGTGCTTCTCGCGACCGCGCTGGAGCGCCTGAGCGCGCACCTGGAGCAGGTGCGCGACCACCCGCTCACGACGCGCAGGTACTACAAGAAGCTCGACTACTAGGCTCCGCCGGGTCCGCTGGACCTCAACGGAGGGCGTACATGGCGTTTTCGTCGCGCCGCCGGGTATAGCGCTCGATGAAGGCGTAGGGACTCGGCAGCGGCACGGCGCTGACCTCGTCGAGGCGATCGATCTCCTGTTGGGCGAGCGTCCAGCCGACCGCACCCAGATTCTGCTCGAGCTGCGCGACGGTCCGAGCCCCGAAGATCGGTGCCGTCACGCCCGGCTTCGCCAGCAGCCAAGCGAGCGCGACTTGCGCCACCGTCCGCTCGCGCTCGGCGGCGACCGCTTCGAGCACCTCGAGGACGCGCCAGGTGCGCTCGGTCTCCCGCTGCTCGGGTTGGTCGTCCCAACGATCCGCCCGTCCGACGCGACTGTCGGCAGGCGGCGGTGCGTCGCGACGATACTTTCCCGTCAGCCAGCCCCCGCCCAGCGGCGACCAGGGAAGCACCGCGACGCCCTCGGCGCGGCACAGGGGGATGAGCTCCCACTCCGGACTCCGCACCAGCAGGCTGTACTCCGGCTGCAGCGACCGGACGGGCTCGAACCCGTGGATACGGGCCGACATCAGCGCCTTCATCAGGTGGGACGGCGCGAAGTTCGACACCCCCACGTACCGCACCTTGCCCTGCCGCACCAGCGTGTCCAGCGCTGCCAAGGTCTCCTCCAGCGGTGTCGACGCGTCCCAACAGTGGACCTGGTAGAGGTCGAGGTAATCGGTACCGAGACGCTTCAGGCTGG
>Ga0102925_1001271_pt1 | contig 13982 bp, 23 predicted proteins | sample SalPonR1_A_D1_MG_FD_78216 | JGI IMG/M metagenome (GOLD analysis project Ga0102925, IMG submission 78216) | Salt pond soil microbial communities from South San Francisco under conditions of wetland restoration - Salt Pond MetaG R1_A_D1_MG | ecosystem: Environmental > Aquatic > Marine > Intertidal...
GACCAAATTTGCGCACAAGTTGACACCACGTTTACTGCGTTTGCTGCTAGAGCATTCCACTGTCCGAAATCAAGAGCAGAGGTTATTAAGGCAGGACGCGAGATTGTAGCAAGTTCAGGCTTGTACATTACTAAAAAGCGTTATGCAGGCTTGGTTTACGACGACGAAGGTGAGCGCAAAGACGTAGACGGTTCGCCAGGTAAGGTAAAAGCCATGGGACTGGACTTGCGTCGTAGTGATACTCCAGTATACATGCAGGACTTCTTGAAAGAGATCTTGTTAATGGTTCTGCAAGAGCACCCTAAGGAAGACATCCTCGAACGCATTACTAAGTTCCGCTTAGAGTTCGACGGTATGCCGGACTGGGAGAAAGGCACACCAAAGCGTGTTAATAAGCTAGGGCACTATCGCAAGCTAGAAGAAAAGCAAGGCAAAGCGAATATGCCAGGTCACGTGAGAGCTGCTCTCAATTGGAACACACTCAAGCGAATGAACGGCGATAAGTATTCTCAAGAGATTGTAGACGGTATGAAATGTATCGTTTGTAAACTCAAGCAAAATCCACTGGGTTACACCAGTATTGCGTACCCGACAGATGAACTGCGTTTGCCGGATTGGTTCAAAGAATTGCCGTTTGATGGCCATGCTATGTCAGAAACTATTATTGATAACAAGCTGGACAACCTAATCGGCGTACTAGACTTTGACTTAGAAGACACAAAACACCACAACACGTTCCGCTCTTTGTTTGATTTCGGTGACTAAAATCTAAATAAACAAAGAAAACTGTTGACAGACAGCAGCTTAGGCAGTATTATTAACTAAAGTATCTTAATAGGAGAAAAGATGAAGGATATTTTGCAAGATATAGTATCACACACCCACGCTCTAGGGTTTCTAACTCTAGTCAAAGTTACCAACGAGGACGACACAGTTATCGAAGCAATGGCAGAAGATCGTTCTGTAATTGTGTCAGCAAAAACGCACCAGCCTGTAAATGAGTTCGATGGTGTTTTTGGTATGCCCAACCTAGACAAGTTAAGTCTACACTTAAAAAATCCAGAATACAGAGAGAACGCGAAACTAGAAGTAGTTAAGGCAGAACGTAACGGCGGAACTATTCCAACACATATTCATTTTGAGAACGCTGCTGGTGACTTCCAAAACGACTATCGCTTTATGAACAAAGCGATCATTGAAGAGAAGCTAAAAAAGGTTAGCTTTAAAGGAGCAACTTGGGCTGTAGTATTCGAACCAAAACAAGCTGCGATCGCAAGAATGAAATTGCAGAGTGCAGCACATGCAGAAGAGCCCATCTTCAACGTAAAAACCGAAGACGGCAATCTTGTGTTTAGCTTCGGTGACGCAGCTAGTCACGCAGGTAGTTTTATTTTCGAACCAGACGTAGAAGGTACGCTCAAGCATACGTGGAGCTGGCCTGTAGCTCAAGTCCAGGCAATTTTGAATCTCGCAGGCGATCTTGAGATGAGTATCTCAGACCAGGGTGCAATGAAAATCACAGTAGACAGCGGCATGGCCAAATACGATTACATTTTGCCAGCACAGTCTAAGTAAGGAGGCATTATGTCTAAATCAGACGTAGATCTAGAACAGTTTGCTAAGTTGTTTGACGCTGCATTAGCGTCAGACAACGAAAACGTACAAAAAGCATTGCGTAACTTTTTATTCATTGCTAGCATTGTCGAGGCACAGAACGACTTAGAAACAAAACAAGGTCCGTTCACCAAGATGCTAGACGACATTGCATGTATGAAGAAAGAGATTGTCGAGTTAAGACACGAGGTTCGGCTAACTCGCGGGACTACGGTCAAAGACTACTGGTACGGGCAGACTTATCTTGACGACCAAACGTGGTCTAAGAACGCAAAGAGCCAGACCAGTACTACTGGCACTTTCTTCAGTGACGTCGACGACCGACTACTAGACATACTTAAGAAGTCAGGAAGTTCAGGAGACGTATGAACAGAGATCTAACAAGTCAACAAAATGACTACGCTGTATTTTTGCCGGCTCTCTCGGGGTTCTATGCTACCTACGTCGGCAAGCAGCGTTACGGCGAGTACGTTGACCAGAGTCGTATCCCTAAAAACTTTACAAACGGTGTTGAAAGTCTAAATTATCTAAACAAAAACCAAGGACAATTCCAATACAAATGGACATTGTATTCTGCAGGACACGCAGAGCTTGACATCAACAAGCATTCACCTAAAGAGGATATGATTCGTAACCGTGATCGCGAAAGCTCTTGGATGCTAGGTGACTCAGGTGGCTTCCAAATTGGTAAAGGTGTTTGGGAAGGCGACTGGAAAGACCCGAACTGTCCTAAAGCGCAGAAGAAGCGAGACGGCGTTCTAAGATGGATGGATGCGTATATGGACTACGGTATGATTCTTGACATCCCAGCGTGGGTAGCACGTTCACCAGAAGGTGCTAAAGCAACAGGCATTAACAACTACGCTGACGCAGTAGCAGCAACACGTATCAACAACGACTACTGGATGAAGCATCGCACAGGCGCTTGTAAATTCTTAAACGTCCTACAGGGTGAGAATCACGCAGATGCGGAAGATTGGTACCAGCAGATGAAAGACTACTGTGATCCAACGATCTATCCTGACAATCACTTTAACGGGTGGTCAATGGGTGGACAGAATATGTGTGATGTACATCTTGTTCTCAAGCGTCTTGTTACGCTACGCTTTGATCGTCTGCTAGAGAAAGGTATTCACGACGTGATGCACTTCCTAGGTACATCAAAACTAGAGTGGGCAACATTACTTACAGACATTCAGAGAGCTGTTAGAAAGTATCACAACCCAAACTTTATGGTAACGTTTGACTGCGCTTCGCCTTTCCTTGCTACTGCAAATGGGCAGGTTTACATCCAAACCGAGACTCCAGATCGCAAGAAGTGGGTTTACAGAATGCAGCCTAGTATTGATGACAAGAAGTATGCGACTGATCCGCGTTTGTTCCGTGACGCAGTTCTGCAAGACGGTATCTTCAAGAACTTCGACAATTCGCCGATCACAGAAGAACTAGGTGTGTCGGATATTTGCATTTACAAGCCAGGTGACCTGAATAAGATAGGCAAAGAAGGCAAAACTTCATGGGACTCGTTTAGCTATGCTATTCAAATGGGCCACAACGTCTGGAGTCACATTAACGCGGTACAAGAAGCCAATAGACAGTATGACAACGGGATTGTACCTAAAATGCTTGTTGAAGAAAGATTCGATCGTAAGTACTTTCGTGACATTGTAGATGAGATCTTCTCAATCACAGACCGTGACAAAGCACTTGCAGTGATTGAAGAGCACACTAAGTTCTGGATGACAATTCCGGGCACACGCGGCGCAGTAGGCAAAAAGACCGTGAACGCTAGTACTTACTTTGACTCGTTATTTGAAATTGACCAGCCTGAAGTCGAAGATGAACACGAAGACGGAGCATTTACAGAAGACGAAGAGCACAACTTGGAGATCTTAGAAGATGAGCAAGAGTGAAGATAAAGAAGTCAACCGTCTCGACGAGCTATATAGAAAGTTAAAAGAGGTTGACAAACAAGTAGAGGAGCGTTACAATGAATATGCTCCGGACCAAGAAATCACTGAACTCAAGAGTCTACGTGTTTGTTACATTGACGAAATCAACAGAATTGAGAATAAAAAATGAACAGAACATACGCAAGTGGCACTAACAACAACGCAAAGTATTTTGTGGGCACAGAAGTTGAACATACTCCTGCTTACGGACTACGCACGTTGTTCGTTACAGGTCTTCGAGATGCAGTTGAGGTTGATAACCTGTTCCAAGAACACAACTGTGAACATATCTTCTTTGGAGCAAACCACAGTTTCAAGCCCAAGACCAACGAGTCGTGGGCTAGTTGGGACTCTTTGATTGAACACTTTCTCGAACAAGATATTCTATGCAGTCTTGACATTCCTATTACACTTTCGGAAGAGTTTCTTGACTCTTCTCTAGTCGAATACGACAATTTCATCCCGCAACTGCGTGTACCAGTTCCTTATATCAAACTTTGGAACTATAATACCATGATCAAGGTCGACGACAAAGATTTCAAAGCAACGAACCCAGGCGTTTGGACGCACAGTCTGCACGACCTTATGGATCGCAATAAATTTACAAGCTGGGACAGATACGGGCTTGACAAAATCATTGAATGATCATATACTTACATAATAGAGATAAAGGAAAACATTATGCTTAAAGTTTACGTAGTTGGCACAGCAAACAGCGGTAAGACTACAATCAGCGCTCTGCTTGCTAAGACATTAGAAGAAAACGGGTTCGAAGCAGAAATTGTACCTTACCTTCCGGGCGAATTACGCGATGACTACGACCCGTTTGAAAATTTTGAACAGCGTGTCGAAAGCATCAACCGTATGAACGGAAAGATTCAAGTCGAAGAAATGCAGGCTGCAAGAAACGGGGACTTTAATGTTATCAAATAAGAAGACTTTCATTAGAGTACGCACAGAGTTTGAAGGTTTTCATTACTATCCTGGCGCAGGCGAGATTGACGAACGTATCAAGTTTCTTGAGTCGCCACATCGCCATATGTTTAAAGTAGAAGTCAAGATTAGCGTAACACACGATGACAGAGAACTTGAGTTCTTTCTAGTCAAATGGGCGCTGAAAGAATACATCGACTCTGTTGATATGGACTACAAGAGTTGTGAAATGATGGCAGATCAGATAATCAACACATTTCTCATACCCAGCTACGGTGCTGACCGATACTACGAAGTTACAGTGTCAGAAGACGGTGAGAGCGACGGTATTGTAGAATATATACCTAATGCTGGCGCAGTGCTCGGCTAAAACTAAACACACGCTTTGCAGTAGCGTTTGGTCGTTTAGTTACTGCAAAGCCCATTACAAACGGCCAGCAACAGAGTAACAATCATGAGTGATAAATTTCCTCCAGTAAACCAGATCTTTGATGACCTGGACAAGTTCCGTGACTTCTGTCGTTATGAGGGTAAACCTTACAACGAAGCCGATCTGTACAACGGCAAGGCTCCGGTTTGGCAGGCTTATCAAAAGTACCTGGGTTACCTCAGAGCAAAAGCACGAAGGAAAACGCGGCCCGACACACGGAGAAAATAATGACAATTTACATCGTAGACATAGAAGGTGTAGAATCAAGATACACCCAGCAGTGGAAAGAGCACTTGCCCGATCAACTGCGAACGGCTACTGATGCTGAAGTTGTTGTTATCTCCGGTGGAGAGACACCCCAGGCTACTACGCCTGGGGCTTTTCTCAACTTCGGCGGCACTAATGTTTACAAGAGCAAGCAGTTAGAAAAGATTGGCGAGTTGTTCTGTGACGGTAAAGTTAAAGACGACGATTATTTCTTGTATACAGACGCTTGGAACCCTACAGTAATTCAGCTAAAATATATGGCAGAACTGCTGGGGATTAAGATCAAAATAGGCGGACTTTGGCATGCAGGCAGTTATGACAACCAAGATTTCTTAGGCAGATTGATCGGCGACGCGCCCTGGGTAAGACACGCCGAGAAGTCTATGTACCAGTGCTATGACAACAATTTCTTCGCTACAGAATTTCACGTTAGCATGTTCTTCAACAATCTGTTTGGCGCTAACTACAATAACGGATTTAATACTAGCAACAAGGTTGTACGCACAGGATGGCCTATGGAGTATCTATTGGACACTATTGAAGGCTACGCAGGCGAGAAAGAAAACACTATCTTGTTCCCTCATAGACTTGCGCCAGAAAAACAAGTTGAAATCTTTCGTGACTTAGCTGTCGAATTGCCACAGTACAATTTTGTGATTTGTCAAGAGCAAGAACTAACTAAAGAAGAGTATCACACGATGTTGGGCACTGCCAAAATAGTGTTTAGTGCTAACCTGCAGGAAACATTGGGCATCAGCTGGTACGAAGGCGCAGTAGCAGGTGCTATTCCTATGGTGCCAGATCGGTTGAGCTATTCTGAGATGGCAAAGAAAGAATTTAAGTATCCAAGTGAATGGACCGCCGACTACGCTGCTTACTTAGACCATCGAGAAGAAATAAAAGAAAAAATTGTCGAGTATATGGAGAACTACGACAAATACCGTTCGGCGGTAAAGGCACAAGCAGATGTGCTGAGTAATGAGTATTTTAGTGGAACAAAAATATATGGCACAATCACACAGTAATTGGGATGACCTAGCTAGCACAGTAACTTCGACAGTTGACCTCAGCGGAAGCGAACTTACTAACGTTTCAACCGCCGCAATACACTCGGGCGAAATAACCTCAGGGTCTATCTACCTTAGTACGAATATCGACAACTGGTATATTAGCGGCATTGACGGTTTGAGCTGGTCTCACAGTCTTGTCCCATTTGAAAACATCATGCCAGACATTCAGCAAGTAAATGAGATGTGCGAAGAATATCCTGGCTTAAAGAAAGCATACGAAAACTTTAAAACAGCATATCAGTTAGTAGAACAAGATTGGAAGGGGAAGAAAAAATGATAAATGCATCTTCAGGAGACGGGTCGCTCGTAGTGTACAGTTTTGACTGTTCTCCGTGTTTTACTGTCTCTACAAACACAGGAAGAGAAGTAGACGGCGACCTTCGACTAAACTACAACACACTCGAGGTGTACTGCGGCGGTTGCTGGACGGCTGTCGATACCTCTATTGACGTCCAATTAACTCCTGAAAGCCAAGAAATCCTTAAATGGGCAAGACAGAAAATGAAAGAAGAGCAGCGGCTCGATGAACTTTGCGAAAGGTATCCTGCACTTAAAACTGCTAAAGACAAGTACGAAGTAATTAAAGCGATAGTGGAAAATGACTAAAAAGAAATATTACACATGGCAAGACATAGAAGCTGCGGTTAACACTCTTGTAGTGCAGATGTTCAAAGACAATTGGCGGCCTGATTACATTGTAGGAATTACACGCGGCGGCTTGCCTGTTGCTACAATGTTGAGTAACTTAACTGGCGTTCCTATGCACGCCTTGGGCATTAGTTTTCGTGACGCAAATATGGGGCCAGAGAGTAACCTATGGATGGCAGAAGATGCATTTGGTTATGTGACGCCGGAAGACCGGGCCATAAGTCCAACAGGGTGTCGCTGGGACGTTACGGCCCGAGCAAAGATTTTAATAGTTGACGATATCAACGACACTGGTCGAACGTTTAACTGGGTTAAAGAAGACTGGCAAAGTGGCTGTTTACCGAATGAAGATTATGCGTGGAAGTCTATTTGGAACCATAACGTTAGGTTTGCTGTAGTAACAGAAAACCTATCCAGTGATTTCGGCGACGTTCGGTATATGTGGGATGTCATAAACAAGGCTGAAGACGACCAATGGATTGTATACCCCTGGGAGCACGATGCTCTCACACGCGGTGGCCAAGTATGACATACGACGAGATTCCGTGGACTAACGTAGTAATGCGTACTAGAACCTATACAGTGTTCGCAGACAGCTTTCCTGTGTCACAAGGGCACGTACTGTTCGTTCCTCGAGAGCAAGATTGGGACAATTTGGCAGACTGCTACAAAGCAGCATATATGTGGGGCCACGGCTGGGTCGACGACGGATACTGTGACAGCTTTAACATCGGTCAGAACGTAGGTTCAGAAGCAGGGCAAACAGTTGAGTGGCCACATGTTCATCTTATTCCTCGCCGTAAAGGTGATTGCGAAAACCCAATAGGAGGTGTTCGCAACGTTTTGCCTGAAAATAACGTAGACTACGTTAACTACTTGTATAATAAAGAAAAATCTTGACAAAAACCTAAATATATGGTATACTTAATAAAGTAGAAGACATCCTCGTCTTTAATAACTCGGAGAAAAAATGACACAACCTATTTCAGAAATAATTACAAAAAGAATCGAAGACAGTGGCGATCGTTACTGGGCAAACGACAATATCTCAAAGCATATTAAACCTTCTGAACATTCCTTGCTCATAGACGAGCTTGCAGAAAAGTTCGAAGGCGTGCTCGATAGTCTTGTTATCGACAGGGCAACAGATCCTAATTCTAAGGACACTGGTAGACGACTTGCTAAAATGTACATCAACGAAGTTATGAACGGACGCTACGTTCCGGCTCCAGACAACACCGGGTTTCCTAACGACGGCAACGATCGTTACGAAGGTATGTTAGTAGTTCGGTCAGAGCTTAAATCTATGTGTTCACATCATCACCAGCCTGTGTCAGGTGTTGCGTACATTGGCATTATTGCAGGCAAGCAACTGATCGGCTTGAGCAAATATACACGCATCGCTCAATGGTGTGCTCGCAGAGGTACGCTACAAGAAGAACTTGCAAACGATATCTGTAAAGAAATACAAAAAGCAACAGAAGCAGACGATGTAGGCGTTTACATACAGGCTCAGCACGGTTGCTGTGAAAATCGCGGAATTATGGCGCACAGTAGCCTGACACAAACAACTGTGCTTAAAGGTGCGTTCAAAGCAGATCAAGGTACGAAGAAAGAGTTCTTTGACAACATCAAACTGCAACAGGAGTTCTCGCCACGATGAAAAAACTAAGATATAGCGAAGCATTTTATTCAGTACAAGGCGAAGGTAAGTTTGTAGGAGTCCCTTCAGTTTTTTTACGGACTTTCGGTTGTAATTTCCGTTGCCAGAATTTCGGCCTTGACAGAGATAGACCTAAAGAAAAACACAATCCCGAAGTAGCAGAACTTATCGCAAGCGACAAGCTAAACAATATTGACAAGTTTGAGGACTTGCCTATCATCCACACAGGCTGCGATACATACGCTTCAATCTACCCTGAGTTCAAAAAGTTTACAATGGACAAGGATGTAGACGAAGTAGTGGAGCATTTGCTGAGTCTCACCCCGGAAGGCAAGTGGACAATGGACAACGGTCAAGACATTCACTTGATTCTTACTGGTGGCGAACCAATGATGTGGCAGAAGTTTTGGCCGCAACTGTTAGAGCATCCGCGTATGCAGGATTTGAAGAATATCACGATCGAAACAAATGGTACACAGAAATTACAGGACAAGTTTTCACAGTTCTTTAATAAAAATCCTCATGTACGTCTAACCTGGAGTTGTTCACCTAAACTGAGTGTTTCGGGCGAAGCATGGGATAAAGCAATCAAACCAGACGTTGTAACGTATTACCGATCTGCAACGTTGTGTGATATGTATCTCAAGTTTGTCGTAAAAGACTCAGTCGACGTCAAAGAAGTACACAAAGCTGTTGAGATGTATCGGGAATCAGGTGTCGAGTGCCCAGTGTACTTGATGCCCCTGGGCGGACGCTCAGAAGAGTACGAGTTAAATGAACAAGCTGTTGCTGAACTTGCTATGCAGAAAGGGTGGAGGTTCTCACCAAGACTTCATATAGGTCTGTTTGGCAACGCTTGGTCTACGTAAGCAAAAAGTCTCCCAACACTAACAAAAAAGATAAATACTTTTAAGTAAGACTCGGGGGACTTATGACTAATCCTGTTAACAAGTTTAGTAAAGAAGACTTTCTAAAAAAGATTAAAAGCACTAATACAAGTATAGAAGTCTTTATAGACGAATATAAAGGTGTTGATGCAAAATACAAATATAGATGCAAGCACGGTACTTTTGAACTACTCGGTTGGCAGTTAATAAAGAGAAAATATTGCTGTCTGCAAGGTTATCACGAAAATAGAGTTCCTGTGCAAAAAAAGTCTATCGTTGACAGAATTAATGAAATTAAAGAGTGCTGGGGGGCAGGCTATTACATTCTTAACAATGCAAGATTTGCACCAGACGATAGAAGAAAAATAACAGTCGAGTGTAGAAAACACGGCGAGTTTAGTCAATGGACTAGAAGTTTAGTTAAAAAAGGTGTCGTAAACGAAGCGTGTCCTAAGTGCTCGAAGGAAATCAACAAAGAGCTATTAAAAGAACACGCAATAAAAAACTTTAAGCCTTACTGGGGCAATCAAGCAAGTGTTAGCAAAGCAGAAACTAAGTGGCTTAACAGTCTAGACGTCGAAGGTAGGCAAGTTTACCTAGAAGACATAAGATACACAGTAGACGGTTATGACAAAAGTACAAATACTGTGTATCTTTATCATGGAAGATTTTGGCATGGTTGTCCGGAAACATACGACCCGGAAGAACAGCATCCTATTCTTGATGTAAAAATGAAAGACTTATATGAAAAAACGTTATACTACGAAAACAAAATTAAAGAAGCAGGATATAACTTAGTAGTACACTGGGGAACATAAAATGAGAAAAATTATGGTAGTACAAGGTGTAAACGAAACAACGTATGCACCAACAGTAACAGTGTTTGAAGTAACAGGTCCAGGCGAAAGAGAGATCCTTCATCAAGAGGAACTAACACGTGAACCTGAAAGTCGTTACACTCCTGAAGAACAGAAAAAGATCGATATGTGTAATGCTGCACTGTCTAAAAAAGGCAAGGAACCGCTATCCGAAGAAGAAATTGATTATATGTTAGACCCGGGCGGGCGCCGGAAGTGGTTCGAAAAAGTCGACGAGAAGATTGACGACCTTGAGACTATGCAAAGGATGGCAGGATACCGTGTAGAAAAACGTATAATTCCACTAGACGATGATCAAAACAGCTAAACCCGGTATATAAATAAGTTTAGGAGGCTATTATGGGAATTTGGAAAAAGATTACAGGCATTGAAAAAATCGAAAAAATGCGCGAGAAAGCCGAGCAAGAGCAACGCGAGGCTGAACAGCGCCTTGTTGATTTAGAAAACGAACATATAGAGTTTGAAAAAAAAGCAGCAAAAAAACGCAAAGAAGCAGCTGAACTGGAAGCTAAAGAAGCAGCAGAAGCAAAACGTTTAGAAGAAGAACGCGAATTTGCTAAGTTATCTCCTAAAGAGCAAGCAACTAAGAAAGGCGATCCTTGGGTAGACGTGTTACAAACCCACGTTAACGAAGAGAATATTCGGAACGGTTTTTTTGAATTAGACTGGAACCAGATCTTCGTTGACCAATTGCGTCAAAACGGGTACGGTACCGAAGCTGACCCAGAAGAAGAAATTGTAGACCGTTGGTTCCGCGACATTGTATCACAGATGCTAGTTGATGAAGGACTTGACCCAACGCAACGCGGTGCTGGATATATTAACGTAGTACCGTTAAGCAAAGGGAAGTCAGAGGTATCTTAACTTGGAAATAAAGGTCATCGAGAAGCGTGTAGACATAAAAACACGCAAATTAAAGGCAACGTGGACTGTGGAATATGACGACGTGTTCAGACTTCCGTCAAACGAATTCGGAGTAGTAGACAATTTTGACTACTATCTTCCCTATGGACTAGATTGCTGGGACGTTTCATTTGGTAGATTACTTAGAGTCAGAGAATGGCTAGAAGATACGCTACCAATAGGAACTTACCAGTTGGAATACAAACCTGATAACAACAATCCCCATAAAATTTGGCTGGGCAAAGAAAAATATAGGTCTATGTTACTACTAAAGTGGAACGGAAATTAGAGATTGACGTTTGCTACAAAGATGTTAGTATATCTCACAAGGACAGACATGAACAGCAAAGACTATAAGGAAGCAATGCGCAGGTCGGGTTTGCTCAAGACGAACTCCAACTTTGGCTCTTACAAACTTCAGCTGCCGTCTAACGAATTTGACGTAACAAATGACTTCGACCGAGCTCTGCCGTATGGACTACAGGGGCAGAACGTTTCTTTTGCTAGACTAGATCGAATCAGAGACTGGTTAGCAAACACTTTTAGTTCTTCTGCATACGAACTAGAAGGTAAATTCGACCAACACATTTGGTTTGCTGAAGAGAAGCACAGAACTCTGTTGTTATTAAAATGGAACAGAAACAGTTGACATTTTAGCAACTGATGTTATCATATATGTATAATTTAGTTACTTCTCACAAGGACATACATGAGCACATACATTCTCGCTGACACCGCAAATACTTTTTTTCGAGCACGACACGTCGTACGCGGCGACATTGACACTAAAGTAGGCATGGCCCTGCACATTACTCTCAGTTCTGTTAAAAAGGCCTGGACAGACTTTAGTGCAGATCATGTTGTGTTCTGCTTAGAGGGTCGTAGCTGGCGCAAAGATTTCTACGCACCATATAAACGCAATCGTAAAGAAGCCCGAAGTGCGTTAACTCAAAAAGAAGAAGAAGAAGACGAGGCGTTTTGGGAAATCTACGCCGAATTCACTAACTTTATAAACGAAAAGACAAATTGTACTGTTATTCAACATCCAGAGCTCGAGGCCGACGACCTTATTGCTGGCTTTATCCAAAGTCACCCAAACGATACACATATTATCATTTCAACAGACGGAGATTTCGCTCAGTTGATTGCACCTAACGTCAAGCAGTACAACGGTGTGTCTAACATGACCATTACACACGAAGGCTACTTTGACGACAAGGGCAAAGAGATTATCGAGAAGAAGACCAAGCAACCTAAGCCTGCTCCGCACCCAGAGTGGCAACTGTTTGAAAAATGTATGCGTGGTGACACCAGCGACAACGTGTTCTCTGCGTATCCAGGTGTACGCAAGAAAGGCACCAAAAACAAGGTTGGCCTGCTCGAAGCGTTTGAAGACAAAGACACAAAGGGCTTCAACTGGAATAACTTGATGCTGCAACGTTGGACTGATCACGAAGGCGTTGAGCACCGTGTACTAGACGACTACAACCGCAACGTCACATTGTGCGATTTGAGGGCTCAGCCTGCAGATATACGCACCAAGATTGACGATACTGTGCTAAATATCGAGCCCAAGCAGGTTACACAAGTAGGTCTAAGGCTTATGAAGTTCTGTGCTAAATGGGATATGCTGCGTATTGCAGGCCAAGCTCAGCAATACGCAGAAGTCCTTAACGCAAGGTACGTAAAATGAAACTTCTCCCTTTCTTAGATCAAGAAGACTTAGTAGAAGCTGCAAGCAAAGGCATTGCAGTACAGGTGTTGCTCGACGTAGACGACTTTTATAAACATAACGAAGGCCACCATGCAGACAATTACCTCAGAATGCTCGGCTTTACCGGAAAAGAAAAGTATAAATTTTGTACTATTCTTTCTGAGATTGCAAACATGCCTGGGCACTACGTAGTAATCGGCAAGCAAAACCAAATTGCGGCTGGGTTACACGGCGATATCTTCTACACAGAAGAGGAAGAAGCAGACAAGGACTGATAGACTAATATGACAACAAAAGCCAAACCAATTGTTAAAGATAAATTTTGGATTGTAGAACGCGACGGTAGTAGAATCGGTACTATTGCTGTCGACGACGAGCGTTTTATGTTCAGTGATAAGAACGGCGTCAAGTATTTTGACAACAAAAAACAACTCGAAAGAAAGTTGGGCAAAACAGTATTTGAACGCGACGATTCTACCACAGCAAGCGTAGAGAAGTCAGTACACGGCTTCCCAACCAATACTACTCCTTACAATGCAATGTACGATGTGAAAAAAGGGCTTCCGCTATTTACTAAATCAGCCAAGTCAAAGAGTCTTTACTGCGCTGGATACTACATTATTCGGTTCGAAAAAGGATGGGTTAAGTCGTTTTGTCCAAAGTTAGTTACAACAGAACGGTATCACACTCAAGGACCTTTCAAGTGCGAGCTTGAAATGCGACAGGAGCTATCACGTGTCAACAAATGAACCTTTGAATACTATCCCGATCCAGCAGTTCTTACAACAAGTAAAAACTGCTGACGCAAGCAGACAACGAGAAGTACGACTTACAATCGAACAAGCAAAGAGTTTAGGGTTTACACTAGGCGTTGTTATGAGTAGGCTAGAGGGCGATTTAGAAAAACTTGTCGTTGACAACGCTGGGTCGAGCGACGAAACCATCGAAGTACGCTTAGACGGGGGCAGTGGCTGGAAATAAGTCTCAAAAGAGATAAATATATGCGTAGTTAATTAGAGGACA
>Ga0102925_1001275_pt1 | contig 13942 bp, 14 predicted proteins | sample SalPonR1_A_D1_MG_FD_78216 | JGI IMG/M metagenome (GOLD analysis project Ga0102925, IMG submission 78216) | Salt pond soil microbial communities from South San Francisco under conditions of wetland restoration - Salt Pond MetaG R1_A_D1_MG | ecosystem: Environmental > Aquatic > Marine > Intertidal...
AACGGACGAAACCTACGCTGGAAATGCTAATTTTTATACCGAAATTATCAATAAGCTTCCTTTATGTAAATACAAAGAGCTGATGGTAATTAAAGAGAAAGATCAGGATGTAAAATTTCTGATTAATGAAAAAGATGGTAAAATTATTGAATTACTGCTGATTGCCGGAGGAAAAAACGAAAATGCATTAATCAGCATCCAGGGCAATATTGATTTAAAAAATATTTCCAAGTTATCAAAATCGATGCAAATTGAAGGTTTAGAACATCTAGAAGAAATTGAAGAAAAATGAAAAAAATAGGTTTAATTGCTTTAGTTACTTTACTGTTTGCACAATCATGCATTACGGATAAAGACAAATATAAAGAAACAGATATTTTCGAAGCGTTTGAAACACAACAGGGTTTTGTCGTATTAAACCTCCCTCCTGTTCTGTTTAAATTAATGCTAAACTTATCTGAGGATAAAACTCTAATTAACAGCGACTTAACGGATAAAATTGATGTGATCAAAGTTTTGTTTTTTGAAGAAGCAAAGACAACAATTTCCAGCAATGAAGTAAAGGATGCCATGAATAAAAATATTAAAGGATTTAATTACAATCTTTTAACAAATATTTCTCAGGAAAAAACAGATGTTTCCATTTACATTATTGAACAAGAATCAACAATTCGTGAGGTTCTGGTCACCTTACTATCTGAAAAAGAATATATTGCCTTGAATGTCATAGGTAAATTTACAAAAGAAGAGGTGCTAAAAATTTATCAATCCATTAATATGCAACAAGTAAAATCTATGGGCAATTGATTAATTTGCCCATAAATTCTATGCTTACAATTATTCTTTTATTTTACTGCATATTGTTCAACCTGCCGGAATACTCTTAAAAAATTTTCACCCCAAATTTTCTTTATTTCATTTTTAGTATATCCTCTACGAAGCAGTTCAATAGTAATATTTTTCATTTGGCTGGCATCCAAACAACCTTCAACTCCTCCACCGCCGTCAAAATCAGTACCAATTCCCACATAATCAATACCAATAGTTTTTACTACATAATCGATATGATCAACCACATCGGAAACCGTTGCTAACTCTTTAGGGAACATTTTATCGGTTTTCCGCCATTCCATCACAGCTTTTTGATGTTCTTCCTCAGAAAGTCCGTCAAAATGGTTGTATTTTTCTCGCAATGCTTTAAAAGCCGAATCTCTTGCAGGGTATGGTTTAGCTTCTTTTATATAATCACTAAGAATACAAATCTGAATAACACCTCCCTTTTCTTTCAGGGCATAAAGCATTTCGTCGGAGAAATTACGCGGACTGTTGCATAATGCTCTAACACTGGAGTGAGATGCAATTATAGGTGCTTTAGAAACTTTGAGTACATCAAGATAAGCAGAATCGGAAATGTGTGATACATCTACTATCATTCCCAGTTTATTCATTTCTTCAACAATTTCTTTACCAAAATCACTTAATCCATTGTTTTCTTGACCGTTAGGGTCTGTAGATGAATCGCAAATATCATTATTGCGGGTATGAGATAAAGTGATATAACGGGCTCCTAAATCATAAAACTTTTTAACCATATTTATATCATTACCTATAGGATAACCATTCTCTAATCCAATATATACAGCTCTTTTCCCCGCTTTTTTAATAGCGTAAACATCATCGGCATGGTATGCTATCTCCGCCATTTCCGGATATTCATTTACTTTTTTGTGTAACGCATCAAAAATTTCCAGAGCCCTTTCTTTAGCCTGCTGATTTCCTTCAGCATTTCGTGCTCTTTGTCCTATAAAAACAGCCATAAAAACTGCGTCTAATCGCCCGGCTTCCATCCTAGGAAAATCAATTCTCGTTCGTGAATTTTCATAATCATTCCATTTCCCAATATCAAAATCAGGGTCTAAAAAATTTAACGGCGTATCGGTATGTGTATCAATGGATACAATTTCATCATGTATTTTTTCTGCTTTTTCTTCTAAGCTTTCCTGCTTACATGATGTAAAAACAATAATAAAACTAATAATTAAAAAATTTACAGCTTTTAATTTCATGGTATGCAATGATTTTGAGTAAGTACTAACAACAAAATTAGATGAATATTCTCTTGAATGGTTTAATCATAACACCTAATAAGTTTTTCTAAAAATAGTAACATCTTAAAATACATATACTTTCAGAGGTAAAAACATCTTGCAAAATTTTATTTAATGCTTTTAAAAACAATTCCTTATGCTAAAAATTATCAAATATATTTTTAAAAAATCAATAATTTTGATACCGATAAACAGAAGTTAACTGTTCTCATAATATTATTATCGATCAACCAAAACAAGTTAGTGGAAAGGGTTTATGACCAAATCCAATGGAATTTTTTTTCTTCATTGCCCGCATGTATATGCGCTATTGAAACAATTATTTCGAATCAAAAAAGATTATAAGTTAGCAGAATTGATGTTTAAGTTGAAGGTGATATTGATAAAGATTTTTTGATGGAAAAAACCAAGGCAAGAAGAGCCGGGTTTACAGAAACAAGAAAATATATTGATGTAAATGCCGATATGACTATTGAAGAAAAGCAGGCATACATAGAAAAAATTGAAAAAAGATGCCCTATTGCTGATAATATGGCAAATCAAAGTAATTTTAGTTTAGAATTAAAATATCATAAAATAATAAGAGGCCGTTTTATATAAAGCAGCCTCTTATTTTATTGTATAAAAAATTTTTACTCTTTTGTATCTTTCAGGTATTTTTCAAGCCATTGATCCTGCTCCCACAAAACATGTAACACTGATTCTCGTGCGGCATATCCGTGACTTTCTTTCGGAAGCAATACCAATCTTACGGTTGCCCCCAATCCTTTCAGCGCATTAAAATATCTTTCACTCTGCATCGTATAAGTCCCGGAATTATTATCTGAAGCTCCATGTATAAGCAATAGCGGTGTCTTCATTTTATCGGCATGCATAAATGGCGACATTTGATAATAAATCTCAGGAGCTTCCCAATAACTTCGTTCCTCGCTTTGGAAACCAAAAGGTGTTAGCGTTCTGTTATAAGCACCACTTCTTGCAATTCCGGCAGCGAAAAGCTTTGAGTGAGATAAAAGATTTGCAGTCATAAAAGCACCATACGAGTGTCCTCCGACAGCTACTTTATTAGGGTTAATATATCCCATTTCATCCACAGCGTCAATGGCGGCTTTGCCATTCGCAACCAGTTGCTCAATAAAAGTATTGTTTGGTTCTTCATCACCTTCGCCTACAATAGGAAATGCCGCATCATCTAGCACCACATATCCTCGCGTAACCCAAAATACAGGTGACCCATAATATGGATAAATAAATTCATGCGAAGAAGTGCTTACCTGACCTGCGGTATTCTTATTTTTGTATTCACGTGGATAAGCCCACATAATCATTGGATAATTCTTCCCTTCTTCGTAATCAGTAGGTAAATAAAGTGTTCCTGACAATTCTAATCCATCCTCACGCTCATACTTAATCACTTCTTTGTGAACATTTTGTAAACTTTCAAAAGGATTTTTAAAATTTGTTATCTGGGTTAGATCTTCCGTTTTTATATTCCGGAAATAATAATTTGGAAACTGATTATTTGATTCAATTCTTGTTAATAAAATCCCTTTCTTCGCATCTTGTAAATCGATAATGTTTTCAAGGGTTACTTTTCCATTAGCACGCCATAACCGTTCTGTAATTTTTGTTGTGTAATTATACTTATCGATAAATGGACGAATCCCTTCTTCACAATATCCACGTCCAATAAGGTAAAGGTTTTCTCCTTCAATTTCTAAAACACTTCTTCCAAACTTGCTTCTTGAAGTAACAAAACTCCCCGGATCATTATATCGGTCCTGGTAATTACGATCGAAAATAATTTCCGGCTTTGCATTACTTTCTGTAGGATTAAACAGATACGTTTTCGTATTTCTGGTATTCCACCAATAATCACTTGCTATTGCTACCTGATCGTTTCCCCAGGTAATTCCTGCAAAACGATTAATCGTTTTTAATAAGCTTTTTTTCTCTCCATTAAAGGGAGCACTTAATTCAAAAATTTCATCTCTGTATTCTGCTTCATTTGCAGGGTCTCCTCCATCTAATGCTTCAGCCCAGTATAAAGTTGCTGGCTTATCAGATCTCCACGAAAGATTTCGCATACCCTCTCTTTCGGCCATAAAACCTTTAGGCAGCTCTTCTGTTAGCGGTACTTCCAATATTTTTTTTATCTCATTCCCCGATTTATCATAAATAATGGTAGTAGAAGGGAAACGATAATAAGGAACAATATATGAAAACGGCTTTTCGATGGTTGTAATTAAAATATAATTGCCATCAGGAGAAAAATTTAAAGCACGATACATTGCTTTTGCTTTCCATGGATTGATTTTTCCTTTTAAATCCACTTGAATAATCTCAGAAAGAACTAGTTGTTCGAAATTAAATTCATCATTTTTATTACTCAATAAATCCTGATAAGTTCTATTTTGAGCCTTTTGTCCTTCGTTAACCGAAACTGTAGGCCCTGTTGGAATTGCATCTTTCTCATCAATTAAAGGCTTCCTGTCATCAGGTAATACTTTAACAAGTAATGATTTTCCATTTTGAAACCACTCGTAAGGAATTCCCAGATTTGCATTTAAACTATCGTTAGTAAGTTTTTTTGCATTTGCATTTTTTACATCTAGCACCCACAATTCAACACCATTTTGCGTTGTGTTCGTAAATGCCATCATGGATTGGTCTGGAGACCACGAAAAATTTGAAAGGCGAACCTTTTCAAATAAACCGTCGATTGACAAAATTTCATCATCTTTAACATTCAATACTTCAATCTTTGTAAAGTATCTTGCTCTGCTTGATATGTTAGTCACAGGATTAATCCGTAATCCTCCAAGACGAAGCTCTCGTTCAGAAAGCTCTTCAATACTTTTGTACTGATCTCGATACAATAACAAAGCAAAAGTTCCTTCATCATTCATATAAACAGATGGAGGAAGGTTTACATCAGCAAGCTCAAGAATTTCTTTAGGAGGTTTCTGGTACTCAATATCGAGCTGGGCTTTAACACCCAAAAATATAAAACATACCAGAAAAATAATTAAAACATTTTTTTTCATATTTTTTCATTAGTGGGCATTTAAAACCCACTGATTTTTAATTGTTTATTATTTTGTTCTTTGACATTTTTGTAATCGCTATTTGTAAGCACTTCTCTTACAGGAGTTTTGTCGAGTAGAGATATGCTGAGTATTTGTAGAATTTCGTAGATTGAACGGTCAACTTTCAATTTGTTACCAATTATGGCAACAAGACAATATGCAATGATCGCACAATACATTTGGATTTTTACTGCATTAATGGTTGTTCCCCAAAAGGATTTTATTTTTAAATGCTGTTTCATCCATTTGAAAAATAATTCTACTTCCCATCGCTTTTTGTAGAGTAAAGCAATTTCAGTTGGAGCAAGATCCATATTATTCGTCAAAAAGATAAACTCTTTCTTAGTCTCAGAGTCATAATATTTTATTCTTCTGAGTTTTTCTGGGTAATCTTTGCTTGGATAATATGTTTCAAGTTTTCCTGTCTGATCATATTTTACTCCACTAGTCTTATCTACTTGCCTTGAATACATTCGCTTAAAGCGCATATTTTCTTTTGCTCTTGTAACAAAAAATGCTTTTTGTTGATGTAGATAGTAAAGTCTTTTGAAATCAACGTAGGCTTTATCTAGTACATAAAAGCTTCCAGCTTCATAAGTAAGAAAGTCAAGAGCTTTAACATCATGTATTTTGGCATTTGAAATGTAAATAAATGCGGGTATTGACGTTTTTACATCAAATAATGTATGAAGCTTAATACCGCCTTTATGTTTACGAAATTCTGCCCACCAGAATACACTCAGACAAAGGTCGATTGTTGAAGAATCAAAAGCATATACATTGCCTTCAACATTGATCTCAAAATCAGTTTTATAGCAACTATTACGTGCTTCTTTAATAAGAACGTATGCAAACTCTTCAAAGATTTTAAAATTACGTTTCTCATTTGCTGTTCCTAGATTTCTACGTGAAACCGTTGCTCCAAAACCAAGGTGGTAGTATTTCGATTTATGCGCTTCAAGACTAAGGATTAAATCTCTCATGCTATCTCTGGCTGTCAATTGACCAAATACCATGCATAGCATTTGATTCCAACAAGTAAATGATCTAACATACTTATTTCCACTGTATGTGGAAACGATTCGATCAAAAGTTCTGCGCGGCAGAAAATCTGTAAGTTGTGCGAATATATATTTGCCTTGATTCATGGATAATTACATTTTTTATGCAAAAATCCATATTTTCAATTCAAATCGTCACGCATAAAAAAAACGCTACAAGTACGATATACAAATAATTTCAAAGAACGTTTATTAATTTTTAATGCCCATTAGTGATTGATTTATTGAACAAAAAGGGTTTTAATTTGCTTAATAATTGATTATTAACCAAAAAATATTGATGTTATGAAAACCAAAAAATTAATTTTAGCCATGATAACTGTGTTATCCATGGTAGCACTTAACAACCGAAAATCATTTGCACATTGCGAAATCCCTTGCGGAATATACGAAGATACTCTCCGAATAGAGCTGATTAAAGAACACATTACTACCATTGAGAAATCAATGAATATGATTATTGAGCTTTCAAAAGAAGAAAATCCGAATTATAATCAAATTGTTCGGTGGGTTGTGAACAAGGATGAACACGCACAGAAACTTCAGGATATTGTCAGTCAGTATTTTATGCATCAGCGAATAAAGCCTGTAAGTCCTGAAAATGAAGAAATGTATGAGAAATATATTGAAAGGTTAACCCTGCTGCATGAATTATTGGTATATGCAATGAACGCCAAACAAACTACCGATCTTTCATATATTGAAAAGTTAAATAAAACCATTAATGCATTTGAAAAATCATATTTTCATACGCATGAACACTGATATTAATTAAAAAATGATGCTTATTATATGTGCCACATCCTAAAAGGGTGTGGCACATATAATTTTGTATTGTCCCTAAATATCCTTATAATTAAATTTTTTCCATTGCTGTTTTCATTTTTTTCGCAACTTCTTTTGCTAACTTATCAAGCTCGTCGTTTTCCATCGTTTTCATTAACATAGCCGGATTAGAGGAAACTACTTCAACTTTATTTTCGTCCAATTGTTTAACAATTACCTTACAGGGTAAAAATACGCCAATATTTGACTCTGCCTGTAGTGATTTATAAGCAAAGCCGGGATTACAAACACCCAGTATTTTATATGGTTTCATTTGTACGTCATCCAGTTTTTCTTTCAGCGCCTGGTCCATATCAATTTCAGTAATCACTCCAAAGCCTACTTTTTTAAATTCAGCAATCACTTTTTCAGTAACTGATTCAAAATCAACAGTTACAGTTTTACTAAAAAACATTTCATTACACTCTTCCTGTGCTTTAATTCCAGACCATATCACAGATAACAAAATCGATAAAAAAATAATTTTTGTTGTTTTCATAGCTTAAATTTTTTAATTTATTTTACTCGTTGAACAACATACTCTTATTTATGTTCAATAATTAAGTTATTAAAGATCAACATACATGTCAAATTATTATTTATCCGGTATTTATGATTTTATACTTTATCCATTTTTAAATAAAACCAGGAAACAAACAGCTAAAATAATCAACCAACTAAAGCCTGAATCGTTAATCGATATTTGCTGTGGTACAGGAAATCAACTGAAATATCTGGTGCACACAAACATTAAATTAACCGGTATTGATAACTCGCCTGCCATGCTTGGAGCCGTTAAACATTTTAATTGTTATCAACAAGATGCCCGTTCTATTGAATTTCCGGATGAATCTTTTGACATGGCCTTAATTCAGCTTGCTTTACACGAAAAAAGTGTTTCTGATCGTAAAACGATTTTAAAAGAAGCCTATAGGATATTAAAAAATAACGGTTATTTGGTGGTTATGGATTATCGTATTGATAACCAGACCTCCATATCAGCAAAATATATTATCGGTATGATTGAGTTTTTTGCAGGAAAACAACATTACAATCATTTTAAAACTTATTTAAAAAGGGGTGGATTATTAAAATTGGTTAATCCCAATCATTTTAAAACGCTGCGAAGTATTCCTCTGGCAGGGAAATCAATGGTATTAAATATTTACCAAAAAATAAATTAATTCTGCTTGGGCTAACAAATATTTTTTAGAAGTTTAGAAAATTTTCTTTATATTTCTCATAATTGTATATTTTTACCTTGAAATCTAACCTTTAAAACCATGCGAAATATTCTTGTCTTAATTGTTTTTACATGTTTGTTTTTTTCATGTAATGAAGAAAAATCAAGTAATGCCGATATCATTGATTTTACAATAACAAATTTATCGAATGATGTCTTAGTTGTTTCCGATATTGAAATTAATGCTGATGTAAATAAGATTTATATCTTTTTTGATAATAACCTTTTTCAACAAACTTTTCCCTTAAATATTACTAGTGATATAAAGTTATCCTCCGGAGCTAAAGCTAATTCTTTTGCTGATGGAGAAATTATTTTTTCATCTGCTGATGAAGTAAAACACATCATTGTTGAGGCCGAAGATGGAACACAAAAAGACTGGTATATTGCGCTTGTCCATAAACAAATTCAGAATGCTGATTTTGAAAATTGGTTTACTAATGTTGGAATGAATGGAAAAGAGTACGAAGAAATTGGAAACTCTTCCATCGGATCATTTTGGGCCACTGCTAATATGGCTACCAGTATGTTCACAAAATATGGCACTCAACCCATTTATGATGGGGAAGAAACCTTAGTGCAAATAAAAACAGAAACAACCAGCCAGGTTCCTATCACTGCGGGAACATTGTTTACCGGACAATTTGATATTTCTGGTGCCATTGCAAATCCTACCGATCCGAAAAAAGCCACTGATTTTGGAATCCCATTTAAACATCGGCCAGAGGCCATTCAATTTGATTTTAAATATCAGGCCGGAGAAAACTATATTCAAGCAACGTTACAAGATCCCGGAAATATTTTTGGCGGATTTACCATTGATGAAATTGATGGTGAAGACCAATGTTCAATTTATGCAATCTTAGAAAACAGAGATGGAGATGAAATTATAGAGATTGCCAGGGCAGAAATGCAGACAACAACTACACCCGATGTTTTAACTACAACAACAGTCCCTTTTGAATATACAACAGATGATACACCTACTCACATAACGGTAGTATCTACTTCGAGCAAGGATGGTGATTTGTGGAAAGGAGCTGTTGGCAGTACACTTGTTATTGATAAACTTATAATGACTTATTAGCCTTAAATGGCGATGATAAAAAAAGCAATTATTGGAGTTTTCTTTTTGCTTAGCCTGGTGGCAAAAGCACAGGAAAAAAGTTTTAATTTTTATCCTAATTTGGCGGTTGATTTGGGAGGAGCTATTCCTTTTCCTTTATCGGATATACCCGATGGAGCAGGAGGGACTCCACAACCGTATCCTTCATTGGGGATAGGTGTTGAATATCAGTTAAATAATAAATGGCAGTTAGGTTTTGAAGTGAATTATCATTTAATTGCTTTTACATCATCGGCTGATGTAGTTAGCCAGCCTTTTTATTTTGATGATGGTACAGCTCAATATTTTACAGGACATACAGAAGCTGACGTGGAGTTGCGGTTTGTTGAATTTCCATTGCTGGCATTTTATGAATTAAAAGAAGGACGAAGGTTTTTATTTGGTTTCTATTATTCTTCCATACTGGAAAACCAGTTTGTCACCAAAGGAATTGATGGAATATATTCATCCGATAAGGAGGATACCGATAATGCCGTTTTGCCTGGACCGAAAGCAACTGTTACTTATAATTTTAATTCATTTATGGATCATTACGATTATGGAGTATTGATTGGATATAGTTATGATATTAATTCGAGATTTTATTTGTGGGGTCGTTTAAATGTTGGTTTTAAAAGCATATTTATAAACAAATTTGATAATATTGATTATGAAATGTATCAGGTTAGGGTAAATCTGGGCGTATCTTTTAAATTAAGAAATTAAATTTATTGTTAATTATGGATCTTTTATCGGGAATCGATACACAGTTTTTTAATTATGTAGTTTTGCCATTATTGATTTTCTTGGCAAGAATTACGGATCAAACCATTGGGACTTTAAGATTGATTTATGCTGCAAAGGGATACAGATACCTGGCACCCGTTGTTGGGTTTTTTGAATCGTTGATTTGGCTTGCAGCTATAAGCCAAATTATGCAACATCTTGATAATATTTATTGTTACCTTGCCTTTGCTGGTGGATTTGCTATGGGAAATTTTTTCGGCATATACCTGGAACATAAAATTTCAATTGGAGTGGTTTTGGTCCGGATTATTATAAAACAATATGACCCTCAATTAGGAGAAAATATTAAGGATTCGGGCTTTGGATTTACCTTAATGGATGCTGTGGGACGTGAGGGTTCGGTAAAATTATTGTTTTCAACCATACATCGCCGGAATTTGAAAAAATACCTAAAAATTGTTTATAATATCAGGCCTAATGCATTTTATACGGTCGAAGATATCCGGCAGGTAAAAGGTAATGTATTTGAAAAAACGAAGCACTCCAGTATTTTTAGTCGTATGAATCCACAGAACTGCAAGGGTGCGTGAGGGTTTGACTATTGACTATTGGTTATTGAATTATTGCATCATTGAATCATTTAATCATTGTAACATTGAATATGGAAATTCTTCGTTTCATCATCCATTACGGGATGCATTTTTTATTGCCCTTTGTTATAGCCTTTATATTTTTTAGGAAAAATTTTTGGAAAGCCAGTTTATTGATTTTATTAGCCAATCTAATCGACCTGGATCATTTGCTGGCATCACCAATTTTTGATCCAGATCGTTGCAGTATTGGTTTTCATCTGTTACACAGTTATCCGGCCATCCTGATTTATATGATTTTATTAATGATTCCAAAAGTACGGTTAATCGCCATCGGGCTTTTACTTCATATTTTAACCGATTTTATAGATTGTTTGTGGATTTGATATTTATTCATTCAATAAATCAGGACGAAGATTTTTGGTTCGTTCCAACGATTGTTTTTCTTTCCACTCATCAATTTTTTTGAAGTTTCCCGATAATAGCACCTCCGGAACTTTCCATCCTTTATAATCCGCAGGACGAGTGTAAACCGGCGGTGCCAGGAGGTTGTCCTGAAAAGAATCGGTGAGGGCAGAGGTTTCGTCGGAAATTGCGCCCGGAATTAATCGTACCACACTATCGACAATAATGGATGCAGCTAGTTCGCCTCCGGTTAAAACATAATCACCAATAGAAATCTCTTTGGTGATTAAATGATCGCGAACCCGTTGATCGATCCCTTTATAATGTCCGCAGAGAATGATAATATTATTAAATGTTGCTAACTTATTGGCTTCTTTCTGAGTATACTTTTCTCCGTCGGGCGAGGTGTAAATAATCTCATCGTAATTACGTTCTGCTTTTAATGCAGCTATTGCTTTGTCTATAGGTTCAATCATCATAACCATTCCAGCATCACCGCCAAATGCATAATCATCAATGCTTTTATATTTATTGGTTGCATAATCCCGTAAATTAAGGATATATATTTCAACCGCTTTTTTTTCTTTGGCTCTTTTTATAATGCTATGATTTAACGGACTTTCTAATAATTCCGGTATAGCAGTAATAATATCAATTCTCATTTTTAACCGTTTTAATTGAATGTAAAAATACAAATAGATTCAAATCATTCCTAACCTTTTTTTATTTAAGAAATGTATTTTTAAGTCAAATTGACATTAAAAATTCATCTTAAAGGTCATTATGTCATTAAATTTAGAATTTTAATTGTAATTATTATGATTTTTTTTAATGGCATATGATTTGAATAATTAAAATCAGAAATATTAATATTAATTTAAACTAATTAAAAATTATAAAGCTATGACACTAGTAAGAATGAACAGACCAGGATCTCAAGTGAACAGAGATAGCAATTTTAGAACATTTTCTGATTTAATGAATGATATGTTTATTGAAGAGAAATTGGGAAATACTGCTGATTGCTCAACACCACCAGCTAATATTATTGAATCAAAATTTGATTTCAGAATTGAAATAGCAGCTCCGGGATTTGAAAAATCAGATTTTAAAATTGACCTGGATAAAAAAATGTTAACCATTTCTTTGGATAAAAATGTAGATGAAAGTACTGTAGAGAAATGTACTTATCATGAATTTAATTACAACAAATTTACCCGCTCGTTTAAATTATCGAATAAAATTGATAGTGAGAAAATTAATGCTATATATAAAAACGGGTTATTACAGTTAGTATTACCTAAAAAGGAAGAGGCCATTGAAAAGCCTGCCCGACAAATTAAAATTTCATAACAACCATATAATTCCGCTTAATAATCAAAAACATCCTGACAAAATTTGTCAGGATGTTTTTTTATTGACTATTTAGAAAGCATTTCTTCAATTCGATCCAATCGTTTGATTAGCTCTGCGTTTTCTTTTTCCAGTTGATTAATTTTTTGCTGCTGCTCTTTAATTGCTTCCACCAAAACAGGAGTTAGTTTAAGGTAATCAATGGATTTGTACCCATTGGAATCTGTTGAGACTAATTGTGGTAAAACTTTTTCCACGTCCTGTGCATTGAGACCGATTTGTTGTTTGTCTTTCAATTTAAAATTCTGGATTGCTTCTTCATTCCAGTGAAAATAGTAGGCGGTTAATAATTGAATTTTTTCTAATCCGGACTCAAAGGGGATTAAATTTGTTTTTAATTGAACATCTGAAACTTTTATATAACCACCAGTTACGTCCAGATCGCCGATAATACGAACCATGGGAGTATTAAATTCGCCATAAATGAGAGGAGTGCCTGAATTATTGGCAATATACAATCTGTCGGATCCTGATTGGGAATATCCTGCCTGATATCCAATGAACACATTATCGGATCCGTCGCCACTCAAGTAGCCCGCATAATTACCGATCATCACGTTATTGTTCCCACCGCGATTTACTTCCCCTGCTTTAACTCCTAAATAAACATTATTAGTGCCAGCATTTTGATTCCCGGCCTGGTTTCCAATAAATGTATTGAACTCACCGATTAACCCACTTGCTCCAGATGCATATCCAATATAAGTGTTGTAGCGGCCTTTGGTTAAGTGCTTTCCTGAGCCATAACCGATATATACATTATAGTCGCCCTCTGTACTAACACAAGCTGAGGAATCAATATTGGCATTATGAAATCCGGCCTCGTTGCCAATAAAGATATTCCCAAAACCATTGGAGTTTTTATGTCCGGTGAGAGGGCCAATAAAAACGTTCCTGCTGCCTGTATTGGTATAACTTCCGCTTTCCCAACCCAAGAAGAGGTTTAACTGGCCACTGGAAATATTATCTCCGCTGTGATGACCGATAAAATAATTCTGAGGGGTTAGATTAAGATAGCTTTCATAGGTACCGGTACTGAGATCCTTGATTCCAAATCCTCCGGTTGAATTTTGGGTAATAATTCTGGTGCTGTCTTTGGTAATCTGAAGATAATCGGACAATGAACTCTTGGATGAGGTGCGCCCACTCACGGCAAAGCCACCGAGAGATCCCTTTTTTAAAGGTTCATTAATATATATCCGGGTACTGTCCGGAGTAACTTTAAAAATTTCAAATCCAGTAGTTTTGGTAGATGTACGTCCACTCACGGCAAAACCTCCAATCTTTCCTTTGGATGCTTCGTTAGTGATTACTTCGGCCCCATCAGGATATACCACAAAAACTGCATTTCCTTCA
>Ga0102925_1001281_pt1 | contig 13919 bp, 12 predicted proteins | sample SalPonR1_A_D1_MG_FD_78216 | JGI IMG/M metagenome (GOLD analysis project Ga0102925, IMG submission 78216) | Salt pond soil microbial communities from South San Francisco under conditions of wetland restoration - Salt Pond MetaG R1_A_D1_MG | ecosystem: Environmental > Aquatic > Marine > Intertidal...
AGTTGTGAGTTGTGAGTTGTGAGTTGTGAGTTGTGAGTTGTGAGTTGTGAGTTGTGAGTTGTGAGTTGTGAGTTGTGAGTTGTGAGTTGTGAGTTGTGAGTTGTGAGTTGTGAGTGAAAAATAAAAAATTTATTCTTACTTAGTACTTAGCAATTTCAAAATAATTGAAAAAACTTTTAAACCACCTCTTTGGTTAAAACCTCAACTGTACATCCTAATTTTGGCAGAATAAGTCGCATTTTTCTTTTTCCAACTTCACGAATAATGGCTTCCTGGTCTTTAAAAACTCCGGTTTTGATACTTATTTTATCTCCTTCGTTAAGGTGCTCTACTTTCGCATCGTCGACTTTTTCACCGTCCAGCCATTCCTGGATGACTTCTATCTCTTCATTTCTAACAACTGCCGGTTTTCCCAGCCAGAATAAATACCGAACTACTCCCGGCACATCAAAGACCTGGTTGCGGTTTTTATCTTCCAGCTTGATAAAAACATAGGATTTAAAAAGAGGAGTTTTTAATTTTTTCTTGCGATCTTTCCATTGTTTGATTTCTGCAATCAAAGGACAATAAACCTCTACTCCTATCTCCTGTAGCCTTTCGGCCACTCTTTTTTCAGTTCTTGGTTTGGTGTATAAAACGTACCACGACATAGCTAAGATTTATCTGTAAGTATTCAGTTCTGGAGTTCTAATTCCATCTCTTCGCAGTAGGGTAATGTTGAAGAAATTTAGATTAATTTGCTAATTAGTTACTCAAAAATACAAAGATTTTTAGGAATTATAATAAAGAGAATATACAAGAAAATAGGATTAGTCGATGAAACGCTGACCGCCAATATAGTAGGGAAATCCCCTTCTAGAGCTAGAATCATAAAAGAATCTAAATTCTATATGATAAAGAAAATTTAAACGGAATATAGGAGATGAAAAGATTCTTTATTCTAAACTACAGGTTTCTGAGTCTAGCTCAAACTGAACGGTAAAGTGTTCGAAATTATAAGATTCAAGCATATTTAGTACTTCAGTTTTCAGCTTCAAATATTCTTCAAATTTATTAACATGCTGAAGCTTGACGTGAGCTGTAAAAACGTGATGTTCTCCTTCCTGGGACCAAATGTGTACGTGATGTGAAGAAGCTACTCCCTGGATGTTTTCAATTTTATGCTTTATTTCCTCTAAATCAATATCTTCAGGCGTTCCTTGCAAAAATATGAATAGTGTTTCTTTTAGTCTTTTGAAAACATTCCAAAGAATATATAAGGTGATAGCAAGAGACAAAGCAGGATCCAGGTAATGGATATCTTTAAATTGAAGAATAATGGAAACTATCAATACTGCAACCCAGCCCAATACATCTTCCATGAGATGCCAGGAAACCACTTTTTCGTTTAGGGTTTTACCTCCACTCAATTTCCAGGCAGCATAAGCATTCACGGCTACCCCTATTATCGCGAAGATCATCATTCCCTGAGCATCGGAATGCTGTGGGTTCATTAATCTTCCAATCGCTTCATAAATTACATAAGCCGAGCCTCCAATAAGCACAATACTATTTATAAGTGCCCCTAGAAGAGAAAACCTTCTGTACCCAAAAGAAAATTTTGAGTCACTTTCCTGTTGGGCTTTATGATCAAGGTACCAGGAGGTGCCAAGGGAAAGGCTATCTCCAAGGTCATGTACTGCATCTGAAATTATAGCGATGCTATTCACATAAATCCCGCCAATAAATTCCAGTATAGTAAAGCCAAGATTTAGAAAAAACGCAAGCTTTAGATTTTTTCCGGAAGAATGCTGGTGATGCTCGTGATGCTCGTGACCCATAAATTATAATTAAAGTCAAATATCTTCCCCGAAATTAGTCATTTTTTCGTCTATGGCTAAATCCTGGAGTGGTTAACAGAGATAAGATATTTTATGAAGGCCAGGATCTTACTATTATTTCTGCTCAAAATTTCGTATATTAGAATGAATATCAAAACTTTATAGCTATGAAAAATTTTAAAACCCTAATCCTTTTTTTAGTGGGTGTGCTTGTTAGCTATACACCCCTAAGTGCTGCAGCATTTCTACAAAATACCTCCCAGGAGTATGTGGAATATAAAGGAGAAGTAATTAACTCCAACAGTGAGAATGTAATTATGAACGCTCATTTATCGGTAAATGAGACCAATATTTCTACGGTAACTAATTCCGAAGGGAAATTTTCTCTAAAAGTTCCAAAAGGAACAAGTCCTGCCACCGTAAATATCTCTTATTTGGGTTATCAGAGTAAAAACTTACCCCTTAGTTATTTCAAACCGGAAGGAACCATAGTTTATCTTAACCCGGTGGTAGAAGAACTTACTGAAGTGAAAGTTTATGAAGCCGGTGATGCCCGAAATTTGGTTCGTACAATGCTAGACAATCGTGGTGAAAACTATATTGATGAACCAACACAAATGACCGCTTTCTATAGAGAAAGTATTAGTAAGGGCAATAGAAACGTTTCTTTAAGTGAAGCTGTAGTAAAAGTTCACAAAAAGCCATACAGCCATTATGGAGATGAGGATATTGAAATAGTAAAAGCTCGTAAAACCGCCGATTATGAACGTTTAGATACTCTGGCACTAAAATTACGTGGTGGTCCCTTTAACACCCTTTTTATTGATGTTATGAAATATCCAGATTACCTTTTTTACGAACAGAATTTAGATAATTATGATTTCAAATTTGAAGAACCTACTAGAATAGACAATAGATACCTTTATGTGGTGAGCTTTGAAGATATGAATAAAGAAAAGCCCTGGTTTTTTGGAACCTTATATATAGATGCCGAAACTCAAAGCCTGGTAAGAGCAAAATTAAATATGAATGTAGATAACCGGCGAGCTGCTACTAATATGTTTGTAAATAAAAAGCCTGGCGGAACAAAGGTTTACCCTATTGAGGTAATGTATGATGTTGACTATTATCAACAAAATGGAAAATGGTATTTTGGATACTCTAACGCAAAACTCCTGTTTGTTGTTAACTGGAGGAAAAAATTATTCAACTCCAGATACCAGGTAAATTCTGAAATGGCCGTAACCAACTGGCAACTCGAGACAGAAGACCGAATTAAAAAAAATGAAAACTTTATAAATAAAAGAGTGGTTATGGGCGATGATATTTCAGGGTTTACAGATTTACAATTTTGGGGAAGTAATAATATCATAGAACCCGACAAATCTATACAAAACGCCATAGATAAAATTAAGAGTAATATTCAGTAAGAAATTAACTTTTTAAACTGTAAAAGGTTGTTTGAAATCTAATTTCAAGCAACCTTTTCTAATTATTATAAATATCCTTGCAGTTTAAGCGCTATAAAATATTGGAATAAATCTTAGTTCTGGTTAGATCCTGATTGATTATCAGTACTATAAAACAAAAGAAAATCATGTACTAAAAATTATGCTTTTGGCTTTGAAAATAGCAAATAAGCAGTTTAATTTGTAATTCAATTTTAGTTAGTGTTTCTGGTAATAAGTAAACGGCTAAAGTAAATCGATAATTCAGTTTTACGGATTTAGGGAACTAAAATTGAACTTTGAATCGGGATGTGGCGCAGTCTGGTAGCGTATACGCCTGGGGGGCGTGGGGTCGCAGGTTCAAATCCTGTCATCCCGACAAAAGCCACTGATAATCAGTGGCTTTCATTTTTTTAAGACGTATTGCGGAAATATCTTCTCTCCTTGCTCTCTATTCTAGAAAATCAATAATAGCAGGTATAGTCCGAAATCAGCAAAACAACTTATAGTAGTATACTTTCAAATAGCAACAGCTATAGCAAGATTTTTCACTTTTTCATTTTCATTCTCCCATTAAGGATCACACCTAATCTTATAAATATAACTCTAATGGCCCTTTGAGCACTAGCATCTAAAGGGTATTCTCAATATAAATCTCAATGGGAAAGAATACCTTCTGAACCCAAGGTATTATTTGCGATTACTAAAACTATAAATTCTCGAAATTTAGTACAATGTAAAGTTTTATTTACTTTTTGTAAAATAAACCATCCTTTCATAATTTATTATTCTATATTTGTCAAACAAACTTTACATCAAATATTTTAATTATGAAAAAAACGAAAGAAAACTGTGTATCAAATACCAGAAAAACTACCCTGAACCTTTCTTATTGGTCTGGAGCCTGGGTGCTTACAATGGCCTTAGTAGCCTTTGGGCCTAAATTTCTTTGGGAAGAAAACGCTACACTTACTATTATCGCCATTTTAGTAAATCTTGGTTTTGGAATTGGGCTAATCTTTGCCAATAAAAAGCATTTGAACTCCCTTGATGAACTCCAAAGAAAAATCCAATTAGAGGCTATGGCTTTAACCCTTGGCGTTGCCGTAATTTTTGGGTTGACCTATTCTAATCTCGATGTCACCAACCTTATTGGTTATGATGCCGAAATCTCGCACCTTGTTATCTTGATTGGTGTCACTTATTTAGCAGGATCTGTAATTGGAACCCTAAGATACCGATGAAAAATAAGATTAAAATCTTACGTGCTGAAAAGGAGCTAACGCAAGGTCAACTGGCTGAAAAATTAGAAGTATCCAGGCAAACTATAAATGCCATAGAAAAAGGAAAATTTGATCCTAGTTTACCACTGGCGTTTAAACTTTCAAAACTTTTTGAAAGAACAATAGAAGAAATATTTCAAAATGAAATTTAAAAGAACAAAGGGGAGCGAGCCCCTACAATATCGCTCCCCTTAATTCAATAACTATTCTTATACAAAGATATCTTTATCGATTTGTTTTTATTAACACTATATATTTAATTATTAACGTTATAGAGTTAAATTAAACAAATGTTAATTAATCCTAATAAAAATAAAAAATCCAGTGGTGCTTTGTCACGCTTATTCCAGTTGATTCATTTAGTCAAATAACATTGAACTACTACCAGGCTTCTTCTCGTAGCATTACATTTTGGCTGGAATCAACTCGCAATACCCATATTTTCTGAAAGCCTTTGCGAGCAATTTTTAATTAGTTCCGTAAGAAAGCCGATAAGGTAATTTTATTTTGGATTTTTATTATATCTAATCCTTTACCTTTTACCATTTAAGAATAGATATTGTAGCTTTATTTCAAGTTAGTCTAGGTGAAACCTGCTCATCGATAATTTTTCATCCTAAATCCTACCCAGGATTATTTAGTTCAAGATTACTTATTACATACACTCTTTACTGAGAACTAAAAAAATTAAGCACAAATTTATCGTGTGTTTATAAGAAAGAGCATTTGCAGTCTTTTTACCTGAAAATGATCTCAAAAACAAATCAGTAGCTTGATTACACATCTCTAGTTAAAATGCAAAAGCATTAAACGATTAGTTCTATTAAAAAAAGCTAAGTCTAATCTTTAAGCTACGAGCCGCTTTCAAGACCTGGAATATCTTTCATTTTTCCATTTTCAGATTTACCTAAAACAATAACTTCTTTACTTTCTTTATATTCCTCGATTGCTAAAAGTAATTGTTCCTTGGTATCCCTACGGATTTTTATTCCAGTTCTTTGGTTTTTATTACGGACTTCAATGTAATATCCATCCCTGAGATCTTTAGGTTTTGTGGAAGGTCTTCCCATAATTATTTTTTATTTATAAAATAGTGATTTATTCTTTAAGTTTTTCTAATTCTCTAAAATAATAATAACAATTTAAATAAAAAGCGAAGAGTAAGGTTCTTCGCTAAATTTTTTAATCGCTTTCAAAAATTAATATACAATATTATTGGCATTTTAATCTTAAGTCTATTCAGCTACAAATGGTAAGCTGTAAACCGGTTAAATTTGTAAGTTTATTCCTTTTTAGTTTGACAACCTAGTCAATGTTAGTTAATTTAAAAGCCCTACCAGTTAGAATATTTTATTTTTCTTGATGGTAAAAGATAAAAACAACTGATAATTAAGCTTCTTCACAGACCGGTGTAGGTATTTTTCGTGTCAATTATCTTCTTTATTGTTTTTTCAGGGCTTACTAAGCAAACAACACTTTTACCTGGATCGCTATAGAATTAGTTATAGTAAAAGGGCTGGTCTTACTTATTTTTAAAATGTTTACGCAATAACGCTTATTACCAAACAATATTCAAGCTCCCAAAAAGAAAATTTTGACTTCTTTTTTCTCAACTGGCTAGCAAAATATAAAAAAATTATTTTTAATGAATTTTTATTTTTGGGCTTATACTTGTTCTAATTAGGACTTACCTTAGCTAGGAATTTCTCAATCTCCCTGCTAAACAACTAAGTTATAATGGAGTCCCTTAATTAAATTTGTGCAATCCCTTATTTCACTTCTATTTATCTTGTAAAATTTGACTGGATATCCCGAAATAAAGTTACTTACAGGTGTATCCACCGTCTATAACCAACTCGCTGCCGGTAATAAATTTTGATTCATCTGAAACAAGATAAAGTATTCCATAGGCAATATCAATAGGTTGGCCTACATGGCCAATAGGATGAAGCTTTTCAAGGTTTTCTCTGAAATCTGGAACATCTTTGCCAAATTCTTCTACCAATGGCGTCCAGATGAATCCCGGATGTACAGAGTTAACTCTTATTTTATCTTTAGCATAGATTAAAGCATCATTCTTGGCCATTAATCTAACAGCTCCTTTTGAAGCATGATAATGAGGAATATCCCCGGCACCAACAATCCCATAGATTGAAGAAAGGTTAATAATACTTCCCGCTCCTGATTTTTGCATATGTGGAATCGCGTGCTTAGTGCAGAAAAAAACACCTTTTACATTCACGCTCATAACAGAATCCCATTCATCTTCTGTTAATTCATGAGTTGGTTTATCTACGCCGGCAATACCCGCATTATTTACAGTAGCATCAAGTTTGCCGAATTCTCCGACTACTTCAGCATACACTTTTTTAACTTCCTCTTCATCAGCAACATTAAGATGCCAGTATTTTGCTATACCACCTGATTTTTTTATTTCCGCCACCAATTCCTCCCCTTCCTGGTCAAGAATATCTGTTACCGCAACTTTTGCATTTTCTTTTGCCAATAAAATACAAGTTTCCCTGCCAATCCCCAATGCACCTCCGGTTACAATAACCACTTTGTTTTCTGCTCTTTTCATAATTTATCATTTATAATTATTAAAATTGGGGGGAAATTTAAAATGCCCATATAGGGAAGATGAAAGAAATAAATTTTCACTTGAATAACGATATATCAGATTAAAACCGTAATTGTCATATTCAACCTGTGTCTTTCAAAATTTATTAAATCGAAAATATCAATCTAAACCATTGAAAAGATCAAAAAATTCATTCTTCCCTTCTCTTTAAAAAAATGATCTTACATAGTTTAAATATAACTATTTATAAATCAGATAATTATGATAATTATCATAGAATAATAAAAACGGAAAAGTTTATTTCTTAGGCGGAAAGTATTTTTTTGCTTGACATAATTAAACCCTTTAAGTGGTTACTCTTAAGATATGATAAGAACCCATTTTACGTAATTTCTCATTCTGGCTGTTGAGGTTGAACGATATAAAAGGAACGTTATTCATGTAATTAGGAAAGGTTTAACTCTAACTATAAAGAGATTAGCCTGGTATGTTAATAAATTAGATGTGTGATCAAGAAAACAATTATTGAGACTATTCCCATAAATTAAAAAATAATAAAGGTAGAGGGCATAGAAAATGAAAAATGTGGTCTTAAAAATTGACCTGAATATTGAGGAAGTCGGCAATATCGCGTCGATGGCTAATGAATCAGGAATTCGAGAAGCAAAACTTAGGGAAGGCTTTCAAATTCTCTTGAATAATACAATACATAGTTATATTCAACGAACGCACCATGAAATTATTGATAAAAACTGATAAAACCATCAGTGAAATTGTATACCCATGGGTTTAAACAGCAGGAGTTATTTCTCCAAAATTTTTAAAGAACGATATGGCGTATCGCCTAAAACTAATCAACAAAATAAAATGTGATGATAGTAAATCCCACGAACGAAGGATAGGAAATATTTTCTCATTCCGCTCATGGCCTGTTGGCCGGTAAAATTGCAAACGAAGTTCAGGATAAATACAAAAATAAAAACTGGGTAGCCACTCTGGCCGCAATAATTGAACACGATGATAGACAGTTAGATTTTAATGAGAAAAATTATTTAACTAAAACCGGTGCCCCAAAAGACTTCCTGCTGGAAAATAGAACTGTTAGTGAAATTATTAAACGTTCAAAAAGATTACTTGAACAGGCCGAAAAAAAGTCAACATGGATTTCAATGTTAATTGTCCATCACTTAATATTTATCTATAAGGAAATGGCCAGTGAGAAAAAGACAATTAGAGATTTCCTGGGAAAATTGGATAAAAAAGAGCAACAATATATTAAAAGCCAGAACCTTACCAGGGATGAAGTTGATTCAATTTATCAAATTATGGTATTTGCAGATAGATGTTCTTTAATCCTTTGCCAGGCTGCCGTACCTAATAAAAATAGGATGCTTGAGGTGAATACAAGTATTAATGATCAAACATTTTGGATATCAGAAAAGCCAACAACCAATATTAGAATAGAACCCTGGATCTTTCGCTCTAAACATTTTACCATAAGCGCAGAATATAAATTGATAGAAAAAAATTCCTTTTCCTCTAATGAAGAATTTCAAAGATTACTGTCTGAAAGTCCTGTTAGATTTAAAACCTGGACGTTTAGTAAGTAAACTACTTTAGAGCAAGCTCAGGAAGCATTAGGATTAAAAAAAATACAATTTAATTTCGAGGCAAACCTAGGAGCATTTAATCCCGATTATCGAATAAATTTTCTTTGATTCGAATAGCTTCTTTAAAAGAAATAATATCACAAATTACTTTCGCTATAGAAAAATTATAATGCCATATGGGTAAAAGAAGATCTGATTTTTTGACTCTTGAGAATACTGTACCGCTTGTATTTGCTGGCTATGAAAATAATTATTCAATGTCAGCATATAACTTGGCTGCAGTATCGAATGCAGAAATAACAGCTCCTTCCATATATCCTGAATATTCCTTTGCAGTTTCTGTTCCTGAAAAAAATAATTTTCCGTCCAGATAACCCTGCTGCAAAAGTGGATGTCCATTATTTTGATGTGGTCTCTGGACTAGTTGTTTTCCTCCCGAAACAAATTCATCGTTCCAAATTTTATCAATATAAGTTATTGGTTTTAAGGCTTTTTCACCCAACAATTCCCCTAATTGTCTCAATGCATAGGTTTTTCTAACTTCCTGCGGATAATTAGCTGCTCCAGCATTTAAGAAACCTGTAAACCCAAATTTATTTTGCTTAAAATTAGTATGATCATACATTTCTGCAACAATTCCGGAGTGACTGTATAACATTCCAGAATAACCGGAATTTCTCCAAAAAGGTTCGTCGTATTCCAGGACAAATTTTATACTACCTTCCATCCAGGTTTGAACTTCCGGCATTATTTTTAAAGTTTCAATCGGTAAATTAGGCATAAAGCCTATTTGCGAAGCAACTAATCGGGGTGGTAGACATAAAATAACTTTATCGGCTAATTCGTTTTTGCCATTGGCAATTTCTACTGATAATTCATTCCCATCTTCTTTAATAGCAGTAACTTTTGAATTAAGCCGCACACTTTTGGCAGGTAATTTTTGGCTTATAGTATCAATCAACATTTGTGTGCCCCCAACTATTCTATACGACGGATTTTCAGATTCAGGCACAAAAAATTCCTGAGGAGGCTCAAATGATTTAGTCTGAAACAAGGATTTACCTTTTGAAAACTGTGGATATTTTTTCAAACCTAATTCTTCTATCAAAGAAAGTAAATTTGGATGCATTTCGGAAAACCAGGTAGCGCCTAATTCCAAAGGCGTATCCAAAGAGCCCTGTATGGTTTGTATTCTCCCACCTATTCTTGATGAAGCTTCAAGCACATTTGCCCTGATATTCTTTTGCGAAAGTTTGTAAGCTAAAGTAAGTCCGCTTAAACCACCTCCTATAATAATTATTCTCTCTTCAGACATCAGCTAATTTTTAATTCACTCTACTTTAAGACGCTTTTCTGTATTGCCAAAAATTGATTAAAGCATAAAAAAACCACCGGAAAACCGGTGGTTTAAAATAATTATATTTTTGAGAACTATTACTCTAATCTAGCTTCAAGTTCTGCAGCTTTTTCTTCTTCACCCAATTGAGTGTAAATATTAATAGCTGTTCTTATAACGTTAACATTTTCTGGATTTGCTTCTATCACTTTTTCAAGGTAAGGAACAGCTTGCTCATAAACTTCATTTCTTTCTTCCTGAAGTTCTTCATAACGCTTGTTATCTTCCTTGCTCATTCCAAGAGTATTCATTTCATCAATGATAGCACGTTCCTTGGCAAGTATAGCAACTACAATATTCATTCTTGCATTTGTCATTTCAGGATCAATCTCTAAAGCCTGTTTGTAGTATTCTATAGCTTTTTCGTTATCGCCTAACTCCGCAGCAGTAACTCCAAGGTTATAGTATACATTAGGATCGTTTGGATTTTTCTTTACCATTTCCTGCATCAGCTCATTGTATTTTTCCTTATTACCCATACGGTAATAAACGTCAGCTTCAGCTTGCAATAATGCAATATTGTCAGGATTTTCAGCTTTCGCATCTTTAATCGCTTCTATCGCTTTCTCATCTTCACCTTCCTGGATATAGATTAAAGCAATATTTTTAGCAATTTCTCCCTTTTTAGAAGGAATTTGACGATCCTGAGGATTTTCGTACTCTCCGGTTTTAAGCATTAAATCTCTTTGTTCTTTGCTAGCCATTATTTCTTCCTCCCCAGTTTCTACATTCGTGGCAAGAAATTCTACACTAGAACCATCGAAATCCAATTCTTTTAAATCTTTATAATATTCTAGAGCAGTAGCATAATCCTGACTGTTTAAGGAGTTAGCTGCAGCATAATATAAATAAAGAGTATCCTGCTTGTTTAATTGATAGCTGTAATATAATTTATCTGAAGCACTATCGTAATCCTCTTTGTTCTGGTCGTTAATGGCACTTTGAACTAGCGCATTTCTAACCTGATCAAAACCCTGAACAGCTTCTTCTTCATTACCCATATCCTGAGCTTTTTGAAAAGCCTCTGCTGCTGTTTCCAGATCTTCCAGAGAAGCGTTTTCACCACTTCCTAAATAAGCCTGACCCTTATAAAGGTAAAATCTTTCTGTCCACTTTTCATTAGCTTCAGAAAGCATAGATTCAGCAGTTTGTAATTCAGTTTTGGCTTCTGCATAATTACCATCTTCAATGGCATCACCTGCATCTCTAATTTCACTTTTTTGTGCAACGGCAGCCATTGATAAAAATGACAAGGCTACAGTAAAAATATTAGTTTTCATCTTGTTTTGGTTTTTATTTTTAGTTATTCTTCACTATCGTCAGCAATAGTTGTGCCATTTGGGTTTTCTTCAGCATCTTCAGTCTTTTCCGGGTCTTCCATCAAGTCAACATCGTCTTCGTCATGCAATACTTTTGCTACTGCTGCGATGGCATCATTCCCTTTAAGATTTATTAATCTAACACCCTGAGTTGCACGTCCCATAACTCTAAGATTTGCAACTTCCATTCTTATTACAATTCCAGATTTATTGATGATCATTATATCTTCTTCATCTGAAACGTTTTTGATCGCAACAAGGCTTCCGGTTTTTTCGGTAATAGATATTGTTTTAACACCTTTTCCGCCACGATTTGTTATTCTATAGTCTTCAAGACTGGATCTTTTTCCATAGCCGTTCTCAGAAACTACGAGTATATCAGAATTAAAATCTTCAACAGAAATCATTCCTACCACTTCATCATTATCATCGGCAAGCGTAATTCCTCTAACCCCTGAAGCATTCCTTCCCATTGGCCTGGTCTTACCCTCTTCAAACCTAATTGCTTTACCACTTTTTACGGCAAGCATTACCTGGCTATCACCATTGGTTAGTTTGGCTTCTAGCAATTCATCATCTTCTTTAATGGTAATAGCATTGATACCATTTGTTCTTGGTCTTGAATACTGTTCTAATGAAGTTTTCTTTACCTGGCCTTTTTTGGTGGCCATAATTACATAATGCTTATTTATGTATTCTTCATCTTTAAGATCCTGAGTACATATGAATGCTTTTACGCGATCATCCGGATCAATATTGATAAGGTTTTGAATGGCTCTACCTTTAGAAGCCTTACTACCTTCTGGAATTTCATAAACCCTCATCCAGAAACATTTTCCTTTTTGAGTAAAGAACAACATGTATTGGTGGTTGGTTCCTGAGAATAGGTATTCAAGAAAATCTTCATTTCTTGTATTAGAGCCTTTTTGACCAACTCCTCCCCTATTTTGTGTTTTGTATTCGGTCAAGGAAGTCCTTTTAATGTAACCTGCATGAGAAATGGTAATTACTACACGCTCATCTGGGATCATATCTTCTATGCTCAAATCGCCACCAGAATATTCTATAGTAGAACGTCTTTCGTCACCGTATTTTTCTTTTATTTCCAGAAGTTCATCCTTAATAACCTGCATTCTACGTTCTTTTCGCGCCAAAATGTCTTTAAGGTCTTCTATGGTTTTCATTATTTCTTCGTACTCTGCACGAAGTTTATCCTGTTCCAGTCCCGTAAGCTGACGCAATCGCATTTCTACTATTGCCTTAGCCTGTACTTCGGTAAGCTCAAAACGCTCTATTAATTTATTCCTGGCTTCTTCTGCATTGCTCGAAGAACGAATTAATGCAATAACTTCATCAATATTATCTGAAGCGATAATTAAGCCTTCCAGTATATGAGCACGATCTTCGGCTTTCTTAAGTTCAAATTCTGTTCTTCTTACAACAACTTCATGCCTGTGCTCAATAAAATGATAGATAATATCTTTTAAATTGAGCATTTCTGGTCTTCCATTTACAAGCGCAATATTATTTACACTAAAAGAAGTTTGTAATGCCGTATGTTTATAAAGGGTATTTAAAACGATGTTTGGAATAGCATCTCGTTTCAATTGATAAACGATACGCATTCCATTTCTATCAGATTCATCTCTTATAAGACTAATCCCTTCAATTTTCTTTTCGTTTACAAGATCGGCAGTTTTCTTGATCATATCTGCCTTATTCACCTGGTAAGGAATCTCGGTAACTACTAAGAACTCTTTTCCGTTAATTTCTTCTAAGGAAGATTTGGCGCGCATTACAATACGGCCTCTTCCGGTTTTAAAAGCTTCACGAACACCGTCATAACCGTAGATTATTCCACCGGTTGGAAAATCTGGAGCTTTAATATGCTCCATTAGCTCATCGATCTCAATATCGTGATTGTCTATATAAGCAACGGTTCCGTCTATTACTTCAGAAATATTATGAGGAGCCATGTTAGTTGCCATACCTACCGCAATACCACTGGCACCATTCACAAGAAGGTTGGGAATACGTGTTGGAAGCACAACGGGCTCATTTAAGGAATCATCAAAGTTTAATTGAGTATCTACTGTTTCCTTGTCAATATCAGCAAGCATATCCTCACTAATTTTGCGCATCCTGGCTTCAGTATAACGCATTGCTGCAGGACTATCTCCATCTACAGATCCAAAGTTACCCTGGCCATCTACGAGCATATACCTCATGCTCCAATGCTGAGCCATTCTTACCATCGTATCATAAACCGAAGAATCTCCGTGAGGGTGAAACTTACCTAATACCTCCCCAACAATCCTGGCAGATTTTTTATACGAACGATTGGAAAGTACTCCAAGTTCATACATTCCATATAAAACCCGGCGATGCACCGGTTTTAAGCCATCACGAACATCTGGTAAAGCACGTGACACAATGACCGACATTGAATAATCAATGTAGGC
>Ga0102925_1001282_pt1 | contig 13903 bp, 12 predicted proteins | sample SalPonR1_A_D1_MG_FD_78216 | JGI IMG/M metagenome (GOLD analysis project Ga0102925, IMG submission 78216) | Salt pond soil microbial communities from South San Francisco under conditions of wetland restoration - Salt Pond MetaG R1_A_D1_MG | ecosystem: Environmental > Aquatic > Marine > Intertidal...
AAGAGATGATAATAAAATAGATGTAAGCTTAAGAAAAATTGGTTATGGTAAAGTTGAGGATGCAAAACAAAAAATAATGGAAAAACTCAAGTATAAAAATGGGTTTTTAGCTCTAAATGATAACAGTTCTCCTGAAAAGATAAAAAAAGAGCTGCAGATGAGCAAAAATACTTTCAAAAAGGCTGTTGGCGGATTATATAAAGAGAAAGTTATAGATATTACGGCAAAAGGAATAAAGGTTAAATAGATTTTTCTGTACTGCTGGCAGTATATTATAAATTTGTCAAAAATGTTAAAAGAAACTTCTCCTGTTTTTTTATTTAAATCTATTGAGAGAGGTCATATAATGATAAGTACAGCAGATTATCAGTACAGAAAAATTTCAAAGATTAATATATTAAAAATAACTAAAAATAACTAAAAATATGAGAAAATAATAGAATTATAGAGAAGTTTTAAAATAATTTTAGATAATAGTTGACAGAAACATATCAGGATGCTATACTATTGGAGATGGATAAAAAAATAAGCAAGATTTCCATCGTTAAAAATTAGGAGGAATTCATTTAATGATTTACACAGGAACAGTAAAGTGGTTTGATGGGAAAAAAGGTTTTGGATTTATTGAAAGAGAAGACGGAGACGACGTGTTCGCACACTTCTCAGCAATTGAAGAGGAAGGTTTCAAAAACCTCGAAGAAGGTCAGGAAGTAGAATTTGAAATCGTAGAAGGCGATCGCGGCCCACAAGCTGCTAATATCGTTAAATTATAAAGCAAATTAAAGTTTTATAATATAGAAACAGAAACCCTGATTGCAATATGTAGTCAGGGTTTTTTTGTTGATAGAAAAAATATTTTCAAAAAATTGATTTCCAAAAATTCAGCACTTTTTAAACTGCTGAATCCGTAATAAAAATTATCTTTGAGTTAAATTTTAAAGCAGATAAAAAATATGGATTTATATAGAAAGGTTTTTAATATGAACAAAAAAGAGATAATCAACTTAGCTGTAATTGCACATGTCGATGCAGGAAAATCAACCCTGGTGGATGCTTTTTTAAACCAGAGTGGAGTTTTTAGGGAAAATGAAGAAGTTGTTGACTGTGTAATGGATAGTAATGATTTAGAGAGAGAAAGAGGAATTACCATTTATTCTAAAAATTGTGCCATAGAATATAATGGTGTAAAAATAAATATTGTTGATACTCCGGGTCATGCTGATTTTTCTTCAGAAGTAGAACGGGTCATTAAAGCTGTTGATTCTGCTATTTTGATTGTAGATGCTTCTGAAGGGCCTATGCCTCAAACGAGATTTGTGCTAAAAAAATCACTGGAAAAGGGTATTAAACCGATTGTATTCATTAATAAAATAGATAAAAATAATGAGCGCGCAGAAGAAGTTAAAGATGAAATTCTTGATCTATTTATAGAATTAGCTGCAGATGATGAGCAGTTAGAATTTCCAGTTATATATGGCATTGCTGTTGAAGGAAAGGCATTTTATGATCTTGAAAAAGAAAGTGATGATTTGACTCCTCTTTTTGAAACAATTATTGATAATATAAATGCCTATCCAGATTATGATGATAAGCCTTTACAGATGCAGGTTTATGATCTTGCTTATGATAATTATTTAGGAAGAATAGGAATAGGTAGGATATATCAGGGCAGTATTGAAGATGGTCAGCAGGTTGATATTTCTAAAAGAGATGGATCTATCAAAAGAGGGAAAATTACAAAACTATCTGTGTATGAAGGGCTCAATCAGAATGCTGTTGATAAAGCTTACAGTGGAGATATTATATCAGTAGCAGGTATTCCGGATATATCTATTGGTGAGACTATATGTGAGATTAATAATGTAATTCCCATGCCGATGATAGAAATTGCTGAACCTACACTAGCTATGTATTTTCTAGTTAATGATTCTCCATTTGCCGGTCAGGAAGGAGAATACCTGACAACCCGTCACCTTAAGGCAAGGTTGGAAAGAGAGCTTGAAGTAAATGTTGGGCTCAGGGTAGAAAAAGCAGAAAATGCAGAGGCTTTTAAAGTTTCAGGTAGAGGAGAACTTCACCTTTCAATACTGCTGGAAAATATGAGAAGAGAAGGATATGAAGTTTCTGTTTCTAAACCTGAGGTTTTGATGAAAACTGTAGATGGAAGAAAAAATGAACCTATAGAAAGAGTTATTCTGGAGCTGCCTGAAAAATATTCAGGAACTATAATTAATAAGCTCAATCAGAGAAAAGGTTTAATGCAGTCAATGCTGCCGGACAACGATTATGTTAGGTTAGAATATATGGTGCCGACCAGAGGTTTAATTGGTTTTCGCAGTGAATTTATAAACGATACTCGAGGTGAAGGAACTTTAATTAGATCTTTTGCCAGATATGAGCCTTACAAAGGGGAAGTGCCGCAGCGTCAGAATGGTGTTTTAATTTCCAATCAAAAAGGAACCGCAATGGGTTATGCTCTTTCCAGTCTTGAAGAAAGAGGAGAAATGTTTGTTGAGCCAGGGATAGCTGTCTATGAGGGTATGATTATTGGCCTTCACAACAGAGATAATGATTTAACTGTAAATCCATGCAAAAATAAGAAATTAACCAATATGAGAGCTTCTGGTTCTGATGATAATATCAATCTTGCACCGGCTAAAAAGTTTACACTTGAGACTGCTCTAGAATTTATTGATGATGATGAGTTAGTTGAAATTACTCCGGAAGCAATAAGGTTGAGAAAAAAGATACTCAATGAAAAGATGCGTTTAAGAGACAGTAAATAGTTTTTAAAACAGCAGGTAGAGCAAAAAATTATAATTAAATAGATTATTTGATAAAGATAATACAGGTAGTTTAAAACTGCCTGTATTTTTTATCCAGACTGTAAACAAAAGAAAGAATTTCAGCTATTACACGATATAGATCTTCAGGAATTTCTTCGCCAATATCCAGTTTAGCCAGCACTTCCACAATATCTGAGTCATTTTTGATAGGAATATTTTCTTCTCGTGCTTTTTTTAAAATTTTTTCTGCTATACTGCCTTTACCACTGGCAATTATTTTTGGCGCTCTATCTTTGTTTTTATTGTATTTTAGAGCAACTGATTTTTTGTTTTTTATGCTTTTTTCAGCTGTATCATTATCCAAATTATTTTCAGAAGACATTTTTTTAGCTCCTTTAATCTAAATGATAGATTTTTCTCCATAAACGAGAATAGCTATTCCGATGAATATTCCGGCATTTTAACAAATTAAAATAGCTGGAGTCAGATTTTAACATCAATATGTGTATATTTTTTTTCCATAAATTGACTGTCATTTAATTCATTTAATACAAGCTCATTATAAAATCTATTGCTTTCAATTTTCTTATCTGTGTCTACTAAAATATTAATATTTAAATTTTCTAAATGATAATCAATTTTTTTTAAGCTGTTTTTTAAAAGTTCTATATTGGAATCGATTATTTCAGCAGCAGTTTCTGATTCTGTAAAAAATTCTCCGTCTATTGTACTTCCTTCAATGCTGATATTACTCTGAATAAAGCCCAAATTTTCCAGCTCAATAATAAAAGTTATTTTAAAAGCGTTTTTAGAATCTACTTCAGTTTTATTTTCTTTTGAATCTTCTATTTTTAAATAAAGGGGTTTAAGATTTTCGTTATCCGCTGTCTGTACAGGTATTTCCAGTGCCAGAAGGGCAGGATTAAGTTCCTGATTATTTTGCAGATTAATTATTTTTTCTCCCAGAATTATGTCAGCTGCAGTTTTTTCTTCTCCTCCCTGGTTGCTAATTTTATTTAAAAGAGCAAAAATTTCTCCCTTTTTTTCCGATATAACTTTTAGCTGTTCAGCAATATGACCAGGTGTATTATTTAATTTTATACCGAGATCATTTTTGCTGATTGGATTTTTTAGATTTTCATTAGAAGTGCTCAATATTTCATCTTTAATATCTGTACTTTCTGCTGAGAAAGAGATGTTTTGCTGTGAGAATTTTTCCATAATTATTTTTGTTAAATTTTCTGTTAGTGGTATATTGTTTTTTTCCATAAATAAAAGTGATTTGACAGCAAGCAGTTTTTCTTCACCATCAAAGTTATTATTATTTATTAAATTGCTAAGAAAGTTAATTGTTTTGTTTTTAAAATCACTGTTTATTTTATTCCAGCTGGAAAGAATCATATTTTTTGTTTCTGCTTCCAGCCGGCTGATTGAATCTGCTAATTTGGGATTTGTGTTTTTAATATTTTTTAGTAAGGTCTCTATCTGATTAGAATTGTAGCTTTGTTTTGAAGAAATATTTTCATTTTGAATCGACCTTTGGTCGGTAATTTCTGTATTAATATTTTTAAAGATAGATAAAAGTTTCTGTGAATCAATATGAGAAAGCAGATTTTCTGTGTTTTCACTGTTTAATAAAGAGGGGTTGTTTAAAAGATTGCTAAAAAGGCTGCTTAAATTTCTTTTTTGAGAAAAAATTGACTTTAGAGCATTAATTATATTATCAGAATATGGGAGATCGCTCTTTTCTAAAAAGGCAAAAGCTTTAATAACAGAAAGTGTTTCACCTTTACCATCTGCAGGATTTTGGGTAAGATAATTCAGCAGATTCTGCACTGTTTCTTTACCTAAAGGCATTTCCAGTTTGGCCCAGCTGTTTAAAAGCATATTCTGACTTTCATCTTCAAGCGAAGCCAGCAGACGGAAGATTTCTGGTAGAAGCTGGGTTTCTGCAGTTTTTGTTTTACCTTCATCTGTTGTTATATTATCTGTGTTTAATGCCTGCTTTAATATACCTATATCCACTTTTCTGATTGGCTGTAAAGACCCTAAATCCATAATTTTCACCCTGTAATAGAATATTATAAAAAATAAACTTATACTTTAAACTTTCGCGATATTTTGTTGAAATCCTTTGTCAATGTTGTATACTAATAAAGAGAGAAGGTAAATTAGGCGGGAGGTAATAATATTGCGGGGAATGGTACATGTATATACAGGTAGTGGTAAAGGGAAAACAACTGCAGCTATAGGTCTGGCAGTTAGGGCTGTTGGAGCAGAGATGAAGGTATTTATTGGTCAGTTTGTTAAGGGAATGAAATACAGTGAATTAACAACCCTATCTAAAATAGAAAATATTGATATAAAACAATATGGCCTTGACTGTTTTATTGTTAATGAACCTGAAGAAAAAGATATTAAGGCTGCTCGCTGTGGTCTAAAAGAGGTAAGTAGTATATTAAAAAGTGGAGATTATCAGCTTGTTATTCTTGATGAAGCAAATATAGCTGTTTATTTTAAATTATTTTCTGTTCAGGAACTATTAAAAGCAATTGAAGAAAGAGCTGAAGGTGTGGAGGTTGTTGTAACCGGACGGAAAGCAGATCCTGAACTTATAGAATACGCAGATTTAGTAACAGAAATGAATGAAATTAAACATTATTATAAACATGGAGTACAGGCCCGTAAAGGTATAGAAAAATAATGGGAGTAATTTTGATTTATTAAGGAGGGTTAAAATATATGGAAAAACACTGTGGAAACTGTTCCTGTGGACATCAGTCTGAAGAAATACTGGATTATATGGTTCAGTATAAGCTTAATTATTCCGATACAAAACTCAGCAGAGATGAACTGAAAGATAAATTACTTGGTATTGATGCTGTAGATCAATTTGAACTTGCCAAAGAACAGCTGGTTATATATTTTGATGATAAGCTTATTTCTCCAGAAGAAATAGAAAATAAACTTTTTGTACATCAGTAAAATAAAAAATAAAATATAATGGTATAATAAAGCTGAGGAGATTTATTTTTCTCAGCTTTTTTAAATTTTTTTTTCAAAAAGAGGAACTTTTTAACCCTCCACTGCGTCTAAATTAATAGAAAGGGGTGAATTAATGGACAGTAGAAAAGATAAAATGATAATTGAGGCAGTTAATAATGGTGAGATAGAACTTTTTTCTCTGCTGATTGAACGCTATCAGGACCGGGTATATAGTACTACATACAGAATGCTGGGAAATAGAGAAGATGCACTTGATATTTCTCAGGAAGTCTTTTTAAAAGTTTTTAAAAAACTGAGCTCATTTAATTTTGAATCTACTTTTTCTACCTGGCTTTTTAAAGTTACAGCAAATAAATGCAGGGACCAACTTAGACATCGAAAAACGAAAATAAATAAAAATAAAGTATCTTTAGAACATAGTGAGGAAAATGGGGTTTATTTTGAAAATGATGATAATCCTGAAGAATTATATCTTGAAAAAGAAGCAGAAAAAAATATAATGCAGCTTATAAATAATCTGAAAACAGATTTTAAAGAAGTAATTGTACTGAGAGATATTGAAGATTTCAGTTATCAGGAAATTTCTGAAATGCTTTCCATTCCACCGGGAACTGTTAAATCAAGAATCAGCAGGGCAAGAAAATATCTAAAAGAAGATATTATTAAATTAAGGGAGGGGGATAAAAATGGATCATAAAAGAATAAAAGAACTACTTCCACTGTATATCGATGGAGGACTCAGAGAAGAAGAAATTAGTGAAATAGATGAACATTTAAAAAATTGCAGTTCCTGTCAGGCTGAAGTGGAAGACTTAAAAAATAATTTAAATTATTTAAAAAGATTTTCAAAAATTAATGCCCCTGATGAATTAATGGAAAGTATTATTAATAATATAAAAGGAGCAAAAAAAGATTCTAAATCTAAAGAAGAAAATGATAGTAATATTATTAAAAGAATAAAAGATTTTTTTGCAGAAAAAAAAGTGAGGACTGTTTATCCAGCTGCAGCAGCTTTATTAATTTTTTTGATTGTTCTATCCTTTGGAGGAAACAATTTTACACATTATTTCAATACACAAAATTACACTCCGGAATACGATCTCAATGGTACAGCAAAAAATGTATATAAAAATCAGAGTTTTAATTTTGAGTCTGATTCAGTGCTTAACCACAGAACATTATCAGTTAATGAAGAAATACAGCAAAAAAATATTGATCTGCAGAGAAAAATAATTCAGACAGCTGTTATAGATTTGGAAATAGAAAAAATGGATAATATAGAAGAAAAAATCATTAAGATTGTGCAGGAATATAATGCATATATAGCTGAATCAAGAAGCTGGATAGATAGTAATGACAAAAAAAATATATATTATAATTTAAGAATTCCTTCAGAAAATTTTTCAGCCGCAATAAATGAAGTTAGTTTATTAGCTGAAGTAACTTCTAGCCGTATCAGCAGTCGAGATGTTACAGAAGAATATGTAGATGTTGAAGCAAGGTTAAAGAATCTCAAATTACAGGAACAGCGTTATAGAGATCTTCTTAATAGAGCTGAAAAAGTGGAAGATATACTTAAAGTAGAAAGAGAACTGGAGAGAATCAGAGGAACAATTGAAAGTTTGGAAGGAAGGATGAATTACTTAAAAAATCAGATCAGTCTTAGTACACTGGAAATAAATATTAGCCATCCGACACCAATAACTGGTGAAGAATGGGGATTTGTTAAGGCTGTTCAGAATGCTGTAAAAGCAATGGCAGAATCATTTTATAACATGATAATAAAGCTTGGAAGTTCTCTACCATATCTTTTATTATTTGTTTTTCTATATTCTGCATTTAAAACTATACAGGGAAAAAACAAAAATTAACAATTTGTAAAAATATACAGCAGTAAGGAAGGAATTTAACTATTTAAGTACAATTATTCTAATGTAGTTATATCTGTTTTAACAAAGTAAGCTACAGAAAGGAGATAGTTATGCAGAGTCATATTATTGATTATGAATTAATTGGTGATGACATGCAGGTTGTAGAAATAGAACTTGATCCAGGAGAAACAGTAATTGCTGAGGCTGGAGCCATGAACTGGATGGATGATGGAATAGAGTTTGCTGCTAAAATGGGAGATGGAAGCAGTCCTAATGAAGGTTTTATTGGTAAAATTTTTGGAGCAGGGAAAAGAATGATTACAGGAGAATCACTTTTTATAACACATTTTAGCAACAGTGCATATGACAGAAGAAAAATTGCATTTGCAGCTCCATATCCAGGTAAAATAATAACTTTAGATCTTTCGGAGGTTGCTGGTGGAAATTTCACCTGTCAGAAAGATGCTTTTCTGTGTGCTGCTAAGGGAACAAAAATTGATATTACTTTTAATCGCAAAATTGGAACAGGGCTTTTTGGAGGAGAAGGGTTTATACTGCAGAAACTCACCGGTGAAGGAATGGCCTTTCTGCATGCAGGTGGAACAGTTGTCAAAAAAGAATTAAATGGAGAAATGCTGAAGGTAGATACCGGCTGTCTGGTTGGTTTTACAGATGGTATTGATTATAATATTCAGCGGGCAGGAGAACTGAAATCGATGTTGTTTGGTGGAGAAGGACTATTTTTAGCAACATTAAAAGGTACCGGTTCAGTCTATCTGCAGAGTCTGCCTTTTTCCAGATTTGCAGATAGAATAATTAAAAGCATTCCCAGAACAGGTGGTAAGAGTAAGGGAGAAGGTTCAGTACTTGGGAGTCTGGGAGATATTTTGAATGGAGACAACTCCTGATTTGCAATCTATTTTGTAAATTACTTGTGTCAGCATATTTTGTATATTATAATATTAACAATATAATTATAAAAGTTTAATAGCTCAGAAAATTATCAGTATGGATATTTGATAAATAATCAGATATATCTATTTAATTATATCATGGTGTAATTATATGATTTTTCTTTATTATTAAAATTAAGATATAAATAGCTGAGTAAATTTAAAAGGAGGTACAGAGTATGCTGACATTAAAAGATGTTAAAGAAAACAGAGATTTTAAACATATGATAGAACAGGCCAACCGTTATCTTTCTGAAAAGGGATATACTGAGCATGGATTTCGCCATGTAGATTATGTTTCAAAATATACTGAATTTATTCTCAGAGAGCTAAATTATGATGATAGGCTGGTGGAGCTGGGAGCAATTGCTGGATATCTGCATGATATAGGCAATATGTTCAACAGAAAGCACCACGGAATATCTGGAGCCAATATTGTTTATACAGAACTCAGGAATATGGGTGTTCCTTTAGAAGAAATAACAGCTATCACTACAGCAATTGCTAATCATGATGTAGATATTGGAAAAGCAGTCAGTCCAATTACAGCAGCACTTATTCTGGCTGACAAAAGTGATGCACACAGGACTAGAGTAAATAAAAAAGACTCTACTTTTATTCATGATAGAGTTAATCTTGCCATCCAAAACTCAGAAATAGAGGTTGATCCTGATAATAAAACAATAACTCTAAAAATTAATTATGATTCCTCTATAAGTCAGGTGATGGACTATTTTGAAATCTATCTTTATAGAATGGAGATGTGTAAGGAATCTGCTTCCTATTTAGGCTGCCGTTTTAGACTGCTGATAAATGATTTAGAATTGCTTGGACATGTGGATTATCAGGAGTAGTCTTGGCAGCAGTTTTAAATGCTGGGGAAATAAATTTTGAATTTACTGCGTGTTTTTGGTAGAAAAAAATTGATAAATGATTATTTTTTGCAGAAATTTTTATTGACAAATCAAATTATTTTTGTTATTGTTATTAAAAATATTAATAAGCTGATAAATGTTGAACAGGAAAAGTAATTATACGATTTTCTTTTACAGAGAAGCAGATAAGCTGAGAGCTGCTGAAGAAAGTATAATGAAAACTCACCTGGGAGTTCCGAAGCTGAAGGCTGTTAAAAGCTGTTAGGGTTCGGCGTTATTGCTGATCGTTAATTCAGCAGGCTGTCTTAGCAGAAGGCAGATTTAATCCATCAAGGATGGTATCCCTTTTTTCTTTGAAAAGAGGGATTTTTATATTTAGGGGGTGATAAGTAGAGTTGGAGAATTCAATTAATAAGTTGTTTGTTGAGAAAATGAGTAAATTAGTATTTAGAAGATAATGATTTGAAGTGAGCAGTATGAAGAAAATAAAATCTTTCAGATTGACAAAATTAAAATATTTTATCAGAAGAAGAGAGAAGGAGAGAATAAGATGATTAATATTAAGCGAGTTTCTATCTTTATTATTTTTGTGATTATGATGACTGCTTTTAGCAGCGGAGTTTTAGCAGAAACGGTTACTATTGCAACTTCCAATGATGCGCTGACACTGGATGCATATATGCTGAGTGAGACACCAACAAACTCTGTAAACCATATGATATCTGAGCCACTTACATTTTTCGATAAGGAGATGAATGTTATACCTGGACTGGCAGAATCCTGGGAAGCTGTAGATGATACCACATGGATATTTAATCTGCGTAAAGGTGTAAAGTTTCATAATGGAAATGAATTCACGGCCGAAGATGTTAAGTTTTCTATTGAAAGGGCCCAAAATCATCCTAAATCACAGATGAAATCTTATGTTGCAGATATCGAAAAAGTAAATATAATAGATGAATATACAATAGAATTTAAAACACTTTATCCAACACCAATACTTGCCCGAAAACTGCAGTCAGTAGTTATGTATTCTAAAGATTATACAGAAGCAAACAGTGATTCCCATATGCAGAATAATCCGATTGGGACAGGACCATATATGGTTGAATCCTGGGAAAAAGATGAAGAGATGGTGCTGACATTTTTTGAAGATTACTGGCGGGAAAGACCTGAAGCAGATAAAGTTATACTGCGTCCAATAACAAATCCAGCTACAAGAGTTGCAGCACTGCTGAGCGGAGAAGTAGATATATTGATTGATTTACCTGTACAGGATGTTGAGAAGATAAAAGAAAATGAAGATGTTGAAGTAATTACACTTCCTGATCTGCGCCTTATCTTTCTTGGTATGGAAACAACTGAAGGTCCTCTGGCTGATGTTAGAGTTAGAAAAGCAATTTATCATGCTATTAACGAAGATGCTATAGTCGAACATGTAATGAATGGCCATGCATATCCAGCAGCACAGTTTTATCCAGAGTTTGTTTTTGGATTTAATCCTGATATAGAAAGACTGGAATATGATCCAGAAAAGGCCAGAGAACTTCTGGCTGAAGCAGGATACCCGGATGGTTTTACCATAAAGCTTGATTCTTCCAATGACCGCTATATAAATGATGGTCAGACAGCACAGGCAGTTGCTATTCAGCTGGCAAGAGTAGGAATAAATGTTGAGCTCAATGTACAGACAAAATCTGCCCATTTTGATAAAGTGCTTTCCAGAAATACAGAGTTTTATCTTTTAGGTTGGTCAACAAATGGTGATGGAGCAAGTTCTTTAGAAGCACTGCTGCACACACCTGAAGGCAAATATGGACGTTTTAATCTTGGAGATTACAGTAATGAGGAATTTGATAGATTGACAGAAGAAGCTGCTAAAACACTGGATCAGGAAAAAAGACTTAAGCTTATGCAGCAGGCTGTTAAGATTGCAATGGATGATGTTGTACAGATTCCCCTGCATTTTCAGCAGCAGATATATGCTGTACAGGATTATATAGACTGGACTCCAAGACCAAATAAATATTTAAAACCTTATGAAATAGGATTTAAGTAAGATTTATTTAAAAAATTAATGTAATATAGTTGTTTTTTCCAGGGGTTTAAACCCCTGGTTTTTGATTGTAATACTTGACATTATATTATAACTTTGTTATTATATATGAAAATCAGATATTATTTAAAGCGTTGAATCAGGAAGAGTAATTATGAATTTGCTTTTAGAAGAGAGCCGGGGCAGCTGAAAACCGGCAAAGTAATTTATAATGAAAATCACCTGACAGCCGTAGAACTGAAGTTATATGTGAAAACATAATTTTAGTAAGTTCTAACGAATTTGCTGTACGTTAAAGCAGCTGGCTCTCTGATTTATCAGGCAGCAAAAATCTGTAACACAAGGATGGTATCCCTTTTTCCTTAATGGAAAGGGGATTTTTTTATTTTACAGAGTTTTTTATCTTTTATGAAAGCAGATAAAATTATGTAAGAAAGGAGGCAGCGGAAATATACTAAATGTAGTTATACAGTTTTAGAAGGAAGAGAAGAAAAGATTTTAAAATTTATTGATTGAGAATATTAATAAAAATAATTTAGAGTATAGAGAAGGAGAGAATATAATTATGAATTATAAACAATTTCTGGTCTTTTTATTGACATTTCTGCTGGTTTTTACTGCTGGTGGTGCAGCTGCTGCCAAAACAATCACTGTAGCCACTTCCAATGATGCTCTGACCCTTGATCCATATATGCTTAGTGAAACTCCAACAAACTCAGTAAATTTTAATATGTTTGAAGGGCTTGTATTTTTTGATTCAGAGTTAAATATTATGCCCGGTCTGGCGAAATCCTGGGAAGCTGAAGATGATACCACCTGGGTATTTTACCTCAGAGAGGGAGTTGAGTTTCATAATGGTGAGGAAATGACCGCAGAAGATGTAAAGTTTTCTTTTGAAAGAGCAAAAAACCACCCCAAATCACAGCAGAAAAGTTCGGTTGCTGATGTGGAATCTGTATCTGTGCGTGATAAATATACTGTAGAAATTAAGACGACCTATCCTGCACCTGTATTAACCAGAAAAATCCAGTCTATTGTTATTTATAGTAAAGATTATGTTGAGGCAAACAGTGATCAGTATCTGCAGAATAATCCGGTTGGTACCGGACCATATATGCTTGAATCCTGGAATAAAGATGAAGAAATGGTTTTAACTTTTTTTGAAGATTACTGGAGAGAAAAACCGGAAGTAGATAGAGCGGTTTTAAGACCTATTTCCAATCCAGCTACCAGAGTGGCAGCACTGCTGAGTGGAGAAGTTGATGTTCTAATTGACTTGCCTGTACAGGATATGGAAAAAGTAGAAAATGCTGAAGGTGTTAATGTCATCAGCATACCTGATACAAGACTAATATTTTTGGGTATGAATTATCAGGAAGGGCCATTTGCAGATAAAAGGGTCAGACAGGCTGTTTACCATGCTATTAATGAAGATGCTATAGTTGAACATGTAATGAATGGCCATGCATATCCGGCTTCACAGCTTTCGCCAGATTTTGTTTTTGGACATGATCCGGATTTAGATAGATTAGAGTATGATCCAGAAAAGGCTAAGAAACTTCTAGCTGAAGCTGGATATCCGGATGGATTTACAGTTCAGTTTGATTCTTCCAATGATCGTTATGTTAATGATGGTCAGATTGCACAGGCTGTTGCCATACAGCTGGCCCGTGTTGGTATAAATGTTGAACTAAATGTACAGACCAAATCTGCTCATTTTGATAAAATACTGGCCAGAAATACTGATTTTTATCTACTGGGTCTTTCATCCAGTGGTGATGGCGGTAGTGCTCTTGAACTTCTTGTACACACTCCTGATGATAAATATGGAAGATTTAATCTGGGCAATTACAGCAATAAAGAAATTGATAATGTAATAGAAGAAGCAGCCAGAACAATAGATGAAGATAAACGTTTAAATCTGCTGCAGAAAGCTGCCAGAATGACAATGGAAGATGTAGGCTTAATACCTCTGCATTTTCAGGAGCAGCTTTATGCAGTTAAAAATATTGTAAACTGGACTCCAAGACCTGATAAATATTTAAAACTTTATAATATAGGTTTTAAATAATACAAAATTAGTTGGATTTTAAATACAAAAAAATATAGTGAGGAAAAGGGACCATCCCAATGGCAGATGCTTTAAATTATTTATCTCTGCAAGATGATTTTTAATTATCTGAATAATTAAATTTAAGTTAAAAATATTGACAAAGAGATTATAATTTGTTATTGTTATTTAAAATATAATAAAGAATTAATTATTTAAAGCATTTGACCGGGACAATTAATTATAATCAATCTTTTACAGAGAACCAGATAGGCTGAGAACTGGTGCTGAAATTATAATTAAACT
>Ga0102925_1001290_pt1 | contig 13863 bp, 10 predicted proteins | sample SalPonR1_A_D1_MG_FD_78216 | JGI IMG/M metagenome (GOLD analysis project Ga0102925, IMG submission 78216) | Salt pond soil microbial communities from South San Francisco under conditions of wetland restoration - Salt Pond MetaG R1_A_D1_MG | ecosystem: Environmental > Aquatic > Marine > Intertidal...
CGGCGCGGGCAGGATCGACCCGGTGGAACTGACCGAGGCGTTTCTCGATGCGATCGCCGCGCATCCCGACCATGCGCGCATCTATTCCAGCGTGACATCCGGGCGCGCCCGCGCCGAGGCCGGGGCCGCCGCGATGCGCGCGCGCGCCGGCCAGCGGCTGGGTCCGCTGGACGGGGTGCCGATCAGCTGGAAGGACCTCTTTGACAGCAGCGGCGTTGCCACCGAGGCGGGTACGAAGCTGTTGAAAGGCAGGGTGCCGCAGCGCGATGCGCGCGTGCTGCGCAGCGCGACGATGATGGGCACGGTGTGCCTTGGCAAGACGCATATGAGCGAACTGGCGTTTTCCGGGCTGGGACTGAACCCGATGACGGCGACGCCGCCTTGCGTGAACGATCCCCAAGCCGTGCCGGGCGGGTCGAGCTCGGGCGCGGCGGCCTCGGTGGCTTTCGGGCTCGCAGCCTGCGGGATTGGAAGCGACACCGGCGGGTCGGTGCGCATTCCGGCGGCGTGGAACGACCTTGTCGGGCTCAAGACCACCGCCGGTCGCCTGTCGCTCGATGGCGTTGTGCCGCTGGCGGCGCGATTCGACACGGTCGGCCCGCTCACGCGCAATGTCGAGGATGCCGCGCTGGCGCTGGCGGTGCTGGAGGGGCGTTCGGGCGGTGCCGATCTGCGCGGGGTCTCACTGCGCGGTGTGCGGCTTGCGGCGTTGCGGACCGTCGTGCTCGATGACATCCGCGAGGGGCCGCTCAATGCCTATGAGGGCGCTGTGGAGCGGCTCTGTGCGGCGGGGGCGCATGTCGAGCCGCTGGACTGGCCGGATCTGTCCGACGCGATGGCGATGTCGGGCACGCTTTATACCGGCGAGGCCTATGGCATCTGGCGGGATGTGATCGAGGCCGCGCCGGAAAAGATGTTCCCGGCCATTCTCGAGCGATTCCGTGGCGGGCGCGACGTGAGCGCGGCCGATTACGTGGCCGCCTGGCGACGCTTGGAGCAGATGCGCCTGGATTGGCATGCTATGGTGGCGGGATATGATGCGGTGATCATGCCGAGCGCGCCCAACATGCCCCCGGATGCCGCCAAGCTGATGCGCGACGAGGCCTATTACGTCACCGAGAACCTGCTGACGCTGCGCAATACCAGGGTGGGCAATCTGATGGGCCTGCCTGGCGTGACCCTGCCGACGGGCACGCCGAGCTGCGGTATCATGCTATGTGGCAAGCCGATGCAGGAAGAGCGGCTTTTGCGTCTGTGCAAGGCCGCGGAAGAGGCGCTGGAGCGGTAGACGTGGCGGCGGGGGCGCTGCCCCCGTCGCGCAAAGCGCGACTCCCCCGGGATATTTGAGAACAGAAGAAGGGCAGGGGGTCTGTGCCCATTCTGCCAAAATGTCACATTCCGACTGTCAAGCCCTTGGTTTTGCTGGACGCAGGGCGGGGGCTTGGGTAGATTCAGGCAAAACGGGACGTGATGATCCCGAACCTTGAGGCAGTATTGATGTTTCCCGAGCGGTTTTCGAACCTACCGGCCTATGCGTTTCCGCGCCTGCGGAGCCTTCTGGACGCCCATGCGCCCGGAGGCGAGGCCCTGCATATGACCATCGGCGAGCCCAGGCACGCATTCCCGCCGTGGGTTGGCGATGTCGTGGCCGAACATGCCGCGGGGTTTGGGCAATACCCGGCGAACGAGGGTGCGGTTGGCCTGCGCCGGTCGGTCTGTGGCTGGCTGAGCCGCCGGTACGGCGTCGAAATGGACCCCGAGCAGCACGTGATGGCGCTGAACGGGACGCGCGAGGGGCTTTACAACGCGATGATGGCGCTTTGCCCGGAGACCAAGGCGGGCAAGGCACCGGTGGTGTTGCTGCCCAACCCGTTCTATCAGGTTTACATGGTGGCGGCCTTGAGTGTCGGGGCCGAGCCGGTCTTGTTGCCGGCAACGCAAGAGACCGGGCATCTGCCGGATTTCGGTGCCGTGCCCGAAGAGGTGCTTGAGCGCACAGCGGTGGTTTATCTCTGCTCGCCGAGCAATCCGCAGGGCGCAGTGGCGAGCCGGGCGTATTGGCGCGAGCTGATCGCGCTGGGTGAGCGGTTCGATTTCCAGATCTTCGCCGATGAATGCTACAGCGAGATCTATCGTGGCGCGCCCCCGGTGGGCGCGCTGGACGTGGCGCAAGAGATGGGGGCGGACGCCGAGCGCGTGGTCGCGTTCCATTCGCTTTCGAAGCGGTCGAACCTGCCGGGGTTGCGCAGCGGTTTCGTGGCCGGCGGCCCCGAGACCCTGCTGCGCCTCAAGCAGTTGCGCAACTATGCCGGTGCGCCCTTGCCGTTGCCATTGCAGCACGTGGCCGAAAGGGCCTGGGATGACGAGGCGCATGTGGACGAGAACCGCCGCCTTTACGCCGAGAAATACGCGCTGGCCGACGAGATCATGGCGGACGTGCCGGGGTATGAAAGCCCGCAGGCCGGGTTCTTCCTGTGGCTGCCCGTCGAGGATGGCGAGGCGGCGGCGCTGAAACTCTGGACGCAAACCGGCGTGCGGGTTCTGCCCGGCGCCTATCTGAGCCGCGAGGTTGCCGGTGCGAACCCGGGCGCGGGATATATCCGGGTCGCGATGGTGGCCCCGAAAGACGAGATGGTGCGTGGGCTGACGCGGCTGCGCGACTGTCTTTACGCATGATTTGAGGACGAGGGATAAAATGGCATACCAGACACGCGGGCGCGAACCGCTGCTTGACAGCACCATGGCCGAGGCGATCGAGAAGCGCGGCAAGGAGTTGATGGGGCTGGTCCTGCTGATCTTGGGGGCGATGGCCGCTGCGATGATCGTTTCCTATCATCCGGACGATCCCAGCTGGATGTCCGCCACCGATGCGCCGGTCCGGAACTGGATGGGACGGATCGGGGCGTCGATTGCCGCGCCGCTGTTCATGATCGTGGGTTGGGGTGCTTGGGGTCTGGCCATCGTGCTGGGCGTCTGGGGCGCGCGTTTCGCCCTCCATCGCGGGGCAGAGCGCGCGGTGAGCCGTCTGATCTTTGCGCCGATCTGGATCGCGCTGCTGGCGCTTTACGCCGCGTCACTGACGCCGGGCGCGGTATGGTCGGCCACCCATAGTTTCGGCCTTGGCGGGATGTTCGGCGATGCCGTTCTGGGCACTGTCCTGGGTATTCTGCCGCTGGGCGCGAGCCTGGGGCTCAAGGTTCTCTCGCTTGTCCTTGGAATCGGCGTGCTGGGCTTTGGCGCCTTTGTGCTGGGCTTTACCCGGCCTGAACTGATGCGCCTGGCGCGGTTCCTGCTGATCGGGGTCGTGTTGACCTATGCCTGGATCATGGCCCTTGCCGGACGGGGTGCAACCGGCGCTCTGAGCGTGGCACAGCGGGCGCAGACCAAGGCCGGAGAGGCCCGCGCGCGGCGCTTGGCCGACCGCGCCGACGCCGAGGAGTATGCCCGCGCCGAGGCCGCCGTTCCGGCGCAGCCGGTGGTGCGCCGCGCGCAGGTGCCGCCCGTCAGCGCGCCCCGGCCTGCCGCCGCTGCGCAGGCCGCCGGCCAGGACGAACGCTCTGGCGGGCTTCTGTCGCGGATGCCGTCGCTCATGCGTCGCCCCGAACCCGACCCCGAGCCGGAACTGATCGAATCCACCGGACCGCAGGGCGATGTGCAGGCGCCGGGCGATGACCGGATCCGCGCCAAGATCGCGGATGTCATCAAGACCCGTGTCCGCCAGAGCCCGGCGCTTCAGGTCGAAAGCGTCGCGCCCCTGACACGTGGGCGGGGCCGCGGCCCCGATCCGCTGATCCTGAATTCCGGGGCGCGCGACGTCCTGCCGCCCGAACCGCCACTGACCTCAGCGCAGCGCCAGGGTTGGCCCGACGATCCGCCGCTTGCCGCGCCCGAGGCGCAGCATCACCCTCATGAGCAGTCCGACCTGCCCCAGCCCGAGCCGCAGGTGCAGGCGATGCAGCCGCGTATCCCCGTGGCAGAGCCCAGGAAGGTCGTGCAGCATACGCAGCGCCGCGCGCCCCAACCCTCGAGCCGCGCCATCGCCGAGGCCCAGCCCGCGTTGCAATTCGAGGAAAGCGCGCAGGTGGAATACGAACTGCCGCCGCTCAGCCTGCTGAACAATCCGGCCAATATCACCCGGCATCACCTGAGCGATGACGCGCTTGAGGAAAACGCGCGGATGCTTGAGAACGTGCTGGACGATTACGGCGTGAAGGGCGAGATCGTCAGCGTCCGCCCCGGCCCGGTTGTCACCATGTACGAGCTGGAACCCGCGCCCGGCCTCAAGGCAAGCCGGGTGATCGGTCTGGCGGATGATATCGCGCGCTCCATGTCGGCGCTGTCGGCCCGCGTCAGCACCGTGCCGGGGCGCAGCGTGATCGGCATCGAACTGCCCAATGACAACCGCGAGATGGTCAGCTTCCGCGAAATCCTGTCGAGCCGCGATTATGGCGACGGCAACCAGAAGCTGCCGCTGGCGCTTGGCAAGGATATCGGCGGCGATCCGGTGGTGCAGAACCTTGCGAAAATGCCTCATTTGCTGATCGCGGGGACCACGGGGTCGGGCAAGTCGGTGGCGATCAACACCATGATCCTGAGCCTGCTTTACAAGCTGACACCGGATGAGTGCCGCCTGATCATGATCGACCCCAAGATGCTGGAACTGTCGGTCTATGACGGCATTCCCCATCTGCTGAGCCCGGTTGTGACCGACCCCAAGAAGGCGGTCGTGGCGCTCAAATGGGTCGTGGCCGAGATGGAAGAGCGTTATCGCAAGATGTCGAAGATGGGCGTGCGCAACATCGACGGCTACAATGGCCGGGTCGCGGATGCGCAGCGCAAGGGCGAGATGTTCTCGCGCACGGTGCAGACGGGCTTTGACGACGAGACCGGCGAACCGGTCTTCGAGACCGAGGAATTCGCACCCGAGAAAATGCCCTATATCGTCGTGATCGTCGACGAGATGGCCGACCTGATGATGGTCGCGGGCAAGGAGATCGAGGCCTGTATCCAGCGCCTTGCACAGATGGCACGGGCCTCGGGTATTCACCTGATCATGGCCACGCAGCGCCCCTCGGTCGATGTGATCACCGGCACGATCAAGGCGAACTTCCCCACCAGGATCAGTTTCCAGGTGACCAGCAAGATCGACAGCCGCACGATCCTGGGCGAGATGGGCGCCGAGCAGCTTCTGGGCATGGGCGACATGCTTTACATGGCCGGGGGCGGCAAGATCACCCGCTGCCATGGTCCCTTCGTCAGCGACGAAGAGGTCGAGGAAGTGGTCAACAATCTCAAGGCCTATGGCCCGCCGACCTATGTGAATGGCGTGCAGGATGGCCCCGACGACGAGAAGGCCGACAGTATCGATGCGGTGCTGGGCCTGTCGACCGGCGGCAATACCGACGGTGAGGACGCGCTTTACGATCAGGCGGTGGCGATCGTCATCAAGGATCGCAAATGCAGCACATCCTATATCCAGCGCAAGCTGGCGATCGGCTATAACAAGGCCGCGCGCCTGGTCGAGCAGATGGAAGAGCAGGGCATCGTCAGCCCCGCCAACCACGTGGGCAAGCGCGACATCCTGGTGCCGGAGCAGTAGCGCGGGCACCCAAGCGCGCCCGTTGACGGGATTTTGATGCGATCAGGTGCTGGCCGCGTGGGCGCGGGCTTGATAACCGGTCATGGCCTGCTGATATCAGGTTCAAGACGACCGCTATCGCATATCAGGCCGCCGCTGGGGTAATATCCCCCGGCGTTTCACCGATGAAGGAGCCCCGCGCCATGAAACCCCTTTCGATTCTGACGGCCGCCGTGCTGAGCGCCGCCATGGCCATGCCAGCCGCGGCCGAGAAATTGTCGCTTGGCGCGATCTCGGGTTATCTTAACGGGTTGAAGACCGCCGAGGGCGAATTCACCCAGATCAACGATGACGGCACGATCAGTACCGGGCGCATCTATATCAAGCGACCGGGCCGCGTGCGCTTCGAATACGACCCGCCCGAACGCACGCTGGTTGTGGCCGATGGCGACCGCGTCGGCGTCGTCGATCCCAAGTCGAACACCGGTCCAGAGGCCTATCCGCTGCACCGCACCCCGTTGAAGATCGTGCTGGCGCGCAATGTCGACCTCACGCGCGAACGGATGGTGACCGGCCATGCCAGCGACGGCAAGACCACCACGATTCAGGCGCAGGACCCCGCGCATCCCGAATACGGCAATATCGAACTGGTCTTTACCGCCGACCCGGTGGAACTGCGCCAATGGGTCATCAACGACAGCGCGGGCGCGCGCACCACGGTGGTACTGGGCGATCTGCGCACGGGGATGCAACTGGCCGATGACCGGTTCGTGATTCCCGGCGTCGGCCCGGTCGAACGGCGCGACAAGTGATGCGCCGGGCGCCGCGTCAGGGCGCGGCGCCGGATCGCTTGGTCAAGCTCCCGGGGCCGCAGCCTCAGAACAGGCCGAAACTCCGGCCGTTGCAGCGCCGCAGCTGCGCCTGATACATGCGCGAGCGGTTTTCGACCTTGTCGGCGACGCGCAAAAGCCAGGGCTTGCTGTTAAAGCTGCGCCGCGCAAAGCCGGTGCGCCCTTCGTGATAGGCCAGATACTGGTTGCGCGTATCGCTGAGCGAAATCCCCAGCCTCTGGTTGGATTTTGCCATGTACCAGCCCATGAAATCGGTGGCGTCCGAAATGTCGTTGCGCCGTGCCCCGAAGCGGCGGGTTTCGCGCTTGTATTCGTCCCATGTGCCATCCAGCGCCTGGCTGTAGCCATAGGCCGAACTTTGCCGCCCCATCGGGATGATCCCGAGCGTCCAGCGGAACGGGGTGCGGGCATTGCCGTCAAAGCTGCTTTCCTGGTGGATCGTGGCCATCTGCACATGGACGGGAACGCGCCAACGGCGCTCGGTCGCGTTGAAGGCGCGCTTGTATTGCGGGCGCTGCTCCAGAATCGAACAGGCATTGTCCAGATTGCTTGGGGGTGGGCCGCTTGGCCCGCCGCCACAGGACGCCGCCAGAAGGACGATCAGGAATGCGCGAAGAGTTCTGCTCATCTGCCTCTCGCTTTCGTTTGTTTTTTTGCAACTTTAGCGGAAACAGGCGCGCAGGGGAATCAAGAAATCGCAGGAATTCAGAGCAGAACGGCAAGAAGCAGCGGCAACGCCACGACCGACATCAGCGTCGAGGCCACGACCAGCCCGGCCACGGCATCGGAATCGGCGCCGTATTTCTCGGCCAGCAGGTAGGATGTGACCGCGACCGGGGTCGCAAGCTGCAGCACCAGAACGGCAAAGGCGGTCTTATCCAGGCCAAACCAGGCGCCGACCGCCCAACCGATCGCCGCACAAACGCACACCTTGACGAATGACAGGATCGCCGCCTGTCCGACGCGTCCCGGCGTCAGCCGCGCCACCGCGACACCCAGCGTGATCAGCATGAGCGGGATCGCCATCTGACCGGCGAGTTTCAGCGTATTGGTCAGGAAGGTCGGCGTTTCCCATCCCTGCCACAGGAACAACCCGCCCAGAAGCGTGGCGGCGACAAGCGGCTCCTTGAGCACCTTGAGCACCGACCCGCCGCCCGACACCAGCCAGATTCCATAGGTAAAGGACCAGATCGCCATGATCGCGAACACCACAACGGCATAGCCCAGACCGGTCTCGCCAAAGGCGAACAGCGCCAGCGGCAGCCCAAGATTACCGGTATTGCCGAAAATCAGCGGCGCGGTATAGGTCCGGGTTTCCAGCCCCAGGGCGCGGGTCAGCAACCACATCGCCACGGTCAGCGCGCCATAGCCGACGATCGCCGCCGCCGACAGCGCGGTCAAGGCGCCGGGGTCTATCTCGGTCTGCATAAGCGACACGAAGATCAGGCAGGGTACCGAAAGGGTCATCGCCATCTGCGTGACAAACTGCACGCGATACTCGAATCCCATCTTCACCCAGACGAACCCGACGGCGGCCAGCAGGAAAACCGGCGCGACGATCTCAAGGACTGTCAAGGCAAGGTTCACAGACTGTTTCCCATGTTTTATGCTCTGGGGTTGGACAAACGGCCCTTGAAACCATTAGTCTTGAGGGCTAGGGGCTGCAATGTGATGTTGAAAACAAGAGCGAAATATTCGCTGGGACAGGTCGTCCGGCACAAGAAACACCCGTTTCGCGGGGTTGTTTTTGATGTCGATCCGGAATTTTCCAACAGCGAGGAATGGTATCACTCGATTCCCGAGGATAGCCGCCCCTCCAAGGAACAGCCGTTCTATCACCTTCTGGCCGAGAACGACCAAAGCTATTACGTCGCTTATGTCTCGGAACAGAACCTGATCGCGGACTATTCGGGAGAGCCGGTTGACCACCCCGACATTCCCGATCTGTTCGGCCCGTTCGAGGACGGGCATTACCCGCTTCATTTCCAGCTGAACTAGGATGCGCGCGGGCCTTTGCCCGCGCTGCATGGCGTTTTGTCACCCTCAATAGCCAAGCGCGCAGCCGTCCTTGCGCGGGTCGCTGGCGCCTTCCAGCACGCCGTCGGGTCGGATCACGATGGCCTGACCGCCGCCAATCGGCCCCTCGGGCACGATCACGTCATGGCCCAACCCGGCCAGTTCGGCGCGCACCGCCTCGCTGTAGCCGCGCTCCACCTTCAGTTTCCCCGCCTCGGCATAGCTGCGCGGTGCGTCGAGCGCGGTTTGCGCATCCATCCCGAAATCGCGCAGGTTCGACACCAGCCGCGCATGGCCATTGGGCTGATATGCGCCGCCCATCACGCCGAAGGGCATGGTGACATGCCCGTTCTCGCGCAGCATGCCGGGGATGATCGTATGCATCGGCCGCTTGCCGCCCGCCATTTCATTGGGATGGCCCGGCGTCAGGCAGAAGCCCGCACCGCGATTCTGGAACAGCACGCCGAATTTCTCCGACGCGATCCCCGAGCCGAAACCATGAAAGATCGAATAGATCAGCGACACGGCCATGCGGTCGCGATCGACCACGGTGATATAGACGGTTTCACGATGCACCGCATCGGCCAGCGGCGCGGCGGCGGGCATTGCATTCTGCGGGTCGATCAGCGCGGCCAGTTTCGCCGCCGTTTCGGGCGCGAGCATATGCGCAAGGCGGCTTGTGTGATCGGGGTCGGCAATGATGCGGTTGCGCGCATCATAAGCCAGCTTGGCGGCTTCGGCCTCTATGTGGGCGCGCTGGCTGCCTGCCGGATCCATCAGGGAAATATCGAAATGTTTCAGGATGTTGAGCATCAGTATCGCCGTGGCGCCATGACCGTTGGGCGGATGCTCGACCAGATCGACGCCCTTGTAATCGCCCGCGACCGGCGTGGTGTAGTCGCATGCGGTGGCGGCGAAATCATCCGCCGTATGAACCCCGCCCTGCGCGTTGAGCGCGGCGACCATGTCCTCGGCCACCTCGCCGCTATAGAACCCGTCGCGCCCCTTGGCGGCGATGCGGCGCAGTACCTCGGCCTGACCGGGCGCGCGAAAGATGTCGCCGGTCTTGAGCGCAGCGCCGTCCTTGGTAAAATAGCCGATCGCATCGCCCTGAAGCGCCCTGGCGGCCTCGGGCCAGTCAAAGGCCACGCGCGGCGCGACGGGCACGCCCGCCTCCGCATGATGGATGGCCGGGGCAAGCAGCGCATCAAGCCCCAGCTTGCCGTGATCCGCGGAAAGGCGGCAAAAGGCGTCGATCGCGCCGGGGACGGTCACCGCGTCGGGACTGTTGAGCGGCACAGTGTCATGCCCGCCTGCGCGCAGCGCCGCCGCGCTGGCCCCTGCCGGGGCGCGGCCCGACCCGTTGAGTGCGTGAATCTCGTCGCTGCCGGGTTTCGTGAAAAGCGCAAAGCAGTCGCCGCCGATCCCGGTCATCTGCGGCTCGCAGATACCCAGCAGAACAGCCCCCGCGATGGCCGCGTCCATGGCATTGCCGCCGCGCTCCAGGATATCCACCGCCGTCTTCGCGGCCAATGGATGCGATGTGGCGCACATGCCGTTGCTGGCAAAGGTGGCGGAACGGCCGGGAAGGTGAAAATCTCGCATGGGGGGTGTCCTTCATCTGTCACGCGGCGGTCACACTAGGACCAAGCCGGGTGAATGCCAATGCGATGAAGGTATGGAAGAAAACCTCGACGCCGCGCACTGGGTGGGGGCTGTTCAACGCGGCGCCGAGGGAAGCTATATGCAGCTACATCTCTTAGATACGGATCGTTTCAGGCGCTTTTTAGCATCGAATGCGGCAAATTGGTGTCTTCTTCGCCAGCCTGGCCCTGCCAAGCTGTCATTCGAGGCTGAAAACAAGGGTCAGCCGGTTCTCGCCGCCTGTGCGGATATAGGACACGTCCTCGGTCAGTTCGCGAATCAAGAGCCAGCCGAATCCCCCCTCCGGCAGCGAATCGGGCTCCACTTCAAGGTCATGATGCAGGCCCGGCGGCGGGGCGAGCCCCGGCAGCGCGCGGCCACGATCAAGCAGAATCACCTGCAAGATCCCGCCATCCGCCGTTGCATGAAGATCAACCGGCCCGGGCGGCTGCTGCCCCGCATAGGCATGCTCGGCGATGTTGTTGAGCGCCTCCGCCAGTGCGATCTTGATCGTGCCACGCTGCTCGGGCCCCTGTCCGAGCGTGCCAAGATAGCTGCACACGGCGTCCAGCGCCCCCCTGATCTGCTCCACCCCGCCGCCAAACCGCAGCGACAGAGGGCCGGGCGAGGATGCCCGAGAATTGGCAGTGGGAGAGCGCGATCGATCCATCAAGACCGCGTCAGGCGACCGGACGGGGGACAAGGCTGGCCGCGTCCTTGTGGATATTGAACACTGTTTCCATCCGGGTCAGGCGAAACACCTTGGCGACATCCGGGGTCAGCCCCGCCAGATCCAGCCGCTTGCCGCTCCTGAGTTGCTTCATCGCGGCGACGATGGCGCCCAGACCGCTGGAGTCGATGAAGACGACATTCGACAGATCCAGCAGGATATGATCGGGCCCCTGATCGGTCAGCGTGCGCATGCTGTCCTTGAAACTGATGGCCACGCTCGAATCGATTCGGGTGTCGGCGACGGTAATCAGGTTGATGTCGTTGCCATAGGTGCTGTGCAGGTTCATGATGCCTCCTTCGGGCGATAGGTAGAAATACGGGCGAGGCTAGACCGCATTCCTTACCATTCGGTATGCATGGACCTGACAAAGGGAGAACGAGCCATGAAAGAGGTTGTCATCGCAGGCGCGGCGCGCACCCCGATGGGTGGGTTCCAGGGAGATTTCGATGGGGTCGGGGCGCCGGTTCTGGGCGGTGCCGCCATTCGTGCGGCACTGGACGGCGCAGGCGCGCGAACCGTGGACGAGCTGCTGATGGGCTGCGTGCTGCCCGCAGGCCAGGGCCAGGCCCCCGCGCGGCAGGCCGGATTTGCCGGTGGTCTGGGCGAGGACGTGCCGGCCACCACGCTCAACAAGATGTGCGGCTCGGGCATGAAGGCGGCCATGATGGCCTTTGACCAGATCGCCCTTGGCCATGCCGGCACGATGATCGCGGGGGGCATGGAGAGCATGTCGATGGCGCCTTACCTGTTGCCCAAGATGCGCGGCGGCGCCCGTCTGGGGCATGGGCAGGTCATCGACCACATGTTTCTCGACGGGCTCGAGGATGCCTATGACAAGGGCCGCCTGATGGGCACCTTCGCCGAAGATTGCGCCGGGCATTTCCAGTTCACCCGACAGGCGCAGGACGACTATGCCATCGGCTCGCTGGAGGGGGCGCTGGCGGCGCAGGAATCGGGCGCTTTCGAGGGCGAGATCGCCCCGGTCACCATCACCACCCGCAAGGGCGATGTGACGATCAGCGCCGATGAACAGCCCGCCAAGGCGCGCCCCGACAAGATCCCGCAACTGAAACCGGCCTTTCGCAAGGACGGCACCGTGACGGCGGCGAATTCCAGCTCGATCAGCGACGGCGCGGCGGCGCTGGTGCTGGCCTCGCGCTCGCACGCCGAGGCGCAGGGGCTGACGATTCGTGCCCGCATCCTGGGCCATGCCAGCCACGCGCAGGCGCCGGGCTGGTTCACCACCGCACCGGTCCCCGCCGCGCAGAAGCTGCTCGACAGGATCGGCTGGAGCAAGGACGACGTGGACCTCTGGGAGGTGAACGAGGCCTTCGCTGTTGTGCCGATGGCCTTCATGCATGAAATGGGCCTGCCGCGCGACAAGGTGAATGTGAATGGCGGGGCTTGCGCGCTTGGCCACCCGATCGGCGCCAGCGGCGCGCGGATCATGGTGACGCTGCTCAACGCGCTGGAAAAGCGCGGCCTCAGGCGCGGCGTCGCGGCGATCTGCATCGGCGGCGGCGAAGGCACTGCAATCGCGATCGAACTGGTGTGATCGCGCGCGCGGCTGCCATTGCGACCGCCATTGCGCCTGCCGCGTGTGGCTATGCCTTCATGCGCGCGCCCTTCGGGTCATAAAGCGGCTTGAGGCTGGCCTCGGCGGGCACCCGCGTCCCGGCGATGTCGATCTCGTAGCTCGAGGCCAGCAGTTCTTCGCCCGTTTCGCCCTTGCAGGGCACATAGCCCAAGCCGATGGCCGCGCCCAGGTGATGGCCGTAATTGCCCGACGAGAGATACCCCACGATCTGCCCGTCGCGCAGGATCGGTTCGTTGTGATAAAGCAGCGGCTCGGGGTCGGTCAGGCGGAACTGCACCATCCGGGCGCCAAGCCCCTCGTCGCGCTTGCGCTGCACGGCGTCGCGCCCAATGAAGGCGGGCTTGGTTTTCGACACGGCAAACCCCAGACCCGCCTCAAGAACATGATCCTCGCAGGTGATGTCATGACCGAAATGGCGAAACCCCTTTTCGATGCGGCAACTGTCCATCATATGCATTCCGCACAGCTTAAGCCCGTGATCCTTGCCCGCCTCTAACAGGGTTTCGAACACATGCGCGGCCATGTCGGCCTGGATATAGACCTCCCAGCCCAGCTCGCCCACATAGGAGACGCGATGCGCGCGGGCGAGGGCCATGCCGATCTCGATCTGGCGGGCGGTGCCGAAAGGATGCGCCGCGTTCGACATGTCGTCGGGTGACACCGCCTGCATCAATGCCCGCGATCCCGGGCCCATCACGGCCAGAACGGCCTCGGCGGCGGTGACATCGGTGATGACGGCGATCCGTTCGCCCAGGTTGCGGCGCAGCCAGGTCTCATCGGCCAGCCTTGTGGCGGCGGGGGTGACGATAAGCCAGGCGGTTTCGGACAGGCGGGTGACGGTCACGTCGGCCTCGATCCCGCCACGGGGATTGAGGAACTGGGTATAGACGATTCGGCCCGCCGGCACCGAGATATCCGCGCCGCAGACATGGTTCAGAAACGCCTCGGCCTCGGGGCCTTCGACGCGCAGCTTGCCGAATGAGGACATGTCATACATGCCTACACCACCGCGGATCGCGGCGTGTTCGGCGGCGGCGTTCCCGAACCAGTTCTGCCGCCCCCAGGAATAGACATAGGCGCGTTCCTGCCCCGGCGCAGCGAACCAGTTGGCGCGCTCCCAGCCGGCGGTTTCGCCCATGACGGCGCCCTGCTCCAGCAGATGTGCATGCAACGGGCTGCGGCGCACGCCGCGCGCGGTGGTCTTCTGCCGATAGGGGAAGTGGTCGGCATAAAGCAGCCCCAGCGTTTCGGTCGAGCGGCGCGCAAGGTAGGTGCGGTTGCCCTGGAAGGGCTGCATCCGGGCGATATCCACATCGCCCAGATCGAAGGTCTTTCCGCCGTCCTCCCTCCACTGCGCCAGCGCCATGCCCGCGCCGCCCGCCGACTGGATGCCGATCGAGTTGAACCCGGCGGCGATCCAGACATTGTCCATCTCGGGCGCAAG
>Ga0102925_1001291_pt1 | contig 13860 bp, 9 predicted proteins | sample SalPonR1_A_D1_MG_FD_78216 | JGI IMG/M metagenome (GOLD analysis project Ga0102925, IMG submission 78216) | Salt pond soil microbial communities from South San Francisco under conditions of wetland restoration - Salt Pond MetaG R1_A_D1_MG | ecosystem: Environmental > Aquatic > Marine > Intertidal...
ACTTCAATTGTTGCACTACCATAAACTTCCACACTTGATTTTTCGTTTTCAGATACATCTGCATAAGACTTTGAAGCAAATAGATCACTACTATCAATAATAAACAAACTTCCTAAAACAATCAAAACAACAGCAATACTTAATATTTTCTTCATTTTTTCTCACTCCTTTTTAAAATTTTTCTTATAACTAATAACACTAAACCAAGTAAAATAATTAATGGTGAATAAGCTACTAAACTAATAAATACTCTTTCTAGAAAAGAACGAATCGAATTAATAGTATTCATCAAACCTTCTAAAGATTTCTGAAATATATTTTTATCAATAGATTGTATTTTTATTTCAATTGCGTCTACTTCATTTAAAGATATATTTATTGTTGAATACTGACTTAAACGATCCCAATTTTTAACAGTACCTTTTAAATGCTCTAGTTCACCTCTTATACGTGTTAATTCTCTTTCTATTTGTAATGTCTCTTCAACTGTTTCGCTTTTCTTTAATAAATCTCTCAATCTTTCTTGAGTTATTTCTAAATTTTCTATTCTTGATACGGTATCACGATACTCATTAGTAATATCATTACTATTTGCATTTGAACTACGTAATCTACCTAGTTCTTTAGCAAAATTCATAAACTCTTCAAAATGCTCACTTGAAATTTTTACTTGAATATGACCATTCCTATATTCTTTACCAGATGAATCAACATAACTAATACTTGAGTGTTGGTTACTAATATAACCATTATATGCATTAACTTTATCGGAAACCGATCGAATAGTCTCATCTAAATCTAATATATCTAAAGATATATTACCATTTTTTATAATAACTCTTCCTGTTTGGTATTCATTAAGAGGATCATCATCAATATCTGAAGCAACCATTTCACTTTCAGCTGGTGCTTCTTCAGTAGTTTCTTCAACGGCAATAGCTTGGTCAGCCATCTCAGCATCAAAGGACCTAAGAGTCGGTTCTGCATTTCCAAATGATTCATTCATGGAAATCTCTTTACTTTCGACACTTTCCTCTCTTGCCATATCACTACTTGTGCTGCCATTTAATCCTAAAGGTAAGTTATTGACAAGTACTATACTAAGTACAAATATCGCTGCAATAGATAAATACTTCTTATTATTTTTAAATAACTGTATAACTTTTGAAGAACTCTTCTTTTCCTTACTGTTTCGATTATTCTTTTCATTTTCTAATTTTTCATGTAATCTTAAATTAAAGCCAGTGGGTAAGTCTTCCAGTGTTTCAGAGTATATAGTTTCTTTTATTAATTTTTCTTCTTCATATATACTTTTACATTCCGGACAATTTTCAATGTGCTTTAAAATACTTTTTTCAGTTTCATGATCTAGCTCATGATCAACTAAATCTGATATATATTTTTTTATTTCTTCACAATTCATCTTTACCTCCTTTCAGTGATTAGACGTTCATCTGAGTAAATAGTTCCATTTCATTAATAATCTTCCGCAATTTTTTTCTTCCTCTATTAATTCTAGATCGAACAGTTCCTATTGGAATTTCCAAAATTTCGGAAATTTCTTGATAAGTGTAATCTTTCATATCACATAAAACAATTGCATCCTTATATGTTACTTCTAACTGTTCAATAGCTTTATGTAGATTTTTCCCTAGCTCCTCATTCTCAGCATTTTTTAGTGGTTCATAGGATTCATCTTCGATTGCATCAACATAATTATCATCATTGTTTAGACTTAGATTATTTTGGTCCTTCTGGTTTTTCCGTAACTCGTCTTTACATGTATTAATTACAATTCTATATAACCAGGTTGAAAACTTTGAATTTTTATTAAAGCTTTTAAGGTATCGAAAGGCTTTTATAAGAGATTCTTGAGTTGCATCTTCTGCATCAGTGGGATCTTTAAGATATTTTAATGCAACATTGTATGCAAATTTTTGATGTTTTTTTATTAATTTTTCAAAACTATTTATATCCCCATCAATAGCATCGTCAATTAGTTTTAATTCGTTTTCAGACACATCTTTCACTCCTTTCATCATTACTTCTAATCATTAGACGTAAGTAACATTTAAAAAGTTCCATTTTATTTATTATAACACAAAAAAATCCCAATACTTGTATAATGTATTGGGATTTATAAGTATGTCCATTATTTTTTTCTGTTTAGAAGTTCTTCTCTTAATGCTTCGTAACCAGGCTTTCCTAGTAATGCAAACATATTCTTTTTATAAGCTTCTACTCCAGGTTGATTAAAGGGATTGACTCCTAATAAGTATCCACTAATACCACATGCCTTTTCAAAGAAGTAAATTAGTTTTCCAAAATAAAACTCATTTAATTCTGGAACATTTATGACTAAGTTAGGTACATTTCCATCGACATGCGCCATTCTAGTGCCTTCAAATGCTTTTTCATTTGCAAAATTAAAACTTTTACCTGCTATATAATTTAAACCATCTAAATTTTCTTCTACATATGGAATTTCAATATCATCTTTAAAGGATTCTATATTTATAATTGTTTCAAAAATATCTCTTCTACCGTCTTGAATATATTGTCCCATTGAATGCAAATCAGTAGAAAAATGGACAGATGCTGGAAAAATTCCTTTACCATCTTTTCCTTCACTTTCCCCAAACAATTGCTTCCACCATTCACCAACAAAAGCTAAAGATGGCTCATAATCTACGAGAATCTCTGTCGTTTTACCTTTGTTGTAAAGTGCATTTCTTACAATAGCATATTGGTAACATGGGTTTTCTTCTATCGTCAACTCAGAGTAATCTTTCATACCCGACTGTGCACCAGCCATTAATTCATCAACATTTAAACCGGATACCGCAATGGGTAATAACCCAACAGGTGTTAGAACTGAAAAACGACCACCAACATCATCTGGAATAATAAAAGTTTCGTAACCTTCTTCATCAGCTAAAGTTTTTAATGCACCACGAGATTTATCTGTTGTAGCATATATTCTTTCTTTGGCCCCATCTTTACCATATTTAGTTTCTAAAAGTTCTTTAAATACTCTGAATGCAATTGCAGTTTCAGTTGTTGTTCCTGATTTAGAAATAACATTTACACTAAAATCTTTATCTTTAACTAACGCTACTAAATGCTTTAAATACCGTCCTGAAATATTATTGCCTGCAAAATAAATCTGAGGGGTTTTTCTATCTTTACTGCTTAAATCATTATAAAAAGAGTTTGTTAATGCTTCAATTACGGCTTTTGATCCTAAATAAGAACCTCCAATGCCTACAACTAATAATACGTCAGAATTCTTTTTAATCTTTTCAGCTGCTAATTTAACCCTTTTAAATTCTTCTTGATTATACTCACTTGGAAGACTTAACCACCCTAGGTAATCATTACCTAAACCAACTTTATTATGTAACATGTCATGCGCTTGTTTGGTAAACTCACTTAAACCATCAATTTCTTCATTTGAAACAAAACCATCTGAGTAATCAAATGTAATATTTTTCATTTTTCCTCCTTGTATCATACTTTATTTATTAATATAAAATAATTCCTATCCACTTATTAATTTACCATAATTTTACCTAATTAATCAATTATTAAAAAAATAATGCTAGAAATACACAATTTATTTCATGCAAATTTAGATATATATATAATTAATGTCTCCAACTAAAAACCTTAGAAAGAAAATTTTGAAGCTCTTCCGTCTTTGGTTCATCAATTATACTAACGTCACCATGCTCAACTAATCTTCCTTCATGAATGAATACTATATAGTCTGCAACTTGCTTTACAAATCCAATTTCATGGGTAACGATAATAAAGTCTTTCTTATCATCCTTCAATTTTAAAATAGCATCTAAAACTTCATAGGTTAAAACTGGATCTAAGGAACTAGTTGGCTCATCAAATAATAAAACATCAGGATTGATTGCTAAAGCTCTTACGAGTGCAACCCTTTGTGACTGTCCACCACTTAATTGACTAGGTTTTTTTAAAATGTGTTCAATTAGTCCAAACTGAGTTAATAGAGTTTTAGCAATTCTTATCGCTTCTTTTTTCTTGATCTTATGAACCTTTTCTAAAATTATAGTAATATTGTCTAATATATTTAAATGTAAAAATAAATTATGACTTTGAAAAACAAACCCACATTTTTTATGAAGAAGCTCCTCATTTTCTTTTACATTAATAGAATTAATTGATATTTCACCACTGGTTATTGGTTCGAATCCTGCAATCATACGTAATAAAGTAGATTTTCCGCCACCACTTGGTCCAATCATACCGATAATGTGATGGTCCTCAATATCTATATTAATGTCATTTAAAACTAGCTGATTACCAAATTTTTTTCTTAAATTTTCTATTTTTAATATCATTATGTCACCTGTAACTTTCTCTCCATATATTTAATTGATAATGAAATAGGTATTGTTATAATTAGATAACCTACTGCTAAAACGACATATCCCTCTATATAAGCAAATGTATTTGCATTTACGCCCATAATTGTATTAAAAAATTCATTTACTGCCATATAGGATAATAAAGCTGTACTCTTAACAAGTAAAGCCAATTGACCAGTTAATGGAGGTAAAATATTTTTTATTACTTGGGGTATAATAATATATCGATACGTTTGATACTCATTAAATCCAAAAACTTTTGCTGCTTTCCATTGACCATCAGGTATACCTTCTATTCCACCACGATAGATTTCTGATATATATGCAGAATTATATGATGTTAATATAATAATAGCAGATACAAATCTATTATTAATATTAAAAGCATTACCAACGATATAGTAAAGAATCACAACTAAAACCAATAATGGTGTCCCAAACATTAACTCATTGAAAACCTTTGATATATACTTCAAACAGGTAATTGAACTTTTTTTCATAAAAAATAGAATCAGCCCTATGATTAAACTAAAGAACAATGACACAAATGTTAATACTAATGTTTGAGTCCATCCCTTAATTATGACAGGATAATACTTGCTTGTGCTAGTCCACTCATATGAATATCCAAACCTATAATTAATGAATAATAATAGTGTTAAATAAAACAATACAGTAATACCTACATGTAAATACTTCGATTTAAACTTCATAAATACTCCCTTATATACTAAATTAAAGGCTCTTCAAGTTGAAGAGCCTTCACATATTTTTTTTTCATTCTAAAAGAAGAAATCTAATCCATAAGCTTCAAATTCTTTAATTTTATCTTCTAAATGCTTTTCTCTTATTTCATCATAAGTGCCATCTTCTTTTGCTTCTTTTAAAAATTCATTAATTTTTTCCTTTAATTCATTTTGATCTTTTTGCATAGCGATGCCCCAACCTTTTGTATTTGGTAGCGGTTCAAGAATCGCGCGTGTTGAATCTGGATAGTTTTCATGATGTCTTATTATTGATAATGGATCATATATAAAAACATCTCCTTTACCTTGAGCAACTTCTAATACTGCTGTTGCTTCTTCATCTACATTTTTAATGACTGCATTCGGTGCATTTTCTTGTGCCCAAAGTGCCCCAATTGTTCCTGTTTTACTTACAATTGTTACTTCTGGATCGTTTAAATCCTCGTGTGAGTTAACAATTGAATCTTTATATACTAACATCATTAATTGACTGTTTGTATATGGATCAGAAAAATCTACTTTTTCCTCTCTAGCAGGTGTAATTGTCATTGAAGATATAATAATATCAATTTCTCCACTCATCAATGAAGGTATTAAGCTTGGATAAGGTGTATCCGATATTTCTACTTCCATATCTAAGTATTCACCTAATGCATAGGCTAAATCAACACTTGCACCCATTGGATCTCCATTTTCATCCTTTGTTTCAAAAGGCGGATATTTTAACTCCATACCTACTACTAGTTTATCTTGCTCAAGTACATTACTAGACTCATTTGGACTACATCCTGCCATTACTATTACTATTAATACTAAAAATATTACTAAATAATTCTTTTTCATAACTTTATCCTTTCTCTACATTGATGTCGTGTTGTATTGATACCGAAGAAAATTGTTATTAATCAATTTTATTTAAAAAAGTAAATAACGATTCTCATTATAACACATTATGAATTGTAAAAAAAATATTTCTATTCTATTGAAAATCCACTCAACTTATGTTAAAATCATTTTAGTGCTCGCCGAAGTGGCGGAATTGGCAGACGCGTCGGACTCAAAATCCGAAGCCCTTAAAAGCGTGTGGGTTCGAGTCCCACCTTCGGCACCAAACATTAAAACACCAGCAAATGCTGGTGTTTTTTGATTAAATAAACAATTTAATTTTTGGGTTTTGAAGTTTTTTTCTTGATGAGTCTAATTTCTTAACATAGATCCACAATATTATTAATTAATCTAATCTACAAGCATTATCCCCCATATTTCTAATTTAATCTTAAGTTCAATTATTACTTATTATTGATTTATTACTTACATGTAATTTTTCAAATCATAAAACATGTTCTAAATGAAACTATCACATTACCAAAATTTGGTCTCCTACTTTAAGAATTAATAATTTCATTTTCTGAGTAATAATTCTGCTTTAATTTATTTCATCATTCATGACTTTTACTCTCTTCATTTTAACTATCTCGTAAATGCATCAAATGTTCTTTTTAATAGTATAATGGCTTGCTCCCGAGGGGTAAAACCTAATGGATTTATTTCATTATTACCTACCCCTTTCATTATATTATTTTGATTCATAAACACTACTGAATCAGTTGCCCATTCTGATACCTGTGAAGCATCATCAAATTCCAAAAATCCACTAATTGTAAAATCATCTTCTGGCATTGCAGTAATCAATGTTCTATACAACATAACACATATTTCTTCTCTAGTGATAGAATTGTTTGGAGCAAATAATCCATTACCTACCCCTTTTACTATTCCTAGGTGATTGGCCATAAGAACCATTTCATTAGTTGTGTCTGTAAATGGATTTATTGATACAGTAGGTACACTTGAATCGCTTAATTGTTGATAAAGTTTGATAACAATCTCACAAAATTCTTCTCTAGTTATTTCTTGTTGAAAATTGCTAAGTACACGTGCTGTTGTTAAATCATAAGCTATGGCTTCTTCTATCTCATCTTTTGCCCACTCACTTGCTGTTGTATAATCTTCCTTTTCAATTTCTTTGATTATAATATTGCCATTTTCTGATGTATTCTCCCATGTAATTGGAGTAAAAGCTAGGGGGTTCTCATCAGAAAAAGTTAAACTCTGAATAGTAGATTCAGGTATATAACCTTCATAGCCATCCATTAAATTAAGAATTTCAGTACTTCGCATAGCCAAATTAGCACTTACATTTCCACTTTCTTGAGCCAATATCAATTGACTTGCCCCTTTTTCAACATACATCGATAAACTGCTTCCTTTATCAAAAGACATTTGATCTAAGAAAAATTCGCGACCAACCATATCGTCATCATTAACAGCTCCTATACTTGGCAGTTCTTCATATAAACCTATTCTACAATCACTGTTAATTGAATCAGACATAAATGTCATTTTGTATTGAACTGCTTGATCAATTGGTTCTATTTTAATCCGATCAACAGAGCCTACAGGTATTGCTTTATCTTCCATAGAAAATACCGATTCACCATGTAACAATCCAACATGGTATTTACCATCATTTACAGGACCACTACTAGCTTCATTCCCTCCTGAAATATGAGCTGTCACTGTAATATTGTCTGGTATAATAAACATACTCGGTATTTCACTTGTTCCCATATCATATGACATTGCCATAGAACCTGGAATTTCTTCATAGTAGCTGCCATCTTTTACGCCAGTAATACGACCTTCTTCATCAGACATATACATCGTTGCATCTCCACTAATTAAACCAATAAGGGCATCTAATAATGTTGGAATACGATGATCAGTTATTGTTGTAACAATGCCATCGTTAGTAATATTATTGGTATCTGATGTTCCACCAATTGCATGACTATATGAGTAGTAGAATATTTTATCATTCCAAATCTCATCATCGCTTTCTCCTGGTCCATTGAAATCAGCTATATAACTCCAAGAACTATCATCTAATGTAAGGTATGGAAATTCTGAATATGACATAATATCTGCATTTATGTTATGACTAGCCCCTGTTCTATTAGGATCATAAACATAAATTCTTGTTGTCCCATCATTCATTTCACGAATCATCCATGGTACCAACGCATGCCCACTACCGCCTTCTCGAATAGCTAGAACCCCTGGTTCATCTGTAAGCAAATCACTTCTTATCTCAGATAATACATTAATATGTGCATCACTATCATCTGCATCATACCATTGACTAATTTTTTCAATAACAATGGATGCCCCTAATTGAGCGGCTTGACGGGCCTCAAGATAAGCTGCGGTATTGTATTGTGACTCATTTAACTCATAAGGTGACGCAGGTCCTTGAATATCTGAAATGTCTAACCTACCGTTATATAACTCAGCAACCATTGTACTAAAACCAAAGCATCTACCACCATCTGCAACATCTTTAAAAGCAGCATGATAAAAAATAAGAGCTTTCAATTTTTTCCAATTCCAATCTTTAGAAACCCAACATTCATTACCGCCAAATACTTGTGTCATACGAGTCCAAGACAAACGATTGGTGCCAGTATTTACAAATAATGGCGCTTTACTATAAGTTAAATCCAATGCATTCATCGGAGATATGGTAAAAGAAGTTCTGTCAGTAGTAGTTAAATAACTTTCAGCATCCCGTGCGTAAGCAGAAAAGGAAAATAAACTGTCACTATTTGCGAATGCGTAACCTAATGACTCTGTACCTGTGGTATTTTGAAATAACACTGTTTCTGTTGTTGTGGTCCTACCATCCGAATAATGATAATCATGAAATCTACCATTAACTTGTATAGATAAATCTACAATACCTTCTGGATCCGTTGCTGTAGCTCTAATAGCCACACTTTGCGTATCATCTTCAATAAATGAGTAACGCTCAGGAATTGTTGCTTGAACACCAACATCCGCATCATGAATAACTTCTATGGTGACAATAGGTTCTGAATCTGTTCCTCTAACGGGTACTATAACATTCTCCCATATACTCTGGGATACACCTATATCATCTGCTACTAAGCCATATGCTTTGCTCGGAAGCTCTGCTACTTCACTATATGATACAGTTAGGCTTGTTGTTGATGCATCTGTAGCCTCACGTATAGCAAGCACCTCTGAACCACGAACAATCATAACATGCTCTAAAGCAACGTTGTCTGTAGCCGTCACTGTAATAGTTATCATCTCTCCTGGATTTGGATTTTCTGGTGTAACAGTATAGGATAGTTCGCATTGTATATCATCATCTGGTATCACATATTCAGGTTCATCTACTGAATCAGCGCCTGTGTATTGAAGGACCAACTTAGGTTGATAGCCTCCATAATCATCACTTCTAAAATTATAGGTACCATAACCTACTTCACTTGGTTGAAAATAGATACCATGATTATCACTAGGATTATCAATCCAATTATTTACAAGAGATATTGGCAATTCAATCGATTTCCAACCTTCTCCTAAGCTAATATCAGTGGTTAAAATAGTTTCCGCTGCAACTGGTTTGCTATTCCATGTAACAGTATTTTCATCATAGCTTGTAGAACACTTCTTAATGTCAATATCATTTAACGTAGTTTCATTCATGTACACCATCAAAGTTGCCTTTGATAGTTCAGCTTCATCTGGCAATAGACCCCCTTGACCTTGAGTAATATCACTGAATTTTAGTAAACTAAAGAAACTATAACCAAACTCATCACCACCGACGATTAAATTATTCTGATTGATAAGATTATAGTTCGTTGTCGGTGCACCCTCTGCAATATAGACTGCGTCTTCACAATAGATTGTCACACTATTCACTAATTTAAGCTTTGATAGATCATAGTCAACTAATGGATTATTTATATCTTTAACAGCATAAATAGCACTCCCACTAGAAATAAGACTAAATATCAATAACACACTTATTATTTTTACCTTCATTTTACTACTCCTTTCATCATCTTAAAATGGCAATTACAAACCTAACTAACTTGTCTAATTACAATATTACTTCAAAACAGTTTAGAAATTGCCTCTAATTCAGATATACTTATAAAGTTTAAAAAACAACCACGATGGGATAAAACTATGTCAAATTTTTATCAATCGATTCTAGTTTATATCAATGAGAAAATCATAAATGCCAGTTTAGTATAATGAATCCATCCAATTTTTAAAAACATTCAAAAAATAATAAAACCAGCCTAAAGGCCGGTTACGCTATTAGCAATTATCTGAATTAAGCGTCCATATATTTCAAATAATTCTTACTTCCTGTAATTAATATTAAGTTATACTTTCATTCTACCCTTGTCAATTATATTGAAAAAAGTTGATATTTTTGAAATCAATTTTCCTAAAACTATACCAATTTGAATAATTTTCGTTATTATTATACCCAATTTATATTAGATTAAACATAAATAACAATTAATCAAATTGCTTACTCTATATGATTTTAGACTTCTTTATACTCACTAGGAAATAAATAATTGATACGCCTGGAGCAAAAGTCCGAATTCCTATAGAAGAAATAAAAAAATGTTAATTAAAAGGTAACGTAATAAGCAACCCAAATGCCTGAACCCTTAAAAGGATATAAGTTCGAGCCACATCTCAACAATAAATCAACACCACCAAGGAATTGCTTGGTGGTGTTTTTTGATTGGTTGATTCAATCTTTAAAGTTTTGATATGTAGTACTCAGACTAAAATAAATTTATTAATTAATCAAATAAGGTTATTTCATAGCAGGATTAATCCTAAATTCTGAACAATTAAAACCCTTTAATTGGAAAACGTGCTAAATTGAATTCTATTTGTAACGCTATTTGCCTATAAGTTATTAAATAGTGTCTACTGGTGGTGATATAAATAAAATGATTAAAAAATTTATTCAACATCAATACAAAAAACTAAATTCATCTTTACCAAAATCATAGTTTAAAATGAGATGAATCAAGAGTTATTGATAATAAAGTGTATTATAAACGTGATATTTTACTATTGTCCAAACTCTTCAACACTTTCTATTTCTCCGGATACATTATTAAAAACTATAAATTTAGTCTTATTCCCTTCATTATCATAATGAGTTTCATAGTCTTTTGCCCCAGTTTCTTGGACATAGCTAACATGAATCCCAATACGGTTGCCGTTTAAGTATTGTCCTTCATAACCTAGAATACCATTGGGATAGTATAATAAAGAATAACCATCACTGTCATTTGAATCTGGTATATAAGACCCATCTATTGGCATTTTATAGTGAATATCTGAACGCATATTTCCAGCCTCATAGTACTCTTTTATTTGAATAAGTTTTGCATCTTCTTTATAAGTGAATTCATATTCTTTCTGCTTTATACCACTGTCATAATAGTCGTAACCCCTTTCATTTATCTTGCCCATGTCACCATGTAATTTTCTTACAAGAACACCATTTTTATACAATGCCCAATAACCATGTATTGTACCAGCGGCATTTTTATCATAAATTCGACAATCATACTCCTTTATTGCTTTAGTATCTTTGTCAAAACGAACGGTCACCTCATAGCGCAGACCCCCTTCAGGTCGATTAAAAATTTCAGTAGTACTCGCATAGGCAATGGAACCATCAGGTTTATAATTTGCATAAACCATCGTTATATGCTCATTATCACCTTCAACAACTTCATAACTTCTTCTAGTAATCTTATCATCATTATCGTATTGTTCACGTGGCGGAACATCTAGTACTGCTTTTCCAAAAACTTTAGACATAATTGAATCTAAAGAATCATTACCCGTTAAATCAATGATCCCTTCAGGAGTAGCCTTTGGTATGTAAATTCTAGAATTCACATTTGAAGTTTTAGTCTCGTTTATCATTACTTCTGTTTCGATTTCTTCTACTACTGCCTCTGTTTCAAACCCTATTGCATTTAACATCTGAATAAGGTTATTTCGATTAATTTTTATATTTTTACTGTTTTGAGAACCATTGACCCAATCAGTAAATTTATTAACCATATCATTTGCAGAGCCATTTAGAAACTTCGTAACAAAAGCACTCTTCTTGCTACCTAAAACTTCTGCTAGATCATTGTTGAGTATTTGACTAAGATTTTCATATGTTTCTGGCTTCATGAGGCCTTTGTTTTCTTTTAATACATCAGCAAATTTATTTATAATACCATTATAAACAGTATCGCCGCCAAGACTCGGTGCTAAATTTACAAATAAATTTCCTAAAACTGCATTATCACTGCTTTGAGATTTTTTGATTTTCTGAATAATTTCTTCTCTTAGTTCTTTAGAGATTATCTCTTTTTCCAGGGACTTCACATTTTTATTAATTGCGTTAGTATCTATTTTTATATCTTGGAGTTCTGGGATATTATCAGCATAGGCAGGAAACGAAGTGCCTTTGCTTGAAGAAATCATATTGTCAAGGGCCTGAGTATTAGGCGCTTGAGATGACTCTTTTGCAGCTATATCTTTTTTTATTTTTTGATTTATAATCATATTCATGATGGCATCACTTATATCGTCATCATTTAATTCACTGCCACTTGACACTTTAAACTCTAGTTCTTCCATCATTTTTAATATTGCAATGGCTTTAGAATTTGTTTTTATATCACTAGCATAGGATACAGAACCAAAGGGCCAAGAAAACAAGCCTGTTTTACTATTGGTTTCTAATGCTGTTCCAGGTGCTTCAATAAGATACTCAGGGCGATACTCTTTATTCTTAACAAAGAGTGTCTTGAGAGCCTCAGTATTTTCTGTTGCTTCAAGAGCATTAAGCTTAGTCCAAACTTCATCCTCCATTTTCTTTTTATAGTAATAATCACTACTAGCAATATGTGCATACATACTTCCCATGATAATGTAAGAACGCTCTACTTTGAGCATCTCAGGAACGACATATGTTTCAAAAATTTCATGGGTATCTTTTCTTATGCTATCAGCATATTCAATATTTGAGTTTTCTACTACTTGGTTAGCAATATACTCAGACGTATTAATTAGAAATAAAATATACTCACTTGTTTTTTGATGTAAAGTCATAGTTTTCTCAAAAATTTCACCATCTATAGCTGCCTTATTAATATTATTTTTTTCATAGCCTTCGATGATCTCAAAGTAACCATTAATCTGAAGTGATAACCCATCAATAACTGTATTATATAAAAGCATGTTATCTACAATTACTTGAAAATTCTCATCATAATCTCTGCTAAAATTATTGACTTCATCAATAAAAGAAAGTACTTTTTCTTCGTAAAGACTTATACCGCTAAAATAAAGCTCAGTACTGCCTTCGGCAACTTCTATAATCTGATTATTAAAAATATTTACTGCTTCATTTCTCAATACGTTATATTCATTATCAAGATAGTCATTATAAAAAAAACCACCTATTAGAGTGTTAAAAAGAGAAGCTTCACTTTTTGTTGGTTCTCTATTTTCTATTTCTTCTTCAATTACTGTTGGCTCTGGGGTTTCTGTTGTTTCTAATACCTCATTCTCTTGGTTTTCAGGTTGTGTTGATATTTCACTAGGTATTTCTTCTACAATCACAGGTTCAACTTTTTTATCGCTACAACTCACACTTAATAGAACAATAATCAATAAAATAAAAACAGTCTTAATATACTTACCTTTCATATTACCCTCCGATACATAATCCCTTACTGTCAATAGTTTTAGCTTGTTACACTAATAACAATTGAAGCCTTTAATTTTTC